>Ga0307509_10002192_pt1 | contig 32052 bp, 38 predicted proteins | sample 10_EM_MG_FD_202245 | JGI IMG/M metagenome (GOLD analysis project Ga0307509, IMG submission 202245) | Populus trichocarpa ectomycorrhiza microbial communities from riparian zone in the Pacific Northwest, United States - 10_EM | ecosystem: Host-associated > Plants > Roots > Unclassified | place...
CATCAGAGAACTTCACATGGTCTCGACTTGCATATCTTATCTCGACCGAAGTCTTTCGAAGAGTAATCGAAGGGTGCCTCGATTCTTTTGCGTTAGTCCATCAAGCTTTTTTCTTTTTTTTTTTTTGTTGACATTATATATAGTGCCTCGAACGAAAACATCGTTCTGGGATCAGCTCGTTTTTTCATTGAATACAAACAAATGGAACAGAGAGTGCGACTAGATGTCCCTACTATGGCGGACCCAACAGTCCGAGCCCTCCTCCAAGAATCCGACCTATTCGCACGTTCATTCGGAGGGGGAGGATTTGGCATGCTATCGCCTCTGGATTTCATCCACGTCTTCTCCCTAATGACTGAGATTGCCTCTCATCTCATTTTGATCGTTTCTCTCACCCATGGGGCTTTCCACTTTGGTATCCTTTCCCTGTCCATTTTCTCCACCATATTGCCTCTTGTTTTATCTTGGTTTTCTTGCTCACGCGACCAGGCTGAATCGCCCGCTAGTGTGAAGGAGGCCCGGGCAAGTGACCGCCAAGAACGATTGCGGAATTTGGCTTATAGTGACTTACATCGCCCAGAAATAGCCCTTTTTGGCCTGGGTGATTGGATCCTCAAATCGTGGTCCAGTGCCCGGAAAGTTGTCCTTGCATCGGAACAGCCATCTTATGCACGGAAAAGTTCTATCATCGACCAATTTAGTCTCATGGAACTGGTATATACGGTGCAGAATGTGAGCTTCTTGTTGTCACCTGTTTTTCTTTGCTGAACATTGTCCAGCTCCCACTCCTCCTCTTGTTCCAGAGCTCCTCGGCTTCACTTGGTTCCTTTACAGTTTACCACACCTCAATACAGGGCCTGGTTTACGCATTTAGAAATCTTGTCACCACCACCCAAATGGCCTTTCAGGGTATCTTCTTGATGTCCGCCTTTACCGCAAGCATGAAACTGAAACCTGTACTGAACCCAAAGCATGAAGACATGATTCCTTTTACTCCGGTTCACGGCGGAGTAGCTATTTCTGCAAAGTACGCACTGCCTTTCATTGCGTGATTCCAGGAATCTCATTATTCGAAGAGGTCTTACTTATACATATCCGGGAAGCAGTGAACCTGCCTTGAAGAATGTAAACTTTTCTCTTGAGGCCGGAGAAACTCTTGCGATCGTCGGGTACAACGGTTCAGGTATGTCTTTATTCAGTATACTCACGTACATATTCGCATGTTCCTAAAATACCATCGTCAGGAAAATCCACCCTTGCCAGGATCTTACTCCGCATCGATGATTATGACAAAGGATCTCTTCTTGTCAATGGACTGGACATCAGACGCTATCATCCTGCGGAATACCACAGTCATCTGAGTGCTGTTTTTCAGGGCTTCTCGAGGTTCAGCACGACTGTAAAAGAGAACGTTGGTCTTGGAAACGTTGAAAAAATTGGATACAGACAAGCAATCGAAACAGCCATTCACCTTGCTGAGGCAGACACCTTGGTACAGTCCTTGCCGAATGGTCTTAAGACCATGCTCGAGACTCCAGGATTCGAAACATTTTCTTATCCGGGTCTGGTGAATAATGATGATCTATCACAACGCCATGGTCTATCGGGCGGAGAGGTAAGTTTCTGCTCTATATTTCGAACTCTCCCTTAAATATCTCGCTTTTTGACTCCCAAGTGGCAACGAATAGCTCTGGCTCGGGCATTTATGAGGGCCAATGAACCTGGTGTAGACTTGTTGTTGTTTGATGAACCTGTGCGTTTGGTGTCCTTTCATTTCGGGTTCTTCAATTATTTAATTGGGATACTAGACTTCTTCTCTTGATGCGCATGCGCAAAATCAAATTTTTGAAACGCTTGAGAAAATCTCCCGGACTCCAACGGGCGAAAGGCGAAAAACTATCATATTTATCACTCATCGCCTATCAACTGCGAGACGGGCGGACAAGGTGGCGATGATGGAAAATGGGGTGAGATATTCCAAATCTTTCATGACTCTACGTTTCTCAAGTACTTACTCTAGACTATTTCTGAATTTGGAAGCCATGACGAACTAATCAGAAAAAATGGGTCTTACGCCTCGCTATACAATGCATCCGTATAGGAACAAGCATCGTACTAGTACAGTTCAATAAATAGAGAATAACATAAATTCATGTATTGCATTATAGATTCGGACGTTATGTAATGTACACCGTCTAATATTACGCTAATTCTCGCATAGAGTTGTCGACAAACGAAACTAAACCATCTGCGATGAAAGCATCGACAGTTAAATTGTCTCCCAACGAGCCAGTCGCGACCGACGTTAAGCTCCCAGGGATGCCATAAGCTCCGACAAGGAGTTCTGCACTGCGGATTCCATCAACCAATGACGGAACTTGCACCTATCCAACAGTTGAGCCTAAGACAATCGCAACCAATCTACTAACGCACCAATAGTTCGGCGTTTACAAAAATACCTAGCAAGTTGTTTGCTTTTGCAAATTCGACCGCAGAGCCGACACTAGATACTCGCTTATCGTCCTTCCCAGCCCCAAAGGCTGTCGACGTTGGCAATCGATCACTCCCATTACCACATATTGAACCCAAAAATACGGGATCTGGAAAAGGTCAACGACTTGAAAGTATTACATTAAATATGGCATACAGTTGGGCTGCTTCCAGTTCAGAGAAGAACAAACATCGGGCGAAAACGATGTGAAGGTTATCTTCCTCCTAGGGAAGGTGGTGCCAGACGCATCAAAAATAGTTTGCAGTACTGAGTCCACAAAATTGTTGAGATTGAGCCGGTGTAAACAGATCGATGGCGAGATTGTTTCAGAAGGATATGCCAGATCAAATAGCAGATTCACGTCAGGTGGAAGTATCTGTATAATATCTGAATAAACATTTCGTTTTTCCAGAACATGGCTATTATGAATACATACCTTGAGAAGTTGACCTAGGGACACCATAGAGTTGTGCAAAAGCTGGACCCAATCGACATAAGGCTCTTCTGGCACAGCTGAAAGGCTTTTCCCTATAGTTTTAGCTAGAGCTTCGTATTGAGCGAGTGTAACATCAGTCACTCCCAGCTCGAACGTAATTCCTGGTAACAACCAATCAAAGAAGACCACGGGATGAAGATCGCGGGTGACTTGGACGACGACGTAGACATAACTTCCTTGTTGAGAGGAGATAGTCAATGCCTGACCGCCGCCGTGGCTAGTATTGTTTACTGGAGACGCTTGCACAGATCCAATGTGATTGGTTCGACGGGAGACGCGAGGTGGAGCCAACTGAGTGGTCTGCCCCGTTGCCATGGCCGTAGATTTCCAATAAGTTTCTAAATCACCCCCCACTTCAAGTGTCACACCCTTAAATGAAGTGATAATATTGATCTCAAAGTCGACCTGGAGAAAATATAAGAATATAGATATCGGCGGCGCAACGACGAACTTACTTCGCCAATGACATGCAATCTGTTGTCGAGGATGGGTAAAGTAAAGGATTGATTATTTTTGACGTTCAAAAACATCGAAGGCAGTGCAACGGCACGGCCGATGGTTTTTGTCCCAAAATTCGGATAGACCGAGAATTCCAAGGCCAAGTAGTCAAGAGACGAAATCTGAAAGGCGAAACAACCTTCATCGTTTCTTTGTGGGAGAGATATGGTGTAAGGGGCGGAATTCACATGTGGACCAGCAGTCATTACGAGTTTTAGAGGTGTCGCAGAAAGAAGATATTCATCCTTGAAAAAGGGGCTTATGAGGCGATGGTGGAGACGTATACCACTATTATCCTTAAGTTTGTTTGTCGTCGACCGACCTATCGAAACCTGGACAAAATGTGCATTTACCAAGTAATTGTGCCCATAGACCCTGTGGGGCATGATAGGAGGGGGAAGATACAGCGAAGGTATATGGTCAATTTCGAATTCCCCAGTTGCGCCCCCATCCGATATTGGCGAACGTGTGGACAGGGGGATGTTCCCCGTAGCTGGAAAATCCTTCGTGGCATCGAGGAGAAGTTCCAAGGATGCTTGATGACCGAACCAGGCCGCATAGTGAGATGCACAATGACCCAGTTCATCCCTTATTGAAGCGCGACAACCGCCTTTAATGATAATGCGGACGCATTCCGCACGTCCATATCTTGCGGCGTGAAAAAGGGGTGTCCACTCGTGATATTTGTCAGGAGTGTCCCAACCCTCAAGGTGGATTAACAACCGACAGACAGCAGCGTGGCCTTCTCGGGCTGCGAGATGTACAGGATATTCTCCATTGCTGTTCGGCAGTGAAGTAGCTCCGTGTTCCAACAGCAGCGTTACAACCTCGACGTGGCCTGCCTGAGCGGCAAGGGATAAGGGACTGAAGTCACCTGAGGATGTGGGTGACTGGGCAGGGACATTTCCTTTCTGGAAGAGAACGCGAATACAAGCTACGTCGCCTTTCAACGTAGCGTACACAAGGGGACTGTAATTATCTCGGTCGAGGATATTCGGAGAGGCATTGGCGTTCAAAAGCTGCTCGCAGACGGATGAGTGAGCGTTCATAGCCGCGTAGTGGAGAGAAGTTCGTCCATAAACATCACATTTGTCAACGGTGACATTATTCTGGATGCATAAAGATACCATCCGTTTAGCGCCCGCAATTGAAGCCTCGTGGAGGCATGTGCGGCCGTTGATATCGTCGATGAATTGGAAATCTATGGGAGAAGCAAGGGAGTTCAGAATAAGGTCCGCTAGGTCTTGAGGCGCCTCGATAATGACATTCCACAAAATTCTTGTGACATTCCCTTTCCCGCCGGATTGTTGACCAAGTTGGTCGGAATAATGAACGCAATCCAAGAGGGCTTTAGTATCTGATGTCGACAGTGCTTTGTGGAAGTTACTTTCGAGGTCGCGAAAAGGGCCAGAAGGCGGAGTAATTTCGGTGAGAATCTGTTGAGTGAAAATGTCGCTAGCTGCAGGACCTTCAAATTTAAGTCCTGAAGAAAGATCCGTGATATTGAGGAGGCACGTCGCTACAGTATCCGCGAGCTCGGAAATGAGCTAAAATGATGAGATTAAAACAGAACATGGCAAGGGGCGACGGATACGGACCTGTCGATTGAACACTGGCTGAACATCCACCTGGCGAGCCAGATACAATTCTTTGGTGGTTGAGGTGGATCTCTTATCAAACTTCTTTAATATTTTACGGAAACCAGTGGCATTGATTTCTACAAATTGCTGGATGCATATCAGCCAAGTAATTGAAGCAAGTCAATGAAATCCCGTACTTGTAGTTTGCCTAGATCTCGTTCAAGGAGACGAAAACCTTCCTCGACAGCACTCCATTCAACGTGATTTTGAGCCATGTCGGGTATGCCTCTCATGGCCGCGGCTCTCCGTTTGGAGAGCAGTGTTTCCATCCGCAAAGTTACTTCGGCCTCTTTCTGAAGATAAAAAGCATTGACCTGCACCACGTTCAGAACTACTGGAGCATGATCTCAATTGGTTGGACGACACCTTCTCCAATTCTCGCTCAAGTTTAAAAAAGAACGCTGCTTTGTGAGCACGAAAGTCTGGCCCCCTTTCAAGATCATGTCCTGAAGATGCAAAAAATGGTGGTTGTCCGGGGCTACTGGCAGGTGAAACCCCAGGACTTCGACGCGTTGTCTGTGATATGGGCTGTGGCGATGTCTGGATTAATGAATCGGCTGGACGAACCCCCAATGCCAACGCTGCTGCTTCCGATGCCGGGCGATTGGCAGCAAGCGAGGAGATGATTTTTTTCAAGAACTTGTAGTCGAGGTAGTAACTTGACCATCCTGGAACTTGTTGAGCTTGGATTTGCTTCCCGAACTGGAGGTTGGAAGGGTCGATTCAGAGATTCAGGGGTATCTAATCAATGACCAAATACCTTCATGTTTAGTTCTCGTGAGCTTCACGATGAGAATAGATGAACTACAAGAAAACGGACGTCCACCTTAAGGTTCGGTGTATTCAGTACAGACAACGAAATCCATGCTTGATTGCACTCGTTGAGAAAGGTGTGACCCGGGCTTTTTGAGGGGTCTTCTTTCCACCAAAGGTTCGGACACACGTGCTCACAAGTGGAGGAAAAAATGAGGAACTACAGACGATCCAGCTAATCAACTGAGAACTTCTCAAAAAAGAATTATCGATTGACAAGGCACTCGACGAATGTGCGTACACGATCAGACCAGGACTTTTCTCAATTGCCACACTCGAGCAGGCAAGAGTGTCACTGGACATCTTTGATGCTTCTCTACTTGATCATAGGCACAACGGTAGCAAAAGACATATCCAGATGGTAACGCAGTGGCATTGTTTATACTTTTGCCACAAACCGGGCATACCCCGTAGGCTCTAGCGTTGAAAGGAATACCTTTGGGATGTGGAAGGAGCATACTTGGCGGGGGGATAGCTGGTCCGTGGGGAGAGGTAGATAATGAACGGGCAGGGGATCCAGGAGAATACCACCATTCCAGGAACTTGACGAAAAATATTGCGGTGGGCAATAGTAGGCGAAGGGAATCCAGCAATAGACGGGGTGAAGCAAGTATAAGTCGGCGGAATTGGGCAACCAAATTTTTTTTGGTGTCGGGGAATACTTTTTTTTGGGCCGTTAAACTGGCAGCGCGCTGTCAAGAGAACTTAGCAAAGTCCCTATGAGCAAGAAAGGTCTTACGAAATCCTCGATACCGAGCCGTCGGATATCCACGCCTATCCAACCTAACCATGGACGGTATGAAGATGTTTTGTCGAACAAGTATGCGAGATTCCACAGGAGCAGCCAGATCTCACAGGCCGTGTTTAAATATGGATAGACGATTTTATAGAATCGTCGGAACCGTCCCTTGAAGCTCTGTAATAAGTCAACGACCCGGATTCTATAAGTTGGGATGCTTGTCAGTTCCACACCTGATTAGTCAGGGCCTGGACTTGTGTTGTGTCCATTCTGTCCTGAAGTACACCCGAGCCGATGCCACCACCTAGCTCCTCGAAATAATCCTGGGTTTTGGCTCTAACGTACGGTACACCAACCTGTAGGTATCAATCCTATAGGAATCTGGTCTTTAAATTGGGTTTGCTCACCAGCAACAAGAGGGATCGCCAAATTTCCTGAGTCTTGAGCCTCTCCCCAGCTGGTATCCCACCGACAGCTGCAGATGCTCTGTCGCTTTCAATATATGGCCTTCGCCTTCGTTTGAGTCCGTAGAAATTTTCAGAAAATGAAGCACCTAAAAGGGATGTGTTAAGGAAGAGAAGTTGGCACGAGACTCAGACATACTATGCTTCTTCAAGTAATGTTTCTCAACAATGAACATAAGGAGTGCATAGAACTCCTCATGTCTATTCACTATCCGTAACAGATACCGTGGGTATCGTTGGGTTAATACCTATGGAAGACTCAGAAAAACAGGCATAATCATAAAAAATTGGCACAGTACCGCTAAAACGTATTTTAGTGCAGGCTGTAGCAGGTCGCGGAGCTGTTCTTGTGCAAGAAGCTCGAACAATGAAGGCCTGAGAGGGTCCACCCCGTTGTCATTGAAGAACTCCATATCCGATTTGGTTGTTAACAAGGAACCCTCTTAATCTCAGAGTTTAGGTATCGTTGATTCCGGAAGGGTGTCACGGTGCTCATGGCAATGTAACCCGGAACAGTTATGTAATAATTTTTGAGTCGTTACTTCCCTTTGGCAGATCTTTGACAGTCTACTGGGTGGTGAATGGCGAGAGATAAAATAGCCCTCGGTTCTACAACAATTGCTCGCCTCACTACATAATCTTACGCTGATGCAGAAGATCAATTTGATTTAATTACGGCCGTGAACACGCTGTTTCAACGTTGTATGGAATGGTGCAGTCACAAATTCATCGGTACCTCATTATCTCTGCTACTATCATCTCCAACTTCATGTTCAACGGGCTACATAGCATGCCACCAGCCGCCGCTGAACTAGCTACACAGGCTTTGGCAGATGAGAGGAAGTATAAGTTTCCGTCGTTTTCTGCGTCGGATGCAGTAGCACTGGTGAGTCTGAATTCTGGAGGCGTGCCCTAACTGCGGGGAATTGACGCTATGCAAAATTGACAGGGACTATCACTTAGAAAAAGATTTAGGGCGTCTTCGCGCCATCTCAAGGGAAAGGGATTAGTGATATCCATACAGACCATCGCAGGACATGTCCTGTTTGCTTGCACGGTTGGTGATCTGGGAAATGGAATTGGTGATGTTAGCCTGGATAGTTGGGCATGCTTAGAAGGAATGATCAACACAGTAAAACGGACAGGCCACTCAAGCTTCTATGTAGAGAAGGGCATGAGTGCTTTGGGGAAATCAACAACAATAGGAATACCTGGAGAGTCACTCCCAGTAAATGGCGGAGGTCTGTTCATCTCCAGCTTCTACCCTATAATATACTGAATATTATTATGTAATAGCATTTCCGATCTGGGTGGAGGTTCGATTGTTTTTAAGACACTTGACACGCCGAAGATATTCATGAAAGAGTCAGAACGCGCCTTGTTGTCCAATCGCAGTCGTTGCCTGTTACTCAGGATCGTCGCAAGAAGACCACACAGTAAGTCTCATCACTGTCCCTGCTTGTTGGTAGATCAGCTAGGACTAAATACATGTGGTCAGCTTGTAGCTTCCACCATCCGTGACTACTTGACGAAGTTGCGACGCAACAGCGACGAACCTGCGCCAAGTATGCCAGAGCAACATGTACCGGTGGGTCTTCGAGACGACCGAAAGGTGAAATTGGGACATAGATTAATTATTTTCTACCACTGACATTTGGTCCAGGAATGGTTACCGCATCCACACGGGCAAAGTGAATTGGAGCGGGGGCCAGAGTATTTCTTCACTAACGATGGACAGGATGCAGAAAGGCAAGCTGGTTTTTTAGAAGGAGTGTGACGCTTCGGAAACTTCTTGGGTATCGTGCTTTGGATAGTTCAGAACCTTGATGGATTCTGAAATCCTTGAATGAGAGGGTCGAGGAAAAATACATTATGCTGTAACCCACCATGTCTGAGGAAGATTTGGCGCTGTCCTTGAGGGGTGGAAGGGTCGGCTTCAGGCTCTGCCTCGCGTATCTCGAATGCGGTCTCCACATAGACTTTGCTGCCTTTCTTCAAAGTGCGCAGATATTTGTTGGAACCCTCATGGAAAGAAAGAATTCGGTGAAAGGTCGATGGAGAGCTACGGCGTTCTAAACCATTGAATGAGAAAAGAATCCTTTGGAGAAACAAACAAAAAGGTTATCACCTCCGTTGGCGTCAGGCGGAAGCGACGCGTTTCTGGTTGCTACAGTGTAACTTCATTGGGATATGTTTTCAGGAAATTGGCAAGAGTTGCGGTGTCAACTCACGTGAAGTATTCTTTATCATGTTTTGTTAGACGAGACTCGGGATCCTTGACCAAATGACCGATGAGCACGAGTTTAGCAAGGTCACTGGCCCGGCGATGAGAAGTGGAAAATGCCTAAAACACGGTTTTAAACTCGTGTTTATAAAACGGGATAAGAAAAAGGCGTACTCTGGTGGAGGCTGAGCAGGAGGCACCACTTGCACGAAGAATAGAGAACATGGCTGAAGCAGTCGTGAGTGCGGAAGAGTCAAAATACTGAGACACTGCGCTATTTTGGTTTATTTTGTGGCGGTCTTTGATCCCCGAACTGTAATAACCCTATTCTAACCCATACTTCACCCCTTTACGATGTCTCGACACCGCGATGTTCGTTCTCTTAATATCTGGGGTGAGTGTAATTGGAAAACGCATGCGATCACAAACTTGAACCCAAGTTTTAGACGAACTTGACGATGATGCGTTATCTGACGGTGGCGAGGGGGAACTCACACTAGAGCAAGAAGGTTTGCATGAAGCTCAAATATTGGAACCTGTTCGAACTGAATACATCGAAGCTCAAATGAATGACGGTCTTGAGCAAGTTCGATTGATTATAGGCGATGTGGATGTTTCCGAACTCTCCGACAACTCTATCAAGGATGCGCTATGGGAATATTATTTCGATGTCGAAAAGACAATCCAATGGTCACTCGGTTCGTGGTATCTCAACATAAAGGCCCGTTCTCTAACTCCGGTATTAGAGGAACGAGAAAGGCGCAACCTTGCGAAAGAGCGCAAAGGTGAGCCCGTTCTTCTCGATTTGTTCCCTTTACCATTTTTCTCGGTGCCCACCTGCACTCGTCGATTTCGTTGATCTATCACGATCCACACATCAGCCGACAAGGTGCATCTTCTAACTCGCCTTCTGTGCTACACCGTTTAAAGCCTCGTGCTTATTCATGTCCATGTGATCAGGAACCTGGAATGACCACAAAAGTGACTCCTTATCGGACGAGCAACACGGCAGCGAGTCGTATCAATATTATCAGAGTAATCAATCCGGACATCTACCAGAGGGTGGATATCTTGAAGAGAATACACGACCCCGTATGCCTTCAATATTTCTAGCTCAAGAGCAACCTGGTTTCGATAATCAGGCTTATTTGGCTATCCCAAACTCCCCGGTGCCAAAAAGACTCAGCACCATAACAGAGAGGACAGAAAGAACCGAGCCCTCGATGCTATGGCGTCCACGACAACAATACACTGTTCCAAATACGCCGCGTTCTATGGTTTCAAGCACTACAACATCTTACGGACAAGAACTGGGTGGGTATTTACGTTCGCTGCTACTCATAACAAAGCTTGTGACATCAAATATGTTAGTGGATTGGTCGTCAACGCATAAAGAACCACTTGGTCATCCTGATCCTAATACAAGTCGAACATCACCTTCAGGGTCTGCCATTCAAAGACTGTCAACATACGACCCTCCACCCTCTAATTCTTCAACCATCTCCCCAGGTAATCAACTCTACCCAGCATCCGCTTCTTACCCTTCTCACAGTGCCAATATCCGCACAGACGCGAACTTCGACTCGCAGTCTAAAGAAGTGGGTGGCCCGCCATCAATACAATCCTTTTACAACAAACCGCACTCGAAGTTATCGAAACTTGCTAGCTCGAGAGCAAGCAGCATCAGTATGAGGAGCGAGAGTTCCAGATCCTCTGGCACAGCTGTTACTGGTTCGATAAAAACATTTCCCGCACTTCGTCCTTCGGCTCAGTCCGAGCGTCCTCCTAGTTCCATAGCTTCTTCAAAAGAGCTCCCCGATATCCCCGCTCAGACAGAAGCTACAGAGCAATCCTCGACTTCGTCAATTGTGCGCAGAGCCATTCAAACAGCGTTACAGTTGGAGGCTGTGGACAATGACACAACTCCAAGACCATCAAGGCCACAGTCTTCCATAGCTATCTTCGATTCCGGTCATTCAAAAACACCAACACCAGACACCCCAAAATATTTGGCAGAGAAATCCGTTCTCTCAGTTTCATCCTGTCCACCTTCGAAGCTGGCCTTGCTTGTCGAACAGAAGGCCGTCGCTGGAAACAGATCTCTTTCCCAATCTCTGTCTTCAACAACCTCGCCTTCGCCATTTTCGGCCCCTCGGCCTCTCTCCAAGCTTGCGATGCTCGCTCAACAAAAGGTCGATGCGAGCAGGGTGCCGAAGTTGCCGAAGACCACCACAGAGTATCTCACTCCCATAGCTAATGGCTCCTCTGTTACCACGGCAATAACCACCTCTTATCAGTCACTCTACAGCTTGACTGATCCTTCTCGCCGGAATACAATACCTAGACTGGAGGTCGTCCCTGTACAAGTTCCTGGGGGTATTTCAACACCTCCTTCGGATCAAAGACCCTCCAAATTGGCAATGAAAATTAAACGCGTAGGCGACAAACCAGTATTGAACCCAGGCTTTCCTTCTGAAGATGCAGTTGTGTCGGCACCATTATCACTGTTGTTCCAGCCAACGACGACCCACGCCCGTGCGTCGCCTTCTGCATTCGCATCCGTACTAATTTATGACGCTGCGAACTCTCCTCACAATGAAGGCAAAGACAAAGATTCTGAAGGGAGAAAAGAACGTAGACCTAGAAAAGAGGCCAAGGCGATCTCACACCGCGCATCCGACCAACTATTGGAACAAGGTATTGCAAAGCCTCGAAAGTCTACAATCACCTCTCAAGACAAAAGCACATTTGCGTTTGATGGCCCAAGCCCAGATGACATCGTTCTTAACGCCCGCAAAAAATCCGGACTGAAAAACTCCACATCTGCGGCACCACACATATCACCCAATGCCTCAGCTGCATCCGGGAAATCGCTTATCTCATCCTAATCTTTTCACTTATCCACTTTTTCACTCTTTACTTTCCATATTTGCTTGTATAATAATTTTTTTAACAGCTGCAAAAGAACGGGAAAAGACACTCAAGTTAGCACAGGTGCAGAGGATTGCAGCGGGAAGTAATGCGTCATCGAAAGTCTCCAAAAAAGCTGCTTCAACTGGCATTCGGGCACCTCCATCTGGGAATACTGTTGTTGACCAGCAGCAGATGGATATGTCAGGTTTGAACCTGAATGATAAGGCCACTGAAGCTGGAATTATAGAAGAGCCCCTGAAAATCGGTGTTTCCCGCGAAAGAATCCTTGAAGAAGCCAAACATCTTCTCGATGCCGAAAATCAGGATGGAAAGAAAGGAATTAGTATAGTAGTAATTGGTAAGTCAATTTTTTTCAGTGAGATGCCGAACCCATATTATGATTGTGACGTGTCTTAGGTCATGTAGATGCTGGTAAATCGACACTTATGGGTCGACTTTTATATGAGCTAGGGAGACTCGATGAAAAGACCAAACGCGCAAACGAACGCGGAAGCGACAAAATTGGTAAAGGTAGTTTTAGTTGGGCATGGGGCCTCGACGGAACCACAGAAGAGCGTGAAAGGTATCAAAGTTCCACAATGCGCTGAGTTAGAGATCGATCGACTGACTTCGTCAGAGGAATAACAATGGACATTGCGCTACAATCATTCCAGACACCTCATAGGCAATTCACAGTTCTCGATGCTCCTGGCCACAAGGATTTCATCCCGAATATGATTTCCGGAGCTTCGCAGGCCGACAGCGCCCTCCTTGTTGTGGATTCGACAACTGGAGAATTTGAGTCGGGTTTCCAGCGCGGGGGGCAAACCCGAGAACATCTTCTACTCGTCCGCAGCCTGGGCGTTTCTCAAGTCATCGTTGCGATCAATAAATTAGACCAGGTTGGCACCATTTACACTGGCTTCTCTCTATCTAATGCGTGCGTTAGGTTGCATGGAGTCGAAGGCGCTTCGACGAAATTTGCACAACATTGCGCCCTTTCCTGATCCAATCCGGGTTTCATCCCTCGAAGTTCGCATTTGTACCCGTTGGTGCGATGCAAGGAATAAATCTTGTAGGCAGAGAAGGTGCCTTCTCCGCCGACCTTTGTCAATGGTATAGTGGACCAACCCTGATCGATCTACTCGGTAAGTTATCGAGTGTCCAGCCACGAATCGACACCGTTGATGCATTCGTTGGCCATCCAGATAAACTCGTACCTCCCGTGCGAGATATAACAAGTCCCTTGCGTTTTCCCATTTCCAATGTCTTTAAACAACAAAATGTGGGTGCCGCCGTATCTGGCAGGCTTTGTGGAGGAGTAGTTCAAGTGGGGGAGAAATTAAGAGTTCTTCCAGGTGACGAGACCGCAATTGTGAAATGTGAGGACGCACTATCTCCTTATTCTGATTTCTGATTTCTTTTTAGCCATCGAATTTGAACAAGATTTCGTTCCATGGGCAGCCTCAGGGTCAAATGTAGTCCTTAATTTGACTTCAGTTGACCCGCTCAACCTCAGCGTCGGTAGCGTTCTCTGTCCCCAGAAAGACTTGATCCCACTCGCGACAACATTTACTGCGAAAATCATTGTGTTTGATATTGCAGTTCCTATCACGGCAGGATCATCAGTAGGAACAATTTATTCGAGGTATTCGCCAGACTCATATGTTTTTCAGGTGGAACTTTTCCATCATTCTCGCGATGTTCCTGCGACCACTGTGAAGCTTATATCCACTATCGATCGCGCGAGTGGTAAGATTCTTAAAATAAACCCGCGGTATGGATCTTAGTGGTATTCAAGCGTGATCAAAATTAAAAATTCACCAGGGTTATCGGAAGAGGGACCTCAGCTGAGGTGCAAATCACCTTGCGAAATACTCAAGTATCAGGCTCAGCAGCTGTTACTCGTGGGATTCCCCTGGAAACCTTTACAAACAACAAAGAGATGGGCAGAATCTTGATTCGACGAGGAGGCGAGACAATCGCTGCAGGTAGAGTCTGTAAATCCGTCCTTAAGAGTGCTCTGACCACCTTGGTAGGTATTATTTTGGAAATAAATGACTAGAGGAAGCTGGGTTGTCAAAGGGGGGGCATATAGGCATTATACTGTTGTTAAAGGGATCACAAATACCTAATGTACATGTATCTGCAGAGAATACAGCCAACGTGGTAGTCGGGAATAGAAGGAACAGCGAAACAACAAAACAAAAAAAAACAAAAAAAAAAGCAAAAAATGTGCCTAGTCATAGAAATCCTTCTCCACGTCAAACATGATAGTTCACTGAAATTGTATATCGATGAGAAAATAAGGGAATTCTCTTACTTCTTTTCCTTCTCCTTGTCCTGATGAAAGATGTTCTTGAGTTTGCCAAAGAGTGATGCCCTCTTCTTGCGCGTGGAGTTAAATTTGGAGGGTGAGGATGAACTGGCTTCAGACACAGGCGAAGATGTTGAAGTAGTTGGGAACTTCTTTGCAAGGGTCGCAGTTTCTTGAGTAGATGCGGCCAGAGGGGCCTCATGGCCGTTAGTTGATATTTCATTTCTGGCGCCTTGGTCGGTCGTTGTACCGTTAGTGTGACCATGCTCCTTGGTGAGTGTGACCTCGTCTTCGACTGGGGAAGGTTCGGGCTCATTGGGTGCGAGTGGCGCAGGGGCTTCAACAATTGCGGCAGCAGTCGGAGTAGGCTCCACGGCTTCGTCTGCTTTAAGCTTCTCCGCTTTAACAACAGTGGGGGTATCTGTGACTTTGACTTGCTCCACTGCTGTAGCTTCGATGAGTGAACGGGTTGGTGGGGTTGGTTCGGGAACGAGGGTTTCGTTGACTGCAACGGGAGTAAGGGTTTCATCCTTGACAATGTCTGCTTCAACAACAAGCTTCTCGGCCACTGGCCCTTCCACAACAATGGCAGGGGGATTTTCCGCCTTGGGAACTTCGATCAAGGGTGCAACTTCTACGTTGAACTCCGTGGTAGGCGCTTCGGTCACAGGAGCTGGCCCTGGTTCAGGTACTTCAAAAGCAGATACGACAGTGGTAGAGCCTTCGATGGCAGCAAAGACATCTGCCGGTGCCGGCGTGGCACCTTTTCCCTCTGCACTGTCTTCAGCTTTATTCAGAGGAGCGGCAATTTGCTGTGGCACTCGAACTACCGATGGAACAGGTGCTGCTTCAGTTGTTGCTGGAATGGCCTCGGTGGTGGCAGAAGTGGCCTTTGGCTCTGCGATTAATTCAGTTGCTATTGGGGACTCTGGCTGAGCCTTCGTGGCGGGTGGAACGTCCGCCTCAGTTGGAGCAGCAGCTTTCACCTCAGCGGTTGTTGGGATGGCTTCTGCCGTTGCTGTCGTTTCGGGCTCGACTGCTGGTTCCGCTGCTACTGGAACGGCTACTGGTTCCGTTGCTGGTAGAAGAGGCTCAGGCTCAGCAACTGATAAGGTAGGCTCAGGTCCCATCGAAGTTGGAAAAGTTTCTGGTTCTGGTTCTGGTGCGCCGACTGAATTAACTTCCACCAGGACAGGTATAGCTACCGTATCTTCAGCTTCGATTCCCTTTCCCTGTTCGATTTCAACAGAGGATGCTTCTGCCTTGACCACAGGGGGTATGAGTGCAAAATTTGTTTCTAATTTGATTGGGGGACCCGCGGGTGGTGTGGGAAAAGGTTCCGTTATGATGATTGCTGGTCCAGCGTCTATGACAGGAATGGGGGAGCTGATTTCCTCTGCTGAGGACGAAACCGTGTTGTTCTCTGCGGCGTTCACGGGTACAATCGTAATGGGCACTCTCGGTGCAAGAGGAGACACGGGGATATCTGAATCTACTGCAGGAGGCGCGCAATCGGAAGCGAGCTCGGTCGTGGCTGGTAGTGATTCTCGGCCTTTGGGTAGGATGAAACCACTTACGGGTGTCGGAATCGCAATCTATGGAGCACAACAGTGGATGAGAGGCCATTACGAGAATAGACATGATGGGAATCGATTTGCATACCTTTTGAATATTAATTGGGTCCATTCCGACCACACCATGCATTGCGGCTCCGAGGCCGCTGGCAACGTAATCGAGAGCAGATGTTGTGCCGTCGCGAGCGGCAATGGTACTTGCTAGATCTGAGAGCAATTGAGGAAACCCGGGGGGAGGAATGTCCGTTGCTTGATGCTTACTCTCAGCCACTACCTCATCCCCGACCTTATCGCCTCCTGCTAGGTTCTCAACGACCTTCGCAACCAAAATGTGGCCATTTACAATGTGTCCGTTTGTAATAGGTTGGACGTCTTCTGTGGCGGGTTCCACAACTTCGGCGTTAGAAGGATGAGGCGGGGCACTGTATATATTGTTAACAAAACCACCAGGATCGACTTCGGTAGGCTGGTTTTCATGGACTATCCACTTCCCGTCGACAACAAATTTGAACTTGATTTTTTCTCCCCAGGGTATTTTAGTCGTGCCCTCGAATCCAGCAGGGGTTTTCGTGAGGTAGATAGAGCATGACCACTATGGTGAATTAGAGAGAAGTATACCAGGTCAATTCAAGTCTAGTGCTCACATCGTCAAAGGTTCCAGTGACGATAACGGTATTAGGCTCAGGATGAGGCCTGAATGAATTATGTGGTCATCAAAAATTTGCGTCATCGAAGACATTCGCTGCGGTAAGCTCACCACTTGAACTCAACTTCGTGTAGGTCTTCGGTGCTCATGGGAGCAAGAGGAGGGACAGAATTGTAGGTGTTGGAGTGCTAGGTGAAAAGCGGACCACAGTTCACTCTTACATACTTTGCACATGTTTATAAATCCGAATAGGATTACAGGCAATATCCTCCTTACTATATAGCGCATAATTGGATGTCAAAAACTTCTCTTAACCTTGACGTTGAAACTTCAGAGCCATGTTTTACGAATAGTTTGCCAAAATGTTTGTGACTAACGTTCCTTCCGAGTAGATCGCCGGCATAATCTCTCAGTGTAACGGCCATATTTGCATTATTTACATAAATAGACGCCTAAGCAGATCCTGAAGGTCCTTAGGAGCACCTTGCCGTCCTCAAATGCCGTCCTCAGGAAATGAAATTTCCAAGTCCGTCGTCCGACCTATAAGAAATCTGGGCCGATCATCATTATCTCTCCTCACCGTGACCACTATCTAATGCTTATTGTGGATTCAACCTTACCCTGCAGTGATATAGCTCTCGAGGAAACTCTTGATGGAATAAATCCTTTGCGCCATCTTATGCATGACAGCGGACTTGAAGGCGTCATATCGTCGGAAGGCCTGGCACGGTCCTCAACGTCCGTGTCCGAACTGCTGACCATACTCCCTCAGCAATCCCACTCGATTAGCGATGGCCTCCTCAAGCTTTCTTTCTCTCATGAATGGGAGGGAATTCCAAGGCCTGTCTCTGTTTCCTTGTTCGTGGACGCTTCATCAGGTTGTGGTGGTCTTGCTTGGCCTGCTGGACAGGTGCTTCTGCGTCATCTCGCTTTAGTGGCTTCTCATTGAAGATCATCAAAGATTTTAGCCAGCTACCTCGTCCAGAAGGGACCAAAGTATCTCGAAAACAAGAAAATACTTGAGCTTGGGAGTGGAACCGGGCTCGTTGGCCTCACCATTGGAGCCTTCTCCGATGTGAAGATTTGGATAACAGACCAAGCGTCCGTTGACTTTTATCTTTTGATAGCCTCTATATTAACAATCAAGAACCTTTGCGCCAATAGCCCTTTACTTTCAATAATGAATCGGAATATACGCTTAAATGGCCTGGAGGGTTCAGTTGCAGTTGCAGAGCTCAATTGGTTGGTTATTTCTCTCCTTCCCAAAGCTTCGAAGCGAGGTCCTGAAATTCGTTCAAGGGGATCTCCTATACCAGCAAATATTCCTCGCCCAGATATTATTCTTGCTGCTGACTGCGTGTATTTCGAGCCTGCATTCCCTCTTCTTGTACAAACTCTCAGCGACCTTTCCGGTTCCGCGACGGATGTATTATTCTGTTATAAAAAGCGGAGAAAGGTAAGACATCTTTCCTCCTTGACATTTAATCCTTCGAAGCCGAGTGTGTCTACAGGCTGACAAACGGTTTTTCACAATATTGAAAAAGAAATTTGCGTGGAACGAGGTGAAAAATTCTGTTTCATCAAAGTTTGTTTTGAGGATGCTGATCCCTCTTTGCGGAGGTTTTGGACGATCCTCACCGGCACATCTACAACAGAGAATCAATCACGATGATAAGGTTGTTCAAGCAATCGAATAATATTTGAAGGCAGCTAGGGCATCCAGCTTAGACAAATGATGTTATGGGTAAATGTTCTAGTATACGCAAAGGTTAACTTGTATGGCATTCTAAGTTGGATTCCCATGTCAGAATGTGGGTAGACGGACAAACATGGCTCAAAGAATAGGTAAATATGGCTTCTCAACCAATCCAGACTGGCGATGTCCTATCACGTCTACCTGTTCATGGAAACACACGGACTTGATAAGAATCCGGGGTGCATTCTATCGTACAATAGTCTTTATCTGGGGAAGATTTCAATAAAAGCTTAGAGAAGAAAGTTTCAGGGAACGTGCCTGTAGACCATGAATGCCTTGTATTTCTTGCCGTAAAGTTTCCGTCACCAACTTGTGTTGCTTCACAATGGGTAATCCGTTAAATGCTTGACTGGCAATAGTTATGGCATAGAATGAGCCACATCCGCCTGCATCACTCAAACATGGAAGAAAATAATCGTTCAGGAGTGTATCACGTACCCGAAACATCCTTTACCTGCAGTTGAGAAGGGGAGAATTTTGCGGTGAGTTTGTCATGAATGGCAAGCTCTCCCTCTGAAAGACCAGAAGAAGGGGAGGACTTCGCGGACGCGACTCGACAACTTGATGAGAACGCCCTAATGGGGCCCAACGCAGACAAGAGGCGAAGGGGAAAGGCAAGCATAGTTTATTTACATAAAGGTCCGGACGTTCCGATTGATTGCTGTGGGCCGACCAATTCCGTCCCATACACTGTTTCAACCCATCTCTACCCACATCATGCTGCTCGGTGCACTAAGAAATTCAGTGCGCCTAAATTCAGGCCCTCGTTTGGTATCATACCACAGGGTACAAGGGCAGAGCTCACTCTGGAGGCAATGGTCAATGTCGCGCTCGCTACACGCCTCTTCCCTTCGACCCTTGGAGACTTACGGACGCGTACGAAACCTTTCTGGCTCCCTCTTCACATATTCACGCACCTTACATTGGAGTCATCCTAACTTGACTCAAGTAAAGGAACAGCAGCCCCTTCCAATCCTACCACCTCCTTCAGTTGGAAGATGGCTGGTGTTATCCTCAGTCCTGGTTCTCGGAATCATCGTTGTTGGAGGAGTGACGAGACTTACAGAATCGGGTTTGAGCATCACCGAATGGCGGCCCATCACTGGCATCCTTCCACCTCTTTCAAATGCCGAGTGGATGGTCGAGTTTAATAAATATAAGGCGACTCCGGAATTCAAGTTGTAGGTGTCTTACAGATTTCTTCTGACTTTCTTTGTTGAATTTAGTGTTGAATAGACTAAACCAATCAATAACTCTTGAGGACTTCAAATCTATTTTTTACATGGAATGGGGCCATCGTATTCTTGGCCGGCTCATCGGTGTTGTTTTTGTTGGACCCCTTGCGTATTTTGCTATCCGGAAAAATATATCAAAGTCGTTAACGCTCAAACTGTCGGGGCTCGCAGTTTTAATTGGGGCACAAGGGCTCCTTGGATGGTATATGGTTCAATCTGGCCTGGAAGACTCTGTGATGGAAACACCAGGAGCTGTTCCTCGTGTGTCGCAGTACCGGTTGGCGGCTCATTTAGGGATGGCGTTCGTCCTTTATCTTGGCATGTTTGGAGCGGGAATTGCGGTCATCAAGGACTGGAAATTTGCGCAAGGTGCACCCTGGAATGGATTTACGGGAAAGCTTAGCAAAGTCGTGAACAACCCAATTCTTAGATCTTTTTATAGGCAATCTTGTGCTCTAACCGGGCTTGTAATTTTGACTGCTATTTCAGGTAACGGATACATTTCGCGTGATCTTGAAAAACAGGCTTATCCAAAGACTCTTTAGGCGCTTTCGTGGCTGGCCTGGATGCTGGTTTGCTGTATAATGAATTTCCTCTAATGGGTGGCCGTCTTGCGCCACCCACTAATGAACTTTTCTCGCCAGAGTACGCAAAAAGCCCAGACAAATCAGACAAGTGGTGGCGAAACCTCTTTGAAAACCCTACCACAGTCCAGTTTAACCATCGAGTTCTTGTACGTAAAGCTTAGTCAAGGTTGAACATGCACTCAAATTTGTTAGGCCACAACCACCTACTTCGCCACTGCACTGTTATTTGCACGGACCTTCAAACCGGCCGTTCGGGCTGCCCTGCCGCCTCTTACACGCGTCACAACCATGGCTGCTTTTGCCATGGCAAATATACAAGTAGCCTTGGGCATCAGCACTTTATTGTACCTCGTCCCTGTCCCTCTCGCTGCCGCGCATCAAGCAGGAAGCGTCATGCTCCTTAGTGCTATGGCGCATATCTTAATCACGATGCGCAGTCCAAGCAGAGCGGCAAGGACATGGCGTCGGTTTTGGAGGCAGGCACACGTTAAGCCCTAAGTTATTCTTACATATGAAACATCGCTTAATTATAAATTATCTGCACCAGCCACTCCATAGAAAATTCCAAAAACAAGAGTTCCAGTATATCATTACATAAACTCAAGGAAGAAATACAATTATCGTACAATTATTCAGACATTTGTACATCCTCATCAGCAGCTGCTGGCGCTGGTGCAGCAGTGGGTGGGGCATCTGCTGATTCCTTGGCCACCATTGTTTTCAGGAAAGGTACAATTGAGCTATTCTCGAGGATACGGAATGCTCCTCCCGAGACCTCTTTCGTCTCATTTTCGCTCTTAGGGCCAACAATACCGATTGAGGTGTTATTGATGTTGAGTTCTTTGTCTTGTTGAAGTGTTTCCCGCAGGGCGTGAAGTCCATGACGAACAAGATCCTCGAGAGAGCCTGATGACAATATAATACCTCCGTCAACTTCCGGGGGTCGCAGGTGTAATACTCCTGAAGAATACGTACAGTCGGCAAAGCTCTCGTAATGTTTCTCAAGATAGGTCTTGGCACTTTGACTCCTTGCACCGATCGACATGGCGTAGTATTCGTAAGAGTTTCCAGATGGAGAGAATTCGTACAGGTGAGGGCCACCATTATCTTGACCGATAACAAGGAAGCCAACACCATATGGGCGGCGACCGTATTCTTGAGTATTGACTTGAGCCTCTATATGTAGAGGGTTGAGAGATAGTCAGAGCCATGGACAATGAACTCACTATCAGCGATGGCAGATACGAGTCGATTAACAGGAATAGGACGGTTAAAAACCATCTTGGACGACATAGCCTGTTGACGCATGAAGTTGCTTTGAAATTTGTATAAGACGAAAGAAACGATAAAATAATGTCGCTCCTTACCTCAGTACGCGTGCATCTGAGGTCAAACCTGCAATTGCAATACCAACATGGTCATCTATTCGGAACATCTTCTGTTGGTATGAAGCCAGTTCTCCAGTCGATCGCTGGTTGACCAATGAGATCAGTGAGTGTTACACGCAGCTCTGCGCGCACCTTCAAAGCTAACAATACGGCATGAGTCTTTGAACGCAATCCTACGGCGGCTGAACCCTGCTTCACGGCTTCGAGAGCATATTCAACTTGATGCAATCGGCCTTGGGGAGAGAATACAGTGTTGTCGGAGTCGTAGGTGTTTCGAAACTAAATGACACATTAAATAACACGTACCCATGCAGATTATCGCAGAACATACCATGGTTAATGAAGAATTTGGCGGGAATCAAGATCGTTCAGAATCCAGATGACGCGTCCTTCAGCCTCAGGCTTGGTCCCAAAATTAGCACGTGATCTTCTGACGAGCAAGCAAGAAGGAGCAACAAACACCCTCACCTCAGTTTGAATATGACAGCCGCTGCTAACTGCTCCAATGTAACTCAAGCCCTCAAACGACTTGTGCCTCTAACAAAAGGTACCCTACCCCCAGTAATCAAACCACAGTGTGGCAATCTCTACGAAGTCCTGTCACGAACACCGACATGCGGTATCGGTGCAGAAGTCCATCAAACGCGGTGGAGCCAAAAGAACATAGTAGGCTCCTATTGGGTTGTAACGCGTTCGCACTTTAAGTGCGAAGGAAAGCATGGCAAGGCCTGGGGTCGCCTATATTGGAAAGGTCCAAGACACTCTTTCCGCCAGAAATTTAGCTGACAAGGTTTCTTGCCCAATAGGAGCCCCTGTTAATGGCCGAGAAGAACGCATACCAGGTTCTTTGAAATATTCATGGAAAGAAGGGCGTTCAACAGCAATGGCTACTGTCCCTCGGGCTCCTCGAGAATCAAAAGCAACACCCAAAAATGTGATTATACCATGAAGTACTTATCGCCCTCCACCTTTTGACATATCTCTAGTAGGATCCTTCGTAAACATTAGGCTCAGTCTTGTAAAATGTCAAGGCCGGTCAATCCCACAATTGACTTGGCTAGTATTCGTTACAGGAACCACAATCCCTAATGCATTTATTTGCAACAATGCACTTACCGATCACAACATGCATTTCGAACTTAGCGCCGTGCATCTACATTGCCTTCTCCTTCTAAACTCCGCAATGGAACTCTATACTTCTTTCAAGTTAGTTGAAAGCAGCCCAGTTATATCAACCGCTCGTCGTTTATGAGTTGAAATGGTCAATAGAATTTATCTGCAGAACGAACTCAAACTTTATTCAGGAGGAGTATAAGGAAACAGCGGCGCCCCCTAGCTTATGAATAGCCTCAGCTTAAGGGCTTCGTGAACCATGTGTCAATAGGCTCCATTCCAAAAGGGTCATTACCGACGTCCCATCGAGGACACTTGAAGACTAATTATTTAAAAGCTTTAGGCAGAAATACCACGATAGGTCGCAATTTGGGACTGGAGGCGCGTAACTTGTCCCGCAGTGAATTGGTTCATGCAAGAATCGTCACTATAATCCATGAAGTTATCTGTTGAGATGGGTCAATAAAACAACCATTATGGTGACTCCTATGACATACTGATTGGGTCAACGCCAGTGCTGGAGCAGGTATTGGGACCAGTTGGACAGCCAAAGGCAGGTGAGGCCTCTGCTGGAGTGTCAGAAACCTGGTCACCAGAACCAGATCAGCCGCCTTGGAATGTGTGGTATAGTCCAACCCAGTGGCCAGCTTCTTGGGTGAGAGTCTGCCATTGGAGGTCTTATTAACAAATCACAATCATTAATCGAAATTATTGTTGATTTACCTGGCGGAGATTGTATGGCGCAGACGTGCCTTCAGGAAGAGAAGAGAAGAGAACAACAACACCGTCATCCGTGGGGTTTGATGAGAAATCCGAAGGGAACGTCGAATAACCGAGAAGGCCAGCACCGGAACCAGATGTGAATCTTTAGAACCATTAGAACAAAACGGAACTTGTGCGTATTCTGAACGTACCCAACTGTGTATACATTGAGATCTTTCGCCGCTCCTGTCCTCAATGCGTGCCGTTTGCTGGGAAGCATCAGGACCAACATTATTGAACCAGTCTGAGTTCGTTGTACGAGAGGTGCCAGCAAGGACCCAAGTAATGCTTGCTTTGGAATATGCCGCGTTCATTACAGCAATTTGGTAGAATTTGGTTCGCAATTTGAGAATCTCTGCAATAAAGTCAATGAAACTAAGATTCCATTGTCCTCAATGACTGAACTCACGGAATATTTCCACCCGCGAGGGTGCTGTCCTGCATGATAACATGAAAATGGACCTGGAAAGATGATCAGTCAGATTCTTTGTCAATCTGAACCATGGCATACTGACGTTGATTGTGGCTGCAGCGGCGACCAGAGTGCCTGGGACAATTTTGTTTGCTTGGAAATGAGCTTCTGCAGCCACAAGTTTCTTGTCACTAATACTGGTCCCACACACCCTATAGGAGGAGGGAAAACATAAATTGGTTAGATCGGACATGAAAAGAAAATGGGAACAAGTAACCTCTGGGGAGTGGTTGCATTCACCGGGGTCGCAATGGCTGTCGACGCAGCAAGGAGAAAGTTTAGCAGGCTGGAGTCAAGCATCCCAGAGAACTGAGGAAAAGTAGACCTTGAGGTGAAGAGAATAGGGATCCAGGTCGAAAGTCGAGCTCTCTTAAAAGAAAATTTGTGAGAAGTTCAGCGCTCCATGCAACTTGTGCCAGCTCACGAGATAACGAAACGCATTTGGATTTCTATGTGGATGAGATGGTGTTCGACTTGGTGAAATCGCCAAATACGAAAATCTGACAACATCAAGCACGAGGATTGAGAAGTGGAAGGTATGTACATACCGCGTGTTTTACCGAGCAGGAAAGTTAAAAATGACGAGGAAAATGAGAGGGGTAAGGCATTAGAGGTCAACCTCGAGAAATTGCCGCTTTGCCGTCTTCCAAACAACGAATGGATGGATCTTATCTGCGAGTTCTCTCCAAAGGTTGGTGGGACTTCGGTGAAGGGGTGCAGCATGACTTTTCCAGTTATTTTTAGATCCACCTCGATAACACGAGATTTCGCGGGCTACGATGCAGGTAAGTAAAGTTAACGGACCACTCTCCCCCAGTAGTTGATGTTCTCTGCCAAGAAATCGATGCCAAAGGTACAACGGTGCAACAGGCAGAAGAGCGAGCGAATACTGAATTTGTATTGGCAATACGTGGAGATAAGTTTACAAGCCGCACGTTAAGATACATGCCCAAGGATCGCACGGATCTCGAAACCACTTCGGCATTTTGGACTGATATCGACGGGTTTTCAGAAAACGAAAACCAGGTAACATCGGCAGCGAGTCAGTCCCAGTAACCAGATAGAGCATTCCAACGTGTCAAAGTTCCTACTACCAACTGGACCAAGCTTGCCAGAGCTAGCGATATAGGAGCAAAACTGAATAATTCAGAGAATCCATCAGTGGCTCGTGAATGATAGACTGTTTTTGTCAATGGTGGTTATTGTGTTGAAGGAGATTGTATTTGAGTACTTCAGGTAGGTGGGTCGGTAATCAGGCAACAATGAACAGAACGGAACGGAATGTGTGTATTAGCTAACTACATTACATAAGTAACTCAGGTAACCGTAGCGACCTCGTTAGCTATTTATTAACGAATGGAGAGTAGGTTATGAAAAGGTGAAGGAAAAGAAGGGATAGGTATGAGTATGGAATAAAGTGGACGGTTAGAAGGGAGAGAGAGCACGCGTTGAGTTTGTTGGCTTGAATGATGTGGGGTGGTGAGATTCCGGGTAGACCTGCGAACTATACCCCATATGCTACTTGTAAGTTGGATGGTCGTTGTGTGGGCCTGATGTACCAGTCGTGAATGTATGATGGATGCAGTGTGAGGAGAGGATGCCCAGATAATAACCATTACTAATGGAAATAAGTCCAGTTCACGTGGAAGAAATTGACATTTCACGTGTATTCGAGTCTGACCTTTCCTTGACCTTTCCTCGACGTAAAGCTCCTTCGTCCCCTAATAGACAAGAGTACGAACTCTTGATCGACCATTCTTTTAGAAACATGGCAACCAATGGGTTAATTGATGCGCAATTCGATCGAGCTGTAGAGATTGTCCAGGGTTTGCCCAAAACTGGTCCCATACAAACCGATTACGAAGAGAAGCTTACAATGTATAGGTATGATTTTTTATAATCCTTTGAGTTTGGAAGCTCTAACCTCTATCTATGGAGTCTCTTCAAACAAGGTGCTCATTCAGCAGGCGCACAGTTTTTTCAACACCTGATAAATGCTTAAATATGTAGCAACAGTGGGGAACGTGAAAACTCCTCGGCCTGGCATATGGGACATGCTAGGACGAGCTAAATGGTGACCCCCTTCTCCCTTGCCTGTAACGCGCCCTCATCTTCAAAACAGGGATGCTTGGGCGAAGCATCAGGACTTGGATTCTTATGAGGCAAAATGGCTGTATGTCGAGGCTCTGCTCAAAGTTCGTGAAAATTCACAAACACTTCTTTCTATGGCAATCACGTCGTTATTGACTTGCTCTTAGGTTCTCCGTAAGTATTCAGACAAAACCTTAGCGATGGACCTGGTAGAGGAACTGGAATCCTATGGGGGTGATCCCTCGAATATCATCATGAGCCGTAGTGCGTCCTCGCTGACTACCTAATGTTTCTTGCTGATGGCGAAAGCAGGTAATCTGTCCAAGTCACCTGGATCAGATACCTCGGGATCCACCGTTTCTGAAGGCGCATTGCCCATTCCCACAGCACCCGCACTAACTCTCAGAAATCAATATCCTTATGGTTCCGAAAATGAGGCAGATTCGACTTCGGACGAAAACTCTGACGACGATGCCCCTGAACTTCCGCCAGTTGACATGGGCCGCTTGCCTGTGGATGCAGGCTGTCGATCTGCAGAAATTCGCCCACAATCCTCGCTCTCCTCCGACCGCTATCGCACCCCACTCGCTGGGTCTCTCGCCATGTCCCCCCCTCCACAACATGGGATACCTTCACAGCAACCACTTCCCGGTTTTGAAACGCCATCTGCTTTTGCTGAGCCTACCCCAGTTTCTTCCTCTTCATACCCATATGCAAAACCATATGGAGGCCCATATTCAGAAACATCAAGAATGCAAGTGATGTCGCCTCCACTTCAATACCAAAGTCACCCAAGTTATCGTGCGCAAATGCAATCCCATCCTTCGATTCCACCACCACCTTCAACCTCGGCGTTAGAGCGGGCGGTTGAAAACGTCCAAGTTCATCTTGCTGCGTTAACTGAGCGACTAGAGACGCTAGAATCCCGTTCGCTATTACCCTCCAGATCAAACGTTTTGGGCAGCCCCCGTGGAAGTGGTGGGTCTCCTGCTTGGGCAGGCGGCCGTGGATCACCCTATGATCGGAACGGAGAACCCTTCTGGGATATCGATGACCTTGGAATGTGGTCAGTCGTTCTCAACCCACTTTCAAGGGGCTTAGAGAAGTTGCGAGTTATATCAACCTTCTTCGCCAGAACCGAAAATCGGTCACCCTCAATGATCATTATCCGCCGACTCTGCCTCGACGTGTCCTTCTTCCTGTGCGTTATCGCCCTAGTTGGTGCAATATGGAGGAAAAGTGGGGTCAGGAGGAGGGAGGTAAAAGCTGCACTGGTGGTCCTCTGGAAGGCAGTTTTGGGAGTAAAACCCGACCAACCCCATGTAGATCGAGGCGTTTGAGATGAATTACTCCAGTGTATATATGTGCTGTTATTTTATCCAATGGAACTTAAGTAGCAAGTATGGATCAGTTTGGAGGGGTATTTTGCTTAATCGGATTGTTCATTTCGAGCTCAGTATGTAATTTGTTTATGCCATATTGACTACACAGCGAATGCAACCACCTCCCTGGAAATTGTGTATTAGCCTTCATACCTCATCTTATCATTGATTGATGACATACATGCATGTCATGGAATCCTTCGTTTATGTCAGAGAGGTTCCTGCTATGAGTGACGTATTCGTTAATCTTAATCGTTCCCTTGAGATAATCTATAATCTCGGAGTTGTCACTGGTTATTAATCTCAGATAAGCCGGGTTCTCGCTTACCATCAACAAGACCAGGGATTTCAGTCCGTCCTTTGACTCCGCCGAAGGCAGTTCCACGCCAAGTTCGTCCGGTTACCTATTAAATGTTGAGTTTACACATATTCTGGACTGGGAGGTGCCCCTCTTACAAGTTGAAATCTGAATTCAAGCATAGAGTAAGGATCATTGTGACTTTGTACTAGGTCAACGTCAAGAACGCACGGTCGGGTAGAAATTTCCTGTCCAGCGGCTGCGACACCAATCACGGTCGACACACCCCATCCCTTATGGCACGCTTCCAGGGCAGCGCGCATCACTTGCACCTAGAGAAATATACATTCAAGACTATGTCAAGGGGCGAACAAGAGGGGCAGTACGTTTCCAGTGCAATCGAAAGTGAAATCTAGACCGCCGTCAGTGATCTCGACGAGGTAATCTTGAATCTTTTGGCCGCTCTTAAGCTCGAGAGGGTTGACAAAACCTGTGGCGCCAAATTTCTTGGCCCAGGCCTCCTTGCCAGGGTTGGTGTCAATCGCAATGATATAGCTAGCGCCGACAAGAGCTGCAGTGTTGATAACCCCAAGACCAATCGCACCGCATCCGAAGACAGCCACGGATGAACCCTCTTTACAAAGCGGGAATTATTAGTTGAGCTGAAATCTTGCTCTTAACGAATGAGCGTACTGATCCCTGGCTGCTTGACTACAGCCCCCCAGGCAGTTGTGATTCCGCATCCAAGGAGACAAACCTTTTCCAACGGAGCCTGCTTGTTCACTGCAACAACCGAGACGTCCGCCACAACGGTGTATTGAGAAAAGGTGGAAGTTCCCATCTAGCCATATTTGAGTTACAGTATGCACAGTTTGTAAACGCAAGCTCACGAAATGGTGAATAGGGTTTCCATTGATAGAGAAGCGGCTAGTCTCATCTGGCATCAACCCCTTACCCTGAGTTGTACGAACTGGCAGTATATTAGATGAAGTCGCATAGATTATATAACGCGAGCCAGACCTTTTCCACAGAGATTGGTCTTTCCACTCTTGCAGAATTTACATTCCCGGCATTCTTTTCCAGCAGTTAAAGCAGGGTATGTCAGATGATACAGCGGATACTTACCAGCTGTGTAAAGTGGGATCACATGGTCGCCGACTGAGACGCCAGAGACGCCATCTCCAACAGATTCAACCTATTTTCACCAATTTATCGCCGAACTTCTTCATGAAGAATGACTCACAATTCCTCCCCCCTCGTGTCCCAAGATAACTGGGAAAAGGCCCTAGAGCAAAAGGATTTCAGTGGGAAGTCATCAACTTTGGCGAGTTCCGGAGACCTCAGGATCTTTACCACTGCGAGTGTATTCATCGGTATGGCATATACCTATGCAGACTGGTGTCAACATCATTCAAAACTTGCGATGGACGTTCTTCACACCAGTGTAAAGAATATGGATCCGGACTTCATGCGCCCGTGGGGGGGCAACCTCAACGTCTTCAACCTTTAGGGGCTCACCAGCACCCCAGCAGACAGCAGCTTTGCATTTAATGGGTTTTCCGATAGTGGCAGACATTGGAAGATGGGCAAAGATGGGGGTGATTTGGAGGTGATGGCAAGGTGATGGTAAGTATATGCGTGTTAGATAAGATAAGATAAACTACTTCTGGCGCAGTTGATCAAGATTGCAATATTAATATTAATATTTAATATATATAATTAATACACCATGGCTTTCAACAACCTCTACTACAAACGAGTGAGTGTTATAGGAATCAGCTTTAGTATTAATTCTGTGAGCTAAGACACGAGAATAGACAGCAGGCACAGCTAAGGCGTGTTATGTCTGTTACAAACCGACAACAAACGTCCTGGCCACTGCGAACACCATTGATTTCCTATATACCTGTCTAGGTCATCTCTCCGATTCCGGATTCGCTACAAAAGTTCAAGAAGATTCCAAACCATCGGCAAGCATATCTGCAGAGGAGATTGCGAAGGTAAAGGCGGAATGGCAGGAAAAGCAGAAGAAGAAGCAAGAAAGAGAGAAGGAGCTGGTAAAAGAAAAGGAAAAGGAAAAAGGGGATACGCAAAAGAAGGAGGAATTGAAGGTGCCCAATCCCCCAGGATCACCCATTGCTTCTCCGTCAAGTACCTCCCAACCGACTCACGATCGCTATATCCTTCATCGAGATTTCTTTGCCAGTTGGGTGTTAGCCTCGTGATCAAATTTGCGGACTGAGCTGATTCTTTACATCAAGTGCGCCAAAGCGAACATCGAAGGAGAAGGCAAGCGACTCAGGCGAAGGAATTAGCGCCTCGTCTTCCAGGAGCGCCTAGGGGGGATGTTTCGTGACTGCAAAAAATGAAATCTATTTTTGAGATAGCCTCAAAAGTTTGTTTGTGGATCTTTTCTAGAATTTATGTAGCTTTTCTGAGTCCAAAGTTGTGTTTGTTATTCGGACTCCGATACGGCAGTCAAAAATCCTCACCCCTCAAGACAAAATTGTAGAATATATGTTTACAGTAATGTAGAATAGAAGTCCAGCTGTAAAATTTCAGAGCGTACACGTCACAGTTGACAGAAATATGCCAAAATGATTTCCGGCGGAGTTCTAACATGGCCGTCAGCAAAATGGCCCACCGCATTTTTTCTTTCCCCAGCACACATCTCGACGTTCAGGGACAACGCATGAATGCTCGGCCTATCACGTAAACCTTCCTGGTAAGTTGTGTACTCACCAATCTGTATATTGTGGCCGACTTCTAGTTCCATACAAGGTTGTAATTTACGACGTCTTGAAATGAACAAGAATCCTTTTCTTCCTGCGCCAAATTTTACGCCTCAACAACCGCCATTACCTCCTGGACCTCCTCCGCCTCAACCAAATCAAGCGGACTATTCGGCATGGTGGGCTGGGGCCGCTGCCCAGCAACAGCATATACAACCACCCCCAGGGGGTCCGTACAACCCTCAGTGGAGTGGAGTACAACCTTCCAGACCTTCGGCCGAACAAAGCGCACTCTATGCTAACTATGGTTATGGAACACAAAATAATCATTGGCAGAGGCAGCAGCAGCAACAACAACAGCAGCAGTATCACCCTCAAGTAATGCAGCAACAGGCACCTCCACCTCCGAATCAACCTAGTTATAATCCATATCAACCTACAGCAGGATACGCACAACCATATGCTCCATCTGGCCCCACTCCGCCTCAGCCCATGGTGCAGGGGGCATACCCCCATCCTTCTGCCCAGCCTCAACAAATGATGTTCGCACCTCCGATGCCGCCACAGCAACCACAGCAACATCAGCAGCAGCAACCTCAACAGATGCAGCCGCGTCATCATCATGGTTCCCCCCAGCATCCTCCCGCAAAAAGGCAAAGATTCGATGGTCCCAGTAGCAATAATCGGCATCACCAACTTCCTCACCATCACCACCAACCACCGCAGCCTCAATTTCAACCGCCTCCGGCACCACCTCAGACTACAGGTAGCTTTTCAGGGCCTTCGCGTGGAGGCCCCCCCTCTGGACCTTCAGGAAGAGGAGGCGGCGTACCCCTTGGACCTGGAGGAAGAGGCGGCAATGCTGGACCACGTGGTGGGCGCGGTGGTTCGATGTCTGGAACTAGGGGTGCCATGGGTGGAGGACGAGGTCGCGGTGGAAGTTTTTCAGGAGGAGCGGCCGCTGGGCGAGCTGGAGCAGGGGCTGGTCCTCCCAGTGGACCAATGAGAGGAAATTCGCGTCCCAATTTCTCTGGTAGCAGCAAAGACTTCCAGAATCGACGTGGTGGTTCATTCGCTGGTGGAGGGAATTATCAAGGGCAGTCCTTCCGTGGTCGTAACCAGATGGGTTCGAATCGAGGACATAGGAATGACGGAGGTGGCGGAGGTGGATACGGACCCAGGGAAAATACTCAGCTGTCTGGTTATAGTGGTAAGAAGGACGAGAATCGCAGGACACTCACGGATTTTAAGGTTATTGGCCTGGCCATACCTGATTTAACTTGGACTTGGGGTACTGTGCCATCTACTTGTTCTGTCAAGACGGTGGACAGGGACACCGAGGTGGATGCACCCATCGGTTCCGACCTTGCGATCAAAGAGGAAATTAGGGATGATGGCAGTAATTTGGTTTCTTCCTCGAC
>Ga0307509_10002193_pt1 | contig 32050 bp, 31 predicted proteins | sample 10_EM_MG_FD_202245 | JGI IMG/M metagenome (GOLD analysis project Ga0307509, IMG submission 202245) | Populus trichocarpa ectomycorrhiza microbial communities from riparian zone in the Pacific Northwest, United States - 10_EM | ecosystem: Host-associated > Plants > Roots > Unclassified | place...
CGCTGGACCTGCTGAAGGCGCATGGGAGCGACGTGCCCTTCATCTTGGTGTCGGGCGAGATCGGCGAAGACACCGCCGTCGAGGCGATGCGCAACGGCGCCAGCGACTACCTGCTGAAGAACAACCTCGCGCGCCTGGTGCCGGCACTGTTGCACGCGGTCGAGGCCAACGAGACGCGCCTGGCCCGGGTGCGTGCCGACCGCGAACTCGACGAATCGAAGCAGCGTCTGCGCGAACTCGCCCAGCACCTGCAGAACAGCATCGAGCAGGAACGCACCGCGATTTCGCGCGAGATCCACGACGACATCGGCGGCTCGCTGACCGCGCTCAAGTTCGACCTGGCCTGGATCGCCCGCCATTCCGACTCGCCCGAGGTGCTGGCGCGCGTCAACTCAGCGCTCGAGGCCGTCACGCTGGCGATCGATTCGAGCAAGCGCATCATGCACAACCTGCGCCCGGCCATTCTGGAGCAGGGTCTGGTCGCCGCGCTGCAATGGCTGGCCTCGCGCTTTGAGCGCCGCACCGGCATCGAGTGCGCGGTGCGCCTGCCGGGCGGGCCGCCGCTCGAGCTGCCCACCGGTGTGCCGCTGGTCGCCTACCGCACCGCGCAGGAAGCCCTGACCAACGTCAGCAAGCACGCGCAGGCCACGCGCGTCGTCATCGACCTGGCGCTGGCCGGCGGCGTGCTGTCGCTCGAGATCAGCGACAACGGCCGCGGCCTGAGTAACGACGACCTGGCCAAGGTGCGCTCGTTCGGCATCCGCGGCCTGCACGAGCGGGCCGGCACGGTGGGCGGCTGGGTCGAGCTCGGCAGCACCCCGGCCGGCACGACGATGATTCTGTCCGTCCCCTTGAATCCGCTGGGGATCGCTGATATACCGTCGCCAACCATTCACGACACCGACGACCCCAGCCAGTGGGGCGACCTGTGAGGTTCGCTGCCTGCCCATGATCAAGGTCTTTCTCTGCGACGACCACGCGCTGATCCGGCGCGGCATCCGCGACACGCTGTCGGACGCGCCGGACATCGAGGTCGTCGGCGAGGCGGGCGACTACGGCGAATTGCGCACGCTGATGCGCGACCGCAGCGCCGACGTGCTGGTGCTCGACATCAACCTGCCCGGCCGCAGCGGCCTCGACGTGCTGCACGTGCTGAAAGAAGAGGCCACGACGATGCGCGTGCTGGTGGTCTCGATGTACCCCGAAGACCAGTACGCGATCCGCGCGCTGCGCGCCGGCGCCTTCGGCTACGTCAACAAGGGCGGCGACCCGGCGCAGATCGTCGCCGCGGTGCGCACCGTGGCCCAGGGCCGCAAGTACGTGACGCCCGAGATCGCGCAGATGCTGGTCGAGAGCCTGACGGCCCCGGCGATCGCTAACGCGCATGAGAAGCTGTCGGACCGCGAACTGCAGACGCTGGTGATGATCGCGTCGGGCAAGCGCCTGTCCGACATCGCCGAAGAGCTGATGCTCAGCCCCAAGACCGTCAGCGTCTACCGTGCCCGCGTGCTCGAGAAACTCGGCCTGACCAACAACTCCGAGATGACGGTCTACGCCATCCGCAACGGGCTCGTCGGCTCCGAATAACACGGCGCGGGTGCATGCGGGTGCGGCATGTGTCACGCTCGGTGCGCCGGCGGCAGAGTCAGGTTGGCGCTGGCGGGCCGAAAGCTGCAAGATGCACGTCGATCCGGCCGCACCGCCGTTGGTGTGTGCCCGACGTTCCCTCTTAGGAGTCGGATGGGACCCACGTTCGCCTTCGTGATGCTGGCCAGTCTGGCGGTGTCCGCCGCCTTGCTGTGGCTGGCGGCCGAGACGCACGCGGCCGCGGTGACGCGGTCGCATGCGCTCGCGCGCGCGCTCCAGGTGGGCGGTATCGTGCTGGGCGCCTGCGGGCTGTGGTGGCCGGCGCACGCGTTGCGCGCCCATGAGGCCGCTGCCGTCGGCGGCATGGCACCGCACGCGTTCGCCTGGCTGCCGGCGCTGCTGCTCGCCGCGCTGGCCGCCGGCCTCGGCAGCCAGTGGCGCCGGCGCGCCTGGCCGTGGGCGGCGCTCCTGGCGGTCGCGATGCCGGCGGCGGGCTATGTGCACGCGATGTTCAGTGCGCCCGGCGTGTTCCGCTTGCTGGACGGGCCGGTGTGGCTGGGCGCCGGCACGCTGACCTTGGGCTTGCCGGCCGCGCTGGCGCTCACCCAATTGGGCCTGGGCTCGGCGCGCCGCGTCAGCGAGTGGCGCGGGATGGCCGCGACCGGCGCTGCGGCGCTCGCCTGTCTGGGGGCGGCGCTGTCGGTGCCTGCCGGTGTCCACCTGAGCTTCGCAGGCACGGACTGGCCGGTGATGGCGGCGCTCGTCGCGCTCGGGTGGCTGTTGCGGGCCGTGCTGGTGCAGGCCGGCGCGCCGGCCTCGCGGGCGCCGGCGCGGCGGTCCCGCTCCAACGTGATGGACGCGTTGACCGGCCTGCCGACCCGGCTGAACTTCGAGGGCCGCCTGCACGCCGCCGCGAAGAAGTGCGACGCCGGCGCCGGCCACCTGGCGGTGCTGTTCGTCGACCTCGACGGCTTCAAGCCGGTCAACGACAGCTACGGCCACCGCAGCGGCGACCGCGTGCTCGAACAGGTCGGCCAGCGTCTGCAGGCCCTGGCCCGCGACGGCGACGTCGCCGCGCGCGTCGGTGGCGACGAGTTCCTGCTGCTCGCCACCCAGGTGCCCAAACGCGACGTGGTCGTGCAACTGGCCGCGCGCGTGATCGAGGTGCTCAGCCGGCCCTACAAGGTCGATGGCCGCGAGGTCTCGATCTCGTGCTCGGTGGGCATCGCGCTGTACCCCGACCAGTGCGCCGAGAACAAGCTGATCGCGCGTGCCGACGCCGCGATGTACGCCGCCAAGAAGGCGGGCGGCTCGCGCCACTGCTTCTACGCGCCCGAGATGGATGCCGACGTGCAGCAGAACTTCGACATGCTGCGCGACCTGCGGCTGGCCCTCACCAACGACGAGCTCGAGTTGTACTTTCAACCCAAGATCGACGTGCGCAGTGGCAAGGTCACGGCCGCCGAGGCCTTGCTGCGCTGGCAGCACCCGACCCGCGGCCTGGTGATGCCCGCCGCCTTCCTGCCGCTGGCCGAACGCTCGGGCTTGATCGGGCCGCTCGGCAACTGGGTCATCGAGGCGGCCTGCAAGCAGGCGCGTGCCTGGCGCGACAAGGGCCTGCGCATGCGTGTGGCGATCAACCTGTCGGCCCATCAGATGCGCCAGGACGACATCGTCGACCGCATCGCGATGGCGCTCGAACGCTACCGCATCCACCCGTCGCTGCTGACCTGCGAGATCACCGAGTCCGCGGCGATGGAAGACACCGTCGCGACGCAGGAGACCTTCCGGCGCCTCGGCGAACTCGGCACGCACCTGTCGATCGACGACTTCGGCACCGGCTATTCCAGCCTGAGCTACCTGCGCCAGCTGCCGGCCGAGGAACTCAAGATCGACGGCAGCTTCGTGAAGGACGTCGACACCAGCGCCGACGCACGCGCGATCGTCGACGCCGTCGTCAAGCTCGCGCACGCGCTGGGCCTGAAGGTCGTCGCCGAGGGCGTCGAGACGCTGCGCCAGCAGAAGGTGCTGGTCGACATGGGCTGCGACGAATTGCAGGGTTTTCTGTTCGCCCGGCCGATGACGGCGCGCGCGCTGCTGATGTGGGCGATGGACGACCGCTCGGTCTCGGCGGTGTTCCGCCCGTCGCTGTTCGGCGAGACGCGGCAGGCGACGCGCCAGGAACTCTACGACGCGACCACGCGCCAGCTTTAGGTTCGCGTCGCGCGCTGGCGCACGCACTCGAGGTAGCGCTCGCCGTCCGGCGGCAGGCCGCTGCGCTGCGAGGCCCAGATCATCTCGCCCAGGCATTCCATGACCTGATGCTGGGCCTCGTGCGCCGAGCCGAGGCGGCGGCTCAGCAGCGCATGCGCCTGCTTGATGCCGCTGGGTTGGTCGATCGCGATCTGCTCGGTGATCGACAGGTGCATGGACAGGTGCAGGAAGGGGTTGGTCCGGCCGGCCTCGACGTCGTAGACCGCTGCCAGGGCCGCGGCCTCGTCGGCGAGTTCGTCGAAATACTCCGGGTGCTGGCTGATCCAGTCAGCGGCGGTCGCCTCCATCGGCGTCAGCGGCAACTGGCCGACGTGCTTGCGGTAGGTCTCGCAGAAGAAGCGGCGGACGTCGTGTTGTGACGGCTGGAACATAGGGTCGCGATTTTTGCACCCTTCAAGCGCGCTGAACGGTATCGACGAATAATCCGGGGCAGGCATCGGGCCATCCACAGAAGAATGGCCCATCTCCACCCACGCTGCCCCGGCACACAGGATCCCATGAACATCACGACCGAACAGCTCTTCGACAACGCCCGCACCCACAACGGTTTCGCGGCCGAGCCCATCCCCGAAGCCACGCTGCGCCAGCTCTACGACCTGGTCAAGTGGGGCCCGACCTCGGCCAACTGCAGCCCGGCCCGTTTCATCTTCGTGACCACGCCCGAGGGCAAGGCCAAGCTGCTCCCGGGCATGTCGCCGGGCAACTTCGAGAAGACCAAGGCCGCGCCGGTGACCGTCGTCATCGGCATGGACATGGCGTTCTACGAGAAGCTGCCGGCGCTGTTCCCGCACGCCGATGCGAAGGCCTGGTTCGTCGGCAACCAGCCGATGATCGACGCGACCGCGTTCCGCAACTCCAGCATCCAGGGCGGCTACTTCATCCTGGCCGCGCGCGCGCTGGGCCTGGACGTCGGCCCGATGAGCGGCTTCGATGCTGCCAAGGTCGACGCCGCGTTCTGGGCCGGCACCACGGTCAAGACCAACTTCATCGTCAACCTCGGCCGCGGCGACGTGAGCAAGCTGTTCGGCCGCAGCCCGCGCCTGACGTTCGAAGAAGCCTGCCAGATCGCCTGACCGGTTGATCACCGACCCCTGGTTCTACGCCGTCGCCATCCCGGCGGTGCTGCTCATGGGCTTGTCCAAGAGCGGCTTCGGCGCGGGCTTCGGGTCGCTCGCCACGCCGCTGCTGGCGCTCGCGGTGCCGGTGCCGCAGGCGGCGGCCATCATGCTGCCGCTGCTGCTGGTGATGGACGCGGTCGGCGTCAAGGCGCTGTTCCTGCAGCGCGACAAGGCGCTGATCCGCCTGCTGCTGCCGGCCGGGCTGCTCGGCACCGTGCTGGGCACCTTGTCGTTCGGCGTGTTGTCGGCCAAGGCGGTGGCGGCCATCGTCGGCGGGTTGACGCTGTTGTTCCTCGCGCAGCGGCTGCTGTTCCCGCCGCGCGCCGACTCGAAACCGCCGCCGCGCTGGCTGGGGTTTGGCCTGGGCATCGCGTCGGGCTTCACCAGCTTCGTCGCCCATGCCGGCGCGCCGCCGGTGAGCGCCTACGTGTTGCCGCTGCGGCTGGCGCCGATCACGTTCACCGCGACGATGGCGACCTTCTTCGCCGTCATCAACCTGTCGAAGTGGGTGCCGTATGCGTGGCTGGGGCTGATCGACTGGCGCAACCTCACGACCTCGCTGGTGCTGGTGCCGATCGCGCCGATCGGCGTGTGGCTGGGGGTGCGCATGGTCAAGCACATCCCGCAGAAGCTGTTCTACCAGCTGGTCTACGCCGGGATGTTTCTCACCGGCGTGAAGCTGTTGTGGGACGGCCTGGCCTGATCAGCGGTCGGTGGTGTTCTTGACGTAGGGCTCGACGCTGAGCGCATCCATCTTGTAGCTGCTCACCCCCATGTAGGTTTCGCTGCGCAGGGTGCGCAGCGTGCCGCTGACCCAGACCGTGTCCATCGGCCGCCAGCCCTTGGTCGGCAGCTTGGGCCGCACGTCGATGATCTGGTTCGAGGGCGGCGGCGGCGTGTGGATGCAGGCGCCGAAGTAGGGCACGAGCAGGAAGTTGACCAGGCCGTTCGGCGTCTCGTCCAGCGGCACCAGGTAGCCGGCGATGCGGATCAGCTGGCCGTCGAGGGCGCTGTTGGTCGGCGCGTTGTCCCAGGTCTCGCGCATGCGCTGCAGCATCGCGATGGCCTTGGGGTCGGCGTCGGTGAGCGCGCCGAAGTTGGTGTCGCGGAACTGCTTCAGCGGATCCCAGTCCTTGGGCGTGAGGTCGTCCCACTTCAGTTCGCGCAGCGCCGCCTTGGCCGGTGCGACGATGACCGCCGCGGGGCCGCTGGCGGCGGCCCCCGGCGTCGCGGGCGGTTTGGTCGATTTCACGCTGGGCGCGACCACCTGGCCGAGCGTCAATCCGCCAGCGGTGGCGGCCAGGAGCATCAGGATCAGCGCGAGCGGTTTCATCTTCAGGTCCTTGGTGACAGCCCATCGGCGAGCGACAGACGATACGCGCGCAGCCCCGGCACGCCGCTGGCCAGCAGGCCGGCGAGCAGCACGCTGGCCAGCAGCAGCCATTCGTTCGCGCTGGGCGCCGACAGTTTCAGGCCGATGCCGAACTGGGCCTGCAGCCACGGCCCGGCGGCGACGATCAGCGCGATGGTCAGCAGCACGCCGAGCGCGACGCCGAGGGCCGTGATCAGCAGGCCTTCGAGCGCGAGCAGCAGCAAGACGTGGCGCGGCCCGGCGCCGACCGCGCGCAGCACCGCGAGCTCGCGGCGGCGCTCGTTCAAACCGGCGAGCACGACCGCCACCAGCCCGGCGAGGCTGACCACGGCAACCATCGCCGACATGCCCAGCAGCGCTTTCTCGCCGACGCCAACGACCTGCCACAGCTCGTCGAGCGCGACACCGGGCAGCACCGCCATCAGCGCCTCGTCGGCGTAGTTCGCGACGAAGCGCTGCACCGCGAACACCGCGACGCGGCCCTTCAGCCCGACCAGCGCGGCGGTGACCTGCTTGGGTTTCAGGTCGAACTTGCGCGCCTGCTCGGGCGGGATCGCGACGCCGGGCATGGGCGCGCCGCCGGCCCAGTCGAGGTGGATGGCTTCGATCGCTTCCAGGCTCACGTGCACGGTGCGGTCCACCGGCGTGCCGGTGCGGGCGAGGATGCCGACCACGGTGAAGGGTTTGTCGGCATGCTCTGCGCCTGGCAGTCCGCCGGCGCCGTGCGACAGCGTGATGGCCTGGCCGAGCCGGTAGCCGAGGCGGTCGGCGACCTCGGCACCGATCACGGCGTCGTACAGGCCGTTCAGGTCGCCGCCGAACGCGTGGCCTTGCGCGAGCACCAACGGCTGGTGGTCGCCGTAGAGAAAGCGCTTGAAGTAGTCGGTCGTCGTGCCCAGCACCGCGAAGCCGCGGTGCGAGTCGCCGAGCGAGATCGGCACGACCCAGTCGACCGCGCGGTGCGCGGCGATCGCCTCGACGCTGCTCATGCGGATGTTGTTGGTCGCCCCGCCGACGCGAAACACCGCGTACAGCATCAGCTGGACCGCGCCGGTGCGCGCACCGACGATCAGGTCGGTGCCGCTGACCGACTGCGAGAAGCTCTCGCGCACGTTGCTGCGCATGCGTTCCAGGCCGAGCAGCAACAGCGTGGCGAGCGCGATCGACAGCACGACGAGCGCCAGCGTGCCGCGCCGGTTCCAGGCGCTGCGTGCGGCGAGGCCCAACAGCGCTTTCATGGTGCCCCTCGGCGAACGAGTACGTTCGCCGATCCCCCGAGGGGATGCGGGCCGGCTTGGGGCGGCCCGGCGCTCGGCCCGCTCATGTCGTGTGCTCCGGTGTCGCGGCGTGGTTGATCTCGGGCAGCGAGAGCCGGCGGTCGAAGCGCGATGCGAGCCGCTCGTCGTGGCTCACGAACACCAGCGTGCTGCCGGCGGTGCGGCATTCGCCGAGCAGCAGGTCCATGAAGCCGTCGCGCAGCGGCGCGTCCAGCGCCGAGGTGGGTTCGTCGGCGATCACGAGTTCGGGGGCGCCGATCAACGCCCGCGCCGCGGCCACGCGCTGCTGCTGGCCGACCGAGAGCCGCGCGGCCGGCCGCGACCACAGCGGTCGCGCCAGGCCGACGCGCGCGAGCAGCGATTCAGCCGCGCCGACGCTCGCACCGGCACGCTGCGCGCGCAGGGCCGAGAAGCGGCACGGCAGCAGCACGTTGTCGATCACGCTCAGGTAAGGCAGCAGGTTGAACTGCTGGAAGATGTAGCCGACATGATCGGCGCGAAACGCATCGCGGCGTGCGCCCGACATCGCGGCCCAGTCGGTGCCCAGCAGGCTGATGCGTCCGCCGCTCGGCACCAGCACGCCGGCCAGCAAGCCCAGCAGCGTGCTTTTGCCGCAACCGCTCGGGCCGTGCAGGAAGACGGCGCTGCCAGCTTCGATCGCGAGGGCTGCGATGTCCAGCGCGTCGGTCTCGGCGCCCGGCCAACGAAAGCGCAGGGCGTCGACCGCGATCACGGCTTCAGCGTCAGGCGGGTCGCCGGGCGCGTCAGCGTGCGCTTGGCCTGGCCGGTGTTGGTGACGAGTTGCACGTCGATCCGTTGCACCGCCGGGAAGGCCTCGAACAGGCGCACGTCGATGAAGGCCGGCGCACCCTTGCCGCACTTGAAGCTGTAGCTCGCGTCGATGTCGGCGTGCCCGGCTTCGGCGCCCGATTGCTGGCCTTCGAGCGCGGACGCGTTCAGCGTGACCGGGCCTGGCGTGCAGCCGCCGGCGGCGTCGATGCGGAACAGCGTGGCCGCGCCCTGCAGCGCGGCGATCGCGGCGTCGACACGCTGGCGCTCGGCGTCGGTGCGCGGCGCGCGCTCGAAGCCGACCAGGTTGGCCAGCGGCGAGTCCATCAACAGTGAGACGCGGTTGCCCTCGACCGCGACATCGAGCTTCACGACCCCGTGTTCGTGCGGGCCCGCCGCGAACGCGCCGGCCAGGGGCAGCAGCACACCGACGGCGACCAGCAACGCGCGCAGCACCGTTCAGCCCGCCAGCTTGTCGGCGAGCGCATGCAGCACGACCGCGAACGACAACACCACGACGAACCAGCCGATGCCGCGCCGAAAGCGCGCGGTGGCTTCATCGGTGCGCGCGGTGCCGAGCAGGCGGCACAGCAGCTGCGAACTCGCGGTGCTGGCGACCAGCATGCCGACCGAGAACAGCAGGCCCGCGAGCACGCCGGCCCACCAGCCGCCGCGGTGCGTCGCGAACACGCTCCAGGCCGAGACGTGCGCGAGCGTGTCGATCACGAGCGCGAACAGCAGCCCGATTGCGACCGTCGACCACAGGTCGGTGCGCTCGCGCAGCGCGGCCGGCAGCAGCCGCATGCGCACCGAACTCGGCCGGTACGCGCCCGGCGCGAGCAGCGTGCGCAGGTTCCACGCGCCCAGCAGCGCGAGCAGCAGCAGCGGCAGCCAGTCGGTGATGGCCACCAGCAGCGGCGGCATCGTGAAGCTCGCGGCGAGCAGGCTCACGGCGAGCGCGATCACCGCGACGGCGGCGCCGTGGCCGAGTGCGAACAGGCTGCCGGTCCACGGCGCGTGCCGCTCGTGGTGGTCGAGCGCGCGCAGCGTCATGCCGTCGATGGCCGCGATGTGGTCGGGCTCGACACCGTGGCGCAGCCCGAGCACGAAGAACAGCGCGAGGCCGCTCGCCGGCAGTGCGTCCAGCGTCGTCATGCCGCGCAATCCGCGCACAGGCCGTGCAGCGTGACCTCGTGCGCGCGCACCACGAAGCCCTGGGGCGCGAGCTCTTTCATCGAGCCGGGGCAGGCGTGCAGCGTGTAGACGCGGTCGCAGGCGGTGCAATGAAAGTGGTGGTGATGGTGGTGGTGCGCCGTGTCCCCGTCCCGGCTTGCGCAGGCCGCTTCAAAGCGCGCGGCCTGGCCGGGCAGCATCACCTTCACGATGCGCGCGTCGTCCTGCAGCGCGTTCAGGTTGCGGTAGATGGTCGACAGGTTCAGGCTCGCGACCGAGGCCTGCGCGAGTTCGAGGATCTCGTTCGGCGTGAGGGCCCGGCCGGCGTGGTCGAGCGCGTCGAGCACGGCCTGGCGCTGGCGGGTGTTGCGTTCCATCCTGCCATCTTAATGCAAATGCATTGGCATTAGCAACGACGCGGGCTTGCGCCTTCCGAGCCTCAGTTGCGCCGCGGGTACATCGGGTTGGGTGCGACGTAGGCCGTGACCTTGCGGTCCAGCACCGACGGCGGGGCGACCTGCGCGAGGTTGAAGCTGCTGCGCTGGCCATTGAAGTTCCAGACGAAGCTCTTGTTGCCGACGTCGAAGCGGATGACCTCGCCGCCGGTGACATTGACGAAGCTCGTGTCGGGCTTGATCGCGATGGTGCGCGTGACCATGGACAACGCGCCGGGGCTGCCGAGCAGTTCGAGGCTGGGGTCGCTGCGGCCGGCCACGACTTCGGGCAAGGACGACGGCGCGGGCGATGCCGCAGTGGCCGGGGCGGGTGCCGGCGTCGCTGCCGGCGCCGCGGCCAGAACCGGCGCGGGCTTGGGCGCCGGTGCCGACACCGAGGCCGGCAGCGTCGGCGCGACCGCGGGCGGGCGCGCCGCAACCGTCGCCGGCTTGTCGACAGGCCGCGTCTTCGCGGGCGACGAGGCGGCTGGCGCGTCGGCTGCCGGTGCGGATGCGGTGCTCGCTTTGGGCGGGGCGATGCTGACCGGCGTCGAGGCCGCCGCCACCACCTTGTCGTCCGCCACCGGCGTGGCGACCGGGGTGGCCACCGGCGCGGGTTTGAGGCGGTTCCAGGCGATGTACCCACCGCCACCGAGCACGAGCGCCGTCAGCGGCACCAGCGCCCAGTGCGCGCCTTGACCCGTGGTGGCGGGGGCGGGCGGCGGAACCGGACCCGGGCCCGCCGGTGGCGCCACCGGCGCGGCGTCGACATACGGCAGCAAGGCCTTGATCAGCAGCTGCACGTCCGAGCTCCAGCGCGCGTGCGTCAGCTCGACGCTGTTGCGGAACGCGAGGTCCTTCAGGTCGTCTGGCAACTGCTCGGCCTGCGGCATCACCGACTGATGCACCAGCACCGGAATCACCGGGATGTCGCGCTTGAGCGCGTTGGCGGTCTCGAGCCGCACGAAGTCGTAGGGGTCGTCGAGGCGGCACCGGCCTTGCGCATCGGTGACGGTCAGCCAGTCCTTGCCGATCACCGCGAGCAGCACGCCGCAGGACGCGACTTGCTGCTCAATGGCGCGCCGGAAGTCGCGGCCGGGCTCGATGCCGGCGACGTCCATGAACACGGCCTCCTTGCCGAAGCGGTCGCACAAGTCCTCGAACAGGCGCCCCGCGTGGCCTTCGGTGTCTTCTCGTCGGTAGCTGATGAAGATCGCCCGCATCGCGTTCCTTGATGGTCGATGCGGATTGTGCAGGGATGCCCGTGCGCGCGAACCCCCTACCCGACATGGTCGGCGACCTTCATCAGGCAACCGTGCTTCGCACTGCGGTATTCGCCTTGGGGTCCATGAAGTGGGCCCCTTCGTGGCCCATGACGGCCCGGCGGCTCATGCGGGCGGCGTGCCGCGGGTGTCGTCGGCGTCGGTCCAGCCGCCGCGCAGCTGGCGCTTCGCGGCCTCTTCGCGCTCCTGTGCGAACTGTTCCTCCAGCTGTTGGCGCCCCTGCTTGGCGGCGGCCAGCAGCTTGTCGGCGTCCTTGCGGTGCGGCGCCATCTTCAGCAGCATCTCGACGTTGTGGCGCCGGAAGCGCAACGCCAGTGTGCGCGCCTGGTGGCGCTCCCAGCCGAGCTGTTCGAGCACGGTGCGCGCGCTCATCAGGGCCGAGTCCATGGTCTCGCGTTCGAACAGCGTGACGCCCAGTTCGAGCAGGTCGAAGGCGTGTTGCACGTTGCGGGCGCGCGCCACGATGGTCAGGTCGGGGAAGTTCTCGCGCACCATCTTCGCGGTTGCCACGCTTTGCGCCACGTCGTCGATCGCGAGCACCAGCACCTTGGCGCTGGCGGCGCCGGCGGTGCGCATCAGGTCGAGCCGGGTCGCATCGCCGTAGAAGACGCGCCAGCCGAAGCGGCGCATCGCCTCGATCTGGTCGGCGTCGGTGTCGAGCACGGTCGGGTGGATGCCGTTCGCGTACAGCATGCGGCCGACCACCTGGCCGTAGCGGCCGAAGCCGGCGATGATGACCGGCTGGTTCTGCGGCTCGCTGATCTCGTCGAGTTGGCTGCGCGTCTGGCCGGCAAACAGCGGGATCAGCCACTTGTCGGCCGCCACCAGCAGCAGCGGCGTGACCAGCATCGAGATCGCGACCGCGGCGACCAGCAGCGACGAGACGGGCGCGTCGATCACGCCGGCCTGCGCTGCGGTCTGGAACACGACGAAACCGAACTCGCCGCCCTGCGCGAGCAGGATGATGAACACCGGCCGCTCGGGTTTGGGCAGCGGCATCGCGCGGCCCATGCCCCACAACACCGCCGCTTTGACGAGCAGGAAGCCGATCACGACGCCGGCGATGAGCAAGGGCTTGGCCAGCACCACCGCGAAGTCGATACTCATGCCGACCGCGATGAAGAACAGGCCCAGCAGCAGGCCCTTGAACGGCTCGATGTCGGTCTCGAGCTCGCGCCGGTACTCGCTCTCGGCCAGCAGCACGCCGGCGAGGAAGGCGCCCAGCGCCATCGACAGCCCGACCGTCTGCATCAGCGCGGCGGTCGCGACCACCAGCAGCAGCGATGCGGCGGTGAAGATCTCGGGCGTGCGGCTGTTCGCGATCCAGCGCAGCGCGGGGCGGATCAGCAGCCGGCCGCCGAGCACGATGGCGGCGATCACGCCCAGTGCCTTGGCGGCGCTCAGCCAGCCATTGCCGTCCGCTTTCTCGTGCGCCGTCGCCAGCAGCGGCAGCAGCGCGAGGATGGGGATGGCGGCCACGTCCTGCAGCAGCGCGACGCTGAGCACGCTCTGGCCCGAGGTCGTCGGCATCAGGCTGCGCTCGTTCAGCACGCCCAGGCCGATCGCCGTCGACGACATCGCCAGGCCCAGCGCGGCGACCAGCGCGATGCGCCAGTCCAGCCCGGCCAGCACCGCCAGGCCGCAGAGCAGCGCGGCCGAGCCGAACAACTGCACGCTGCCCCAGCCGAAGATCGGCTTGCGCAGCGACCACAGGCGGCGCGGTTCGAGCTCGAGGCCGACCAGGAACAGCATCAGCACGACACCGAACTCGGAGAAGTGCAGGATGTCCTGCGGGTTGGTCACGAGCTTCAGCCCCCACGGCCCGATCAGGATGCCGCCGGCGAGGTAGCCGATGATGGAGCCGAGGCCGAGGTATTTCGCGAGCGGCACCGCGAGCACCGCGGCGGCGAGGTAGACGAGCAGGCCGCTGAGCCAGGAGCCGTGTTCCATCACGCGACCTCGTCTTCTTCGGGCCGCGCATCCTCGGGCACCGGCCCGGGCAGCTTGTAGAGCAGCTCGTCGAGCTCGGGCCAGTGCGGGTAGCTGTGCAGGCGCTGCAGGTAGACCTCGAGGTGTGCGTTGACCTCGGCCTCGTCGGCCTTGTGCGCGCCGTGCAGCAGCAGCGGCGGCAGAAAGCGCATGCCGCACAGCGTCGCGGTCTGTTCGTAAGGCGGCAGGAAGGCGTCGAAGAAGTAGCGGTTGTAGCTGTCCGGGTGGTAGGAGTCCTGCGGCCCGCCGGTGGTCGCGACCAGCCACAAGTCCTTGCCGCGCAGCGCCGTGCCGCCCGGGCCGTAGGCCCAGCCGAAGGCCAGCACCTCGTCGACCCACAGCTTCATCAGCGGCGGCATGCTGTACCACTGGATCGGGTGCTGCCAGACGATGAGCTTGGCCTGCAGCAGCAAAGCCTGTTCCTCCGCCACGTCGATCAGGTAGTCCGGGTACAGCGAGTACAGGTCGCGCACCAGCACGCCCGAGGGCCGGTCGGCCGGCGGCTTGCGTGCGGCGTGCATCAGCCGGCGGTTGATGCGCGACTGCTCCATCTGCGGGTGCGCGGTGATCACGAGTACGTCGAAAGAAGGCATCAGGGCGGCGTCGCTGGTTAGTCTCGATGGGGCGGGGCCAAAGCCCCGGTAACATAACTGAAAAGTCCAACAGCAGCGGATGGAGGTTTTGCATGCCGGTGATCGTGGTGGCCAATCCGAAGGGGGGCGTGGGCAAGACCACGTTGTCGACCAACGTCGCCGGCTACTACGCCTCGCGCGGGAACAAAGTGATGCTGGGCGATGTGGACCGCCAGCAGTCGGCGCGCACCTGGCTGGGCCTGCGACCGCCGAATCTCGCGACCATCAGCCCCTGGGAGATCGCCCACGACGAGGTCGTGCGCCCCCCCAAGGGCACGACCCACGTGGTGCTCGACACGCCCGCCGGCCTGCACGGCAAGCGCCTGGACGAGGTGATGAAGCTCGCCGACAAGGTGCTGGTCCCTCTGCAGCCCAGCATCTTCGACATCCACGCGACGCATGACTTCGTGCGCCAGCTGCTCGCGCACAAGCGCAGCGAGGGCGTGCAGGTCGCGATCGTGGGCATGCGCACGCGCGAAGGCACGATCGCCACCGACCAGCTGCGGGGCTTCATCGAGGGCCTCAAAGTGCCGCTGCTCGGCTTCGTGCGCGACACCCAGAACTACGTGCACCTGGCGGCCCATGGCCTGACGCTGTGGGACGTGAGTTCGAACCGCTTCGAGCGCGACATCGCGCAATGGGCACCGATCACGGCCTGGCTCGACGCCTGAGCCCTACCACCCGAGAGAGACATCACGCATGCGCAGCTTCGACCACATCACCGACCTGCAGCCCCTGGTGGGCCAGACCGTCGGCGTCAGCGACTGGATCACCGTGACGCAAGAGCGCATCCAGCTCTTCGCCGACGCGACCGGCGACCACCAGTGGATCCACCTCGACCCTGAGCGCGCCGCGAAAGGTCCGTTCGGCACGACCATCGCGCACGGCTTCCTGACGCTGTCGCTGCTGCCCGAGATGAGCGCGTCGGCCTTCCAGGTGCTGGACACGCGCATGGGCGTGAACTACGGTCTGGGCAAGGTGCGCTTCCCGGCACCGGTGCCGTCGGGCAGCCGCTTGCGTGGCCATTTCAAGCTGACCCAGTACGAACCGCTCGAGGGCGGCGCGCAGATCACCTGCGAGGTCACGATGGAGCGCGAAGGGTCGGACAAGCCGGTGTGCGTCGCCGAGTCCATCGCCCGCCGCTACGCATGAGGTAACCAAACCATGAAAGTGCTGTTGATCGATGACCACCCGCTGATCCTGCAGGCGCTGCAAAGCGTGATCCTGAGCCTGGGCAGCGACACCACGGTGGTCGGCGCCGGCAGTGCGAAGGTCGCCCGCGAGACCCTGCAGGCCGATGCCGACTTCGACCTCGTGCTGCTCGACCTGCACCTCGGCGACGCCGACGGCTTCGAGGTGTTGGCTGAATTCCGCCGCACCTACCCAGCGCTGCCAGTGGTCGTGGTCTCGGCCTCCGATCGCCACAGCGACGTGATCAAGGCCATCGACCTCGGCGCGATGGGTTTCGTGCCCAAGCGTGCCAGCAACGACTCGCTGTTCGAGGCGCTGAACATGGTGATGTCCGGCGGCATCTACATCCCGCCGATGACGCTGGGCTCCGAGCCTGCGCCGTCCAGTCCCGAGGCCGACACCGTGCCCAGTGTGCTGCGCGTGGTCCGCGAGCAGGCGCAGGACAGCGGTTTCCCGGCCGCGGCCTTGCCGCTCGCCGACATCGGCCTCACGCCGCGCCAGACCGACGTGCTCGCGCTGCTGCTCAAGGGGCTGCCCAACAAGCTGATCGCGCGCGAGCTCAACCTCTCGGTCGAGACGGTGAAGGACCACGTCGCCGCGGTGCTGCGCGCGCTCAACGTCAGCTCGCGCACCCAGGCCGTGCTGGCGGTGGGCCAGATGTCCAGTCAGGGCGGGCTGGCGGCGTGGCGGAACCCCGCGCGTTGAGCGGCGCCATCGACCCCGCGGCGGCCCACGACTCGGCCAGCGCGCGGCTCGCCGAGGTCGTGCGCAGCACCTACGCGTACGCGCCGGCGGCGCTCGCCGGCTACATGGCCGGCGTCGGCGTGGTCGCGATGCTGTTCTGGGGCGTTGCGCCGATGTGGCTGCTGCTGCCCTGGATGGCGGCGTTCACCGTGATGTGCGCGGTGCGCATCGTGATCGTGCAGGTCTTCAAGCGCGCCGAGGCGACCGAGGGCGCCACCTGGCAGCTGGCCGACTGGCGGCGCTGGATCTGGCGCTCCAACTTCGGCACCGTCATCGCCGCGGCGCTGTGGGGGCTGGCCGGCTGGCTGTTCTACGACCAGGGCACGGCGCTCGAGCAGACCGGCCTGATCGTCATCGTCTACACCTTCTGCGCCGTCGGCATCCCGGTGCTGTCGATCCAGCGCCGGCTCTACCTGGTGTTCGCGGCGCTGGTCTTCCTGCCGCTGTTGACGCGCATCCTGATGGTCGGCGACCGCTTCCACTACCTGCTCGCGGGCGAGCTGGTGCTGATCATCAGCTTCACCTTCGTGCTCGGCAACGCCTACCGTCAGGCCTTGAAGCGCGCCATCGAGCTGAAAGTGCAGGCCGACGAACTCGCGGCCCAACTGCGTGTCGAGACGCTCGCCGCCGAAGCCGCGCGCCGCGAGGCCGAGATCGCGAACCGCGCGAAGACCCAGTTCTTCACCGCCGCCAGCCACGACCTGCGCCAGCCGCTGCACGCGATGGGCCTGTTCGCCGAGGCGCTGCGTCAGCGCGTGCACGAGCCCGAAGTCGCGCAGCTCGTCAACAGCATCAACGAGTCGGTCGACGCGCTCGAGGGCCTGTTCTCGGAGCTGCTCGACATCACGCGCATCGACAGCGGCGGGGTCGAGGTCCACGCGCAGAACTTCGAGGTCGGCGACATCCTGCGCAAGCTGCGCCTGCACTTCGAGCCGTCGGCCTTCGAGAAAGGGCTGGCGCTGCGGCTGCGTGGCGGCCAGCACGTGGTGCTCGCCGACCCGCTGCTGGTCGAGCGCATCCTGCGCAACCTGGTCTCGAACGCGATCCGCTACACCGACGACGGCTCGGTGCTGGTGAGCGCGCGGCGGCGCGGAGACCGCTTGCTGCTGCAGGTGTGGGACAGCGGGCCGGGCATCCGCGAGGTCGAGCAGCAGAAGATCTTCGACGAGTTCTACCAGGTCCCGCACACCGGCGCGGTGAGCCCCGAGCAGCGCAAGGGCCTGGGCCTGGGCCTGGCGATCGTCAAGCGGCTCGCGGCGTTGATGAACGCGCCGCTGGCGATGCGCTCGCAGGTCGGCCACGGCACGGTGTTCACGCTCGAGCTGCCGGTCGGCAAGGCGCCGCGCGCGCCAGCCCAGGTGCTGCCGGGCAAGGGACCGGTGGGCATCACGCTGGCCGGGCGGCTGATCGTCATCGTCGAGGACGAGCCGGCGGTGCGCGCCGGGCTCGAGGTGTTGCTGAAGGGCTGGGGTGCCGGGATCGCCGCGTTCGAGAGCGTCGCCGACAGCGAACGCTGGGCCCAGTCCTGCGACCTCGCCGCCGTGAAGCCCGATCTGTTCATCGTCGACTACCGCTTGGAGGAGGGCCGCACCGGCGTCGACGCGATCCGTGCGTTGCGCGAGCGTTTCGGCCCGGCGGTGCCGGCGATCCTCGTCACCGGCAGCACGATGACCGGCCACGACAAGGAGGCGGCAGCGCACAACTTCCACCTGCTGATCAAGCCGGTGGTGCCCAACAAGCTGCGCGCGATGATCGCGTTCAAGCTCGGCGTGAAGGCGCTCGGCGGCTGATGCGGGTCGGGTTGGTCGCGGTCTCGGCCGACGATGTCAAGGCGCTGGTCGCGCTGCGCATCGCGGCGATGCGCGAGAGCCTGGAGCGCATCGGCCGCTTCGACCCGGTGCGCGCACGCGAGCGCTTCGTCGCCGGCTTCTCGGCCGCGCACACGCGGCACATCGAGGTGGGTGGCGAGCGTGTCGGCTTCGTCGTCGTGAAGCCGCACAGTGACGCGCTGCTGCTCGACCACCTCTACATCGCGCCCGGCGCGCAGGGTCGCGGCATCGGTGCCGCGGTGCTCGCGCAGGTCTTCGCCGAGGGCGATGGGCGATCGCTGCCGATGCGCGTCGGTGCGCTGCGCGAGAGCGACGCCAACCGCTTCTACCTGCGCCACGGCTTCAGGCTCGTGGCCCAGACCGAGTTCGACAACCACTACCTGCGCGCCCCCATGTTGCCCATCCGTGCCTACCGCCCCACTGACGAAGCCGCCGTGATCGCGCTGTGGCAGGCCGCCGGCCTGACCCGGCCCTGGAACGACCCAAAGCGAGACATCGAGCGCAAGCTCACCGTGCAACCCGAGATGTTCTTCGTGATCGAAGATGCCGGCGCGGTGGTGGCCACGGCGATGGTCGGCTACGACGGCCACCGCGGCTGGATCAACTACCTGGCCGTCGCCGAGAGCCACCGGCGCCGCGGCCTGGGCCGCCAGCTGATGGCCCAGGCCGAGCGCGCGTTGACCGAACGCGGCTGCCCGAAGATCAATCTGCAGATCCGTGCGACCAACAGCAGCGTGATCGCCTTCTACGCCGCCCTGGGCTACGCGCAGGACGACGTGGTGAGCATGGGCCACCGGTTGATCCCCGATTGATCGCGGGCGATGGAATTCATCTTCGAGCTGCTGTTCGAGTTCTTCGGCGAACTGCTGCTGCAGATCGTGTTCGAGTTGCTGGCCGAGCTGGGTTGGCGCGGCGTCAGCGCGCCGTTCCGCAAGTCGGCGCACCCGCTGGTGGCCGGCATCGGCTATGCGGTCTTCGGGGCGATCGCCGGCGGTTTGAGCCTCTGGTGGTTCCCGAACCTGTTCATCGCCTCGCACCTGGGGCGCGTCGCCAACGTCGTCGTCACGCCGTTGCTCGCCGGCACGGCGATGGCGCTGCTGGGCGCATGGCGGCGCCGGCGCGACCAGCAGACCGTGCTGCTCGACCGCTTCGCCTACGCCTTCATCTTCGCGATGGCGATGGCCTTGGTGCGTTTCCGGTTCGGCATGCCATGAGCTCGCCGGGCCGCCCCAAGAGCGAATTCCGGAGTGCGCAGCACGAAGGTATTCCAATCAGCGCGCAGGTCGTGACGGTCAGCGTCGATGCGGCGCATGCGTTCAGCAAGCACGTCGTTCCGCAGATCACGTTGCTGGAAGGGCAGGGTGTCGAGGGCGACGCGCATTGCGGCGTCACGGTGCAGCACCGTTCGCGCGTCGCGCAAGACCCGACCCAGCCCAACCTGCGCCAGGTGCACCTGATGCACGTCGAGCTGTTCGACGAGTTGCGTGCGAAGGGCTTCGAGGTGGCGCCGGGCGAGCTGGGCGAGAACATCGTGACGCGCGGCATCGCGTTGCTGGACCTGCCGGTGGACACCGAGTTGCAGATCGGCGCCGCGGCCGTCGTGCGCCTCACCGGGCTGCGCAGCCCGTGCGTGCAGATCGATCGGTTTCAACGTGGATTGATGGCCGCTGTTGGATCGCGATGAGCAGGGCAAGCTGGTGCGCAAGGCCGGCGTGATGTCGGTCGTGCTGCGTGGTGGCGTCGTGCGCGCGGGTGACGCGATCGTCGTCCGACTCCCCGCCGCGCCGCACCGGCCGCTCGAACGCGTCTAGTTCACGCCGGCAGAACTGGTGAAATCGCCGCCGTCAAGCCGGCGAGTAGGCCAGCCGCACATAGATCGGCGCAAAGGCCTCGGCTTGTGTCACTTCCAGCAGGTGCTCGCGCGCCAGCTCCAGCATCGCGATGAAGGTCACGACCAGCACCTGCGGGCCGCGGCTGACGTCGAACAGGTCTTCGAACATCGCGAAGCGCCGGCCCTGCAGCGTGCGCAGCACGATGCTCATGTGCTCGCGCACGCTCAGCTGCTCGCGCGAGATGTGGTGGTGCTGGTTGAGCTTGGCGCGCTTCAGGATGTCGGCCCAGGCGGCGCGCAGCTCGTCGACGTCGACGTCGGGGAAGCGCGGTGCCAGCGACTGCTCGATCACGACTTGCGCGCGCAGAAAATCGCGGCCCAGCAGCGGCAGCTGGTCGATGCGCGCGGCAGCGAGCTTCATCTGCTCGTACTCGATCAGCCGGCGCACGAGTTCGGCGCGCGGGTCTTCGGGCTCCTCGCCCTCGGCCGTCTTCTTCGGCGGCAGCAGCATGCGCGACTTGATCTCGATCAGCATCGCCGCCATCAGCAGGTATTCGCTGGCGAGTTCGAGGTTGCTCTTGCGGATCTGGTCGACGTAGGCGAGGTACTGGCGCGTCACGCTGGCCAGCGGGATGTCGAGGATGTTGAAGTTCTGTTTGCGGATCAGGTAGAGCAGCAGGTCCAGCGGGCCTTCGAAGGCTTCGAGAAACACCTCCAGCGCATCCGGCGGGATGTACAGGTCGCTGGGCATCGCGAACAACGGCTCGCCATACAGGCGCGCGACCGCGACGTTGTCCACGACCGACGGTGCGGCAGAGGGCACGCTCAGCTCCGGCACTTCGGGTGCCAACACGTCATCGGTCACGGTGGGCAGTCGTCAGTGCCCGGTCTGGTAGACGTAGGGCTGCTGCGGGACGCGGGCGTCGCTGTAGTCGGCCTGGGCGTCGCGGTCGACGCGCTTGTCCCACAGCAGCGCACGGCCCTCGCGTTGTTCGGCTTCCAGCGTCGGCTTGTTGGTCTTCAGTGCCTCGATGAACGAGGTGACGTCCGAGGTGTAGGCTTTCCAGAACAGCGGCATGGGGTGGGCGCGCGACGAACGCGGTCAAGAGACGGAAGCGCAGATTTTAGCGGCGCCGGCGCCGAGCCCCCGGTTTTCAGGCCTCGACCCGGCGCAGCGCCTGGCCGCCCTTCAGGAAACCGTGCGGTTCGCCCACGATCCAGCGCGCCAGTTCGTCCAAGCGGGTGCTGCCGATCTCGAAGGCCGCGAACTCGACCGTCACAGTCTCGAACCCGTCGAGGTTGACGAGCTCGAAGCGCAAGCGCCCGTTGTCGTGGTCCGGGGTGATGTTCACGGCCGCCTCGAAGTCGGCGACCAGTTCGTAGCGCATCTCGCGCAGCTTGTTCGTCTCCGGGTTGCGCACGGTCTCGGCCTGGAAGGGCGCGCCGCTGCGTCGCAGCCGCGATTCGAGCTGCTCGATGTCGGGCAGGAAGTCCTTCACCAGCGACAAGCGGATGCCGCTCTTCATGCGCCAGCGCAGCGCGACATGGTCGAAGACTTCGGCGCCGCGCAAGCGCGTGCGCCGCGCGTCGAAGCGGAAGTCGCACAGCTGCGTCGCGTCGAAGGCATGGCGCTTGTCGAGCCGGTAGCTCACCTTGGAGCGCAGTTGCAGCACGTTGAGCTGCTGCACCAGCGTGCCGAAGTAGGTCGATGCGGCCTTGCAGGCCGCGTCGGCGAGCGCGCTGTTGCGTTCGAGCTGGCCGGTGTCGGTGTTCTGGCGGGCTTTGGCTTCGTCGGCCTGGCGCTTGAGGTCGTCTAGAAATCCCACGGAGCGATACACATCGAAAAGATGTGTGAAGCTTAACGCAGCTCACGCCCCAGCAACCGTTCCAGCGTCCCGCGCGGCGAGGCCTCGGGACGCTGCTGGTGCGCCACGTCGAGGTAGAAGGTCTGTTCCATCATGTGCTGGCCGCCCATCGCGGCGTGCAGCACCTGGTCGCTGAACACGACCCAGGTCGTGCCGGGCGCGAAGTCGACGTGCGCCTGTGGGCTGCCCTGCTGGAAGGCCTTGTCGGCCTTGGCGCGGTCGTGCAGTTGCAGCATCAGGTGGTCGTACTCGGTGCGGCGCCGCTTGGTGATGCCGGTGCGCTCGAGCAACCAGGCCGAGCCCGGCAGCGGGGGCTTGATGGCGGGCAGGTAGCGCAGGGCGTGTGCCTCGAAGGGCTCGCCGACGCGCCAGGCGCGCGGGCGGCCATTCGGGTTGACGTTGCAGAACACACGCAACAGCCGCGTGCCGTGCATCGGGTTGGACGGGAACGCGTCGACGTGCAGCCGCGTGTCGTCCTTGCGCCAGCTGGTCACGCGGCCGGCCACGTCGACCGGGCGGAACGAGGTGTTGCCGCGTTTCAGGTGGCCACGGTAGTGCGGGAACAGGCGCAGCGCGAAGGTTTCGCTCTGCTCGGCGTAGCGCGTGATCATCGCCTTCAGCGCGGCCAGTTCGCTGGCGTTGCCGGCCGCGCCGCGCATCTCGCCCCGCTCTGGCCCATCGCCCCAGCGCACCGAGATGTTCTTGGCCTTGCCATCGGCCCAGCGCGGGTCGCGGAACTTGAGTTCGGACTCGAGCAAGGCGAACGGCAGGTACGGAAAACGCAGCACCTCGCCGGCCTCCACCCGGGCCTCGACGTCGCGGGTCGGCCCGTCGGAGGCCCAGCTTCTGTCGGGGAAGTCGACGACCGGCGTGACGCTGCCCATCACCGCACGCGCATGCCGGGCTTCGCGCCCGGCCACGGTTCGAGGATGTACAGGCCCGCGTCGGCCTTGTCGTCGGCGTGCGAGGCGGCCAGCACCATGCCTTCGCTGACGCCGAACTTCATCTTGCGCGGCGCGAGGTTGGCGACCACCACCGTGAACTTGCCGACCAACTGCTCGGGCGTGTAGGCCGACTGGATGCCGCTGAACACATTGCGACTGCGTCCTTCGCCGACATCGAGCGTGAGCTGCAGCAGCTTGGTCGAGCCCTCGACGCGCGCGCAGGCGGTGATCTGCGCGATGCGCAGGTCGATCTTCGCGAAGTCGTCCACCTTGATCTCGGGGGCGATGGCCTCGCCGCCGGGCGGCGGCGTCTCGATCACGGGCGGGGCGAGCAGCGCGTCGAGCTGCTTGGCGTCGATGCGCTGCATCAGGTGCTTGTACTCGCCGATGGCGTGCGCGCCCAGCGACGTGCCGGCATCGGCAAAGCGCAGCGGAGCGATCTTCAGGAAGCCCTCGACCTGTGCGGCCAGCACCGGCAGCACCGGCTTCAGGTAGATCGTCAGCAGGCGGAAGGCCTCGATGCAGGTCGTGCAGACGTCGTGCAGGCGGGCGTCGGCACCGGTCTGCTTGGCCAGCTCCCAGGGCTTGTTCGCGTCCACGTATTCATTCACGCGGTCGGCCAGCGCCATGATCTCGCGCAAGGCCTTGCCGTACTCGCGCGTGTCGTACAGGCCGGCGATGGCGTCGCGCTCGTGGCGCAGCAGCGCGAGCAGCGCCTGGCCGTCGGCCGACACCGCGCCGAGCTCGCCACCGAAGCGCTTCGCGATGAAGCCCGCCGCGCGGCTCGCGATGTTGATGTACTTGCCGATCAGGTCGCTGTTGACCCGCGCGACGAAGTCGTCGGGGTTGAAGTCGAGGTCCTCGACATGGCTGTTGAGCTTGGCAGCGATGTAGTAGCGCATCCACTCGGCGTTCAGGCCGAGCTCGAGGTACTTGAGCGGCGAGATGCCGGTGCCGCGGCTCTTGCTCATCTTCTCGCCACTCAGCTGCAAGTGACCGTGGACGAAGATGTGGTTGGGCACCTTGCGTCCGCTGAAGTGCAGCATTGCCGGCCAGAACAGCGTGTGGAAGGTGACGATGTCCTTGCCGATGAAGTGGATCTGCTCGATCTCGGGGTCGGCCATGAAGGCGTCGAAGTCGCCACCGATCTTCTTGAAGTGGTTCTTCAGCGAGGCGAGGTAGCCGACCGGCGCGTCCAGCCAGACGTAGAAGTACTTGCCGGGCGCGTCGGGGATCTCGATGCCGAAGTAGGGCGCGTCGCGGCTGATGTCCCAGTCGTTCAGGCCGACGTGGCCGCTCTTTTCCATTTCATCGTCGGTCGCGAACCACTCCTTGATCTTGTTCAGCACTTCGGGCTGCAGGCGGCCCGGCGTGTTGGTCCATGCTTTCAGGAAGTCGATGCAGCGCGTCGACGACAGCTGGAAGAAGTAGTGGTCGCTGCTCTTGAGCACCGGCGTCGCGCCGGTCAGCGTCGAGTACGGGTTCTTCAGGTCGGTGGGCGCGTAGACGGCGCCGCAGTTCTCGCAGTTGTCGCCGTACTGGTCTTTCGTGCCGCACTTCGGGCACTCGCCCTTGATGTAGCGGTCGGGCAGGAACATGCCCTTCACCGGGTCGTAGAACTGCTCGATCGTGCGCTCGGCGATCAGGCCCTGCTTGCGCAGCGCGCGGTAGATGTCCTGCGCGAGTTCATGGTTCTCGGGGCCGTCGGTCGAGTGCCAGTTGTCGAAGCCGATGTGGAAGCCGTCGAGGTAGGGTTTGCGGCCGGTCGCGATGCCGGCGACGAAGTCCTGCGGCGACTGGCCCGCCTTCTCGGCCGCGATCATGATGGGCGCGCCGTGCGCGTCGTCGGCGCAGACGAAGTGCACCTCGTGGCCCACCATGCGCTGGAAGCGCACCCAGATGTCGGCCTGGATGTACTCCATCATGTGCCCGATGTGGAACGGGCCGTTGGCGTAGGGCAGGGCGGTGGTGACGAAGAGCTTGCGGGTCATGGGGCACGCCGGCGGCGAAGTGGACCCACGATTTTAGGGGGCCACGGCCCGCGCCGTGCGCCGGCCTATTCGAGTGCCCGCTCGGCCGGCGGCGGCGGCGTCCATTCGTAGAGCCAGGTTTCGCTCAGCGGCTGGCCGTTCGCGCGCAGGAACAGGCGCAGCGAGATCGGCTCGACGCTGGTCGGGTCGGGCACGATGTCGAACATCGCGCGCCAGCCTTGCACCGCGGACAGCGGCCGCGCCGAGGTGATCTCGACCTTGCCGCGCGACGCGGTGATGACCGGCTCGACGACGGTCTTGGGGTCGAGCAGCGCGAAGTCGCCGCCGGCGAAGTCGACCGCGAAGCGCCACGAGAAGCGCTCGCGCTTCTTGCCGATCACGCCGCCCAGGCCGGTGCGTGTCGCCACCACCCGCGCCAGCGGCGATTGCACCGGCGCTTCGCGGCCCCAGTAGGCGCGGTAGCCGAGCAGCAGCTCCTGGCCGGGCTGGGGCTTGATCGCCGGGTTCCAGAACGCGACGATGTTGTCGAAGGTCTCGTCGATGGTCGGGATCTCGACCAGGTCGACCGCACCCGCGCCCCAGTCGCCCTTGGGCTCGATCCACAGGCTGGGCCGGCGGTCGTAGAAGACGCCGTCGTCCTGGTAGTTCGCGAAATCGTGGTCGCGTTGCAGCAGCCCGAAGCCGCGCGGGCTGCGGTCGGCGAAGGCGTTGAAGCTGAGCGCGCGCGGGTTGCGCAGCGGGCGCCAGATCCATTCGCCGGCGCCGGTGTACAGCGCCAGGCCGTCGGAGTCGTGGATTTCCGGGCGCCAGTCGTTGCCCTTGCGGCGGTCGTTCTCGCCGGTCTGGAACATGCTGGTGCAGGGTGCGATGCCGAGGCGCTCGATCTCCTTGCGCGGGTACAGCGCCACGTCGATCTCCATCAGCGTCGTGTCGCCGGGCGTGATCGCGAAGCGGTAGGCGCCGGCCACGCTGGGCGAATCGAGCAGCGCGTAGACGACCAGCGTGTTCGAGTCGGCCGCGGGTCGCTCGAACCAGAAGCTGGTGAAGTCCGGGAACTCTTCGGCGCGCGCCATGCCGGTGTCGATGGCGAGCCCGCGCGCCGACAGGCCGTACTGGCGGGTGCCGCTGGTGGCCCGGAAGTAGCTCGCGCCGAGAAAGGCCGCGACGTCGAACTGCGGCGCGAGGTGGAACTTGAAGCGAAAGCCCGCGAAGCCCAGGTCGGCCGGCTGGTGCGCCTTCGCCAGACCGCTCTTGCCGTAGTCGAACATCGCCGGGTCGTAGGCCAGCTGCTGCGCCTGCCCGCCCACGACCTCGAACATCTGCACCGGTCGCTTGAAGTACAGGCCCAGATGGAACAACTCGATCTGGAAGCGCGACGGGGAATCGGCCCACAGCGCGTGCTCGGGCTTGAAGCGTATCGATTGGTACTGGTCCCAGTCGAGCGCGGCGAGCGGGCCTGGCAACTTGCTCGAGGGCGTCTGATAAGGGGCTGCGGCGAGCGCGCGTGCGCGGTCTTTCAACCAGGCCAGGTCGAAGCGTTGCGGCTTGCCGAGCGGCAGCAGCCCGGCGGCATGGGCGGTCGGCCAGAACAGGCCGGTGGCCGCGCCGGCGGCGGCAACACCAGCCTGGCGGAGTAGGGTTCGTCGTTGCATCGTGGCAGTTCGGGCGTCAGCCCCAGCATCCGGAAGAGGCCTGCATTCTGGCGGTGTTTCGGCCGGCGCCGCGTCATACCCATTCGACGCGGCCGCGGCTTTTGCATTTCTTACCAGTTGCCCTACCAGTTGCGTATGGTCGGGTTCGCGAAGCTGTAGTGGTTGGGAATGGCCAGGTTCGAGTACGAGAAGGACAGGCTCACGTCGAGCGCCTTGACCTGGTGCCACCAGCCCAGCGGCAGGAACACCGTGTCGCCGGGCTCGGCGATCACCTCCAGCACTGTCGCGTCGCGCAGCATCGGGTAACGCGCGAGGTCGGGCTGGTCGAGGTCGATCGGGCTGTAGACCTCGAAATGGTTGTAGAGCTTGGGCGTCTGCAGCGGCGAGATGAAGCGCCAGCGCTTGCGGCCGACGATCTGCGTGTGGCACAGCATCAGCGTGTCGTGGTGCAGCGGCGTCACGGTGCCGGCCGGGCCGAACCAGAACGACGCGCGCGCCGCGAGCTGCGACGGGTCGCAGAAATCGGGCAGCGTGCCGATGTCGTCCAGCAGCGGCGCGAAGCCGGGCTGGCGCAGCGCCTCGTTGTTGGCCGTCAGGTAGTAGTCGTTGGTCGCGCCGCCGGCCAGCACCTGGTCGACGAAATCGGCCAGACGCACGGTGCGCTTGTGGTCGAGCTTGTTGACCTCGTAGTTCGGGTCGGCGCTGCGCTCGGCCTGGATGTCGACCTGCAAGTGGCCGAAGCGCGTCTTCAGATCTTGCGGCGACCAGCGCTTCATCGCCGGCCAGTGCCTGGCCACGCCGGTGAGCACGAGGGGCCGGCTGCCGCGTACATAGCGTTCGAGAAATTCGTTGCGCGACACGTGCGGGCGTTTCTCGACGCGGCCGTAGTGCGGGTCCAGCTCCTTCAGCTTCTGCTGGTTCTCGACCACCGACTCGAGCTTGGTCTGCAGCTGCTGCACCTTGCGCGCGGCCAGGAACACCGGGTTGGCCTCCATCGCGCGGATCGCGCGTTCGGATTCGGCGGCATCCAGTCCCGCGGCCTGCATGGTCGCCAGCATCGACGCGGGCGTGCAGTTGCGCAGCCGGTTCTCGGCGATCCACTGGAGCCAGCCGGCATCGATCGCGGCGGGCGGCGTCACCGTGGTCGTGGCAGGGCGGGGAGCGGGACGAAGCGGCGAGAGGGTCATCGCAAAAGCAGGGCTGGGGTCAGATCGGTCGGCGCATTTTCGCATTCCGCTGCAGCGGTCGATGGGCGTCTCCCCTGGCGGGCGCCGGGTTGGCGCTTGGGGCTAGACTTCCCGCAACCCTCATTCCAGCGTGCACCCCATGTCCCTCAACGAGCAGGCCGTCACCGACGCGCTCAAGACCGTCATCGACCCGAACACCGGCAAGGACTTCGTTTCCACCCGGCAGCTGAAGAACCTGCGCATCGACAGTGCCGACGTGTCCTTCGAGGTCGAACTCGGCTACCCCGCGAAGAGCCAGATCGCTGCGCTGCGCGAGGCCTTGATCGCCGCGGTGCGCACGGTGGCTGGCGTCGAGAACGTCAGCGTCGATCTCGTGACCAAGATCACCGCGCATGCGGTGCAGCGCGGCGTGCAGCTGCTGCCCAAGGTGAAGAACATCGTCGCGGTGGCATCGGGCAAGGGCGGCGTCGGCAAGAGCACGACCGCGGTCAACCTCGCGCTGGCGCTCGCCGCCGAGGGCGCGAGCGTGGGCATCCTCGACGCCGACATCTACGGCCCGAGCCAGCCGATGATGATGGGCATCAGCGGCCGGCCCGAGAGCGCCGACGGCAAGACCATGGAGCCGATGGAAAACCACGGCGTGCAGGTCATGTCGATCGGCTTCATGGTCGACGCCGACAACCCGATGATCTGGCGCGGGCCCATGGCCACGCAGGCGCTGGAGCAGCTGCTGCGCCAGACCAACTGGCCCGAGCTCGACTACCTGATCGTCGACATGCCGCCCGGCACCGGCGACATCCAGCTCACGCTGAGCCAGCGCGTGCCGCTGACCGGAGCGATCATCGTGACGACGCCGCAGGACATCGCGCTGCTCGACGCGAAGCGCGGCACCAAGATGTTCGAGAAGGTCGGCGTGCCCATCCTCGGCCTGGTCGAGAACATGGCGGTGCACGTGTGCGAGAACTGTGGCCACGTCGAGCACGTGTTCGGCGAGGACGGCGGCAAGCGCATGGCGGCCGAGTACGGCATCGACTTCCTCGGCGCGCTGCCGCTGAACCTGTCGATCCGCGTGCAGGCCGACAGCGGCCGACCCAGCGTGGTCAGCGATCCCGACGGCGAGATCGCCGCGCTGTACAAGACCGTGGCGCGCCAGGTCGCGGTCAAGATCGCCCAGCGCGCGAAGGACTTCTCGTCGAAGTTCCCGAGCATTTCGATTTCCAAAGACACCTGATGCAATGAATTTGCTCGATGCGATGCGCTACCTGGTGGCGCTGGAACAGCATCGGCACTTCGGCCGCGCCGCGAGCGCCTGCCACATCACCCAGCCGGCGCTGTCGAACGCGTTGCGCGCGCTCGAGGCCGAGCTGAACGTGGCCATCGTGCGGCGCGGGCGCAGCTACGAGGGCCTGACGCCCGAAGGCGAGCGTGTGCTGGCCAGCGCCAACCGCTTGCTGCGCGAGCAGGAGCTGCTGCGCCAGGACCTGCACAGCAGCGTCGGTGCGCCGCGCGGCACGCTGAGCATTGGCTCGGTGCCGACGGCCATCCCCGTCGCAGCGCGGTTCGCGTCGCAATTGCAGGCGCGCTACGGCGGCGTCAAGCCGGTGGTGCGTTCGCTGAGCTCGCACGAGATCGAGACCGGGCTCGAGAGCCTGTCGCTGGACATCGGCCTGGGCTATACCGAGCGCGGCAGCAAGTTCACCGCGTTCCCGCAATACGACGAGCAGTACTTCCTGTTGCGCCGCGCCGCGGTGGGCGCCGGTGCGTCGCTGCGGCTCGGGGCGGTGCTGAACTGGAGCGACGCGGCGGCGATGCCGCTGTGCCTGCTGACGCCCGAGATGCACAACCGCAGCATCGTCGACGCCGCGTTCCGCCAGGCCGGTTGCGAGGTCACGCCGGCGATCGAGACCAACTCCATCGTCACCGTGGTGCTCAGCGTGCTCGACGGCGAGGTGTGCGCGGTGCTGCCGGGCGCGCTGATGTCGCTGGTGCGCGGCCGCACCGGCCTGGAGGCGTTGCCGCTGCGCGCGCCCGAGGTGCGCACGCCGATCGGCTTCATGGTCGCGGCCGGCACGCGGCCCTCGCGCGCGCTCGAAGCCGCGCTGACGCTGGCTCAGGACGGCGCCTGGCTTCGCCATGCTGCCTTGCAGGGTGGGCTGATGACGGCCTAAGATGCCCAGGGTTTGCCCGGGGTCTTATTCACCTGGCGAATCGTGGCGTTTCTCGATTCAATTGGACGTGGGGAGGGGCGCCGGCCCATAGTCCGCCTGTCTCGCCCACCGGCGGCGGACGCTTCATTCGAGAACATGACACAGCAATCCAGTTCCTTGACCATCGCGCCAGTCGTCGCCTCGTTCAGCACCGACGAGATGCGCCAGCGCATCCAGCGCAAGAGCCGACTCAAGGGCCGGCAGGCCGATGAAGCGTCGATCCGGGAAGTGCGCGCCCTGCTCGGCGCCAAGCCTGCGACCGGCTGGGCCCGCGACCGCCTGATCGAGCACCTGCACCTGATCAACGACGAATACCTCGGCCTGCACGAGCGCCATCTGGTGGCGTTGGCGCGCGAGACCAACGTGCCGATGGCCGAGGTCTTCGAGGTCGCGACCTTCTATCACCACTTCGAGGTCTTGCGCGAAGGCGAGCAGGCCGCCGCGCTGACGGTGCGCGTGTGCGACGGCCTGAGCTGCGAGATGGCCGGCGCGCAAGACCTGCTGACGCGTTTGCCGGCGCTGCTGGGCAAGGACGTGAACGTGGTCGCCGCGCCCTGCGTCGGCCGCTGCGAGCAGGCGCCGGCGGTGGTCGTGCACCAGTGCCCGGTGCCGTGCGCCGATTCGGCTGCGGTGGTCGCGGCGGTGCAGGGCGCGCGCAAGCGCCACCCCGCACCCACGGCGGGTGCCCCGTTCGCGCCGGCGCTGCTCGCCGAGCGCGGCGTCAGCGAACGCGACGCGGCCGCCGCGCCGGCCTTCGTCGACCATGCGACCTACTGCGCGGCCGGCGGTTATGCGCTCGCCGCCGAGGTCATCAACGGCCAGCGCCAGGGCGAAGACCTGATCAAGGCGCTCGAAGACTCGGGACTGCGCGGTCTGGGCGGAGCGGGCTTCCCGGCCGGCCGCAAGTGGCGCATCGTGCGCGACCAACCCGCACCGCGCCTGATGGCGGTCAACATCGACGAGGGCGAACCCGGCACCTTCAAGGACCGCACCTATCTCGAGCGCGACCCGCACCGCTTTCTCGAAGGCCTGCTGATCGCGGCCGCGGTCGTCGGCGTCAATGCCTGCTACATCTACCTGCGCGACGAATACCACGGCTGCCGCGAGTTGCTGACCGCCGAGCTCGCCAAGCTGCAGCACAGTGCCCCCTTCAAGCTGCCGCACATCGAGCTGCGCCGCGGCGCCGGCGCCTACATCTGCGGCGAAGAGTCGGCGATGATCCAGAGCATCGAAGGCCAGCGCGGCGAACCGCGGCTGCGCCCGCCCTACATCGCGCAGGTCGGCCTGTTCGGCCGGCCGACGCTGGAGCACAACTTCGAGACGCTGTACTGGGTGCGCGACATCGTCGAGCGCGGCGCCACCTGGTTCGCCGGCTTCGGCCGCCACGGCCGCAAGGGCCTGCGCAGCTTCAGCGTCAGCGGGCGCGTCAAGCGGCCCGGCGTCAAGTTGGCACCGGCCGGCATCACGCTGCGTGAACTCGTCGACGAATACTGTGGTGGCATGGCCGAGGGCCAGTCGCTTTATGCCTACCTGCCGGGCGGCGCGTCGGGCGGCATCCTGCCGGCGAGCATGGCCGACATCCCGCTCGACTTCGACACGCTGCAGCCGCATGGCTGCTTCATCGGTTCGGCCGCGGTGATCGTGCTCAGCGACCGCGACCGCGCCCGTGACGCGGCGCTGAACATGATGAAGTTCTTCGCGCACGAGAGCTGCGGCCAGTGCACGCCCTGCCGCGTCGGCACCGACAAGGCGGCGCGCCTGATGGACGTGCAGCAGTGGGACCAGACCACGCTCGAGGACTTGAGTCAGGTGATGATCGACGCCTCGATCTGCGGGCTCGGGCAGGCCGCGCCGAACCCGATCCGCAGCGTCGTCAAGCATTTCGCCCACGAGATCGGAGCCACGGCATGAACGCCCCTGTTGCATTGGCCCAGTTGCAGGCCGCCCGCGTCGAGTTCACGCTCGACGGCCAACCCGTCAGCGCCTTCGACGGCGAGACCATCCTGAGCGTCGCGAAGCGCGAAGGCATCGCCGTGCCGCACCTGTGCTTCAAGGAAGGCATGCGGCCCGACGGCAACTGCCGCGCCTGTGTCGTCGAGGTCGCCGGCGAACGCACGCTCGCGCCGAGTTGCTGCCGCACGGTCCAGCCCAAGATGGTGGTGCAGACCGGCAGCGAGCGCGCGAAGAAGAGCCAGCACATGGTGCTGGAGATGCTGCTCGCCGACATGCCCGAGCAGGGCCACAAATGGATAGACGGCGACGCCGCGATGCCGCACGGCGAGCTCAGCGAGTGGGCCGCGCGTGAAGGCGTGACGGTGCGCCCCGAGCTGCGCGCGCTGTGCCGCGAGCAGCCGGCGGCCGACCTGTCGCACCCGGCGATGGCGGTCAACCTCGACGCCTGCATCCAGTGCAACCGCTGCGTGCGCGCCTGCCGCGAGGAGCAGGTCAACGACGTGATTGGCTACGCGATGCGCGGCTCGCACAGCCAGATCGTCTTTGACCTCGGCGACGCGATGGGCGAGAGCACCTGCGTGGCCTGCGGCGAATGCGTGCAGGCCTGCCCGACCGGCGCGCTGATGCCCAAGACCTCGGTCGGCACGCAGGTCGTCGACAAGAAGGTCGACTCGGTCTGCCCGTTCTGCGGCGTCGGCTGCCAGCTGACCTACAACGTGCGCGACAAC
>Ga0307509_10002194_pt1 | contig 32035 bp, 38 predicted proteins | sample 10_EM_MG_FD_202245 | JGI IMG/M metagenome (GOLD analysis project Ga0307509, IMG submission 202245) | Populus trichocarpa ectomycorrhiza microbial communities from riparian zone in the Pacific Northwest, United States - 10_EM | ecosystem: Host-associated > Plants > Roots > Unclassified | place...
CCATTCCCCTCCTTCCTTCCTTCAAACCCCCATCACACCCTTTTGTGGATTTTTATTTTATTTTATTTTTTTGGCCTGCTCTGACCTCGCAGCGGCCGGTTCCCTGGGAGAAGCACCAGCGATCAATATTGTCCGGGGCGCCCATTCAGTGTGTTGAGTTGCTAACAAGGTAACCCCTCCCTTTCTGTTTTTCCATTCCTGTTTGCCTTTCTTTCTGTTCTGCCCTTTCAGAGCTTCCGAGCCAGGCTTGCTCGCGTCCGGCCCCCCTATCGCAACCTTCGTTTAGCGCCACTCTGCAGCGGCCCCTCCTAGCACATAGAGAGAGGGAGAGGGAGAGAGAGGGAGAGGGAAAGCACACACACATTTTTCCATCCCAAGAAAAACCAAGAAGAGAGGAAGGGAAGGCGAGTTTCCCCCGACATCATCGCCCACACATCCGCCGCTCTTGTGCTGTGTCTGTCCCTCCCCTCCCTCATACTCCCCCTTCCCTACCACCCCCCCTCACCTCACCTCACCTCACATCACCGCCCCTCCTTCTCTTCGTCCAGTCTCTCGACTCTGTGAAATTGAGTGACCCACCCAGAGCCCACGCAGGTGCATACGCATCACCTTTTTTCTCTCCCAAGAGACACGCATCGTGTCTTACACACACCATAAGTCTCTTGTCCTTTTTTGCTTTTTTTTTTGCTGCGTTTTTTCCTTTTTTGCCACCCTTTTCTGCTCTTCTTACCTGTACTCGAGTATTCCCCCCTTCCCTCCGTCGTCGATACAATAATCCGCACCAGTTTTGGTTTTTTATTTATTACTATTATCATCGTTATTTGTTTTTTTTCTATCTGGCTTTGCCTTACCGATTACCAAAAGTGCACACCGGCTCTCTCTTGTTTTTTTTCCTCTTTTTTTTTCCTTTTTCTTTTTCTCTCCTGCTGGTTCCTCTCACCGCGGCCGTTGTGCGGTGCAGCCCACCCATTTGTTCCCAATCCGTCCGCCCACGCCGTTCCAGTCACTCATACACACAACTTACTCACACACCACTCTTACACGCGCTAACCAATGGACTCCAGCCCCCAGTAAGCAAGAAACCACTCGCCCAGCAGCAAACAGATGAAAAGAAACCACCTGCCCCCCCTTTCCAACCAATCTCGACGCTCCTGTCAATCAGATCCATAACTTGCCCAAAGAGCAACTCTGCACCACTCCCCCTCCCTTTCCGCTACCTACCGCCCTTCCACTCCCTCCCCACCCCTTCCCCGAAAAGCACCAAGCACACAAGTACATCCACCCCTACCCTCCAAACACCACACACACCCTCTCAACACCCACCTACCTCCCCTCCATCCACAACCACAGACACACAGACACACACCTCACCACCATCTCCCTTCCACCACAACCCTCCCCTCCGCATCCGCACGCACCCCAGTAGCCCACTTCGCGTCAACACCCACATAACACTCTCCAGCGAACCAGTCAGTGCACTGCTTCCGCACCACCACAACTTTCACCCCTCCCCACCCACCCTCCATACCCCAAACTGACAGCGGCCGTTGAGTTGCTTGCCTGCTTCTGCTTGCTTCTGCCGCTCCTCGCCGCCAGACCAGCCACCCCCTCTGACACCCCGACGCCGCCTATCGTTCGTGTGCCGTTGCCGCTATCAGTTGTGGTTGCTTTGTTTGTCTAAAATCGTCGTCGGTCGGGCTGGTGTTAGATTGGTTCCGGTCCTGGTTGCTCATCCATTTTCACGTCAAACTTACTCCAATCCGAGCTCAATACTCGTGCACCAGAGTTTGCCCCTCCCACTCACCCACCCCTCTACTCCTTTCTGCATGCCATCCGCGGCCTACCCCTCAAGCATGTTTTCCCCAGCGGGTCAGTCGCCCATGCTGAATAACGGCGGCGTGCTCGATGGCTCTGGGACTATTGATCCAGCCACTCTGAATCCTACAGCATTCTCAACTCATCTCTCCACGGGATCCCACATCCCCCCCTACTCACCACCGACGTCCAATACGACCGAGTTTGACAACGATTCAAAACCTGGTGTTAGCGCGCTAGCTAATAGTAGCCCTCGAGGTGTAAAACGGAGTCGATCGCCTGCTGAGCCCTATCGAGATGGTGCTATTGCTGGTGATGATTTAGGTACAGGTACGCGAATAACTTTTTTTATTATATATATATATGCGCCCCGTTATTCGTCTGGGTGACGGGAGATAAAATAATATGGTGATCAATGAATTACGCGACATGTCATTATGCGCGGTCGTGACAGCGGCTCACCAAAATACACATGGAGATCAAAAGAGGAAAAGCAAAAACTGACTTTCATTTGTCCGAACAGGTGCAGCGGGTGAACCGCCTCAACGAAGAAAGAGAGGAAGGCCACCAAAGAACAAGGGTCCCGGTGTCCCTCAAAGTCCAAATCTTGCGACTACTCCACAACAGCAGCACCAGCAACTTCCGCCACAGGCTGTCAGTGCCCCTCAATTACAGCAGATTCAACCTCCCGCTCAGCAACCAGGGTCACTGCCGACTCCACCCAAACCACCCCCTGCTAAACCAGTGGTGAAGGCGTTACCGACCGTGCGTGACCACACCACTGACCAACTCACGCCAGAGGGTGATGAGTATGTGCCACGTGAGACTGATGATGAGGGTGACAAGAAAGTGCTCCCGACCGGACATTTGTGCAATGGTAGGGAATACAAGTGCCGAACTTTCAATGTTCCCAACCGTGGAGACAAGCTCTTCATGTTGGCCACTGAATGTGCAAGGGTGCTTGGATACAGAGACTCGTACCTTCTTTTTAATAAGAATAGGTCACTTTATAAAATTATTGCTACACAAGCCGAGAAGGATGATCTCATCCAGCAAGAACTCCTTCCCTATTCTTACCGCTCGCGACAAATTGCCATTGTTACTGCGAAGAGTATGTTCCGACAATTTGGTAGCAGGGTGATTGTGAATGGGCGAAGAGTGCGAGATGATTATTGGGAAACCAAGGCCAGAAAACAAGGTTTTACGGAGGAAGATCCGGCTGGGGAGAAGAGGCCCGGTGCGGCAAAGCAAAGAGCCGCACAAGCCAGTGAGCAAGCTGCCCAACAGCAGCAGCAACAGCAACAGCAGCAGCAGCAACAGGCAGCCGCGGCTCAGCAGCAGCAGCACCACGAACCGATCTACTCCCACGATGCTGTGCAACTCGACCAACAGCCGCAACCTCAGATGGTCCAACCAGGTCTTGGCGGGCCAGCCCCAGTCCCCCTTGCACCTCTGCCAATGATCCACCTTGCATCTGAGAGTCAAGATAGATTGAAAGAAATCTATTCGGTGCCTCGTCCCAAGCAAGAGATTACTGGACCCCCGTACCAAGACCGTGCCGTCAGCGCTGCTCCCGCACAACTCATGGAGCAGGTACATAATACTGCAGATTTCAATAAGGTTCTTCGAACCAGTAGTGGCATGAGGAAGGAGATGTACAACAACAATTATTTTAAGCCCAGATCTCCTCCAATCAACAATCAACCCGGTCAGCAGCCGCAGCCGATGCCAAGTCCCCAACAGCAGCAGCAGCAGCAACAACCTACGAATCCTCCGCTGCCACATCCCTCGCAGCACAATCCGATCCCACAGCATCCTCAGCTCCATGCGCCACACATGATGAACCCGCAGCAGCTGTCAACCCTGCACCACCAGCAGCAGCAGCAGGCCCAGGCTCAGGCCCAGCAACAGCAACAGGCCCAGCAGCAGCAGCAACAACAGGCCCAGCAGCAGCACCAAATCATGCCCCAACAGTCTCCACGGACTACCCAGGGCATCAAACCGGAGCAGCTACAAAACAACCATACAAGTACTGCCTATATCCCCCAGCAGTACTTCCAATCTCCGGGCCCGCAACAACAACCGGGGCACCCGCAGCATCACACCCAGCAGCACCACCCCCAACCGCACCCGCAGTCGATCCCGGCAATGCATGTGCAACACGGCGGACAACCGCAGCCCCCGCTCTACTCCAATCCTACCCCGCAGCACTACTTGGGCAACCCGCCGCCACCGCAGAACTACCGTCCACAGCCACCGCAGCAACAGCAGGGTGGGCAGTGGTGGAACGCCACGGGTTAGATAAATGACGTTGGCGCGATGAACGTGTTTACGTGATTGCATGGTTATCTGATGGCTCCTGACGTCGGTATCGTTGTCACTATAGTGGTAGGATGAAATTGGGGTTATTGTGCGATCGGGACGGGGTTTCCCCTTTTCTTTTCTCCTTGTGCTGGAACTTGTTTCTGCTTTTGTTTGCTTCGGTTTGATCGATTTTTGCTGTATGTTTTGTTCTTCGGTCATCTGGTTTTTTTGTATGTCGCGGGATGGGAATACTGGAATCTGCTCTACTCCGCGTCATTCTTGTTTTAACTTTTCATTTCCCTTTTCCCCTGCGTTGCTACGGTTGCTATCTTGGATAGCTCTTTCCTTGCTTCTTTTACCTTTTCACTATTTAACCTTCTCTTCCTCCCCTCAGGGTCTTCGCACAAACAATCAACCGGAGTTCCCTTTATTTCTTCCCCTTCCCCTTCTACTTGAGGTTTGGCTACGCGTTCCGTTCCATCCAATTCCTTTGACATATATCTTTCTTTCCTTCCTTCATTCGTTCCATACGCTCTTTATACCACTTTCCTTCTTTCCCCTTATTATCTCTGCGATTGGGTTTTGTCTTTTTACCTCTCTTCACTTGGTTCGTTAGGTCCCCATCTCCATCTCCATCTAGTTGTAATCTGAGGGTAATAGGTTCTCTTTTTTCCACTCGTATCTATCTATTTATTTACTTGGTTACCATTTAGTTATGTCCCGTGTGCGCTTTTTTGTGACTCGAATTACTTGAATTACTTGGCTTTGGGTGGCTGGAAAGGGAAGGAATGGGAATCGGGTTTTCGTTCTGATTTTTTTTGGGGGGTGAGGAAGTTATTCTATTTGTACCTTTTTTCTGTGATTTACTCTTATGCGTTTGGTTTGGTGGGTCGGGTTTTGCTTGGTTGTGATATTGTGAATTTCAAAGTATAAAATCTTAGTTTCCCCGGGGCAGGGTGGAGTGGCGGAGGTGGAGGGGAGGGAGTGTAATTGTGAAGTTGGCATCATAATATTATGATTATGGGTTTTCTTCGCTGAAGCGGCAAGCAGTGCATCATGCAATGTCACTCGAATAAGTCGGGAGGTTTCTTTTATATCGTAACTGCTACCTTAGTTGGATTATTTCTTATCTGTAAGGCCCTTTTTTGTTTGTATTGATATCCTAGTTTTTCCTTCCTAGCCTCGCTGCATCGGTTGGGAGAGAATATGGGTTCATTATATATCTTTTCGGAGTAGGTTAGGTAGGTCAACGAGCAGGCCGGCAGGCGGGTGCTGTGCTAGTACGGCAAGAGTAGGAAACAGCATAGATAGCTTATTTAAGTTATTTGACAGAAACCCGAAGGAGAGGAGTACATAATAGAGTGTGATCCTAGCCCACGAAAGAAACCGAACCCTCTCTGGGTTCTCCGTATAGAATACCCATTCTCCACGACCCCGGGAGGGGGCCTACTCGCTCCACCATAAAGTTATCCTCAACACAGTTTAGCGTGGGGATTCGCATGATTGGAAGTTAGGGTATTAATGCATTGGCTGTGCTGAAAGTCCCAGGCTCTAGAGTTCCAGGGGAAAAAAATTGAGCAAACAAATAAACACTGCCGAGATGGGCGCTTTGTATATAATTTCCCTTCTTTTGCCTGGACGACGTTGTTTGCCTGCTGCTAGTGGTTGGTGTAGTAGAGAAAATAAAATAAATATATATAAAAAAGGCAATTTTTATGTGTGAAAGTATTTGTGGTGATTTTTCGTCGGGTTTGCTTGTTGGGGAATGAAATTCGGCGCGCTTTTTTGGTTTCGCTAGACTTGCGCATTTTGTATGGAAGCCTGGGGTGGGGTCGGCTTCTTTTGTCGCCTGGCCCGCTCGGAAATAAAGTGTGCGTTCGGTTTCCAAAAATGCCCGTATATATCAAGTTTTACAATATGCGCTCGAGTATCATACAAAAAGAAATACTGTATGGCCGAGCGCTGGCCGGGGCACTCGTGCTCGAGTATCTCATCATGTTTATCCCAAGTGGCAGCATAGTTATATGCTGTAATCCCGCCCCGTAGCCGCTCCGAGCACATGCACCTGGCAATCAGCGCACTGATATTACTTCCATCAGTGCCGCCGGCGATGAAATTACAACTTCACCCATAGTTTTCTTCGACATGTGATTCCCGCCAATGCCTAGCCCATCTTCTAAAAACTCGACGCGAGTAGGCTTTCCAGGCCTCAACAAGGCTAGCATTTGTCTTTCTTCTTCCATCCGCATTTCCTCGTCCCTAGGTTTTGGCGCATTTCGAAACTCTGCCCTTCGGAACTGCGTAACCACCCCCTCGGGGTAAACTTGGCCGTAAAACCACTCCCCATCAGTGTAACTAACTAATCGGACGCGTTTATCCGCTTGGAGCTGAAAGGAATCATCTCTTGATAGCGTTGGCGGGTCGATTACTTCTAGGAAGACCGGACCATCTGAGAGTATCTTTCCGGCAATAGGGACATCGGGACGGTACGGTGGCCATATAGCATATGTCTCACTCTAAATCTCTTGGTTAGAAGGGTTAAGAGTACTACCGTAGACCATAAGATCCTTACCGATGGCTTCCGAATATCTCTTGGGCCTCCAGATGGATTTCCGGGCGCCGAATTCTGAGAGGTTCCCGGCACTTGCGAAAACCTTTCCATCGCAAGTTTAGGGGATTTTCGGGGGGTTGCCGGCACCTGCAACGGTGGGGTTCCTATTATCACTCCCACAGAGGCATTTCGCAGTTTACCCACCGCCGTAGGAGTTATGAGCATATTTACACCATCTCCTGATGCCTCGGGGGCGGGTCTTAAACCATCCTTAGATCTAGGCTTACGGAAATTCTTTAGACGATGTTGCGCCCTGCGGAGTGCTCCGCGTGGTTTTGGACCTTCCTCCTTACTTAGAGCTTTGATAAACATTTGGCTACCTATAGCCATTCTCGGTTTGCTGTCGTCTGTGGCATCGAGAACCTCACCCCCCTCCTCTGGCTCTGGTATACTGGCAAGTGGTGCCGGTTTCGTGGCTTTGGTCGGCGGTTTGGAAGAACATGCAGATGATCCCGCCCCAAGAACCCCCGCCTCCGGAGGCTTCGGATCGAGACCCTTCTTTTGTTCGCGAGCTTTCACCGTATACGCCTTGGTCTGCGTTCCGTCCGAGACCAAAACTGCTTTCCCTCTCGTCTCCATGTCATTGAACCGATATGCACTCATCGGAACACTCCGCTCTGAGAAACCTGCTTCCGAGAGTACTCCAGACTCCGAACGAACAGCAGAGATCTGACCATTTGGGGTTGTCGGACGTGACGAAAGCGCAATCGTCGACGGAACTTCCTGCCATCTTTGTAACGTAAAGCTCTCACAGGTAGCTACGGTTTGCATGTCGTGATCTTGGAGCCTCTCAATGACTTCCTCGAGTGTTCCCTGAACCCTTTCCAATTTCACGTTTGAGTGGCCGTTCTGAAGTCTGGCCCATTTTCCCCTCAATTAATACTTGATTGAAATATAGATATACCTTACTTGTAAGAGGGGCGCAACTCACTCATTTGCAAGTGTTAATGCGACAAGCAAATTCCCCTTGTTCGAATTCAAGTGTACCCGCAAATCGGCGATGTCCTTCTCGATGTAATGCCATTTAACTTGCTTCCAACCTTTCTTAAGGAATCCATCCTTCTCAGTGACAGTATGCTCAATTATCAATTGGTTGAGTTGTACGAATATATCCAGGATAGCCCCCGAGCTGTCTTCGATACCCCGGTTCACCATTTGCCCTCTCGTCTTCTTCCGGAAATTATCCATGATCTCGCAGAGGTCCTCTAGCTCTCGGGTGAGAAGCCTCAGTTCCTCTGGTGCCGACTTAACTCCCTTCGCGAATCCGTGTAGGGCCACAAGTACCTTGGCCCCAACTGCCACGGTCCCGGTAATGCCCGAAACCGCAGATAGAGGGTCCATGATTTTCTGCAGAGTATTGAAGAGTTCTGGAAAAGGGATGGGGGTAAACGGGTTTTAACATAGGGCGCAGCTTAGATTATTATTATCCATTTCCTACCACTTGTCAAGACCAGGAATAATAAGCAGGGCTGGTACTTGTACTATTACCGTAGCACCTAGGCGGCAAGACTTCCACTCCCGACTTGGCGATTGGTGGTTGCCTGAAGCCAACAGATTCAATTGGAGCGCATTGGTTTCCGACGGGTTACGCTAAGCGCGCTCGCCTGTAGCCCACCTCCCCCACTCCAAGATCTAAATGCATTATACGAAAGTAGACCGCGAACGATATCCACGCGGGCGCCCACTCATCGACTGGATTGCCTAAACTCTCTAGTCAGGAGCGCACCGCTCGTTTCGTTATTGGCGAGTGACTGCCCGTGCGGAATACATTCTTGAGGAAGCCTGAGCACAGCCCGGAGTGTGGGGCGTTGTATGTAGAATAACACAGTGTATGAACCTCAGACCTGCCAGCGCATCGTGTGCTCCTAGGGCCAGCAGCAGCGCCTATCTGGTGTTTCGGTACTTCGCCCCGAAGATATCTTGTGACTCTGTTAGATCATGGAGTTGGCTTAAATGAGAAAATATCGCCTTAAGCTCCACTACTCACTTATATCTATAAAACATATATACCCGAGCGTGGATCCCCTAGGTGCTCAGGACTGAGCCGGAGGTGATGGTATCAAGGGATAATCTGCGATTCATCGCTACCTAAGGACAGGATGGAAGATAAACATTGCCCTCCTTGGGAAGCGGGGGAAATTAGGAGGAAGCCACGGCTGGTATATTGTAGGGAATGGCTGTTAAAGATTGGGGGCTGGGAAAGAAGTGGCCCTCATATTATAGCATAATTGTAGAAACTTGCAGATCGTGCAGGATCCCCCGCGGCCACGCTACGCATCCGGAGCGTACGCGCCTACACTACTCAACGAGGTGACGTGTGAAGGACGAGAAGTGAGCTGTTCGAGGATGAGCTCTCTTCGCAGATGGCCCCTAAGAACCGGGTATATTAAGCATCGGTATCCCCAATTCTCTATCGTCCTCACAATTTGCCAGCGCCTCTACAATCTTATCAATCCCTTGCTTGTGGCTAGCCTAAGACTAGATCAGCCCTTAAGTATCTTGTCTAAACTTACGTGGAGCTTAGGTGCCAGGCTGAAGAGGTGCAAGGCCATTGATAGAGAGCCAGTTGTGATATCTACCACAAATGGGGAGGGGGGGTGGGCAAAGAAGGCAGAGTCTTGACCAAGCATCTCAATCAAGTTTCCCCCAAAGAGGAGAATACGGACCGCTTGCGCCTTCTGCCAGTACGACTGGATTAGAACCCCTCCCCATTTGCACAAAGAGACAAGCCTCTAACCTATTATGCCCACCAGTAAGCCCCCAGAATCGAAAATATCCAGAGCTCTACTAACACAAGGCACTCAATCCTCCAAAAACCCCCGCACCTACCCCGCAGTCCGCACTCCGCAAGATCAGCACCAAACCCAAGCCAAGCTTCATCACCGCGGTCAACAACACCACCGCATATCCCCACAACCCCACTCCCGCCCCCGCCCCCAAAATAGCTGTGCCCAACCACACCCGCCGTTCCCGCCGGCCCCCACCATCTCCTCCACACTAACCAACCCCCTGCAACTATTCACAAACCCTCACTCGCTCAGCCTTGTCCTCAGCTTTTGGAGAGGAGGAGGGGAAGAGGAAGAGGGGGGAAAAAAACAAAAACCAGCACAATAACCCCAGCAGCACCGACCCGCATTCCCGGGAACCAACAAAACCTCATTCCAACACAAAGCACCATCACCCCCCCTCCCCTCCCCATCGCAACCACACATCCGGGGCCGGTATGTACTCGTACAAGAAGAAGTACTGTATATGCAAATGACCCATCACAACCAACAACTCACGTGGAAGGGAAGGGGCTCTCCGAAGGGAACATCGCCGGAAATGAAGTGAAACAACGCGAAATATCGCCCACACGGCGAATTCCGATTGATTGGCTGATTGATTGATTGATTGATGAGTGAATCGACGATGGTGAGGGGATTTTTTTACTTTACACTGGTTCCTTACCCCCCTTTCCCTCCTCCCCCCCCCCCTGGTTCTTTGTTTGATAGTCGGTATTGGTGATACCGGTGGTTGTATCGGGGTGCGTGGGTGAAAGCCAAGTGAAGTGAAGTGAGGTGGACCTTGAAAGAAGAACTTTCTTCTTCTTCTCCTTCTCCTTCTCCTGCTTCTCCTTCTTGAAGGATGGCTATTCCCATTGATTGGTAGGGATGATAGTGGCATGCGGTAAGCACGGCTGTTAACTCTACGGGGATTATTGCTTTTTTCTGTACTGTGCTGTGCTGGACTGTACTGTACTAGTACTAGCATTGTACTGTGCTCGAGTCCTTGTGCACCCTAGTGTGTAACCGGTATGGTATGGCAAGGCATTCTATCGTGAGTGCTGTACCGGTGCGGTACTTTTACCACGATGCCACCTGTGTGCGGACCGGCACTCTTAGCGCGAGAGGCATGGTAATTGTGTTTCTCAGGGTCCCGGTTCCTGTTTCGGTTCAGCTTCTCTGTTGGAAGGGAGTATCACATTGGTTTCCGTGTCTGTGCCAGCGAGGGGGGCGGAGATGGAGATGGAGCTAGAGGGTGAGAAAGCCTACACCTGGAGAACTCACTCTCTCCCACCTTCCAATATTTTCTTCTATTCCCCACTAGCTATGCCCCGTCGGACGGGTCCGACTAACTTGCCTGACTGGCTGACTCTCACTTTACGAAACAAAAAATCAAAAGTGCAAAGCTGATACGACAAGACCTTTATTTGGTTGGTAGGTAATCCCAGCTAGCTAGGATAGCTAATCCAGCCAGATCACCCCTCTTCTTGTCTTGCTTTACTAACTACTGGTATAATAACTAGCTTACATATTGATCAGTCAAAACCCACAAGCAACAACCCTCGGGGTTTTGGTGGGCTTGATACCTGAAAATGGATTATGACGGAAAATGAAATGAAAGAGACTGCAGGAGACTATGTGGCAAGTACCTCTTGCGCTAGACTAGACTAGGATAGGATAAGGAATATAAGGCAAGTTGCGATATATATAGCTATCTCGTTGCCTTTCTTCCTTCTTTGTTCCTTGAAGAAAAACGAGAAAATTGAAGAAAATGGGAGGGGCTTGGATGTAGCTAAGGTAGGAATGGGGTAAAGTCAAGGTAAGAAAGCAGGACAAACCCGGAAACTAAAAAAGATAATGAACCATGACGAAAAAATGAAATGAAAAAAAAAACTCCACCATCCAACCGAATAAAGAAAGGGTAAAAAGGAAAAAGGAAACCCATACAATAGCAAAGAAAAGGAAAAAACGGTAATAGTCGCAGTTCCAAGTAAGTGAGAAGCAGTAATGCCAAACTAAGCATTCAATCAATCAAATCCAAAGGAACAAAGGTAAAAATTAGAAAACCCCCTCTCCACTCCCACCCCTGGCAGCAGCCAAATACCTCTCAAACGGGAACACCTCCTCCTTCCCGCCAGCTTCCGCAGCAACAAATGCACCAAACTCCTCCCCACCGCCGCCACCAAACCCCACAAACCCGACCACGCCGCCAGCATCACCATTGCAAAGCTCTCCCCCACCGGTCCTAGGCACACCAGACAATTGCGACTGCGGAGCAGTGCAAATACTGTACTGCGCCGTCTGGAAATTGGCCTCCCGGGGAGTTGTAGCAGTGTTACTGGCATTGGCGCACTGCTGATGCGCTGGTGTCGCTGGCGGGGACATTCCTGCTTCCGCATTGTTGTTGGTGGGAGGGGAGGATGAAGATGAAGTAGTTGCGTTAACATCGGCGGGGGAAACCGGTGTTGGCGGAGCTTCCACTTTGAAAACGTTCGCCAGGGAAAATACTTTTCCGGTTGTGGTGCTGCAGCCGGCGGTGCGTGGGCGAATAGTTGCCGTGAGGTCAGCCTCCTCCGTGCCCCAGTCCAGACCATCCAATAGTCCATCAAAGGATTTGGCCTGCACGGCTGTGATGGGGGGCGAACTTGGTGGGGAGAATCTGGAGAGAGCGGTAGTATCAGTAGTGGTAGAGGAAGTTGATTTTATGCGGCGCATGGGGGTTGCTGGGAGGGAGAGGTTGGAAGAGGGGAGAGTTGAGGAGTGTGGCGGTGCAGCGGATTGGGTGAGGAGGGAGTTTCGTAGGTTAGCGGTGCCTATGGGCGTTGGTGTTGGTGCTTTGCGTCGGTTCGCGAGGGATTGCTGGTGAGATGGTTCCGCTTCGGAGTGTTCGTTTTCGATTCTAGGAAGCTCCTTCTCAGCCTGTTCAGGGAGCTCTATAGAACTGAAAGCGTCCAAGAATTCTCCGGAGCAGGAGTCACGGCGGATAAAGTCTCTCTCAGACACCTCTTCCCGCCGCTGCTGCAGGTTATGGTTACAGTGGGGCTGGGGTTGGAAGTCCTGCCCATCCCCGACTCTTGGGGACCGCAGAAAGCGTGTCGGTGGCATAGCAGGCAGCACAAAAGCCCTCTGAGTAGATGTAGCGTCAATCGCCGCAGCAAATGCAGAAAAGTCTTCCTGTGGATAATGATAATCAAAGTAACTCGCCGGCTCAACCGGACCATTACCCGACTGTGAATTGGCGCCACCATCGTAGTGGTGATCCGAGCCTGGAGATATCTGATCATACTCAAACGGATCTTCTAATTGACCTGCTGGCGTCGGAGTGTATATTATTGAAGAAGCGGTGCTGGAGCCATAGTCTGAAAATCGGGATATCGGCCATGGACTCTCTGTCCCACTTAGAGTGAATGGATGATGCGTATACCCCGTAAACTGGGATTGTGGTTGATATTGATTAGGAATCTCATGGGAATTCTCCTGGAACCCCCCAACCGAATCTGCATGCGCTGCTGCGGCTGCAGCAATAGCAAGCGATCGCGCCAACGAAGCGTAGCTTGCTTCAGAAGGCGAAGAGTAGGGAGAGACGCCCTCCCCGTGTTTCTCGGCGAAACGAGCGGGCGTCGAAGGAATGTCTGCGAACGACTTTGCTCGGCGCGGGGGATTTGGAGTAATCATCGTGCTGTCTGCTGGGAACGTCGTACCACTGCTAGCGGTGGTGGCGCCCGTTGGTATCAGCAAAGGAGCTGAGGAAACGGGTGAAGAAGGCTCCGTTGCTCGCCGTCGGCCAGCCAATGCGAGTATCTGCCTTGTTTGCATTTCCTCCTGTCGTTTTTGCTGCTTCGCTTTGGCTCGCCTGTTTTGAAACCAATTCTATTTGATAAAAAGAGAGAAAAAAGTTAGATACTTTCCGGTATATAAAAAAAAACCTCCCCCCCAAAGGACGAAGCACAAGTACAAGTAGGCAGTAGCAGCGATGAAAAAGAGATGTAGAGAGGATATATAGGAAAGGTGAATTAGGGCATGGAAGGGTAACACAAGGGGAGAAAATTCCGAAGTGATGACCGGGTGGGCAGATTGTGTGTAATTGGGAAGTCAGAACGTAATTTTTTTATTACTTTTACAAAGTACTCACCCCGACGCGTTGTACCGACAAACCAGTTGTGTCAGCCAAAGCCCTGCGGATCTTAGTGTTGGGTTTGGGGGAGTCAGAAAACTGACGCTCGAGCAATTGAACTTGTTCGCGAGTCAGTCGGGTTCTCGATTCGACCATCATTAGAACTCCCCCATCCCCGTCAGACGAAGCATTGCTCAAAACACTACAGTCCGAGCCTCTCCTAGATAACGACAATAGTGGGTGAGAATATTGAAAATTACTATTGCAAGAACCACCACCGGGCATGGGAAACATGGATGTCAGGGAAACCGATGACGAAGAATTCGAAGCAAAACGGTTAGAGTCGTCCACTAGCTGCAGGTGCGGATGGAACTGCAGTATATGATCTAAGTTATGCTCTGGCCGTGAGTAGCCTTGGAACGAATGAGCGAGGGCGGAATCCATGTTGCACGCGATTGGATAATTTCGGGATGCGAAGACGAATAATAATCGACTGATTGAGGTTAAGTTAATAATGGGCTATCCAATTGGAAATGGAAGCAACCGGGACTCGAAAACTTGGGAAAAGTAGGGATTGGCTGGGTGGATCTATCGACCACTCGTAAGGGGGTAGGAAAAGGAAGGGAAGAGATGACTTGCCTACACTTGTCGGCAATGCAAGTCCCAGTAAGCCCCAACCAACCGCTTATGACGCAACAAGGGCAAATGAGGGTGTTTCTTGTAAAAACGGATGATATCAGGATCAAACACGCTAGCTTATATCTCGAGAAACAAATAATACAATCACTCCAGCCAGGAAGGAAACCTACAGCAAAGCTATTCAGAGGAAAACTAAAAGGAAAAAAGGCGGTAAGTGAGTGAGTGAGTGAGTGAGTGAGTGAGTGAGTGAGCGAATGCGCAATGCAATGCAAGATATGCTGACAGAGATACAAAGACCAATAATGATGGGATATATAAAGCGGCGAAAGCCAGTGAGAGGGGGGAAGGACAAGGTTGAATTATATCATGGATAACCCAGGCGCGGAAGAAGGTTGCGTGCGCGTTCAAGAGAAAGTGGCCGGGCAGCTGCTCGTGTTTTTGCTTGTGCTTCTCTTATGGAGGATACTCATGCAGCTGGGCAGGCAGGCTGGCTGGGGTATGGAACGGCAGCTGAACGAGGGAGGCGATGATAAAGGAACGAGGAACCCACAAAGATAGGTAGATCACAGTAGAGGAGGGGGGGGAATCTCGATAGAAGGAAAGGAGGGGGGAAGGAAATAAAAAAATAAAACGGGATTTCGAGAAAGTCGGGGATGATGAGAGAGGCTGAACAGACCTTTAAGGGAAGGGAGAAAAGCAACCTGATCACCATATATGACCTGTATTGGTAGCGATGCGGCCCACCTCTACCTACCAAACAAATAAAACAATAGGAGCAGTCCATCGTAGAACTGGAAGGTGAAAGCCCCCGCCCCCCCAGTCCAGTCCAGTCCAGTATCGTACAGCCCGGTGCAGCCGGTCAGGCACCACCATTGATGATGCATATCTCCTTATCATCCCTTCGTGTTCACCGTGGTCTCACACACACACCCCTCGCCCCAAGTCCATACCGTGCTCATCATCAAAGATCACCCCTCCTCTCCCCTCATCACTCATCCCCACTCACACCCCCCACAAGAACCGGGGGAAAAGAAATAGGAAGGGGAGAAAAGGAAAAAAACCCCCCCCCGGAATACCGGTGATCCGAAAAAGAAACTACAGTATCAAATCCGCAGGAACCGATGTGATAGCTCCGCCACCACATGGCACAAGCACAGTATCGTAGAGAAGCGTAGAGGAAAAATGTGCTAAGCAAAAGAAAAGAAAAGGTAAATACAAACGTGGGAATCTGGAAAATGAAATATCACTGACCTGCGAGTGATGGCGCAGCTGCCGGTATGATAACAACGCTCATCCTTGCGCTATGGTATTCTATTCATCCACCGCAGGCGTTCAAACAGAGCGTTTCAAGTTATTTCATCTTATTTATGATATAATAGAAGCAGACTATTCGACTTTTTGGTATTATAATCCGGGCAGCTTCAGCCTCGCGATGAGAAACTCTGATTGGGAGGCCCTGTTCTTCAGCATTCACGAATCCTGTGTCGTGTCGGAGTAGTCATACGGTGGACTACCCCAGCTGTGATGGATAGGAGCTGATAATATGATAGTTAGGATAAGAGACTGTGTGTGCCTTGTTTCGTTTCACAAGTGACCACATGGTTTTCACCCACTATCACCGTACTACCATTACTATAATTATTACTATTATAGAAACGAAGCAAAAGGAAATACTGGTTCTTGTGATATTACGGGTTTGGAGTCAAATTAATCCCCATTATTTTAATCAAGGCAGGAAGACAAAATTGCACGACGACAGCTAGCTAACCCTGCGAACCCATGACACCTACGAGAATTGGCGTAAGCACGAGTTATCAGGTATCATACAGGTACAGGTACATCGTAAGCATCCACAATACAGCACCGTACAGACAAGCACCGGAGCAAAAACAGCCGCTACACTCATATCCACAATCGCCCCAATATCGCCCCGATAGGCCAAACCCCCAGCCAGAGAGCACCATCTCGCCTGCGTGACCCCGTTCAGCGCATGAACTAGTGCTCGAGTACCGGCACCTCACACAGTGCTATGACCGCAGCTCAAGCATCCTTCTGTGCTCTACGGTACTCCTGTTTGTACTCGTACTGTACCTCCTATACAATGCAGCAGCACTCACGAACAGACCATCCATAACCAGCAGCTGCCTTCCTACCTTCCCTCCGTACGGTACCTGCGTTTTTATAGCACAGTAGTACTAACGTCCACCTGACACCTCCGTATTGGGCCATCCGTGTTGCACGAGAATTATTTTTTTCTTTTCTTCCGCAGGCACAATAGTTGCAGGGATTCTTCCTTGTGCTGTATGAGGCTTTGTGTCCTGTACGAGAGCTCGAGTACTAGTACTGAACGGTGGGATGGATGAAGAGAAGCAAGTTGGATAGAACACAATACTACAGTATGGGTACCGGTACAAAATAGCAGGACACCTGCAGGGCTATCGTAAAGCCCCGCGATAAGCTTTCCATTGCGTTACACCCGCACCTCCGAAATACAGAACGTTTCGTACCGTTATTGTATAGTTTCCGCTATATTAATTTTTTTCACCCTCTTTTCCCTTTCCTACCTACACCCCCGGTGCAGATACAAGTCTTTCTCTCCTCCTGGGGAAACAGATTATCAAGAAGGTTGAAGAATAAACCGATGTGATACGACATGATGCACTAATACGGACAGCCCGCATACGCCGGATGCACAGACCCCTAAGCGAGTCCAGGAACGGATGTCCATTGCAAAAGTTGTACCTTTTTGCGACAGGGGTGGGTGGGGTCGATGTGGAATGGTGGGTGGATCGATGGAGGGGGGGGAATCGTGGCTGGGCGCAGGAAGTGAGAGATAAGGGTGGGTACTGTGCCGGGAGGCGAGTCGATATGAGAGTGTGGCGGGTTGTCTGTTCCCGGATTCGAAAAATTTAGCGATGAATAGGAAGGGCCACAAGTTAAGAAATCTCTGACTACTGTATGGCCTGGATCATGATAATCTCTTTGGGAGGAGCTGTCGCGGTGTTGGCCGGACTTTTTGGGCAGTTTTTGCCACCCCATTCTTTGCATCGCACGGGCCAGAAACGCTGTTGAGTTAGTTCGAGTGCTCGGGAAACATAGGAAAGGGATCCCCTTCGTTTGGTCCCGAATTCCACAAACCTTTTCAAGTGTGCGAACTGTTACTAAGGAGGGATCACGAATCGGCGATTGGAGGGAGAAGTACCGCATAACATAAGTCACGGGCTGAAGAGGGGTTTAAATTTTTTGTGGCCTCAGAGGAGTCTGGTGGGGAACTTTGGAACATTTCCGTCTCCGGTATAACGCCCTAAATAGTGTAGGGCCGCGGAGCCAAGGGAGAGCCCCGGGGGGGGGGGATTGAGAGGGAGGGGGGAGTTTATGTTGAGCTGTACTGAAATTACGGTATGATACCGGTATTCTACGATAATGGGTATAAGGGCGTTCTTTGAGGGTGTAGTGTGGTAATGTAATCTCCTGGGCCTGCTCATAAATTTAATATTATTTAAATTACCGCTCGAATATAGTATTACCGCCATCATACTAAAAACATCTCCATCCGATTCTTCCATTGCATGGCCCACCCTGGCTATGGCATTATCACGGCCACCAAAAGCACCGTCCCTCCCACTACTCGAGTACTGTCCCTTCCCATTCCGTCCCAACCCGACCCAGGAGACGCCACACCTCCATCCTCCAGCACAGTCCTCCCCGCTAAGCACTTGTAGCAAGCCATCACAAACTAAAAAAGAGAAGAAAAAACAAAACAATATGATAGACGGAAACAAAGGACCTCCGCCACGCGCGAGAGATTGCAGTCGCCAACTTCCGATCACCCTTACGCCGGCGTTGTAGCTTGAACAACGGAATTGGCCTTGGCGAGATGGGTTGAGTTCGGATTGGTGGGCCGAGACTGAAGAACGGTGCGGAGCGGGGAAAGATGATGTGTTGCGGGGAGGGAAGTACTACGATAGTACTAGTGCCCGTAGGTGGGGGGAATTAAGACGAAGCAGGAACGTATCGTTTCGTTCAGTGCTGTGATAGTGATAAAGCCCAGGCCCGAGAATACACCCACAGTTGACGCGGGCTGCACTCCATTGTACTCGCAACTCTGCTCGTGCTTGTTACGGACAAGCTTTATCCCTCAGAGCTCTTACCGGCAACCGTACTCGCCCCAAAAGGGACATTTAAATCCGTTTAATCTTTACATTTCCCCCGCGATTCTCCTCAATATAGGTTGAGTGAGTGGGCATGCCTTGCTTTGATTGACTGATTCGGTCATCCCTGGACTCCGGCGATACTTGTATTGCACGGCGTTGTGCCTGGATAGGTACGGTGCTTGTGGAGTAGGGAGGGGGAGGAGGAGGGATGGCCATTCCAGCACCATGGAGAAGGGAGGAGGGGATTGCTAGCTGCACGATCGATCTTGAGAAACGAGCGGGCGAGGGTTTGCGCAGCAATTCCGTGGTTTATCGAGTGTTCACTACTTCGGTCACTATGCGCCCCTTCCTTCCTTTGCTTGGTCCTTTTGGAATGGATGAGTGGTTGGGGGGGAGTTGTTTCCCCTTTGGGCTTATTGAGGTTGAGTTTAACTCGTGAGATGGGATGGCTTGGGAGAGGGGCTACAATGCAATACGGTAGGTACGGCAGTCAAGTCTAAATCTAAACAGCCTCTCCGCATTTCCACATCGTAATTATCCCATCCCTCCCTATCCTTCGGGGCGCGCGAAAGGCGCTTTCTATCTTTCTCGTACATGAGAGACCTCACAGGTTTTGCGCATCTCCTTCTCGGTCTTCAATGGGGCACAGCGAAAATCGGCAAGTGACGAACAGGGGTGTTTGGCAGGCAAAAAAATGAGTTCGCCAAAGTAGGGTAACAAAAAGGTGCCGGTATCTGCCCAGCTACTGATTACTATTCATCGCCTGCCGGTTTTCGTCATGCACCGCCCAAGACTGCAGAAATATCCCCCCTCTATCTAATTGGGTACTGCTTCGTTGATCAAGTTTATTCCCACAGAAGCCGTCGATGGAGGAGTAGGGTTTATCAAAAGCAAGACCCCGTCCTCGTCTTTCCCCAACCACTCCACGCTTTCCAGATTCTCGACCACAAAGTCTGCACCTGCGGCTTCAACCTCATCACGCGAGTGTGTGGTAAGCAGTGCAAGGACGTCGCAGCCGGCTGCCTTCCCAGCACGGACCCCGGCGGGTGCATCTTCCACCACAAGCACGTCTGCGAGAGGCTCTGCGGTCTTCGAAAGGCCTAGCTGCTCACGGGCCAGGAGATAGCCTTCAGGGCTCCTTTGTTCAGCGCACTGGCGTCTCGGCAATCGGGGGAAGGAATGATTATAATAATTCCCTAACATGACGAGGAAGGAGCAGGGGGGATGTACCTTCCGGATCTGGCTTTCCGTTGGCCACTTTGTCGGCTGTCACGAAAACTTCTGGACGTGGAAGCCTCATCAACTAGAAGCGTCCAAGCGTTTTGTCAGCCAACCATAATTTTCAGATGCCTTTCATGGTCACGAAGCGAAGTCACGCATCCCTGTTTTTTTGTTCCGGGGTGGCCGCTTTGCTCGGCTCTTTGGGACTCCAAATTGAACTCCGGGGAAATTCTGGGCAGTTATGACTTCATAACTTGAAGATATACGAGAGTGGGGGATAAAATCATACTTTGATCCATGGCTCTGCGAGGGCAGAGGTTCCTGAGGTCACGATGGCCCACTTTGCTCCAGCCTTATCAAGTGACGATACTAATGTTCTGGTACCTAAATTTCCACCAAATGCAACTCCCGAGGGAAGGAAGGCGCATTCGATGCGTTATTAAAATTTGTCCGTTAGGTCTGTTGGGTGGCAAAGCGACTTCTTACTCACCGGGAAGTTCCTTCGCATCCGCCGCATGCTCTTTCGGAATCCGGCCTTCCACCTCACGGACGTCTATGATACGCAAATTAGCTGCAATTTTACCCCCTTTCAGCTCCGTGGTGGTGGTGGGTGCTTACAGTCCATGTTTGCAAGCTCTGGCTTCCACTGCCTGACTGTGTCGATTGTTCGTCGTCCGTGAGATGTGGCGAGGATCAAGGCTGGATCGATGCCATGGTCTTTTCCAAACCTACACCGGAATGAGATTTCTCTTTTTGTCTGACTTTTTACTGGGAGGTGAGGAAGGGGAGGAGTTTACTGCTTCCAGTGTGCGACGACCGCGGCCGTAGAATCGATCAGAGTACCTAGTTTTCACAAAATGGATAAGTTGGAAACTTCGCAACGTATCTTGGACGGCTCCTCCGGACCAAGCTTACCGTCTAAATCGAATAGGATACCCGCATACTTCTTTGCAACCGGGGCAGCTCTTGGGAAGTGGTTGGTAGTCATTATGTCTTTGCTGTTAGCCTTTAGCTTTAGATTGGAATGAAGCGTAAAATGTAGTAAAGTTTGCCTGCGTGTTCGATAATGAAGGCTCGAAGAGAGGGGGGAAAGGAATTAGTTAGGGAATGGAAGGTTCGTAGCCTTGGTCATGTTTGGGTCCTTTAGCATTCCGCTTCATTGTGCGGTGCACACCGCTCGAGCTTCTTGTGCCGAATAGGGCAATCTATGCTCGGGACGGCCGAATCGGGAAATGCAAATGCATAGCGTCGTTTTTCTTGATGGCCTTTTCAATTTGCCCCTGGCAGGAAAAGAGAAAAAAGAAAAGAAAAATGTACTCGAGTATCACCGAGAGCCGGGTAACATTTGTACCTTGGTCTGTTCACACTCTGAGTCTCTGACTGATGACGCCATTTCTCACCAAATCGCCAAGCCGGGATTCTCCACATAGGAAGAGAGTTGAAATCGGCTATTATCATAGATTGTCGTGTCTTAACCTCCACTACGATATCACCCCCGAAAACCATGGAAGAAGAGAATAAAGAAGCTATTCACGAAGCTTGTAGGGAAGGCAGATGTATGTGCATCCCCCATCCCAACTCATCATTCAAACCTACCGACTTGGGGGCAAAGGGGAAAGAGCAGACCTAAGGGGGGAGAAATTATCTTGGTCTTCCATCACCTCTGGGCTAACATGAGGAGCTGAATAAACAAGTATCTCAAGTGGAATCTCTGCTGGAGGCGAACCCGAAATTAGCATACTATCGTGACTCAGATGATCGTTTGCCTATACATTGGGCTTGCTCATACAATCACCTCCCTATCGTGCAGCTCCTTACGCAACAGAAGGGGTTCGACGTAGATGTTCAGGATGGATCCGGGTGGTCGCCGCTCATGATCGCGGTGAGTGTTGACGATGGAGACCAGGTGGTGGACTTGCTATTGTCAAGGGAGGCGGATGTTAATCTTAAAAGTATGTCACTTTTGGCTTAATTTGTATAAGGATCCCGGTGATCCAACTTGGGCTGACTCCTCACTTCAACTTGGTATCGCAGCTAACGGCGGACAAGTAATCCGCCCCTCCCTCTTTATATTCTCTGGCCTAATTCGGCAACTGGTAGACTAACAACATACCCATATGATAGACACCCCTTCACTTCTGCGCCTCCAAGTCCCACCTCTCAGCAGCCCGCAAGCTCCTCTCCCCGCCATACAAAGCAAATGCGCGCACGGTGGATGCCCGTGGGCAGCAGCCCATCCATCGTGCCGCCGCCAACGGCTCCCTCCCCATGGTGAAGCTCCTGCTAGAAAACCGCTCGTCGGTAAGCCCAAGGGATAAGAGCGGCATGACCCCGCTGCACCATGCGATTGCAGAAGGCAACGGTGATGTCGCACTGGAGTTGTTGAGGATGGGCGCGGACTCGAGCGTCAGGGACTCGGAGGATAAGCTTCCCATTGATCTTGCGCCGGATGCGACGGTGCGGAAATGGATTTTGAGAATGGCGGAGGAGGAGGGGATTGATGTTACTCTTTCGTGATGACCGTCATGCTTTTGATACCGGGGTGGCTAATAGATATGTTTTGTTTACGTGGCTTTTAGGTGTGCCTGTGAGTGTGCATTTGCGGGATGTATTCGAGTGATGGTTCCATGATTCGACCTGGGGTTAGGTGTACTGGAATTGGTAAAGTGGGGGTTTATCGTAAATTGATGCATTTGCAGCGCTCCCACGGTGTCTTTGCATGTATGTTTACTGTATATCTTATGGAAAGCCTGAACACCTGAGGGCCTGTTTGGACACGGCAGTTCCGTTCGGTTGCTCCATACAAATGACCTTTTCCTCCCCGTTCCAAAAATTCCGGTACGACAGTTTCCACAGGTAAAATAGTCACAAAATGGAATGGTTCTTTTTCCTTCCATTTTTGCCAAACAGTCTCTGAGAGAATCCACTTTTAGTATTTTAATCGCCCTCTATAATCGCTCATCCCCACAATCTACATCTCGCCCTTAGCGTGCCTCACCTCCAAAGTAAACAACTGCATAGCACACCCCCAAACGAACCTCTTTCTCTTTTAGCAGGCGATCCTAAGCTTGCTCAGTTCTCGCTCAGATACTTTTGAATCTCGGGGGGGCATGCATCGTCACCCCGGCTCCGTCGCCATATCCCAGCTTCAAGGCGTTTCTAGCACACACATATGCAACGTCCGCGAAAGACCTAGAAAGACGGAGCGATCTCCATCGGGGGCCCTTAGACTCTTGATCGCGTTCGCGGGCATGGGGCGGGAGGCTTGAATAGTGCACAATGATTTGGATATTTTTTTCTGACCGTCTACCTAGCTAGCTAGTAGTACGTGAGACCGGACCCACAGCTGTCTATCCGATAATAAGCCACTAGTGTGGAGTGCCTACTAGGTATCATATATCTGCGAGAGCGGTAGGTTGGTCTTGTTTCGGCGTTCCGGTGGGGTATGTCGCTCCTAGCTGGATTTCTCTCTTCTTCGCGAGGTTTGTTGAGATTTCGTTGGTAAGTGTGTGCACATGGGGGATACTGCTTTGGTTTGATTTCGCGTTTTGATGTGGTGTGCTGATTTGTTTCGTTTTCGTTTTGTTATGTTGATGCATGCCTATGGATCATGTAGTATCACTCGTGGAGTTATAGAAGTGTGTGTGCGGTCGCTTGAAATGGAGAAGGGAGGACTTGATTGTCTACTGCGCGGGAAGGGGGGTTGTATATACGGCTTAGGAAGTGATGGAGGTAAGGGGGAATGGGTCGGAGGGTAAAAGTCATGATCGCCGGTGTATGGGGGATGTTGGTGGGGGCCTCGGAAACAGATGAAAGGGGGGACCTCTACTATTCTGACCTTTCGATTGAGCTATAGTAACTTGTAGCGGGAGCTGGGGTTGGTTTCTCAATTGTTAGAGCAGTAGTCATCTCAGGTGCTGCAGGAGGCCCGGCCTCCTGCTGGACTGTAACTTCAACTTTTATCACATTGGCCTTTCCCCTTCCACGCTTCCTGGCCCCTTTATTCCGCTTGGTGGTCTCTTTAGTTAAAGCAGTGTCTGCTTCTGGGGCAGTGATAATGTTGTTTTACCTTGCTTGTGAAGCGGGCATTGATTGAATAATGTGTAGTTTGTTTCTGGAAGCCTTGAGCTTACTCGTGCCCCTGTATGAGGGATCGGCAGTTATCCTGGATTCAAGTACCATTTCCTCTTTTTCTGCTCTACTCTAGCATTTACCTTTCTCTTTCTTGAATCTATTAGTTTGAATGTAATTGCTTTGAGTGCTGGAAGGGTTTCACCCGCTATTTCCGGTAGGAAGCTTAGATTTTGCGGTATTAATGGCCCTAGTACCTGCTGAAGTGGTGGGTGTTAAAGATTCTGTAAGGGAGGGGTGGTGGATCTGATATATAACTAGTATTTTGGATTATTGGATTCTTTTGGTAGCTCCACAGGGCTCAATCCGGTTAAGAATCCTGGGAGAAACCGACTGGGTAGTTGTGAGCTGCCTGGCGCGGCCGAAGTTCCACTATGCCCGGTAAGAAGGTGTCATACTAGATCTAGTTTTAGCCGTAACACAATCCTTCCACTTATGTGATGAGCTGCCCTCCTTAACGAACTCATGTTTGGGCCGACATTAGGTATATAAAGTCTGATTTTTTATTCTTTCTAATCGTTGATTTATCTTCACTAGCACTTCTCCTTCATCAACGGTCACTCATGCTTTTTCTTAATTGGCATCGACAACTCTAAACCTAACTTCGAAATCAATTTCTTTTTCCGAGAATAATTAGTCCATTGTTGAACATCGTTGGATACCAAGGCTTGCGATCGTTACGGATCCTCGCCCTGTGCCCGTCACTGTACCCTACTTCATCGCAGCGCCTTATATTCACAGTAGATTTTGGAAGAAAGAAGCAGTAGATTGGTCGGAATCCCATTTTATTTCTAGGGTCTAAATAAACCACTAAATACATTATTCTATGGCAGCTGACTCTAAACCCTTATGTTACACCGTTCCAGCAGCTTTGTTACCACACAGATGCCCAAGTAGGTGGTGTTGTTAGCCTAAGGGTCTTAGATGTGTCGAGACCTCCGTACAGTGATCACAGGGGATCACTCGTAAGGTATTGGGGGAGCGTCTAGTGCTGAGCTGCCTTGGTGGTTAGTTCTGGGTGCGTAGAGGAGGGGCAGAGGGGGGGGGGGGGGTACCGGATAAAGTATAAAAATGGGATTGCGCTTTTATATTTATAATTTGTTTGTACTTTTTTGTATTGCATTTTTGTTACTTGGTTGAATTAATTTTTTTTATAGCGTGCAGCAAGAATAGGTTACTTATTTGAGCTCATCATGCTGGGCCTTTATGCGAGTTGACTTTCTGGACCCCTCGGTCGGGGCCCGGTACCTGGGACGGCGAGCCGGGGCGGGAGGGATTGAGGCGGTAGCTTGAGCGGCAGCCTCAACTGCCCCTACCTGGGTCTCAGAAATGGCGGTGCGGGGGACGTGTTCTTCCGGTGCGGCGGTTTCTCTTCCAGGAGAACCTGTGGCGGGGGCTGGAGTTGGTTTCTCAGCTGTCAAAGTAGAATCCACCTCAGGGGCGGCAGGCGGTCCAGCCTTTTGCTGGATGGTGGCTCCAGCCTCGGGAGTATTGACCTTTTTCTTTCTGCGATTTCTAGGACTCGCAGCCGGTTTGGCGCTCCCCTGGGCTATAGTAGCAGCTGCCTTGGGGGCATCGAGGGGTGCAGTGGTTATGTTTCGTAGAGCGGTAATTTTTTCTCCCACAGGGCGCATGGGGGTCGGAGATAGTTTGGTGATCTTAGCTGCCGGGGGAGCGTCAACGACGGGAGTAGGAGCGGCTTCAGCCTCTTGCTGGTTAGCGACTTTATCTTCGAGTTGGGTGGCCTTTCTCTTAACACCACGACTCCTAGTGGCGGCACTTGATTTGGTGTTAACTATTTTCAAACCAGTGTCTGGATGAATAGTTTCAACTGTGTGAGCCCCGACATTAATCCTCCAACGCTTTCTCGTGCCCGCGACTGGTTTAGCAATTTCGGCCAAAGTAGTGTTTACTTTAGGGGTAGTGGGGGGTCCTGTGGCTGCTTCTATACCAGGTCCAACTTCTTGAGCCCCGATGTTTCCGCTCCGACGCCGTCTAGTGTCAGCGACCGGTTTGGCAATTTCGGCCAAAGTAGTGTTTACTTTAGGGGTAGTGGGGGGTCCTGTGGCATCTGTACCGGGTCCAACTGCTTGGGCCCCGATGTTTCCGCTCCGGCGCTGTCTAGTGTCAGCGACTGGTTTAGCGATTTCGGATAAGGTAGTGCTTACTTTAGGGGTAGCGAGGGACCCTGTGGTTGCTTCTATACCAGCTTTAACTGTGTGAGCCCCGATATTTCTCCTCCGGCGCTGTCTAGTGTCAGCGACTGGTTTAGCAATTTCGGATAAAGGTGTGTTTACTTTAGGGGCAGTGGGGGGCCCTGTGGCTGCTTCTTCCGGTGCGATCGCCTTCCTCTTTGCATCACGTCCTAGAGGAGCCGGGGCTGGTTTCTCTGCTGTTAGAGCAGCATCCACATCGAGGGAGGCAAGCGGTCTAGCTTTTTTCTGGGCGGTGGCTTCGGCTTCTAGAGCGTTAACATTTCTTCCACGCCTTTTAGGGACCCCGGCAGGTTTGGAGTTCTCTTTAGCTAGGGTGGTGCCTGTCTCGGCGGGGGTACTGATGGCGCCAGTGATTGCTTCTTCTGGTGCGGCGGCCTTTCTCCTCCGAGGAGGCCTAGTAGGAACCCGAGCCGGTTTCTGAGTTGTCCGAGCAGAATCGGTCTCGGGGCGGGCTGGCTGTTGAGCTCCCTCTCCAACAATAGCTCTATCTTCTGGAACGTTGACTTCTTTCCTTGCGCGCTTCCTAGGGCGCGGGGCAGGCTTGCCGTTCTCCGTGGCCAAAGCAGTGTCTTCTTTGGGGGTAGTGCTGGGCTCAATGATTGCATCTTTTGGCACGGTGGCCTTTCTCCTCACATAGCGTCTAGGAGGGGCCGGGGCCGGAGTCTCAGTTGTCAGGACAGCATCCACCCCGTGGGTGACAGGTGTTCCGGTCTCTTTCTGGACAGGAATTTCGTCTTCGGGCCCAGTGACCTTTCTCTTCACACCACGGCTCTTGGAGACCGCAGTTGATTTGGTGCTATCAACCCCCAGACCAGCATCAGGGATGGCAGCAGAAGGGTTATCCCCTTTCTGAACAGCAGTTTCTTCTTCTTTAGAGGTAACAGCCTTGTTTGGGGCTGCACGCTTCCTTGGGGCCACTGGGATCCTGGCCTTACGAGGGGCCCTTCGCTTCCTAGATGCGACCGGAGCATAGCTTCCGTCCTTCTCTAGGTTATCTCCACTATCGGAGGAGGTGGATTCTTTGTCCTCTTGATCAGTGATGGTCTCATCAGTAGAGCCTTCCACTTCTGGGGCAGTTGCAGTGGGAGACTTGTCCTTTCCGATTATACCTCTAGAAGCAGCCCTAGTAACAACAACGACAGAAACACTCTGAGCTACGACTGCCGGCTCCCCGGTAGGCTTTTCGGCATTTGCAGAGGGAGTCTCCGCTCTGACTGGAACTGCGGGAGCGGCGGCCTTGTTCACTGCACTAGACGCTTTACAGGCTCTGGCTGTGTTTCTAGCCCTCCCACCACCGCCATTTCGGGCTTTCCGAACAGTAGGTTTCTTTGCGCGAGTAGGAATAACCTTCTTAGGGGTAGCTGGTTTTTCCGGAGGAATTGGAAGGTTGACTGCGCCGTTGGCGGTTCGTATCTTTTTCTGCGGGGGTCCCTCTTGGTCTTCGGTATGCGGCATTTTCCCGTCAAGAGGAGAAGTGAGGGAATCATTTGTGAGCTCAGAGATTTCTGATATCTTGCGCTTCTTGCTTGTAGCAGGCATTCCGGTATCAGCGGCACAACTTATGGGAGCGAGAGTGCTGGGAGTGTCTGGAGTCACAGAAGACTCGGCATCCTTGTCTTTGGATTGGTTATCCTGGACAACCTCCTTCATAGGCAAAGGCTCATTGCCCGCGTTGCACGCCTCAAGCAAAATCTCGGCCTCGACTTTGAATAGACTATTCTGAACATCTTCAAGTTGAAGTTGTTTCTTCATAAGAAGAGGCAGTCCGGGGGGTGAGTTGGACTTGGCAAATGAAGATTCATCCTCCTCTCCTGGGGCTTGGTTAGGCTTGAAAACCTCCTCCCCAAGAAAAGTCTTATAGCGGGTGTCCGACGTCGTAACTGAAGACTCTTCCTCATCCCCTCCAAACTTGGAGCCCCAGAAACGTTCGTTTATATTAAGGGGCGCATCGCGGGTATCGGATGTCTTAATCGAAGACCCGGCTTCCTCGTCTTTGGCTTGGCTACCATGGACAAGCTCTTCTCCAGTGGGGGGTCCATTGCGTATATCGCTCTCGAGCTTGCTCTTGGGCTTTTTAACTATACGTCCTTTATAGCCATAGTCATCGAATTCGGGGAGAACTTCTTTGGGTGACTCAGGCTTGACATAGGGTTTCCCATCCCAGGTCTTTCTCATCTGTGCGAGGTCATCTTCGATTTCCTCGTCAGTGGCCCTCGCGGGTGTGGTTGAATATGCTTTGCCATTGTAGTATATTGACTTGGAAAGCGGGTCATCGTATCTGGCTGGGACGATCGGGTCTCCGTTGCGACCAAATTTCACCGAATCAGATCGTCCAAGTGGCGCTGGCGCTGGCGCTGCTGGTTCTTGGGATGAGGTTGATGTAGTGGATCTTGTGAAAGTGGTAAGAGGAGTGAAAATTTTAGGGTTTATTAGGAGGACTTACGGCTTGGATATAGAATTATTTTTCATGGCCGGGTACGACCAGAATGGGGTGCTTTTAGTTCTTGCCATCTTCAATTGGGGTAAAAGTGGGGTTGGTTCGTAGAGGAAGGTAGAAGAGGAAGTGTGATGAAACACAAGGAGTAAAAACCACGACGGAGGAGGTAGTGGAAGCTGTGGAAAGAGCTTCAAAGAAGTATACCCCGTGGTGTCGACTTCTCTGTTGTGCCGCGGTTGAGAAAGGAAGGGGGAGAGAGTTGGAAGGGAGGAAGAAAGGAAGCCTTATATAGTGAAAATAGGACTGCTAGCTAAGGGGTGGGGAAATGGATGGGTGTTGAGGGTGACTGCTGTGGGGTGTGATTTCTGCAAGTTGGGGGAGGGCAAGGCTGGATTGTCAGGGACAATGGGTGAATTTTTTTGTGGGGGGAATGGGGAGTGGTTGGGCCCTAGGTCTTAGCATGGTGAATGCAGTCCGAGGATATGATAGTATTCGTAGATAGCTGGGGAATCGTGAACTGCAATGAGAGGGAGGTAAGAGCTTTCTTACCATTGATACTCGGGCTGACTGTAGGTGAATAGTGATTTGGCACTCTTCTCACCAAAGTTTTAACCTGAATGACAAGGATTGCAAGAATAGCTAGAGTCTGGAGTCTATCGTTATCCTTGCGCCCTATTCAACCCTAGGGTTAAAGGGCCGAAGCAATATCTTTTTGCACAAACAAGGGGCTGCTTGGCGTGGCATGATTGGACGTCCAAACTATTGTTTGTAACTACAAGACTGTTTGGTAGATGTGGATTACAAACAATAGTTTGCAGCAATCAGCGCCGATTTTTGACCGCTTCTAACATAGGGTATGAGGTTCTTTCAGCCATGGTTTTATGATATCATAATATTTAGGGCCTTGTTTGGCAAAAATGGGACTGTTCCGTTGGACGATCGTTTCTGCTGTGAAAACATCATTCTCTCCATTTTAAAACGGAAGAGAAAAGGTCATTTGTATGGGGGAACGGAACGGAACCGTTGTATCTAAACAGGCTTTAGTTGAGATAGAAGGAAATGCTGCCGATAATCACCAAAAGTCACTCGCTAGTCGACATCCACCTCCGATCCCGCCCCGCTTAAACCTCTCCACTCTCAAGCCTACCCGATCACCAAACGCCACCCCCCGCATCGTCCTCTGTTCCCCGATACGCCAACTTCACCCACACTGGCCGTACCTCTTGCACACCCAAATTAATCCCAAGCTAGACTCCATATTTCGGGATACTTTTTCAATATGCAAGTCTTAGAGTAAAAAGCTCCAGCCCAAGATCCATACAAGTGCATTGCTAAAGGCTATTGTGGAGACTTGTTGGACGTTATTGTGATACAAAGCTGGCAGGGAGCTGTTTTGGGATAAGAAAGAAAATGGATGGGAGACTAACTTATCTCCATCTAGTGAAAGGGAAATGCGCAAAAGGTGCTATTATGTTTGCACATTCCTGGAATTGTTCAGATTATGAACCCTAAGGGGAGTGTTTCTAATTTCCAGTGTTGGGATATGGAACAGAAGTCTAGTGAACAATTTCTTACTTGAGCTTGTATTTTATAATAGTCCCGCAAGGTCGAGGTTTGGGTTGCGAGTAGGGGGGGTAGAGGAGATCTTTGCAGGTACTTGTGTGATTATGCGCCCACTTTACGTATAATTTTTCTTTCTATTCTTGCATGGCTTGGCTTTTGATAACACTTAGTTTGCGTCGGTCATATGTATCTTTGGTAGAGTAGGCTACTTTACAAACATTATATTATATCCCCTAAAATAGGGCTTACACCGTTGCCTATTTAGACTACAGCGCTGGGGATGATGTGAAGGAGAGACTTCAGTTACTAGGGAGATCCCTTTAGATGGTTTGATAGCCCAGAAATATCCTCTGTGCACTTCGGTCGCCCTATCGCGACTTTGTAGGATGCTCGTTGCATTTTGCCTAGAAAGGTGATTTACGGTAGCCTAGGTCGCCGACGTACAAGTATAAAGCCCGGTATGGGAGCAGGAGAAGAATATGATGGGCACTGATCATACCCTCGCTCAGGGGCCAAGGTGTAATTCACCGGAAGGAAATTTTCACTACTGCATTTAGTAGAATATACCCTACCACCGCCATTTGCGAATACTCTTGTACGAATGGTAACTGAGGTGCTGTTGTCTTGGATACCAGTGGTTCCTAGATCATCGGATTAGAGAGTTTGCGCAGGGGAACCTAGGTGGCGGTTAGGAGAAAAGCCACCTAGGTGGTAGAAATAGTTTGCGCAGAGAATCCAGGTGGTATGACGGCTCAATTACCTGTAATGACACCAGTGTGATATATTTAGTATATTGATAGAGTAATATCAAGGCTCATCGGCACTACACTGAATAACATACCTGATATACCAATTTTTTCCAACAATGCTTGCCCGTCAGTTCCTTCACAAGCGAAGTACTAGAAGATTAGTATTGCTACAACACCTATGCCTTACACTCTCTCATGATAACAGCCGTAAGAGGGGGCCATTGAGGGAAGGAGGAAGATTGGACTTGGATAGTTTGGCTGAGGAGGAATGGAGAAACCAATTCCGGTATGTTTATCTGAATAGAACTTTGTACATAGTGAGTATGAGAGAGAGGAGGAAAGTGGGGAACAAAAGTGTACTTACTGGAAACAGATTTACACGAAGCGAGGTTGAAGAACTGGTAGAAGTGCTTCAGCTACCAAATCCCATTCGAGCCGATAATCGAATTACAGAAGATCCTCGTACCGCCCTTTGTATGCTTCTAGCACGATTAGCATATCCAAATCGATTATGTGACCTTGCTCTAAAGTTTGGCTGGTCGGTAGAACGAGTATCGCGGATTAGTACGGAAACACAAAGGATTATTCACGATCGGTGGGAGCACTTACTCTGCTGGGATGCCGAGCGATTGACACCAGAAAGATTAGTGAAATATGCTCAGGCTATTCAGCAGAAGGGGGCACCAATAGGAACCGTTTGGGGCTTCATTGATGGCACCATTCGGGGTATTGCTCGTCCTACCTATCATCAGCGCACCTGCTACAACGGTTGGAAGCGAAAACACTGCCTCAAATACCATGGGATTGTTACTCCTGATGGGCTAATTAGCCATTTGTTTGGCCCTATTGATAGGAGGAGAAACGATGCCTTTCTTTGGCAGAAGTCAAACCTGCCGAACATTCTGGAGCAGAATGCTCACACTCCCGATGGGACTCCACTCCAGGTCTACGGTGATCCTGCTTACAGCATTAACAGTTTCATCCTTTCGCCTTATCAAGGAGCCCAACTTACAAATGATCAAAAGCAATGGAACAGGTCTATGTCTCGGCTTAGAATTGTTGCTGAGTGGGCGTTCAAGGAAATTGTAAATACTTTTGGTTTTTTGGACTTTGTCAAAAATCAAAAACATTTACTACAACCTGTAGGAGTACAATTTAGAGTCGCTGTTCTCCTTCATAATGCTCATGTATGTTTACACAAACCACAAGTTACTCAATATTTTAATATTGAAAATGGAAATATTGTTGAAGGATTGATGGAAGACGAGCTTTTGGAACCTCCCCTATTATCAGAGTATTTTCATAACTAAAATTTT
>Ga0307509_10002195_pt1 | contig 32021 bp, 31 predicted proteins | sample 10_EM_MG_FD_202245 | JGI IMG/M metagenome (GOLD analysis project Ga0307509, IMG submission 202245) | Populus trichocarpa ectomycorrhiza microbial communities from riparian zone in the Pacific Northwest, United States - 10_EM | ecosystem: Host-associated > Plants > Roots > Unclassified | place...
ACTCACGGCCACCGGTTTTCCGCCCGGCATGTTCCCCCCGAGCCCTGCTTCCAGCACTGCCCACAGCCCTGCTCCCTCCCCTCCCTTCTCCCCCTCGCCCCGTTTCAGGTTTTCTCCCGCGGAGGATGATTAATTTGTTTGGGTATTTCTGTACTTGTTGTTTCTTAACGGAGATCGTAAGGTCTGGTGGTTTTGAATATTTCTTTACTAGTTTATGATTTTTTTTTCCCTTGGTTGGTTATTGCGTCATGGTTTGGCTACGCTTTGGAGAACTGGGTGGATAGGGTTTTCTTTTGTTAGTTGTTTTATTATAGGTTTTGTTTACGCCATAGCTTACCGCTGCATGCGAGTTCTTTGTACCTTTAAACAAACGAATACATGACTTAAACAAAAAAAAAAAAAAATCTTGTACCTTAACAATGAATACATAATATAAAAACTTTTAAAAACTTTTACAATATTCAGAGCTCTTCATCCAACCATCCAAGTACTTTCTTTAAGATTACTTATGGTTATAAATTAAATATTATTACATTCTTTACCTTCGAAAATATTATCATATCTAAGATATAAGTCTCAATCAATATTAAGTTATATATACATCTTCGATATTAAGATAGCGGAGAAGATAAAAGAAGAGCGATAAGACAGCTCTAAGAAGATAATTAAGATTGCCACAATCTTAAATAAGAACACAATTAGGTCGTTACTTGTTGTTTACCAACCCCTCTAACCAAGATTGCTAAAATATGCAAGGTATTCTTTTGCTGATATACTAGAGTTTGTATATATTTTTATTTTATTTTACCACTCTCTTTCACTACATAATAGCATTCCATTAAATTCAGCTCAAGTTAGGTGAATCCTCTCAAATAGCTCCTCACTTTATTATATTATACATCAAGCTTATACATATGCCTTTCTCTTCAGCTCTTATTTACTTATTTCTTATTATAGCAATATTATTTTTCCTTCCCCTCTTAGTTACAATCTAATAATATTATTATTATAATATTATATCGTTTTGAAAAATCTCTCCTTTTAAATTTTATATTTACCTACTTCATAATATTATTATTACATTAACTTCTTTACCTTTCCTAATCTATACCTTATCAACATCCCACTTCTGATTCCACTTTATATCCCCCTTGTTACCTCTTACAGCATCGAACATCTTTTCTCACACTGCTTCTCCTTCTTTCCCCGTGCCGTATTACTACTGGTATGTTCACTCTCTCTCTCTGTTCTTTCACCCTACTTCCAATTTTGCCCCTTCCCTCCTCATGCCTTCTTCAACCTCAGCTCCACTTCCCCTTCTCCACTTCCTTAAATTCTTGAATATCCCCTCGGATGCTGCACCCAGTCCTGGCCGCCTCTATCCAACCCTTGCCCAATCATTTCTTGCGGCTAATGAACTTCCATCTTCAGCCGTTTGTGGCTCTTCCTTGTTCTCTGCTGACATGTCCAATAATCCGTGCTTACTCCCCCTCATATGCTATCTTTTTCACCCCACCTCCTTGCCCTCCTCTCCTTATTGCTTAGTCATCATTTTAGCCCCTTGGATCTGACACCCAAAGGAATCGCAAGCTGTTTGCCTGCCATCCTCCACACTCGGCGCCTGCGCCTCTCTCCTACGTCCAAACGACAACGAGCAAAATCTCTCGAAAGAGAAATCACGTTCCTCCTTCCACCATCCCACCAACCCTAAAAAAACAACCCCCGGAAATCGGTTCGTCTTTCTATCTTTTTCCTATCTTTTGTCCGCCAAATTTCCCCACCATCAACTTCACTACGTACAATACTTCACCGTGCTGTCTCCTGAACCCTTCTCCTCCGACTCTTATACCCGGTTTCTTCCCTTAGCGATCCCTCCTACCTATCACACGGTGCCTCATCTTTTTTTTCATCAGGAATACCCCCGTTTATTCCACATAATTTATCATGGCAAATGACGAGTACGATGTAGGTCCTGACATCCTCTTCCCTTCTCCTTTGTTCTCTCAAGCTTACAAGACTTTTCCATTTCCTAGTTTCTATTCAAAGGTACCACCCAAGAAAAAAACCACCTTCTATCCCCTAAGCGCCTCAATATGATGCCCCACTCGCGACCAGCACCGCATAATATCTAGATCCTTTGTGGAGCTCTCGCATCTGCCGCCCTATAATTCGAGATGATGTAATAACAATTTGCCATCTAGTTGTCCTGATTGGAGACTCCGGTGTCGGAAAATCCAATCTTCTCAGTCGTTTCACGCGAAACGAATTTAACTTGGACTCTAAGTCTACAATCGGTGTTGAATTTGCCACTCGCTCTATCCAGGTCGATACCAAGACCATCAAAGCCCAAATTTGGGATACTGCAGGCCAGGAACGCTATCGTGCGATTACCTCTGCCTATTACCGGGGAGCTGTTGGGGCCCTGCTAGTCTACGATATCTCAAAGCAAATCACCTATGATAATGTTACTCGTTGGCTCAAGGAACTCAGAGACCATGCTGATAACAATATTGTAATCATGCTTGTTGGCAATAAAAGCGATTTGAGACACTTGAGAGCTGTCCCGACCGAGGATGCAAAGAATTTTGCGGGTACGTCTCGCCCCAGCCTTCACACGGATATGCACAAGACTACTCTAACACACTCCGTAGCCGAGAATCACCTTTCTTTCATCGAAACGTCCGCCCTCGACTCTACAAATGTTGAGCTTGCTTTTCAAACAATTTTAACAGGTATATTATATCGCATAACATTTACCACTTAAGACAACAGAAGAATCTAAGCACCCGCCATTAGAAATTTACCGAATCGTCTCTAGCAAAGCCCTAGACGGAGGAGATCAGCATCAAGTCAGCCAACCTGGAAGCAGTCAACCCCTTCACATCACTCCCACAGCTGAAAATGCTACCAAGGATGGCAAGTGCTGCTGAGTTGTCGCAACTTTCTCTTCCTCTTTTCTTCAAGCAAAAGGGACTGTGAGGTGAGGATAATGCAATGCCGAGTGTGTGGCAGGTTGAAACTTGAAATTTGCGTCCTGTTCTTTCCACTTCTCTATATGTACACTACAAACACCTGATTTGGATGAGTGTTCAAGGAGCTCGGGGCTTAGATTCAGCTGGGTCAAGATACAATCATGACGAAACATGAATGGATGGACAACTGACTTTTGATTACACCTTGGATTGTTGGAATTTCCTTACTTCTTTTTCTCTTCAACGGGATAGTTCGTTTGTTTCAACCCTCTTGTTCCCTCCACTGACTTATTCTAACCTCACTGTCTAATATTCTTAAGTCTCATTTTCCAGTATTTCTTGCGTTGTATCCGAACGATGTAATTGAGGGCAGACATTGCAGTCTTGGTTATGACCTATATCCAGTAGGATACCCGAATGATCGAGTGCAATATTCCCATGGGCTTAGCTGCAAATATCACCCCTATATAGATTGATACTCAAAGCCGGAATATCCCACAATGGCAGCCGCCGTGCAATCGCTCCCTGCTTTTTGCTCTCATAAGCATCCTCTGCTCTCTATGTATTATATCCTACTTTCTGCTAAACCTCCTAGTGAGTAAAATAAATGACATTACCCAACCCAGGAAGCTGCCCCTTCTGATCATCCCCCGCCCCCATTTGCATCTCAACGACAGCTCTTAGAGCCAGAACCCCACACCTATCGTACAGCACAATCCACCATTTCTGAAGCAACCTACCCACTCTAAAACAACCAAACATACCAGAAAACTCCCACAACTGCCACTAAGAACAATGCCCACGCCTTCCAACCCACCCCAGTCCTCTTCGCCATGCGCAACATACTATTCATAGTCCCCCTAAGCCGTATCCGCGTATTATCAAAAGAGTCATTCATGCTCGCCATAAGGGTAGATGAAGACCTGACCTCGTCGCCGATAGCTTCGGTTATCTATTCCTCCCCCCGCCGCCGCCACAACATATCAACACCTTCTCCTTCGATCGTTGGAAACAGAACAGGGGGAAAAAAGCATACCTCCTTCAACATCTTGACCTTCGCACTCAACCCTTCAACCTGTGCATCGTTCTGCGACTCTAGCTCTTCCATTACAGAGGCACTGTACTGGCCCCTTGAGTTGGGCGTTGCCGGCCGGTACTGTGCCGTCCCTCTGGGGGGCACGCCGCCGCCATTTGGGCAGTCGAAGAGTTGCGCTCGCGCATCGCGTTGGTGGAGGTGTGAGCCGTAACGGTTGCTGTTGATTAATTAGTTAGCTTGTTGAGGTAAGGGGAAGAGGGAGGAGAAGGAGAAAGGCTGGAGATGGTCGATCGAAAGTGAGTGAATAGGGATGGGGATAGAGTAAGCAGTAACCTTGATGAAGACATCCTTTCTATCCCTCGATCTTCCGTATAGGTAGGTAGACTAGGTAGTTTATCGAAGCTCCGGCTTCGGATAAAAAATGAAACGAAAAGAAGGAAGAAAGAAAAAAACTCCTTAAGAGACCGATTGATTGACGGAGTTGAACGGGCCAGTAAACGGAGCCAGCCTGTCCCCGGGACCACTAGTTAACCGTGGGTCACGTGCTGTGCACTCAAGTTAATTGGCCTCAAGCCACAGTTATTATGCGGCACTGGAATCCAACACTCGAGACGAGTAGAAAAAAGCCCTCTGCCCGATCGCGGATTAGGTTAGATCAAGTTAAGCGAAGGTGACCCTCCCCCATTGTTGTCCCACAAGAAAAATGACCTCTGGTAAGTTAGTGCCAAAATCATATTCACACTCCAAGCGAAACTAAAAATATACCATAAAAAATTATGCCTTAACTGGCCCAAATCCACCTGTTTGGGAACAGCCAACCCGTAAGTGCCTTGAAGGGGAAGAAGGCGAGCGGGAGGGAGGGCGGGAGGGCAGATTCCCGCAGAGAAATGATTCCGTTGTCTGGATTTTGATCATTATTACTATTATTATTATTATTTAGTATGATATTATTATTATCATTATCATTCCATTCCATTTATTTACCGGTACTCCACCAAACGTTCCCCGCCCCCTCTTCTCCCCATTGCAAGCCCGGTTTTAGTTTCTCCAGGTTTCGCAGATTACGGTACGGGAACGGCGTGCGTCTGAGGCTTGGTTTGCCGGATGGATGGGTTTGTTTTTGTCATGTTTTTTTGTTTTTCTCCTGAAGCTTCGTCCCCTCCCTCAGGTCTTCCGGGGCGGGCCAAAGAAGGGATGAGGCGCGGAAAAAGAGGAAACAAGAAGGGGGGTGGGAGCATGGGGCTGTTTGCGGCTTGTGTGCTCTGTTGCAATGATGCGATGCATTGCCCTGTACTTGAGTACCGGTACCGGTACTGATACCGTGCTCACACGTTACGTGCCTCTTTGGTGCTCTGAGGGGTTGGGGTGGGCGGGGGGGTTGGATGGTGGCTATTTTTTTGTGGAGCAGATTAAGGCTGGGAAATCTCGAAGTGGAAACCGTAAGAGTGGGACTCACTAATTGGGATAAAAAATGTCAATTCAAGAACACTGGGTACCCCCGCTGCAGTGATGGCTTACTGGTAATCGATTTTAGGTCCAATCATATCGATACTACGAACCTTGGGTCCTTTTTCTTCTTTCGACCGGGGAATAAATAACTATAATGTTCTGTTTCTTAAAATTCAATTCCATTGCCCGTTCGAGTCATTTTAGTCGAGATCAGACTTTGTATGCACGAGTACTTCCAACAGTGCTATCGTATGACAAAGGTCCAAGTAGATTGATTGGTAGTAATTTGTTCGGAGATTCGCAGTCTCCATCTAAGATGTCACACAGTAGGCACCGCGAGTACATGTATCTTTGCTTAGTTTGATAATATGAGGACAGGCTATTACACTCGATCTAGGTTCAGGGTCCAAGTGCCCCAAGCCCTCTATTCGGAAGCCGGTACCTCCACATCAACTTGGAGCAGGTGCTCTTCGATATTCCTGATTGGGGCCTCATAGTTCGACCAGTACTTTCCCGTAGTAGAAGGCTGTCAGATGCCTCAGATGATTAGCCCAGGGCGTGCGGGGAAGAGCTCCCCTTACGCATATAGCAATCCAAACCGCCCCCCCTCTCCCTCACTCCCCTCCCCTCCCCCCTCTCACAACCCTCTCGTTCTCCCGTCTTGCTTCGCCATGTAAGGGGCCCTTCAAATTCGGGTGGGGTCCCATAAAACCGGCTTCCTCACCCTACCGGCGTGCCCACTTGAGCCATGCAGAACTCCGGCTGCACACAACGCCTGACAATGGCATTGAGTCCTTCGCTCTTCTTGCTATATGCAGTTTCGAGTTTCCATTATACACAGGAGAAGCAGAGAGACCCCCCAGCTTATCGATAATCGACAGCTAGCCCGCTGATGTACAACCTCGTGACCAATTGGGGCTGATCATTCCTGTCACCCATTGATGCGGAGAGACTTGGTTCCCTGCGCCCAAATGGGAAAAACAAGTACTATACGCTACAGCCTACCGGCATAATCGGCAATTCACCGCATGTGTGTTTTTCTCAGTCCGTGACGTCGCAGGGAGGACTTTTGGCCTCAGCCTATCATCTTCAGTCGCCCAGCATAGGGGTTCGTATTTGTGATTGCTTCTTGGGCCAGTGGAAACCCCCACCCCGCCCAGCTGAGCTCAGCCAGTGAAATAGCATTAAAGCATTCGTACATTCGGTCCACGAAGAAACTTGCATCTCCAATCCACGAGTTCCCATTCGTGAAGCCCACAATTGAAACGTAAGCTTTCCGAGGAAACCACCTGCTAAAACTCGCATTGATTTCATCACCAATTCCCCCCTTCCCTCCCCGCTCCTTTTCCCCTCCCCCCTCCTTGTCAATGATCAAGTGGGTGGGAATTCGGGGCTCATTGCCTTGCAGAAGGGTGCCAAATAGGGCTGCTTGCTGATTTGTTTGACCTGATCTCCTAGGAGTCATGCAGAGTCGGCAGATTTTGAGCGAATTTCCTGAAAAACTTCCTCCCTCCTGCTGCCACCCACCGCTGGACGAGGTTTCCGAGATTTCTGGTTATGACGAATGAAAGGGTGCCTGATAAACAAAGTCCTCACAATCAGCCATACCGACCTGCCGCTTGATTCTCTCCCTTGATTGTCTACCTTTGTTCTTCCTCTCCTTTTTATGCTTGCTTCTGGCCTTTCCTTGCTGCACCCAGCGATGAGCTTTCCGATCGCTCGTAGCTTAGTCTTTCATCTATCCAGAATGTAGGAAAAGGGGAATGAATAAATCCAGTAGTACATCAAGCCCCTAATCCAATACCCTATGAGTCGTGATACCACGTCATGATTCTTCAACAAGGGGTTGTCCAGTTCTCCCCCGGAGCCGTTCCCCATTCCTCTTTAATGGCTAATTAGCTCTCATTTTCACAGGATATCACTCGGTTATATCGATGGACCTTGGTAAAGAAAAACAAGCCCACTATCACTCCCTACCCCTTCCTAAGCCCTCTGTGAGCCGATGGAAGCCGAACCTTGCACGAGAGATACTAAGGTTGTGGAAATTCTGTCAGAGCTTATACTATGTTCCATATCCGGTAGTTCCCTATCAGCTGTCCAGTCTCTTGACGCTCACTTTTGGGATCGGATTTTGCTTGTTCATCAGTCCACCGTGCCGGTGCCAACCCCCTCCCCAAATCATTGCACAATTGCAACCTTGGTATTCGCATATCGTGCAATCCTCAATCCGTAGCCTTATCTTATAATAAACGGTTTATCCCTTTCTTTCTTGCTTTATAGAAAAGAAAAAAAAAAGACCGCATACGGGACAGGGAAAGTTTAAGAATTCGAGGATAAAGCAAAAGGGCAAATGAGGGGCTCTTTCCCCTCTTTTATTATCGCGCCCACTTCCCTCGATGTACCAACACAGTGTTATTCTACGATAGCACTATGTGACACCGTAATTATCAATCCGATCATATTTGCCCCGATCGAATACTTTTGTATTGGGCCTCGGCATGCATACCTGGCGTTAGCAGAGTTAGCCCTTATGACACCGAGATGCTGTTGCTTCGCAACATAACGGATCGAGAGATGTAGTGCCAAAAAAAAACCCCGCTATTCTCAAAACACCCCCACGTTTGTAGCAGTCGGTCGGTTTTCTGACAACCTTTTCCCCTACTCGAGTAGAGGTCTTCCATCCCAAAACCATCTAGTAAACCCTGCAAGCCCTAGCGAGCCGTAGTCATAAAATTAATTGGAGGATTACCAGGTCCCATGACCAGATTATCGTCTCCGTACTTCCATGGTACTTGATATATAAGCCCACCCGACGTCAGGCCAAGAACTTTAATGTATCGCACCCTGTATGACGAACTCGATTGGCTACAGTGGTTGAACCTCTCGATCCAATCCTCGTCAAGTCCTACAGAACTCGAGCTTGTGTGCATTTAGAGTCGCAATTGGAAGTCTGTGAACATAGTTGCTATTGCATGCCGCTAAAGCTCAGCAATTTTGCTAAGATCTTAGTGTCATGCAATGGTGGTGGTGTTCCCAAACGCTGTTCGATTTAGGGCAGCCCCCCTTCCTCCCCCAGCCAGCGATGACCCGGCGGTGGTTGCCATAGGTCATTCGAGATCTTGCATAGGAGGATGATCAATTCCAGTGTCAACAGCTTCTTGTCGATGCGCTAGGGTCCAAAAAGAAAAGAATTGAAAGAAATTGAAAGGAAAATACCGGCAACAGCACGGACACAGTCTCCCACACTTCCGGTTACTGCGGCCCAGTGGTTCCCAGATTCACCTGAGCTTGAATGAAGTAGGGCCAAAGGATCCCATGGCATGGGGTTTTATTTTTGGCAGAATTATGGTGGTGTTTCCCAATCTTTTCCAGGACAGCACCGCACCCCCTCACCAATGATATGACAAAGTCGCTTCCGGTTACAAAAAGGGAACTCGGGGTAGACACTATTGGCCTTCATCAATTACCTCCGGGTTTTGGCCTTACCCACATCACCATCACCACCACTTCTGGAGAAGGAAGTACCGTACTGTATGTATTTTAGTGCCGTCGCTCGTAGCCACGTCGTCCCATTTCAGCACATTTACTCTCGGCAGCGGTCGGCGGCTCGGATACCCCATCCGGTGCCCGGGGCTTTTCGTGCCTGCTACTGGACAGTTCTGTGCCAGTGCTGTACGTGGTTTTGTGACTCGATTCTACAGGAGGTACATTGGAAAGCTCGTTATGTATATTTTTTCCGCCAGTGGGGGTTTTCTTTGCTTTTTGATGCTGAGTTGGCAATAGAGCCGTGCTGAGTGGCCCCAGCCTGCAAGGATCCAACGAAACTGAAGGCGGGCAACCAGAGGCGGCCCGCGTCTGGCCGCCTTCATCCAACAAAGAGAGCTCCCAAGCCTACCATACCGTACTCGAGTAGTCGTGGATACGGGATCGTTAATGGAGCGTTGCCAAGCGCTACAATAACCTTGTACCGTACCGTATTATACAGTACGACAGCGGAAGGTCCAACATGAAGATAAGGAACGGTTATTTAAGGTTAACCGGTCATATATACTTGTATCCTTGGGTTTTCCTATTAATGATTTCCCACCCCTGTAACCATGCCAATCTGTGGTCCTACTGCCAATCCAATATGATTTACAATTCGAGTTGAGCCCCGATATTCAAGTACTTCGCACTGCACGACTCCATGAAATGAAGCACTTCAGAGTCAAGGGAAGCAGCCTCTGCCTAACTGAATATCTGTCGGAAAGCCCCTTATAAGATACGACAACGGTGCCGCGTGGAATAGGCAACATGGTCGTGCATACCTTACTGTACTCGAGTACAATAGGTCAAGCACGGCGGTGGAGCCCGCGACGAAGGAAAAGCGAAGTGGGAGCTCTTGCTTGAGATACTTCGTATGTCCGAGGCCAAGAAACATGTCGCCCAGGCAACTGCCCATCCCTTCGTCGTATTCACGGGAGCGGGGGTAATAGATATTTTAACGGCCATGTGAAATAACTCGAGGTACGGTACTACCGGTAGTACAGCACAGCCACCTTAACTCCTGGAGAGACACATTCTCCAGATATACAGTCGGCTTTAGTGATGACAATCTTTTGCACATCATAAGAAAAGGGAAGGTATAAAAAAAAAAAAAAGGGAATGCGAAGAATTGAAATCCGAGCGAGGCAAAGGGAGGAGGCTGTGGTAGTCACGGCTTTTTGGCCAGTGAAACATTCTCTAGAAACTGGACCCTGGGTTTCCTGTCCGATCGTCTCTTCACAGGGCTGAGTCGAGCACTAGCACAGAAGAAACGGTTGCCAGTGTAATCACACAGGCCCCACGAGAAGGGACATCACGCAATTGGCGATCCGCGCAGAGGCGGTGGGCCGTCCGCAATTAGGAGAAAGGAGAAAAGGAAAGTCGGCACCAGGGCACAAAATTGCATAGTAAACATCTCCGAATGCACGGGTAACGCTTGCTCGGCCCCCCTTTTCCACCCTCTCGCTGCAATACAGTACAAATCGCGGGTGGGTGTGTGGGTGAGCACTGCGGGTACACAATCGGACAATCAACCTGCCCTCCACCGCTGGTACTCCTGAGTGCCTCGTGGAGTGCCGATCCAGTAAACCTCTAAGGCTGAGGGAGACGGCAGCTTGTGTCTGTTCTTGAGCCCGGAGATGGACACGAGAGAAATTAGCGAGTTGACATGTATCCTACTGCACCGTACATACCATAAACTGGGCCTGGAAATTTTTTGATTTACTACCATCAATAGGAATGAATTCGGCTCAACACTCCAGTTATGGCTGTAGTTCACGTGAAAAACTAAGCAAGCCCAAATCAAGAGCGGCCCACTGCCTCTGTCCTCGGGTGGGGTTTTTTTTCCTGGTTACGAGCACCGTGAAAACTCGTGAAATCCGCCATCTCCATCAGCCCTGTAACCCCCGGATTCTGAGACAAAGGCTTCTGAGAAGGATTAGAGTTTCCCCGGCACAGCTCAAGGTCGGACAAGCAGTTATGGAACGGTTATTCAAAGTTCACAGCCAAATATCCCTGTCTGCTCTACCGGTAGTTAGTGGGTTCCTACCCTTATTTTCGTGCTTGTGCCAGTCAAAATTGGCCCTTGCGATTGTTGGATCCCGTAAACAGGTACTTGGAATTCGTTAACTCGTCAAGCAAACCCTGCCCTAGGCCAACTGGTTAAGCCTCACTGACAATCTAACAGCCGATTTCACGAGTTTCTATGCTAAGTGTGATAAGAAGCTTCCCTTGATCATGAGGTTCTCTCTAACTAGATCCGATTTTTCCTCTGACACGAGACCCAGAGCAGATGTGTTCAATAGACACTGGTCCCACGCAGCTGGCTGGATGCGATGTTCTATGGTTATGGTACAAGGGCAGGGACCAGAGAACTACAATAGAACAGACAGGGATATATTTAACTGGTTCACCTCCAATAACTGTCCCATAACTTCTAACGGGGCCTTGTACGAGGGCATATTAAATTAAATTGGCAGTTCGGGCCTAGACTAACATCATACCGATATTATTGTAGTGCAGTTCGGCGTTTATAAGAGCAAGTTAGTACCACTCGTAGTACTGGTAGACCAACACAGTATCTCGTTGAACTGAAGTCTTGCTTTTTCCTTCGGAGCGATCGTCCATGTTCGCCATTCCCGTATCAGTGCCCGAGTGAGAAACATTGCATCCAAGATAACAATCCTCAAAAAGCACAGTCCACACCTTGTTACATAAGCAGTCCTCGCCTATGGATCGCTTTTGTGAACAGCATTTAGCTCTGCAACTCAGACCCCCCTTTCTCTCACCCTAGACTAACTAATACATGAAGCGCTAGGGGATTCAACCCAGGATCGATGAGCCTCTTGGATCCTCACCGGAACTCTCCCCGAAATGGTTGCAGTGACTCCCATTGTGACCTTGAAGCTGCAAATGCAAAAGCATCTTTTTCTGGTGGAACATCTTGCCTAGGCTTTTTGCATCGCGGCATGTACAACCGTGAGCGCCAAGAGGGCTGAACTTCATTCGAACCCTTTACGTCGCTGCTAAGATTCCGGTGGTGCACATCGCTTGAGACTCTCGCCTTGCAGATTATTATCCACAGATCTGTTGCCTCAATTAATTCCTGCACAGTGGGGTTTTTCAGTTGCGGCGGGTTGCTTCTGTAGCATTATCTGGCGTCGATACCCTCGTGTTTTCTGCCACCGCCGCCGCCCGTTCCAGGAGAGGAGGGGGAACGGTGTTCGTGATAAGGGTACATCCTGGGGATACACTCAAAAACCCCCTCTGCCAGTATACGACAAGCATGTTGTGAGTAAGATGTATTTGCTCTTTTTTGTTTTTGTTGTTCTTTTCTTTTTTTATCTGGCTCTTTTGTTCTTGCCCGCGCGGCGCGATGAGATGTCCACGGTCTTTGTCAAACTCCTGGTTGAAATATATTCCAGTTGCAGCAGCCGTTCTGCCGGCGATATGCGATATCCACATCTCATACCGAGTTCACTGATTGCGTGCCGTTCGTCCATATCCAAATACAGTTCCCGATTCTATTTACAGCGTTGCAATCCTACTGCACACTATATTTTATTTTCTTGTGGAGTCCCGACCTTTGCGTGGCGATCCTGTTTAGCGGTGCATTCCTTGGAAAGAGTTTAGACGTTTCTACGTTTATCTCCGCCGGAGAGCTTCACTTATAGGGCAGCTCAGTTTATTAGCCTACTGTCCGATGATCCTCTCGGGACCTTCGCTTTTTTTCCACCATCCTTCCCACTTTTTTCTCCCAGGGTCCTTTTCTCATTTTTTCATTTTTCCCAGCCTGTTTTGCCCCCTCCCCAGGTTTTTGCTTGGTCCAGATATCGAAACCCATTGGAGAGCTTCTGGGTGGCGGGCGTTAAGCAAGTTTTGCTGGATACAGATCGGAATTGATCCAATTGGGCGTGGGGATCACTTGTGTGGTTGATTGGCCCTAAATGTTCGCCTCACGTGGAATAATACGATACTTTGGAATTGATTTTTGCTCTACACACAATTACCACCATCATACATCCAATGCATCTTTTTCAGGGTCGGTAACACAGGCCACGCTTCACTGCTTTGCATGAGAGAGCTGGCTGAATGGGGAAAGGAAGGCCAAAGAGATGTTGTCTTCGGGGGGGTGCTGAGGAAGAGCATGAGAAGTGTATTGTACACAAAAAACTGGTATCGGCGGCATAATGGTCACTGGAAAGTAAAGGGTCCTGCGATGAGGGATTTCGGAGTTTGGGAAACGTATGTAACGTACCGTATGTACAGTACAGTCAAAGAAGAATAAGAAGAGGAGGAGGAGGAGCAGGAAGAGGAGGGAGGAGAGAGAATTGGTTCACTGGACACAACGCATATGGGGTGATGATGAATGGATGATGGGAAGGTGGGGGGGTGGGGAGTAGGAATGGAGGGATAGATGGTAGGATTAGAGTGGACGGATTGACGGACGGAGTGGATGTATTGGACAGGATAGCAGGTTGCAACTCGAGGTGTTGTTGAGGAACCAGGCAAGAAAAGGTTTGCTCTGTAGGCGAGTGAACCGACGAGTCAAGTCCAGACAGAGAAGTAGAAGATTTCTGGTTGAGGAGCATCCGGCGCAGGGCCCATTCCACTCCATCGTTACTTAGGGCACTCTTACAGTATTTTCCCTCCCTCACTCTTTTCTTATCATACACTCTCACAGCTTCGGCTGCGGCTACCCAACGAGTTACTAGCCCGCCCCAGGATCTCCAGCAGTGTTTTGCGGCATGGACCTGCCCATTTGCGGTCTCTCTGTTTGGACTCTGACGAGCGTTCTGATTTCCCTCTCCGCCCCTCTCGCTTTATGCTTGTCGGGGATTTCTATTCACGTTCTCCCACTTTCATTCTCACATACCCCCCCCCCAAAAAAAAAACCCTTTCGACAACCACCCCCCTACCAATCCTTACCCAACCCTACCTCAACGCAACCCAATTCCTGGAGCCAGCTCAATACAACCCTCAGTTTCTTGTGGAAATAGATAAAAAATTCACAGCTCTTGCTGGTCTTGAAGCTGGCCCCTCTTCGTTTCCACGAATTTATTTATCTCCCCTCAGAGGATTCACAGTCGCTTGTAACCGTGCCATCGGAATCCACAGCAATGCGACCTGACCCCAGAAAATCCGTTACACAGACAGTCTCAGAAAAGCTTAACATCTTTCTCTCGACACCCCCCCCGCATCCTTTAGACCAATTGTCCATCGATGAGATCAACAAAACTCGCGATGTTATCCTACGGGCTCACCCCTCGTCATCTATTATCTTCAGGACAATAACTTTAGAAGAACCAGCAAAAATTTTACTGTTACCGTTCCTACAAGCCGAGCACAGGAGAGAAGTCACTAATAGGACCAGAAGGCCCCCGAGGCTTGCGAGGGTATTGTTTGATGCCATTGAAAAGGATCGCTCATTGGAGCTATGTGATTCAGTGGTGGATGTGACATTAGGGGAGGAAGTGAGCTTTGACCTTATTGAAAAGAAGTATCACTCTCCTCTAAATGCGTATGATTTCCCCCCGCCCTTTAAGCCCTTCTCGCGTCTAAAATAAATGCAGTGATGAGATTGCTATATTCCCTGATGTGGCAATGGCCTCCCCCCTCTTCCAGGAAGCTTTGGCTGAGCTGAATCTACCCGCAAACGTCGTTATCGTTATTGATCCATGGATGTACGGTGGTTGGGAAAACCCCAAAGAAACAAGCCCTCGTTACATGCAGGGACTGGTTTACGCCCGTGACCCCAAGACAAACAACCCGGATTCAAATCACTACGCATTCCCAATACCCTTAATCCCGGTGATGGACATCTACAAGAGAGAAATTGTTCGGATTGACAAATTAGCTACTGGCGGTAGGGACGACGGGCTCAAATACGGTACAGGCCCTAAAAACGCTTTAGACCACTGTAGAGCCGTAGAGTACATTCCAGAGTTAGTGGAAGGAGGACTGAGGCAGGATGTTAAACCCCTTAACGTTATCCAACCCTACGGGCCATCATTTACAACTACCGGGTCTCTGGTCGAGTGGCAAAAGTGGAGGTTCAGGATTGGGTTCAACCCCCGTGAGGGCGCAACGATACACGATGTTTGGTATGACAACAGGAGTGTTTTTTATCGCATGAGCTTCAGCGAAATGTCCGTACCGTATGGAGATCCTAGGGCACCATTTCACAGAAAACAAGCCTTTGATTTTGGAGACGGCGGGGCTGGGCGGGCGGCAAATAACCTCGAGCTCGGTTGCGACTGCCTCGGCCTCATCAAGGCAAGTGGTAACCCCTTCGATATTTTAAGAGTAAGCTCCTAATGATTTCTGGCAATAGTACTTTGATGGGATCATGAACGACACCTCCGGCAAGGGAATCGTCTCGAAAAATGTTGTTTGCATGCACGAAGTCGACGACGGTATCCTGTGGAAACATACAAACTATCGCACAAACCGTGCTGTCGTCACTCGCAACCGGAAACTGATTGTACAGTTCATCATCACTCTCGCCAACTACGAATACATCTTTGCGTATCATTTCGACCAAGCTGGTGGGATTACCATTGAGACAAGAGCTACGGGCGTTGTTAGCACGGTCCCAATCGACCCAGGTACTACCAGCCCATGGGGGAATGTTGTCAGCCCGGGCGCTTTGGCACAGAACCATCAGCACATCTTCTGTGTGCGCATCGACCCAGCTATCGAGGGCCCAAAAAATACCGTGATTCAGGAAGAGTCGCACCCAGTTCCTTTCACTCCAGAGCTTAATCCTTGGGGGAACGCGTATGAGGTCAAACAAACAATGTTTAAGAGGACATGTTGGGCAGACGCGGCACCACATAATGCCAGGCTCTTCAAGATTGTCAACCAGAATGTCCGCAACCCTATCAGCGGTAGGCCTGTGGGATATAAACTCGTTCCTTCGCCATCCCAGCTTACCTTAGCCCACCCCGACAGCATCATGGCGAAGCGTATGGCGTATGCAAGCCACCATTTATGGGTCACTAGACATCGCGACGGGGAGTTCTGGGCAGCGGGAAGGTTCACCAATCAGAGCTCAGTCGAGGTTTGTTATTGAATTCAACCTCCATCTATGGTGTACTAATAAACAAATGATTCATAGTCTGGTGGCGTCAAAGATATGATTGAGAGAAATGAAAATATCGAAAACGAGGACCTTGTTATCTGGCACTCCTTTGGCTTAACTCACAACCCTAGAGTGGAAGGTTCGCTCAAAATTCAATGATCTTCCCCAACCATGTTTGATCACTCGGCTAACTTTGTGAAACAGATTTCCCGGTCATGTGAGCGGCTCTGAGACCCCCTGTCCTTCGCTTAACTTTTCGCTGACGTGTTTTGATCTAACCCTTTTAGGCCAATCGAGACACATCAGATTCACCTCAAGCCGGCAGATTTCTTCACCAAAAACCCTGCCATTGATGTTCCCTCGACAAAAAATCAGACGTCCATCTTGTACAAGGTTGGGGGTCTTGTTAGCGGATTCGTGGCAGAGGTTCCTAAGAATAGCAAGGAGAACGAGCGCACTAGACAAGCGAAATTGATTACTGCGGACGACAGCAGCACCGAGCAGCTCGCGCAAGGGATAAAGAGTTGTTGCATGTAGGAAGGCGCTTCGGAGTTCTGGTTTTTTTGCCCTCCCCACCTCTCCCTGCCGCTACTGGTATAATACTTTTGCTGCCACCCACACATAATCGACTGGTAGTAGGAGAGTGGTTTCTTTTCGTCACTTTTTCGTTCCAATGCATTCATAAGGGCGGGCGTTTGCTTCAATTACTTCTTCTATTCCATTCCTTCAAGTCAAATACTTCTGTCCATTTTTTTTTTTTTCTCGCTTTTGCTTTTTGGATCGGCTTTCTGTGCTAAATTCTTCATCTGGTTTTGTTCTTAAAGATTAGGGGTTTTTTTTCCTTTTCCTTTTTTTGTCCCACCGCGAGATACGACTATTCAGGTCATGAAGAGAAGAGACGATTGACGTTATGATGCCATAGACTCTTTCTATTTTTTTATTCTCTTATTAACATTCTCTCTCACAGTTCTTTCTCCCTATCTATCTCACTCACCCATCCTTTCTTCGAAAGCGTGGTAGCAAGAAAGCTGCCGGCAGGTTGGGCGGGGGAGATAGGGTGTCGGGAGCCTCCATTTCCTTAACTTATGGCTTATACACACGTTTCTCTCTTTGTTTCCTTCTCCATCCTTTCTTTTTACTTTCTTGTCCCCATCATCACCGCTTTTGTACAGCAACTACTCACATGCCGAAAAAGAAGAAAAAGGAAAAGGAGAACGGGAGAATGGGGGGGGGGAAATTGTACATAACCCTCACTTCTTTCTCTCTGTAGTGGGTAAGTTGAGCCTCACGTACTATACAACGCCACATCATAGGTCCGGGGTTTTTTTGTTGCTATTATCCTTGCAAACTAACTGCAAGTAACCGACTCGTCGAAAATATTTCGCCAAAATCATCCCATGGAAATTTGTGAGGCACTGCACTATATACTGGTTAGTTTGCAAAAACCTAGCAATCCGAGGTCTAGTAGATAGGAAGACAGGTATTATAGACAGATACCGCGTGATAGTTTTCCCCATCATACTGTACACACCCAGCCACTCTCCATATCACCACGTCGACTCGATGAGCCCAAACCCCACTTTCCGCTTCCCTTTCGCTATCATACGGTACCGCGTGCATACCAGCCAAGCCATGTTCACCCTGAGTTCCCGGCGGTGCCCATTTCGGTGATACACTGCTATAGCAGAGTAAGTTTGATTGCCCAAAGCACCATACCGGTACCGGTGCTTTATCGATTTATCGTAGCGCATTGCATTTCCTCGCATGGCCGGGTGCGCGATTACCCCACACCCTGGCTAGGGCACACTCAGTCTCCGTGTGGTGGACAGACATGCAGAGACAGAGAGTAATTTATCCGGGATGTCATTCATAGCTTGTCACTCGGGGTGGTTGGTAGCGGGGGTGTGGAGGAATATATTATTATATATTATGCGGAGGCGATGTGAAGATCGTCGGTATCATAATATCTATGTACAGTGTAAGTGTTTTTTTTTCTTCTTTTGTCTTCTTTTGGGTGTGTATGTTGTGTGTGTGTGTCTGTGTGTGTATTATTTTCCCGTGCGTTCCTGGGGTCGGAGGATAGGGTGGGGGTGATCCCCCCCCGCCCCTCCTCTTTCGAGATTCGCCCTATATATATTATAATATATCATAATTATCATCATACATACTATGGTGGTATCACTACTGTACTGTATAATTCAATCTATACCCGAACGACTCGAAAGGGAGGTTTTTTTCCGGGATGTTGATTGCTAGATGGAATAACCAACTATATCATACTGGTACAGCACTTGTCTCATAATGTGGGATCTTCCTTTATTCCTTCCTTCTTTTCCCAGAGAGAGAGGGAGGGAGGGAGGGAGGGCAAGAAGTGCGATAAAGTTTCATCTCAAGGGTCGCATAACTTAGACTAGATCAAATCCACAGAAGGAGTTTTACCCGTGCTGGTGCTCTTCCCTCCCCCCCACACACTCTCTCTCACTCTTCGTCTTTCCCCCCTCTGGGGTGGGCTTGGCGGGGTCTGGCGCGAGGCCTCTGGTGGGGGGGGGGGGTCGAGTTAGGAGCTGGACGGGAGATAAAAGGATTGAGGGTCGGTACGATACGATACTGGGAAGAAGAAGAGCCGGAGGCGGGTTCCATCGGAACACTAGAGGCTTGAATGCCGGCATGGGAGAGAGGTCACCAGTACTGATGGGTATGGGGAAGAGTGGGTTTGATGGTTGGTGTATGACCAACCCCCCCCCCCCCCACACACACCCGGTGGGACGGGAAAGGATGGGGATGGAGATTGGGGTTGTTGGTAGAGTATAATAATACATTCCTCTACATGCGTTGCTAAATACGCACATCAGGAGTAGAATAGATTCCTTTTCTAGGGATCGGGAAAATTATCGAAATGGGTTCCTTCAAGATGGGTTACCTATAAACTCTGGGGGCTTAAACCGAATTTCCGAGCTCTTCTACCGGTATACAAGTGACTCCATAGCGGGAGATCCCCAGGCCTGCCAATGGTGTGAGTGGTCAAATACTGATCCCTGATCTTTGACTATGATGCTGGAGTATATGGTTTTGTGTGGAGTCTGTGAGGGCATCAACACAGTGGACTCAAATTGCCCATATTCACTTCTTTATACCATTTCAGTGTGATTTTGCTATATCGTGGCCTGGTATCAATACCCTACCGCACAATTTGCGACCAACAATGAGTTATGTCCAAGAACCATACATCAATTCATAGCTTTCCACTGAGCAGTAGTGTTCAAAAATTTTACCCCACAGCTATCCTCCCCCCGCATCGCCCGCTGCACCATTCCACTTTTTTATTCCCGCGCCTTGTACGTAGTGGTTGTGGTGGTGATGATGCGATTGGGCGAGTCGTTCCGGTATTCTACATAAGTACGCGCATCGATCGTCTGATATCTCGGACCACGCACTGGCTGCACCAAACCACACCGTATCAGGCGAGTGGTATGGGTTAGGCGATACACCCGCACGGGCACCGGTAGGGAATGGCTGTGGAGTACGCGAAATCAGAAGCTCATAAGGTGTTGTAAACGAGCGGTGTTTAAAACCACAAGTGCGGGGGAAACGAAACGGAAGCGTGCAAGAGCTCGGTATTCAATTCTGAAAGGGCAAATGAAACCTATGAGAAAATATAAAGTAGGAAAAGGCGAGAAATAAATGAAGGCAAAACACCCATCAGTTACAGACTTGTCCGTACAAAGGCCATAAAAAAACCAGTAGGAATCATGGCCTAGACTTCCAGCTTTGCAAGACCCTCTTCTGCGTTTCCTGTAGCATTTTTGCCAGTGTTGTCCGCCTTGTTAGACCCTCCAGAGCTTTTCTCAAAGGCCTGAACAAAATCGTCGATGATGTCATCGATATGCTCGATACCTACTGAAACTCGGATAAGGTCCTTTGTGACTCCGCTGTTGAGTTGTTCCTCATCGGTGAGTTGTTCATGGGTGGTTGATGCGGGGTGGATAACCAGGGTTCTGTGCAAAATAAGCTGGTTGGCGGGGTATTTTTCAAGGGAAATGGTGTCTTTCTGCAAAAGCGAAAAGAAAAGAAAACAGAGGGGCTAAAAATAAGAATAATAAACCTTTCCCCGGCTCCGCTCAGATCTGCAATCCGATACACTGTAACATGGGACGGGGAAGTTGGGGTGGAATCCGGAATGAGGGTGGGGTCGGGTCAGGCTGACTTACTTTGCATCACCAACGTTAGCTAGATGGGAAGCGAGCTTCAGGCTGTCCACCATCGAGACGATCTGACTTTCTCCACCCTTCAACCCGAAAGATAACACTCCACCAAACCCGCGCTTGAGGTACTTCTTCGCAATCTCGTGTGATGGGTGAGATTCGAGTCCCGGGTAAGACACCCATGCGACCCTCTCATGCTTCTCCAGCCAGCGTGCAAGCGCAAGTGTGTTGCTGACATGGCGCTCGACACGCAGACTCAGGGTCTCAAGACCCTGGATCAACTGGAACGCGCCGAACGGGTTCAAGCAGGAACCGAGATCACGGAGGATTTCAACACGGACACGGATGGCGAAGCTGATTGGTCCAAAGGTTTCCCAGAACTTCAGTCCGTGGTAACCTTCTGACGGCTCAACGAACTGGGGAAATCGTGCGGCGTTCTTTCCCCAGTCGAACTTGCCGCTATCGACAACTACTCCTGCAATTGTTGTTCCATGGCCGCCGATCCACTTTGTCGCCGAGTTGACGATGATATCAGCACCTGCAGATGGTTGGTTAATACGGCCCCGAGTGACAAACTGTGCATAGGAATGAAATACCGTGTTCGATGGGTCTGACCAAGTAACCCCCAGCTCCGAATGTGTTATCAACGACTAGCGGAACCCCTTTATCGTGGGCAATCTTGGCAATGGCCTCAAAATCCGGAACATTATACCTTGGGTTTCCAATGCTTTCAATGTACACCGCCTTGGTCTTGTCGTCGATCGCTGCGGCAATGTCCTCAGGCTTGTCCCCGTTCACGAATTTAGTGTGAATGCCGAAGCGAGGGAGGAAGACCTTGAACTGATTGTATGTTCCGCCGTAGAGGTAGGAGGTCGAAACAATGTTGTCGCCAGCATGCGCCAACGCTGCGATGGCCATGAATTGAGCAGATTGACCAGAGCTAGCGGCAACGGCAGCTACACCTCCCTCAAGTGCCGCAATACGTTTCTCGAAGACATCGACAGTAGGCTAAAGCGGGGACCTTGTGAGCAACAGCCCGAAGAGGGAAGAAACATTCAAAAGAGTAGACCCAGTTACGTTCATGATACGGCTGTAGATGTTGCCTGAGATAGGGTAGTTTGGTCAGCAAGTGTAAACGAGAGCAATGGCAGACGGCTCACCAAACTCCTTGAGCCCGAAAAGGCGTGCACCATGAGCGGAATCATTGAAGACAAAAGACTACCGGTATCCCATTCAAGAAGGTTAGCTGAGCTGTGATCCATCTCGCGGTTCGACATGCAGCAGGGAACATACGGTAGAGGCGTAGATTGGTACCGCACGGGCGTTAGTGGCAGGGTCAGGCTCTTGGCTACCGTACGGGGGGATTTCACGTGAGCAACAAATCCCACTCCATTGACACACTCAAAGAGCCGCAAACAAGCAAAACAACGACGGAGGATGGGATACCTACCCAGCATGCAAGCAGAGAGTCTCAAAGCGTGACATTTTTTTCTTCTTGTGATGGTGATGTTGTATGTGAAAGGTCTCTCGAGGAGTATCTGAGATTGAATTGAATAAAGTGATATCAGAGAAGCTTGTGAGAGGGTAGACTGAAGAGTGCAGGACAGGAGAGAGGGAGATGGGAGAAATATAAAGCGGTGAAGGCTCGCGGGAGCGTGGGGTACCAGCGAGGGGGGGGAAACAAAATTGGAGCACGCCATCTGAGTAGTTCTGGTTAGCAAATACCAATAGCTATCACAAACCACGAAAAATTTCCGCAACCGGCAGGGCAGGGCAAGCGGGATGCCCTGTAGCGGGGATACGGTAGTTTGCATCTACGGTGAAACTAGCATTCCCGAACAATAGTGAAAGGTCTGTCCAACATGCCGGGATCGCTCACTGCCCCCGGGATTGCAAGCCCGTAAACTGCAATTATATACACAAGTCATAGTGACATGAGTATTCTTTAGCCCCACATATTCATAATCTCGCCCGTGTGTTCTCAAGATAAGCACTTTGTCCCAATTTTTTTCTATAGATAGAAACGTTCCACTACAGAAGAATGAGAGGGGTGTCTGATACAGTATGATATCTGTAGACGGTCCTGTTCTACAGTATGATACCATGCCACGAGGATAAAATACCGTAGTTCCTAAAAGAGGGTCGAATTATGATACCTTCCTCTCGTGCAAAATACAGTATCATAGTAGTTTACCAGTATCGCAAGGAAGCCCTAGTAAAGGGTCCTGCGTTGAAAGAGTCCAACTTTAATATGAGGCTCAACTGAATAAAGCCCCATGTCCACTTCAACGAGAAACGGCAGAGTACCGGTAATCAGGAAAGCCTCCAGGATCCAACAACATCACTGCAGACCCTCTTGATAGGGCTGTGCCTCAACACCGTAATGGCCATCTCTCTCCCTCCCTCTTCTCTATATATGGCATCCACTGATATTCCCCGACAGCCCCAGCACGGGCTCTCTTGCATGGCGAAGCGTGGGGAAGGTGATCCATTACTAATCTGAACATAGGCTAGACTCGCACCCCCAACCGTAAGATGACAGTCGCCGTCTTACTGTCAAGCCATCAGATAGATAACCTTAACCAATCCAGTAATTCACAGCCACTTCATTAAGTTTTGCACGTATGATACCCTATTCTACACTTGGAGTGGGGACTTCTTTCCCTCAAATTAACTGGCTCGTTCTGACTATCTGGGACCCCAGACAGCGTGCTCGAGTGCAAGCACTCGTACTCCTAATCCGGTGACGTTTGCGAAACAGACTGCTACCGCACACACCACCACCAAACTCCTTGAGCTCTGGCCGTTATGCAATATCCGTAGCACGCTTTACAAATGTCATCCCGAGATTTCGAGTGCAGCGAGTTCTTCTCTCGTATTTGGGAACCACTCTCGAGTTACATGAGACTTCAGGGCGTGCGATAATGGAAAACGAGGCCTGTTAGGGCAATACATAGCCACGAACGACGCTCATGAACCATACGCTCATCGACGAGACCACTTCCATCTCCAACTGCCGAATATCGCGCAGTAGAGTAGGAACCTGTTGTACAATGCAATCAATCACATTCCCATCCTCCCCTAATTGCACCCTATTAGATTAAGCTATTACTGGGTGCTTGTAAGACATCGAGAAAGGACGAGTGATTAGTCTTGAAAGAAAGTCAAAATTTATCCTTTTCGCAGTTGGAGAGCTATTTAGCTGTCCTTCCACCATACTCAGAAACTTTTCCTCGAGTAGTACCGTAAAAGGATAACATTGCTTAGGAAACCCTTTCCTTCCATTGTAAAACTAAAATTCTTATTTTGATTATAGAATATCCTCCTAGTTCATCTAATATATATCAATTCTGCTGTGTATTCTTGAAGGAAAATGCTATACAAGAGATTCTTCAATACTTATAAAACCCAAAGTGATTCAAAAACTGTCAGGCAGAATTTAACAGAAGGTTTTTTAATAAGGTTTAACTTCAGGATCCCCAGGAGTATTGTTTTCCCCTGGAAAACCAAACGAAATCGATGCTGAGAAAGATACTGTAGCTGCAGTTTCGAATACAAAGGGATTGTTGTACATGATACCAAACATTAGTTCCCCCCCAGCTCCCTTAGGATTTCCCTAACCTCCTCTTCCTCTCGATATTCCTGCTATCCATCTATAAGATCTTAATTAAATGAACTATAATACTTGCAGTGTTGGGTCAATTTTGCATTTGCCCGGCGTTGCATCGGGGACCAAAATACCTCTCTAGTCGTGCTTTACTTGCCTTATTCGGAAAAACACTATCATGGTCATTATCCCCGCACGCCTAGAAAGCTTCCTTCAACGAGGCGCCTTCTAGTTTCACTAGAATGGGCAGTGAGCACGATCCCTAACCCTAAAGTTAACTTTTTCTTGATTCGGGAAAAATGATACCCTGTCAAAATAGACCAAAAAAAAGCAAAGCATCCAGAAAAACAATTCTCCATCTTATGGAGTGAATTGTGAAGGAAGTACCAACTGATTTGTGCCCTACAGAGGCGATGAAAATTGGAACCCTTAGAAAGTCAGATAAACGTGTGGCTTTCAATCCCAGAACAGTCAGCGCGGACCAGTAGTAATCCTACGGATTAGCCACAGTTTTTCCTCCCATACCCAACCTCACCACAGCAGCAGCCTCACAGAACTCTTGCTCGCGACACCCCCGACCTCCAATAAACACGCCTAAAACACCATATCTGCCCAAACGACCATTCATCGCAACATAGTCGTCTCACCAAGATAGTGTTCAATATGGCGGACCCTTCATCGTCTGTGTCGCCTCAGCTCCTACACCATCTACACGCGTTATGTATAATGAAATATCCTCCGCACCAAGCAATACAGCCTGAGCTCCTGGTCGAGTTGCTTTTGAAGACTCCCCAAGTCGCTCAACAGCACCCCTTTACCTGGACGATGATCGACCCGCCACCGCCAGGCACCCTTATGCTTTCCTGGAATCCACCCCAGATGGTCGGCGTCTGTGCTTCCGATGGTTATGTGTGGGCGGACGCTGAGGTAGCTCATACTGTTCCTGTGAAAGGATATGTTCGTCTCCCCCCCCCCCCCCACTTCTTCTCTCATTAGCTCCGTTCGGGGTGGCCCTCTTCATAGCCTCTTTATATATATATACATATTACTTGGAAATCCACACACACAATGTAATCAACGCCTCCCTAGTATGAGGTTTCCTCCTGCGTTACATTATTGGCGCTGTTACATCGTGTTCTTCGCGGCTCCATGCTACGATCCGCGATAAATACCCGCCTTCTCATTTCATTTTTGCACCCCATCTCCGTCCAATCGTTTTGACCGTCAAGTGAAGGATATTCCCCGCTACGTACGGGCGATAAATGCGATGCAGCTTGCGCATTCGTTGAGATTGCTTTGATCCCGCTTGTCGCCTTTCCTTTTTCTTCGCTGCCCCTTTCTCCTGGTCATTTTTCGCTGTTGTTGATATTACATGAACGGTTCTACTAGTCTCTACGGTAGTCTAGAGTGTGGGTTTTTTGAGGGCCACCACCACCAAAAAAAAAAAAAGGGGAACCTACTAACGTAACGGGGATGTTTTAATAGCAAATTGAGATTTACTACCACAAAGCCGGTTACAACCCAAACGTACCCAACCAGTCGCACACTCTATTTTCCCGGCGCAGATATCGCCTAAAACCGGGCCATCCATCGACTCCCCTGGAAAACGCGAACCTCTGGTTCCTACACTACATACAGGCCGAGCGTCCAAACCACGTTCCCGTCAACACGGTGCCCCTAACCAGTAGTATTCGTCAGAGCTTCACGGCACGAGACTACATCGCCCGACTTTTCCAGACGGGTCAACTCCCGAGAAAAGAGTTCTACTTGCCCGACCGGAATTCTTGGCCCATGATCACACTACCTAATCAGCAGCAGCAGCAGCAACAACATCCGCAGCAGCAGATCCAAATGCAGGCCCAGCAACAGACAACGATGCAAATCCAAACCCCTCAACATAATCGGCAAATCTCCCCGATGAACGCTCGCGCGACCCCTCAGCCTCCGCAATCGACTCAGCAGATGTACTACACGCCCGCACGCGCTAACGCCAAAGCCCCTGGTGGTGCCCCTCCATCAGCAAAGCGATTGAAGCCTACTCCCCCCGGTGGTCACAATCCTGCAGCAGCAGCAGCCCAGGCAGCAGCCCTAGGTGTCGACCCCTCAATGACAATAGATGAGGAGGAGGACACGTCACGCGGTGACATGCTCGACCACCTCAGCCCGCGCGAGATTGCGACGACCCGGTACATACAGCATCACGAGTGGATGGAAGAAATTATGGGCTCACCCTACGCAATCGACAAGATCGAGCCTGTTGACTTAGGCCTTGGATTGCGCGGGGAACTAGAGATTGTGACGAAGGGTCTCCTGGACCCACCTGCGTACCCACCCATCCCGAAGCCGCCGCGCACCGGAGATGCGGCGAGGGAGAGGGAAAACTCCCAAGCAGAAATCCTAGAGGAACTCCGCCCCCGCGTCGAGGCCAAGATCAGAGAGATGGAAGCGGAAATGCTTAGAATGCAAGACGCCCATGCGAAGCGGCTTCAGAAGATCAAGCAGAGTGGCGTGACCAAAGATGCTGAGTTAAAACTCCGAATCGGTCTTGGGCTCATCCCCCAGCATCAACAACCCGAAATCGAAAGCCACCAGGTCTACACTCCCGGCAACGAAATGGAAGACTGTCATTCCGAGCCCGCCACAACCGCAGCCGCAGCCACAATCAAAGACCTGTCAGCAGTAGAAGAAATAGTCGGTGATGTAGAATACACCCTTGGGAAAAAAGTGGTCGAAAAGAAGATGCTGGCAAAGCACGACCTGCCCGTCGAAGAAATCATCAAAATGGGCGGGATAGTTGCCGAGGGTGATGGCCAACCAAACCCGGACACAATCATGACGGAAGATCAAGACGGAAGCATCCACAACAACGGAAATCAACAAGATGACGATGCGAGAGGAAACCTTAATGGATCCACAACTGTCGACGACGAATTCAATCTCGCATTGGGCAACATGCCGGACGAGAATGGCACCGATTCTTCGCATCAGTCGGAGATGGGGTTTCCGCATGTGCTTGACAGCGCTACGGATGTGCCTCCTCCTCCACTGTCTCAGATGGTAACAGTGGGAGCGCAGGAAGAGGAGGATACGATTATGAATGACTTTATGAACGTTGATCAGGATTCGAAACCGGACACGCCTAATGTGGAGGAGAAGAAGGAGAAAGATGCTGAAAATACTGCCACTTCTACCACTCCTCCCGCCCCCACTACTACAACTACTACCGCTGCTACTGCTGCCTCACCTCCTGGCGTAGATCAGCAGCAGCAGAAGGCTAGTGAAGACGTAGCCCCGGCAGCAGCAGCATTCATGTTCTCCCCCCCAATGGAGAAAGCCGCCGAAGCCACCACTGCCACCACAGCCAATGCTTCCGCCAGTGGCGGAAGCGGAGGTCCCAGTTCGGGGATTCCGGGGCTAGGGATGGAAATTTTGGACGGGAGGTAGCCCGAGTAGGAAGTAGGAGAACCTTGTACCATACAAAGAATTCTCACTCGTCTTTCCTTTTTCTTTTTGCCTTTACCCCCTTTATTCTTTTCCCTGTTCCTTTTTCCTTTTTCACGGTACGGTGCCCGGATTTTATTTTTTATTTTTTATTTTTTTTATTAATTAAAATGTCAAAAAGCCGCCCTCGGAAAGATAAAGTGGAGGGGGTCATAGACTGTCACTCGGATTTAAATATATCAATCCACCTGCTTGGGCGCAAGCTGGTGACGGGGGCAGCGTGAAAACTAAAAGCCGTAGCTGCAACATAGATATCAATGTCACTCTATTCCAATCTTCAATTTGCGCCCAAGTATCTGTCAGTTGTAATAGCCGAAATCCTTTCATGGGTATGCCACTGTGATTAATTACCTGTCTACAACAGAACAGTAGAAAAAGGAAAACCCCTCACTCGTTTACCCACATGTGGTAGCCCGACAGAAGTTTTGTGTAGGAGTACAAATACGAGTACCTACTATAAAGAACTTGAGCAATTGGACCATGGGCCAGGTGAATTAGACTACAGTACCGTACCTGGTCCGAAATTTCCCCTCCACGGGAAAAGAGGCGAGAAACACAACCAAAAGAAAATCCTGCTCTTCCGGACAAGATTTAATAAAAGAAAACACCAGACCTTACCAAGAAGGAAACTCCAATGTCCTACTTGTACCTGCGTACGGTATTCGTACGATACCGGTAACACATGGACCAATTATCCGAATTCTTTTTCTATCCAAATGTGGCGCCACCTGCGTCACTCAGCCACATACGGTTGTTGCTCAGACAACCCACCCCCTGCCGGCCTGCTGCTTCTTAGAATACCGCAGAATGCCTGCACTGTTTGATCATACTACTCGAGTATACGGTATCCGAGGCAAAGCAAAAATCCTGCCACCCACAGCAACCGAACTCCCTACCGCATCGTAAGGAGGGGAAGAAAGAGAGATAGATTTAAAGTAGTCTACTCGAGTAAGTTACAGAACGAGCAGTGCGGGCAGTAAATGCTACAGCACTTAAACTATGAATTGCAAATAACGCACCTCCAAGGCATAAGTTGTCAGTTGTGTGTCTCACAAGCACATGAATGGAGTATCAAATACCACTCTTGGCGAATGACGAGTGGTATCATGGGTTTAGGTCGTGGCATACGTCAGCGTTTGGTGGCAGCATAACGGTACTGTAACGGGTACGCAGTATGTACCAAGGGGTCAGTTAGTTTACCGTATCGTAGTGGCGGAAATGGATTCGCTTGCTTGCTTGTTCCTGGCAGTTGTTTGGTGAGAGAGAGAGGGATGAGAGGGGAAGAGGGTGAGAAGGGGAATGCCACCTTCTTTCATACACCACCGTAGAGCACAGTACAAGTACAGTACGAGTACAAGTACAGTGCAAAGCCCGAGCAGTTAACTTGATGGCCCCACCATCTGGATTCCTGGATAATTGAAATTGCGCTTCTTTTCTGCTATTCTCCTCTGTTTCATTTTGTCTGCGAGGAAATTACATTCCATCATCGCTCACTTCTTCTTCTACCTCTACAGCCCACTCACTCACCACTCACTCTCAAGGCACTCTCGGGATATTGAATTTCAAATCCTCTGTGGTTTACCATTATTTATTTATTATTAGACTACAGTATTGTATTTCACTTTACTCAACCTTCCGCCACCGTCATACCAAAGAAGCTAGGTAGGTAGGTACGCGTAACATTTTTTTGTACTGCCCCGGACACTTGCGCAATGTTTCTTTCTTTTCCTAACGCTGCTGTGCCCGCCTCCTCCACCGACCCTCTATCTAACTGTAGCTGTAATACGATAACTGACTTTGGTTCCTGTTGATTCGATCCAACCCAGCTTTGCTTTACTTTACTTTACCAGGTGAGTGCTGATACCCCCACTGAGACCCCTCCTTCTTTGTCTTATCCAGGCGAACGAGCGACTGCGCGGTCACGGGGGGCTGCAGATTTCACTTTTCAAGCCTTTGGCCTGCTGACGTTTCCCCCTCTCCTGATCCTCCCGCTTCCGTAGATATAACAGTGGGGCTTGCGCAAATCCTAGGTTAATAGTTGAATCTTTTTTTAATTCACCTTTTATTCTCACTTCCCCTCCCTCCTCCGGTGCAGGTCTCTTATTACCGTACACCTATTTGTTCTGCTGTTAATACTACTCCAACTTCGAGGAGAAAGCGAGAGATCCCTCACAACCGCACAGACGGATAAAAAGGAACAGACACAATGATCAATCCAATCCTCCTCCTAAGAATAATCCAGGGTGGCCTCGCCTTGATCGTTCTTGGAGTTGCCGCATATGTCGTAGACTTTTATGATGGCGCTTCAGATGCCGCGAATTTCCTTGTGTTTGATGTAAGTCCTTCTCCTCCTCCCTCCCCTCTATTACTGCCCATCCTTTTCCCCTCTGCGCTGCATCTCCCGAGGGTGCGCAAATTTCTCATGCTCATGATGCTAAACAAAATAAAATCCTAGTCGGTCTGGACCTTTTTCGCACTCGGTTACGTTGTTGTAACACCAATGTTCTTTCCAAACTTCCACAATCGCTGGGCCGTTCTCGGTGTCGAGGCTATCACAATGGTATTTTGGTTCGCAGGTTTTATTGCGTTGGCTATAGCTATCAATCGCATAAAGTGCATTGTTAGGTTCGGGTGTGGGATTCCAGCGGCAAGGGCGGCGGCTGCATTTGGCGCTTTTGAATGGTAAATTCCTTCCGTCGCACAACAGTTGCAATGGCCAACAAAGAGAATGGAATAAAATAGGCTTGCTTGGGCAACTTCACTGGCCCTGATCGTCCGTGCGCTCATTCAGTATGGAAAGGCGGAACCGGATGTTGATGCAGGTACCCTCCCCAATGATAATACAACCCCTGGCCATGGACCTTCGGATGTTGAGAGGGGTGAACAGTTTGATCCTGAGCTTGGGGAGGAGGGTGATGGTGCGCGGAAATATGGGGGGGTGACCCCACCACCGAGGTTGCCAGAGTTGGATGGTGGCATTTCTGGGAGTATGGGCGACGAAGGGTTTTATGATGGCCCCAGGTTGGATATGCCAGAGGCGGATGGGTTTGGTGGGCGCAGATAACGCAGTGTGGTTGCTATCATTTGCTTGTTGTTTTCTGCGTCGGGTTCAAGGGGAGTAATGATTCCGGTTTCCTTTTTTTATTTTTATCATTGGTTTCTTTGGCTGGTTTGGGTGATTTGAAAAGTATTGCATTATATCCTTAGCTCCTTTGCTTTTTCTCCCTCTCTTCTCCCGGGATTTGGTAAGATGGGGGGCGTCACTGTGCCCTAACTGTGGGCGCAGGCGGTTGGGTTTTCTTTTGTTGGACATCAGATTTTCGTTTGATTCTTTTTTCTGGATGGATGTCATGAATTTACGTGCTCCTTGTTCTGTATAGATACCGTTGGATAGTAGGGATTTCGCTGTGTTATATCTAGGGATAAGGGCAATTGTCGGTCTTTCCTTTCTTTGCTGTTGTCGGCTGAGCGATTTCATGTAAGTTACAGCATAGCACTTGAACCTGGGGGAGAATGAGGAATAAATTTTTTTCACGACTTCTCACTCGAAAGCTTGCGGATTCGCCACCACGTAGTACGATACAATCTGGCGGGGAGCCAGTGACCGAGATGGGGAATGAGGGGATACAGATGAGCCTTTGAGAAGGGGAAAAGATCCCAGCGAATGAGTCTTGATCAATTTCTATACAAAGTGAAAATCGCCAAACCACAATACTATGGCGGGGCAATTACTCGTAAAAAAAAAAAGAGGAAAACATAAGCTTTGTCTCCAGAGAAAATTGTATGGGATCAACCCATCATCGGGAGATGCGAAAGTCACACCCCCTCCGGCGCCATAGCCCTACTCGTGCAGTACGGTACGGTACTGCCCTTATTAGCCACCTTTTTGCCTTTGTTGCACCATAACCTTCCCCACACAGTTATGATAGAAAAGGTACCGTACCATACTTGTACTGTACCGCTTCTTGCCGGAGGTGAACTCGCACGACATACCGGGAGCGCACGGTTCGGTTGATGGAGATTCTTTGGTTATGATACGGTATGATGCCGGTATGATACTGCCTTTTTTTTTATATATATATCGCTGAGAAAAAGAAAAAGAAAAAAAACTCAACAACTTACTTTTTGTTATTGTTGTTGTTATTATTGCTGTGGGTTTCCGCGTTCTGGAGGGAAGGGAAGGGAAGGGAAGGGGATCCTCTACCGTATGATACTACCGCCCGGTATGATACGTAGTTTTGGGTTTTGGGTGCTGCGACGGTGGGAGGTAGGTAGGTAGGTAGGTAGGTAGGTAGGGAGTGTTAGGTCTGTGGAGGGGTGGAGAATAAGAAGAGTACAGCGGCTTGGATGCTTTAATTCACTGGGTTTTCCAATGACGACTTGGATTAGGTTGTTGGGGGTGTGATATTATGGAGGTCGGGCGGGTCTATGGTGATAAAGGTAAATAACTAACTGGTCGAGTTTGGTGGAGTGTGTATTGGTTGTTGAGGTATAATATCAAGTGGAATTTTGATAATATGATTTTTTTTTTTTTTTGTTAAGTCCTCGGTTTATTTGTAACTAAATACGGGAAAATCCATGGCATGCACCCTGAGGTATGGCCTGAAAACCCAATAACAAAAGAAAATCCTCCACACCATTCCTTCAA
>Ga0307509_10002196_pt1 | contig 32015 bp, 36 predicted proteins | sample 10_EM_MG_FD_202245 | JGI IMG/M metagenome (GOLD analysis project Ga0307509, IMG submission 202245) | Populus trichocarpa ectomycorrhiza microbial communities from riparian zone in the Pacific Northwest, United States - 10_EM | ecosystem: Host-associated > Plants > Roots > Unclassified | place...
GAAGGAAAGACGATGATACGATTGAAGGCATATTGTGGGAAGTTAGAGAGCTGACCTGATAGGAATCTCCAGCCTCAAAATTTTCATATCGAGTTAACTCTCCATCTGCCACCACGGCAGTCATTCTTTTCTTGGCCGGCATCTACTAGTACGAGTACAGTACTCGAGTACTCGTACAGAAAATGTCTGAGTGCACTATACACCGCTATGTCATACGCACCCAAATTCGATCCTTTTCACTTCCAAGGTTGTCTCCTATTTATTTCTTTTCGATAAAGAATTTTAAATTCTCCGGCTTCTCTCTCCCCGCCTCTGAGATCTCAACCCCCCAGCCTCAATGCTACCGTACTAGAACGCCGTTGACAATCATAGGAAGGCGGAAACCTACATTACCGCGCATCAGAGTAGCTGCACTATACCGATACCTTGCCTGTCGAGTCCCCGGCCTCTAGTCATGTAAGGTATGCCTGTGAGGGAAATCTGACTTGACTTGCGTGGACGCAGGACGCAAGACACAAGTGCGTCCCATCCGGTGGTGCAACCTGGACAGCGCATATCATCAAGACCACAGTTGCAATACATACTCGAGTACAATACAGCCCAGGTTTTTTCTTTTTTCCTCCTTGCTTTGCAAACAATAGCAACAAGTGGCAGCAGCACTAGCATCGCCGGCAGTAGCAATGGGTGGACATGAGTGCGAGTCGAATGAATGAGAAACGCAGCCGCGGGATATAGCTGAGCCACTTGGATGGAGTGTCTAATGATGGATGGGTGGATGGACGGACGGACCATAGGTGGATCATTGACCTGAATTTTTTAAATCTATATTTTATTTTTTCCCTTTTCGCTGGTCGGAGGTAGTCCAGGACTCAGATGCCGGTGATGTCCAGCTCGATGTCTAGCTAAAAGATACACTCGTATCCTCGCGAGTACCCAAAGAGTGTAAGTGTATGTGCCGCGAAGTGCCGATGCTGATTTCCGCTTATGTATAATTTGTAGGGCTTCGGGATGACGGGGGGTTGCGCTGGTGAAACCTACACCCCAATCCCAACCCCATCGTTGGTTGGCAAGCCAGGGTCTGATCGTCTTTTCATCCGTTTCTGAAGCATGACGAAACATTCTCCTACAAGAAAGGGAGAGGGAGGAGGAGGAGGAGGAGGAGGAGGGAGGAGGAGGGAAGAGCAGAGAGACAAAGGGGCGGGACGAGCGACCGCAGGCTTGGACGAAACCCGCAGTCGCAGTGCCATCCTAGTCATCGCCAGTCATCGCCGGTTCATTCATCCACCGGAAGGATCCAGCATCAGCATGAAGCATAAAGCAAAGGCCAGAGAGAGAAAGAGGAAAAGAGGAGAAAAAGAAAAAGGAACCCTGATGTCACTCGTCTGCCAACTGTACAAATATTCCATATCCGGCGTTCTAGCCTCTTGGTTTAACTGGGTATAGTACCGTACAACTTGCTTTCAACAGAACGATACTATACCCTCCCACCGTAGCCTTCCTGCTCTCCCTATTACAGTTCAAAGCTAAGCTAACTTAACTCCATCATGCTCGAGTGCACACCATCGCCAGTCTAAATATCCGATTACCCCCCCCCCAGGCCAGTTTCCAACTCACGATATTACCAACATTATCGTAAACCATCGCAAAGCCCTCTCAAACCCTACCCATTAGAAGGAATTCTAGAAGGCCCCCCCCCATAATATGTGCCTGAATATCTTATTTTTCCCCAGATTTCCACGCGGCTCCACTTATCATCACCCCCAACAACCCACCCTGTCGCCCCCTCCGCCTCACATATACAAATAAGTTCTACTGTAAGGTTGCTTCTCAGCTATTGCACCTTTCACCTCCCTTCCTTTCACTTCCGGGTATTGAGCTGTAGGTCAGAAGTATGGAAGAGAAAAAAAGTAGGGAAAAAAAGGAGAAAAAGGAAAAAAAAGACCCTAAGGAGAATTATTGTTCGTTACCAGTTCTTTGGGTTTTCTCATTGCCTTCTTGCCATTTTTTGCTTTTTTTTACTTTTCTTTTTTTTGCTTTTGCTTTGCCTATGATCAACGTCAATCAATCCATCTCGAACTGACCAGCAAGTTCTATCACCGCACCGCGCACATAGCCCTGCCTGTCTGACTACCAGCTATTTGCGCTGTATGGTCTATCATAGCTTACCGGCAGGCAAGCCAGCCAGCCAGCCAACTAGCCAGTTGGTTAGCTAGTCATGATACCTTTGCTCGAGCACATAGCTACCAAACGCAAGCAGAGCGAGCACGATACGATACGGTATTCGTAAACTACGATATTTCTACCCATACATACAATCATACATGCATACACACATACTGTACATGCATACATACAAGTACATATTTACTGCTCACACACATACGATTGTCCCATCCCACAAACTCCCCCATCTCGATGGACGCGCATGCAGCGCCCTACCACATCTTCGCCTCCCCGGTCCGCCCATCGATCCATCTATCCATCAATCCGCAGTCTTGCATCCACATAGGATCGATTGATGAACTGTTAACCCGCCCATTCACTCATTCATTGCCTTACCACTCATTGCCCAGCAACGCAACCATTCCCATCCGGCGAACCATGATGCCAACTATTGCACAACCACTCACTTTCATCCGATATCCCCTCCCTCCCTCCCTCCTCCTCCGCCCTCATCCATCCATCCATCCATCCACTCCCGATCCAAAATAGAACTCCCGAAGATCCTCACTCGCCAACTCCATTCACTCTTGCCAACGCGTCCACCTCCCGTTCGTCCATACTGTAGCTAGATACGCGAACTAACTACCAATTCCCGCACCGAATGAACGAACGAATCTATGAATAGCAAACCAAACCAAACCAGATATATCTACCATAAACCTCCAGATGCGTATATAACCCCCCCCCTCTCCTTCATTCCTTCGCTCCCCTTCTCTTCACCCACCACCACCACCATCATCACCACTACCTTCCACGATCACCCACCCACCACCACCACCACACTCCACAATGACCACAAAACCAACCCTCACACTCACGATTTCCCGATTCATAAAGGAAATTCCGTACCCGCCGCCACCGCCGCCGTCATCGCCGGTATCAGAGCAACAATCGTTCTCTTTCTCACCCTCCGAGTGGAGTGAGTGATGCCTCATGAACCGAGGTGGGGCGTTATGGCGTATTCGTGTGATTAGATGTTTCGGTTTATCTATGCAGGTACTTTTTTTTTTGTTTTTTGTTTTTTTCTATTGATTATTGTCTTTGTTTTTTTTGTTTTTCGATTGTTAACCTTTTGCTTTTTCGTATATAGGGCTGACTTTCGTTGTGAGAAGGAAAAATGGTTAGGGAAGGAAGATGGAGAGGAGGGGGGGGGAAGGGGGGAGAGAGAGCGAGGGTGTCTTACTTCATTGGAGGGGGTCTTTTTCCTCCCAATAATCTAACTGGGATATATCGGTATTGGTATTGGCGTTATGGAGGAATATGATATGGGGTGTTTCAGTTGGCCTTCCGGCAATTTATCTCTTTTGTTTTTGGAGGGATGCTGTAATGGAAGGGTAGGGTTAAATGGGAAAGAGGGAGGTAAAAAAAAAAAAGACAATTGGCAATAATGGTTGGCTGGGAAATGCATGTGGTGGAGAACTTTGTCTACCCGACAGTTTTTTTTTGTTTTCTGTTTTTTGCATTTGAAGGAATTCATAATATATTATGATATTTTTTTCTGGGTAAAAAGAAGTAAGTTTGGTGGTCTTGGTATTTTTCGCTCAGATTGTGGGGGATAAGATGAATAAATATCCGATGAGCGAGGCAGGAAAGTAAGGAAAAAGAGAGCCAATAGAATTGATGCAACTGCTGAGCCCCTTCAATCAGCTTTGGGCCCAGGCCTGAAAGATCAGGGAGGATACAGCTATCTTGCGAAACCATCTACCTACTGGGTCCCAAGCATTCAACAAGAACGGGCCATCATCCTATAAAGTAAAGGAATACAGCAAATGCAACGTAACGATAGTGAGAAGAGAAGAGAGGACAGGAAAATCGGAAAAGAAAAGGAAAGGAAAGGAAAAGGACAAGAATAGCGGCACAAAACAGAAATCCGGTTAAACAATAGCTTAGAACGCCTCCAACCCCCCCCCTTAGAGAGTCAAGCACGAATCAACCATTTTCGATATCATATCACCACTACCCCAAAACCTGAGCCCCCAGCAAGGACTAATCAGAAGAGCTCCGGAAAAATCCCACGAACCTGACGAACGGGCTCTTCTTTGCCCTCGGTTCTTGAGGGTCCTCGGATGGTCAATCGATACCGTGTTGCTTCTTGAGCTTTTCTAAGCTCTCCTGGCGCTTTGCGAGGTCGTTTTCTGAGCGCGCCATTTTCTCCGGTTGGTGATACAACACTATATAATTCCATCTTTATTAGCACCGTCAACGGCTAGGAGGCGACGACAGAGTGTAGCCCGAGGGACAATGGTGCAACAAACCAACGAGGTAGCGATTCTGAAAGTTGAAACCATTCAGCTTATCGCAAGCCGTCTTCGCATCCATCACGTCTTCATATACGACGAACGCGGTACCCTTGGTGTTATTTGCGATACCTTGACGAATTTGACTAATACGGGGGGTTTCAAAGTCAGACAACTTAGCGATCGCTTAGGATAGGATGGGATGGATATCTACCGGATTGGCCCAAACTTGCCAAAGAGATCGAAAAGTTCCTCGGACGATACGTTGTAGCTAAAAACGATCACAGTAAGTGGATGACCGAGATAACGGTGAGGGGATATTCTCTCGTACCTCAGATTCTTGACGAACAGAGCTCTTTGGACTTCTGGTGCGAGTTTACCACCCCGATTCATGTCTCGGCTGCAGTAATCGTATTCGCTGTGTATTCGATCGAAGATGTGATGGGGAACGAGATGGGTGGCGTTAGAAAAAACGTGGTTTCTAAGGGAGGACGAAGAGGGATGGAGAAGGGTTTATCGATACAGCGAGGCTTTGGAGAAGGATGGATAGAAGGAAACGGGGCAAAAGGGAAGCGGACACGGTAACGGGCTCCGCTGTGGCTCGATTGGTGGAAACCGCACCGAATGATAGGGGGTCACGGGACTCGCCCCCGGACCCGGTTCCGGTTTTGGTTTAGTTTCAACCAGTGTGAGCCAGATCGCTGGTGATGTGTGGCGGCTAGCGGCTTGGCAATAAGATGAGGAAATAGAAAATGGGATGTGGCGCATGCCCAAACTAAGAAGCTTTATCACGCATTGAGCAAACGAGAATGTGCCGAGGGATGAAATTGACAATAATGCGAAAATATTTCCCTAAAATGGAAATTCCAGTGATGCATTGATTGAGATGTCTGAGAGTGTGCCGATACCCGTGTTATTTTGGCGGTCTGAAATTCTCGACCATGTGCACTAATCCTATTTTGGGGACATTTGAGCAGGATGGTTGGTTTGAAATTAATGGGACAAAAAGGTTGCTGAGTCACCTGAAAATTAGGAAAACTCAACTCCATAGCCTGAAATAGCTATCTGATGACTGATCTGGACTTAGCGTGCTGGCTCATGAATTACGGTATATTGTTTCGGACCGGGCAAAGGATAGCCATGTTTCCCTTGCGTCATGGCTGAAGTCTCTCTGCCCGGTACTTATGGTAACTGCCGTCAATGTCCAATCAGAGCTTTCTCCCGGCATCTCAGGTCTGGAGAGATAAGCTGTCTGCTTCCCAGTTCTAATTTCGCATTTGATTCCGCCCCCCCCTCGTGGTGCGTGGTGAAAGGAATGAAAGAAAAAGAAAGTGTCGCAATTCCTCCAGCTTCCTCTTGACTTCAGCCTCTGCTTTCTATTCTTGCCAACCCTTCCCTTCTTGAACACTCCCAAGACTTCAATTACTGCAACAAGTATCATACTTTGCTCTCTAGAGCAATAACCAGAATTTACTGCCTTTCCCAATACTACTATAGCAAACCTCTTGTACTTCTCTTTGTACTTTGTTATCGGACGCGCGTACAGCAAAATGGTTCCAGAACTAGAACAAACTTCCCCACCCTCAACTCCAACCTCTCCCGACAGAAGTCCTGAGGAAATGGCTAAGGCTGCTATTGAAATTCAAGTACGCATCTTTTTTCTTTCTCTCCATAATTTCTCAATTCATGCAGCTTGGATATAGGGGAAGAAAAAAACTCAGACTGCGTGGAATGGATGCCATCGTATACCGTGACAAAGAGTACTGACTTTACATTACCGGTACCTTCTAGCGGCATTACAGAGGTTATCGCGAAAGACGCCAGCTGAAGGGCCACGGGCTAACGCCGACGCAGCGTTGGAACGATGTACTATGCTTCACCGTCTGTACTTACGTCGAATGGCTAATGACCGCTTAATTAGGCTTTGGAAGAAGCTGAGTATCGACATGCTGCTCGACCGGTTTCCCTCGAGAGGAGGGTTGAGTTGAGCAAAAAACGAGAGGGGGAAAAGAGCAATACAGCGCCGGAGCATGCAAGAAATGTTTCGGGGTCAAAGGAGATGTGGGACAAAGCCGTTCTGTTTGCTAAACGGGTGCGAAACAACCTATCATCTGGTTAGTATGAGTGCGGTGAGACTGATTGATTTAGGCACAACATGACGACCCAGACGATACCGTTTCTGAGAGTAGTGACGATCGTCATAGCATTAATAGTAAAGACTCTGAGGGTACGAAGAAAAGGAAGGCGGAGGGAAAGAAAGAGAAAAAGAGGCGGGAGCGTTTGGAGAGGATTGAATATTCCAAAGCTATGGACATGCAGTATGCACTCTCTGGGAAATCTATATCCATGAAATATCACTGACATTCCCAAGATATTTTTTGGAAATGGTTGATCGTAAGAATTACCTCCACTCGACTCCAAAATAATCCTTGCTAACAGCCAATAGTTAAGGTAACACCAGCAAACAAGCATACGCAAACTGCATACTAAACCGCTCTAGCACCGTTATGGCTCAAACTTGAGAGCGTACCACTCTTACTGGCAACAGCAAGATACAAAAGAGAATTTCTTCTACTGGTATAGTAGATATCCCTGTTTTAACCTCGAATGGCAATACTAACTGGATAGGCTCGACCATGGTGAGGGCAGGGAAGTCGATCTCGGTGTCTGCTCTCGTGAACAGCTGGAGAAGGAATGTGTGAGATATCTATCGAGGGAGGAACGGCAGGCGTACCTAGTTAAAATCGACAGCCAAGGAAGGTTATGTTGGGCCAAAACCGGGAAACGCATAGATACTAGCACCAAGTACAAGGACACACCCCATGGTACGGTACCCCCGGTATAGATCTAACCTCTGCTAATATATCTCCTGAAGGCATCGTTCCTGTAGATAGTCCAGAAGCCGCTGAGGAGCCCGCGAATGGCCAAGGACGTCGCCCGGGTTCAAGCGGCACTTCTAGTTCGTCCTCATCCTCCTCGTCCTCCTCCTCTGGCTCCGATCAGAGCGCGATTGCAGAGAGATACACAGATCCCAACATGGCCGCGCATCATGGGGCTAAGAAGATTTTCCACGTTTCTGCGTCAACAGTGCTCAACCGTTTGCTCCGTACGACGACTAAGAAGAATACGTGGATTTTTGTGGCAGATACTTCGTTCAGGCTCTACGTAGGAATCAAGCAAACAGGAACGTTCCAGCATAGCAGCTTCTTGCACGGTGGGAGAATCAGTGCTGCAGGGTTGATCAAGATCCGAGATGGCCAATTGAGAAGGTATATCCCCCCTTCACCACTCGCTTACTTGTGTACCTACGGCACCTAACCGACAGGGTAACATCGCAGTCTCTCACCACTATCCGGTCACTACCGTCCTCCCGCTACCGTACTACTGCCCCTTCCATCTCCCTCCCATTACCTACCGATTATCAACTAACATCCCACCTAGAACTTTCGCAAATTTGTCCATACCCTGAAGGAGGAGGGTGCCGACACCTCCCGTGTGAGCATATCCAAATCATACGCGGTTCTCCTCGGTCTAGAAACCTACGCGAACCTAACCAAGGGTAAGAAGAAGGGCAAGTCCGCGGCGCGGAAGGCCGTCGGAAAAGGCGAGAAGGCCGGAACCCATGCTATCGCGACCGGCGTAGATATAGGTAAGAACGTGGTGGAGGGTGAGGAGGTTAAGCTCAAGGATAGGGGAAAGGGGAAGGAGAAGGAGAAGGAGGAAAAGGAGAAGGAAGGGAAGGGCGTGAAAGTCGAGAAGGAGGGCGGGTGGTGGAAATTTATGAAGAAATGTAAGACACCTGTTTAGTCGGTTATTTATTAGTCCTCCTTTTTTTTCTCCCCTTCTTTGAGAAGAGGCGGGAGTTCAGGAGTTGGTTGTGGAGGAGAGAGCGAGTGGGCTAATATGCCAACGATAACCTTTCTGGGAGGAGAATATAGTCCGACTACCTGGCAAACATTCCCACCCAAAATCTCTAACACGGAGCGCAGCTTGATACCGTCTGGGGGTATGCAAGCGCGTCTCGGCCCTGTTTCGCCTGGTTTCATTTTGCACTTTTCGCTCCCTCCTCAGATAGAATCTGATTATTGACGACCTTACCGCTGTACCACTATTACTACTGCATTAACGAGAATATGATAATCCAATTCAGGAAAGCCAAAATCAATCAAAAATATGTATACCAAATTCAATTCAATTCGGTCCAATTTCTGCCATCGCGGTGAAGGAAAGGAAGACGGCAAATTCGAAAAGAGGCGGAATATTGTGGTACAAATATTCTCGACTCTCTCTGCAGTAGCTTCTCGTCCCGTTTCAGTAAAAGGGGAAAGAAAAAGAAAAAGAACCCTTGCCGATGCAGCACAAGATTGTTGCGCACACTGCCTCGGCTGCAGTAGTATGGTAATTGCTAATTGACCCCACTTAACTATAGGACGATAGGTACGCGCCCAGCATATCCACCCAATGGAAAATCCATACCAATACCCTCGAGAAGATAGAAACTCAAGGACCCCAGCACCAGTATGATACTGAGGATAAGCGACAAAGGAAATGCAGACTTGTGATATGACAGCGGAATTGCACCCTGCGCATCCATCCCCACCTCCACTTCATAATCCATGGAACCCATGTCCCATCTAATATTACAATCATGAATGAGTCCAAAAATGTCCAGAAAAAAAAAGGATTAAAAAAAAATCACATAAAGAATAATAATAATAAATCACCGCTGAAAAATTCATGATATATATACTCCCTTCCCCTGGTGACAAGCCTAAGGCCTAGGCGTCGGCGCGATCGAAAGGTTCAGAACACTCTTCAACTGTCCAAGAGAGTAAGTATTGAAGTCCACGCTCATCTGGGAGAAGCTAGTAGTGCTCTTGACACCAAGTCCCAGGACCAGCGAGCTGGAGTACCCAACGCCGTTGGGGGGGGCGGTAGTTGTCGGTGTTTCGGCGGCGAGGGCTGTGTGCGTGCTCTTGGAGGTTGTTGTTGGTGGCGACGGCGGTGTGGATCTCGATGCCGATGAGGAAGGAGAAGGAGGAGGGGAGGAGACGGATTTGGTGGTGGTGGCGGTGTCCAAGGAGAGTGAGGTGGGTATTGAAGCTAGTGATGAGGATGGGGAGGACATCGCGGACGGTAGGATAGTAGCGTTCGCGACCGCCCGCGGGGTGGTGGATATGGTCTGCATCGTCGTGGACTGGAGCTGCGCATTTATTTGCGTGGATTTCCTGTATGCCGCGGTCGGGCAGAAGCATTGGCATTTACAGCCTTCATTTCCGGAGCCAGCACTGCCGCTACCGCCGCCAGCTGCTGCGGATGGGAGGACGGTAGTCTGGCCCGTTGCAGTTTTCGTCCCCGTCGCGGCGGGAGTAGTAGTAGTAGTAATAGCAGCAGAAGAAGACACGGTACCGTTAATCCTAATCGCCGCATCCTTAAACATCTGAAAAGTCCTATTAGCGGTGGGATTGATGGCGAATACCATCCCCTGCCCGCAATGGTTCCCCACGCGCTGCTTGCAGTACCACCACGTCGGCTCGCCCGTCGTCACCGCGAACTCCCAGAATGGCGGGGGGACGACAGTATTGTTCGGGTTCGGCCTCAGGTCGCTGTCCATTCCCGTCGCCAGACGGTTGCAGGGCGCGGCGAAGGTGGATTCGGTCACCGAGTGGTTGTTCGACATGAAGATGAAGTGCACCAGGTCGCCCACCGCCGCCGAGATTTGGGGAGGGGTGTAGACGAGGCCGGCTGTGCCGCCGACTGTTACTGTGTGTGTTGTTGTTGTTTTTGCTGTTGCTGTTGCTGTTGCTGCGGCGGCGGCGCCCGTACCGGTGATGGTGCTGCCGATGGTAGCGGTTGAATCGCAGGGGACTGTGATTGTTTCTATGACGATTTTTACTGGTTGGGATGAGGAGGTGTGGATTACTGCTGCTGGTGGTGGCGGCGGCGGGGAGGATGTGAGCATGGGCACGCCGGCGATTTGCTGCGTGCGGGTTTCGGTTTGGATGATGTGGGAGAGGAGGGTTTCCTGGGGTTTTTTTGTTAGCGAGTGATTATTTGTGATGGGGGGGGAATTACTGTAGCTACGCTGGCCACGGTTTGGGTCTGGATGGCGTGAACTGTTTGAGTTTGGATGTTGTTTATGGATTCGGTTACAACCCTGTCGATTGTCTGGTGGATAAGTTGGGTTTCGACGCTCTTTACTATCTCTGTTTGGATGTTGTTGACTGTTTGAGTCTGGATGCTGTTGACTGTCTCCGTCTGGAAGATATGACTCAAGAGTGTTTCTACCGCTTTGACTGTTTCCGTCGCCAGGCTCGAGACTACCTGGGTTGCTGTCGCGACGCTGTGGATTACCTCCGTTTGCGTCTGGACTTCCTTGACTGTCGCGATGCTCTCTTTCACCTCGGTAACGACGTTGTTGATGACGGAAGTTGCGATGCTGTTGACTGTCTGTGTTGATATATCTTTGACTGTCTGGATGTTGTTGACGGTCGCGGTAGCTATGCTTGAGATAACCTCTGTCAAGACACTGTGCAATACCTCCGTCTGGGTCTGGAGTTCCTTTACGGTCTGGGTTTGGAAATTGTTGACCGTCTCCGTTTGGAAAATGTGGCTCAAGAGGGTTTCTACCGACTTTACAGTTTCCGTTGCTAGGCTCGAGTATACCTGCGTTGCTGTTGCGACACTGTGGATTACCTCAGTCTGCGTCTGGACCTCCTTGACCGTCGCAATGCTCTCCTTGACTTCCGTGACAAAGTTATTGATGACCGAAGTTGCGATACTGTTAACTGTCTGTGTTGATACATCCTTGACTGTCTGGATGTTGTTGACCGTCGCGGTAGCTATGCTCGATATAACCTCCGTCGAGATACTGTGCAACACCTCCGTCTGGGTTTGGAAATTATTGACCGTCTCCGTCTGGAAAATATGGCTCAATAGCGTTTCTACCGACTTTACAGTTTCCGTTGCCAGACTCGAGAATATCTGAGTTGCTGTTGCGATGCTATGGATTACCTCCGTCTGTGTCTGGACTTCCTTGACGGTTGCGATGCTCTCTTTTACTTCTGTGATAACATTGTTGACCACCGAAGTTGCGATACTGTGGACCACCTGCGTCGCGGTAGCAACGCTCTCAACAACCTCCGTCTGCGTCTGAACCTCCTTGACCGTCGCCGTGGCTATGCTCTCCTCAGTCTGTGTGATGAAATTGTGAATGGTCGCTGTAGCCAGACTCTCTTTAACCTCAGTGATAACGTTGTGGATAGTCGCGGTTGCGGTCTTTTCAGATATGTGTACTTGCGTTTCAACCATCGTCTGGATGATATGGCTTACTAGGACTTCTGTTGATACCACCTGGGATACTTGGACCTCGGTCTTTGTTTGGACGTCCTTTGATATGGAGACGTCGGTCTTGGTCAGTTGAAGAATGGAGGTTTCCAGGTCTGTTAGAATTGAAGTAACAAGCTTTTCTACTGTCTGGACCACCGGTGGCAGCGTGTGGACTATTGTCGTTGGCTCGATACTTGTTATGACGGCGGTGTGCTTGCGGGGTGTTAGTACTAAACGAACGGCGAGTGATGTGTGGTGCACTTACCACTAGAACCTGTGTTGAAATATCTACTACCGTTGTAGGGACGGTTTCGTGAACCGTTTGTAGGGTTGTCACCGTTACATGGACTGGCGGCAGCGATTCTGTAATCTATGACTAGTCAGTACCGACATTGGGTTGTCAAATTTCGGCTGACCTACCGTTTGAACTACAGTGACATGTTGAACTTGTGTATCTGTTACTGGTTGTATGTGCGTTACCGCTAGTGTCCTGTTCGAATTAGCATCTGCTCGGGTCGACAGCGCCGAACATACGTACTCAACAACATGTACCGTTTCTGTTGCTAACGAGATCGAAGTAAACGACATTGTACTAACAAACATAAGCCTCTTATAATCCTCACCACCCCGAATCCATAGAAAACCTACTCAGTGACGTGTAACGTCTCCACCATCTTCTGCGCCGCTGTCTCAACCGCGTGCTCTGTCATTGTTTCCACCATGTGATCCACCGATATCGAGGTCACAGTAACCGGCTCCGGATAAGGATATTCACTTGGCGCTGTAGCCCTTACCACTCCCAAACCGAAGGTTTGGAGAGCAGCCAATATTAACAAGCCCTTACCCGAGCGGGAATGTGTTGATGTCCTCATAATGAAATGAATGGGCCTCTCCAGGAGGGTTCGAACCTATTATTAACACAAAGGGCATATTAGGAGCTGCAAACAACCAGGACGATTGGAGAGAAAAACAGTTTGTTTTCTCTCTTTCAGAAGTCACTCACTAGCATATTAAACGGGAAAAAAAAAGGTTTGGGTGAAGATCCGGTCCCCCTAAAGAAAGAATGCGCTCGCGCAGCTAGGAAAATTATAAATGAGTGCAAGACGGAGGACGGACGTCAAGAATTAGTTGAAATGAATCCTAACGAACGTAGGAACCATCGACCGCAGGCACTAAGTAAAAGGAAGGGAGAGGGGGGGGGGGAAGGAAGGGAGAAAGAAAGAAGAGGAAAAGAAGGAGAAGGCAGGAAGGTGGGATGAAAGAGGGGGGGAGTGGAGGTGGGGGGAATATCCAAGAAACAGGTAAATTCATGATGTTCCAACACTTCCAAGGCGTAAACTATTCTAATTCCTTCACATGTCACATGGCCACTGTAAGAGTACATCTTCCCAGCCCAGCGGGAAAGGAGTGCATAGAATTCGCAATTCCCCTTGACGGGCGTAGCAAGGACTCACGATACACAGAATAGGGAAGTCAAGAGAACCAAGATACGGGAGCGGTCTCATCGAAGTCTGACCCACACCCCGGGATCAGCCCCCTTCGACCCCTAAGGCGTGCTGAGGACAGTAACTAGTACAGGAGGGGGTCATGCCAAGGGAATAAGTACTAGTACATAAGCCGGCACCGCAAAAGCGAGAAACTTTCCTCGGTGGAGAGTCGAAGAGGCTTGTAGTTGAGGGCAAAACGTTACTTGTTTCAAGGTGGAGACAGATGGGGGGGCGGTCGTTGCAGCACCACGGCTCAAGAAGGTATGTAGTTCAAAAAAGGTTGGAGACGACCAACCAGGTGCCAGTACGGTAATCCTTGTTTTACCTTGCCAACCAATTCCTGGGAATTGTTGCTCACCGGCTTAGAAGTCCTTGTACCACACGCCAACACGCGAAGCGACCCAGAAGTTAAATCGGGAGCAAGCCTCTGTTAGAGATCTGGAAATTCAACACCCCCGCCAAGACGCTAACAATCGCCAAGTACGGGAAGGCTAATGATGGGATGGTCCGATTTTTTAAAGGACTGCACGTCTTGGGCCATGTCTACTCGAGTAGGCAACCAACTGCATCAAGCTTTTTTTTGGGGGGGATCTTGTGTGAGGCCTTCTGTCGGTGGTTGGTTTGGTGGTGTGGAATTTTGACGAATTGAATGTTCCGGGAATCCATCACCCGAAGGGGAAAGACCCTTCTCTAGCTCATGGACCCTCTGGAGTAGCGATACCGAGCCCTACGAATTGATAAAGTCAACTAGTAAGCGAATTCAATTTTTTTGATGCAAATAAGCGCCCTCCGGACTCAGCATCCAGAATACTGGACTGCCCTCCTGCTTTTCTGCCTTCCCTATGCTGTCGTATTGTCCGGGCGCGGGTATGTACGATATGAGACCTTTCAGGCAGTTTAGCACTGCACCCCCTAACCCACACAACAGGTTCCCTAAGAACACGGCGGCTCTCGGGCAAACCTCGCAAGCGCCATAGCCTACCAATCCCCGGTATGGAATGCCCAAAGCCAACATCCTAATACGAGCACCGGTACTATCCTTCATAATAGATTCTAATAATATACTAAGGCTTTCTAAATTCCGCTTCCCAACAAGGCATTCCTAGGCATGGAGTACAGCAAAGTGGTCCAACCAACCAAATAGAGGGTGAGGGTAGGGTAAATGGATCTTCCTGATGGTGATTTGCAGCTACTAATTATTGCTATGAGTGCCTTATTGTTACTAACGTGACTTACCGCCCTAATGGTGAAAAATTATCTCTACGAAACCTCGAAACCCTGGGAAACCGAGCTCAGGAATGTCTGAAGATAAATGTACAAGTACTAGTACTACGGCACTTGCAAGAATTGCATTCGGGTGCATAGCCTAAAACCGTTACAGTAAACGACACGTTATCAGTGAGGCTCGATAGGAGCGCAAGACCTCATCATCTTTCTTGAAAATCAGGGGAGCTCGATTCAGCCTCGATAGGCCATCGCACCCTTAATTACCCCCACACTGGAAGTCGTGAAACCTGTCATCCAGTAGGTATCCCGGCTCATGCGCCGAACAGCGACCTGTTCATTATTCGGAGCTATGGTCTCGAGCGGAGTTGAGGTGGAGAAATTCCTTGGCGGGCGGTAATAGCTGCCGGTAGGGATACGGATATTATTTATGCAAGGTGTAAGGGGGAACTTCTTGTTGAAAGAGGGGCGAAAGCGTGAGGTACCGGTATGGGAAGTGATAAGTTTTGGTGTTCCTGGCTGTAGCTATGGGGGGATTCACGGTGTTGGCCTCCTGTATCTGCGGGGGGGGGGGAGCGGTTGGGGTTGTAACAGGGGCTCGTGGGCTGTTGGTTAATATTTGTGCCTAAGGGGGGGAGTTGGCCTGTGGTTTCGAGCTTTAAGAGGTGGGTCTGCAGAAGCAGGAGAGACGTAGCAGCAGTGCAGATACAAGTGTTGTACTAGGGCCCGGAGGATCGGAGTGGCGGGAAGAGGCGAAAGATGGTTAGGTCCGGGGAGGTGGGAGCATCGCGTGGGTGCGGCACTGGTATCCGTAGCTAGAATACCGGTAGATGGGAAAAGCGGGCGCCAGAAGCCCGCCAGACGCTCGCTGAAAAGAAACCAGACTTTGCACCTGATGTGATCACTATCAACTCTAACTCCAAGAAGGCCGGCTTGAGTTAGCGATCCTTTACTTTTCTGGTGAAGATGGTAGGGGGAAACGGGGGTTGTACCGTATTCCAATGGTTTGGAAAGCTTAGACTAGTGTATCATGCTGTAACCGTGCCAAGGTTTCTACCGCTTTGAACGAAGCTAAGCGATCTTGGAGGCAGCAGGAGATGTCACTCCCAGGGAGTGCCCAACGGTTGGGTACGGCGGTAGATTGCTGCATATCGTTCAGTAAGGCACTAATTTATTAATTAAAGTTTCTAAAACCTATCCCTATTACTACGCTTTTCATCCATACCTACAGTAGGTGTTTTCTTATATCTTATTCCACTGCTTATTGACTTTTCCCCGGCCTTCTGCGAGCTCAGGCTTCGCTCACCCTTCTTGAGCTACTTGCGTGCTAAGATTCCTCCTCTTTCTATGCCTTTTGATCTAGATTTTTGAGAATACGTACTCGAGTATGGTACAGTACTGTACGAGCACAGTAACGCGACCCTCCTATATTTACTACATATTATGCTTTTCCTCATGGGGCGCACAAGTTTAGCTTGCCTTTGTATTTGAAAGTCCTCAAAAGCTCCAGACACACTCGCTAAAGTCACGAGACATCAGTTCATGGTAGAATATCGGCGCTTTCCGCCGGGCCCTGGCAACTTCCAAGCCGCACTACTTTACCTAGGGCCATGATTTCGTTTATGTACGAGTCGTATCGGTATGAGGCTCTTAATATTATTGGGAGGTGCAAGGACTCTGCAGAGAAGACGCAGAAGGAGATAAGATATAAATAGACTAGAGTATGGTGACAAAGGATTGGAATGAGAATCATGAGCTCTAAAAGTTTTTCATGGGTGTTTTGCCGAATATATTATCGTATGATTTTACAAGTGCTACGGTAGTGGGTAAGGCACAGGGGAGAAGATGCCTCCGTACAAGGTGGGAGTTGTTTCGCGGGTTAACCCAATTAACTGCAAAGGCAAGCCCACGAGCACTTGGATACGGTACCCATTAACCGGTGAGGACCGGCCAGGCGCTAGTAGGTTGAAATAAGAAGCGGCTGAGGTGAAACTTACGATTGCGTCAAAAAAAGAGCTCTGAAAGGATTAGTCCTGGCTACAAAGAGTTAACCTATGTCGTCTTATCGCGATTTCGAGACAAAGCTAGGATAAAAATCTTATTTAAACGTACTAGCGCCTGGCCGGTTCTCACCAGTTTATGCGGTATCATACCGTGAAAACTCGAATAATCGGACCATTATGTAGTCCGAAATTTCCTCCTCTGGAGAAGAAGCAGAAGGGGTGAAAAACACGCCTCTAGAGATGCGGTGGGGGGGGGGAAGAAAACAACATCAGACCACACCACCGTACTCCAGTAAGAGAGGCAACTCCGACGTCCTAGCAGATTGGCCCGATTACCGGTGTTCGAGTGCTTACGGTATGAATATCTAATAAAATAAGTCTATTGGTGAACCGTTACCCGTAGTACAATACTGGTATCGCTGAGCTGTCAGGGCTCCCTGCAAGTGTGGCCTGCTTCTCAGGTGCTTGTAAGTCGCTTATAATAGGGTCGTTTGGAGTGGTGAGAACGGTTAGTGTAGTGCTTGGCCATTTAAAAATTCTCCGGACTCTTTTGTGCCAAGACACGTACTACCGTAATAGATTCGAGGGGTCCGGAGACTTTTTAGATGATTAGGCTGGCTATTACTCTGGATGCGCGAATTTAACTTTTATTGTATCATACTCGAGCTACTCGAGTACGGTAGAGCCAGAAGCCAGACCTTTGAGCGGACGAGGATGCGCGAGCACTCAACGTAGAGTCCTACCGCACAATACTATTGTTGATTTGGATCTCGCTGTCTTTGCCTTGGCTAACTTCGACTCTCCCAGATGGTCCCTAGTCATAGCAGACAGTGTCAACTTCAAGCTCACAACCCGGTTATTGCGAGTATATCGTACCGTAGCCACATAATTACGGTACCCAGCTCCAGTGTGCCGATGCTGTCTTCACCAATTCTGCGGAAGGATCTCCGATATACCCCCCGGATCGTTGGCTGGTCGGTAAGCGATTAGGTTTGGGGCTGCTAAAAACTAAGCGGCTGAAAACTAGAGTGCCGTAAGCGTCACCACCACCCCTCATCCGATTCTCCGGGGCGCAAGAATCAGCTGTTAATCACTCCTGCGCGTCGGCTTCACTCTATCTCCCTTCACCCTGGTAATGAGCTCATTCTCCGTTGATCTGGAGAGAAGGATAGGTCTGGATCTGCTATCTAAAGAAAGAAAGACTCTAATTTACACAGCTGGCTCGAATGTTCTTTACCCTACCGTACTCGTTTTGGTAGGCAGATACCGGTACTGCGATGCGGATACCGGTATCATACCGCCACACAAGGTTAGGGCAGCAGATGCAAAAGCCAGGGCAAATCTCCCGGAATCACACCACAAACACCCTACCCCCACATGGGAGGACGTCATCGACGGAATGGGCGTAAGATAAACATCACAGTTGGAGGCAAACATTCTATCTTTTCTGGAGTATAAGTAGAATACCTCCTCACTCATCCGCAACATTCTCATACCCAATCCATTCGAAACGACTATTTCCCTATCCAATTCTTTCGAAACAACTGTTTTCCTATCCGATTCTTTCGAAACAACTATTTCCCTATCCAATTTACCAATCATGTCTATTCCCACCGAGCAATACGCCCAAATCTTTAAGGACCATAACGAACCGATCGAGTACAAAAAGGTTCCGGTTCCAAAACCGGGCCCGGATGAAGTTTTGATCAACATCAAATATACTGGAGGTGAGTTGCGAGATCTAATTCCGTTTGATATTTGGTTCCCGTTATTAATTTAGATCCTAGTTTGCCATACCGATCTTCACGTAAAAGCCCCTGCTAGATTGCGGCAATGGGAAGTTATTAACAATGAATAGGCATGGAAAGGTGATTGGCCTTTGATCATTAAAAAGAACCTGATTGGTGGTCACGAAGGTATGGTCTTTCGATCCAACTAAAAAAAGTGTACCGGTACGTGTTTCTGACTGTCTTCAAGGTGCTGGTGTTGTCGTCGCTGTGGGCGAACTGGTTGAGGAGATCAAGGTGGGCGACCACGCGGGCATCAAGTGGCTCAACGGAAGCTGCGGCCACTGCGAATTCTGTAAGTTTATCCCCGTCTGACTTTTATACAACCCTACTAACGTGGAACAGGCATGGCGGGAGACGAACCCTTGTGCGGAAAGGCTTTACTCTCAGGGTACACCGTGGATGGCACTTTCCAGCAATATGCGATTGGCAAAGCGGAACATGTCGCTAGAATTCCCAAAGAAGTGCCGTTGGATGCGATTGCTCCGATTCTCTGTGCCGGAATCACTGTTTGTACCCGATAACTCCTATTGCCCCTGCCAAACTGACTCTAGTAGGTTTATAAAGCTCTTAAAGAATCTGATGCCCGTCCAGGCCAATCTGTAGCGATCGTTGGTGCTGGCGGTGGTCTCGGCTCTCTTGCTGTACTTATCCTAGGATCCTTTGCTTATACGTGGCTAATTGAAGGCTATTAGGTGCAATACGCCAAAGCAATGGGTTTCCGTACTATAGCCATCGATACTGGAAGCGAAAAGCGAGAAATGTGTCTCAACACACTCGGTGCTGAGGTATTCGTGGACTTTGCGAAAGGTGATGTAGTGGCAAACATCAAATCTGTAACCGGGGGCCTGGGTGCCCACGCTGTCATCCTTCTCGCTGCGAGTCAGAAACCTTTCCAACAAGCTGCTGAGGTAAACCTACTCTGGAACTACTCTGCCTTAAAAGAATAAATGAATAGATAATTGACGCCTGGGGTGAATAATAGTACTGCCGGTCTCGCGGAGCGGTAGTCTGTGTAGGTCTCCCCGCGAAAGCCTGCATTTCGGCCGAAGTATTCTCGACCGTCATCCGAATGATTACCATAAAGGGATCTTACGTCGGCAACCGTCTTGACACCAAAGAGGCAATAGACTTCTTCGCCCGCGGCCTCATCCATGCTCCCTTCAAAGTCGGGAAGCTCTCTGAGCTCACTAAAGTCTACAAACTCATGGAGGAAGGCAAAATTGCTGGACGCTATGTTCTTGATACAAGCGTAAGTTCAGTCATCTATCCCGGGACGGTTTTCCAAATCTAACATTACTCCGTGCATGCAGAAATAAATGACTGAAAAAAGCAAGGCTGTTACTGCTCAAGTACCATATTGTGCCAGTAAAGTCTTCCAGGGTTCTGGGTGGTGTCTGGTTTGGGGGTGGTGTTGATGGTAGCTGTTTTCTTTGTTATTTGATTTGTTTGGTTTCGGGTGTTGCGGAATGTACCGTAATTTATGACTTTAGTTCTGGGACACTATTCACCGATCATTGTACTAGTTCTTCGTAGCGTGCAGCGGACCACCGAGGCGCTGAGTGGCCATTTCGATTTCACACTTTTCGTCTCAATACTCTAACGAGCTATGATAAAAGTACTAGTACATCTACGAGCGGGGGCGAAATCCGGAGTTCAAGCTTTATTCTGTCAGTCATTCTAGGGCTGATCCGGCGAAGGTGATTCTGCACGGAGGAGCTCCAAATTCCAGGGTATTAGAAGCTTCAAAAGTTTGCACGGGCATCAACATCATAGAAAAAGGGTACAGCACTTATTTGGACAAACTACCACTTTCAGTTGTTCGCACACACAACCCTAATCTACCGCATATGCAGGCGCCCGGGATCTTTCAATACTAGCATTTCTCCCCCGATTGCCGCACATGTTGCTATTATACCACGCTACTTTAAGCTTAAATCTCACATGACCAATATATCTACCGGCCGCACTAGTATTAATTTCCCTTAGTGAGGCACTATCTTGATTAAAACTTTGCCCGCAGTGGAGGCCGATCGTCACGGCATAATAATACCTGAGCTGAGTTGACAGCTGGTTTTTGCGTCAGTTTATATGATACGAGTGTGGGAAGTGCTTGGGGTTTTTATGTATTTTGTCTATCATGGTATGATGTCTACCAGTACAATTGATCGGGGTAGGAGAAGGGGAAGAAGAAAAGAAACTGTTGGAGGAAATAATAATAAAGGAGAAAGGAATCCAGAAAGAGGGTTTATAACAATAATAGGGAGGGGGTAAGGGTCGATAATATGATGGAAATTTTAAGCTATATATCGTATACCGACGTGTCTTAATAACCCCCCCGATCTCCGTTAACGCCGAGCTCTGGATTGTGAACAGGAACTGGAACATTCGAACTCGGATAGATAAGGAAATTTACATGGAGGTTGGAGTGGGTATATGAACATATGTGCATTCCCATTGCATATGATTTCCTTGGGCGGAAGGGAAGTATTATATCAGAGCTGAGTTTTTGAGATGGTAGGCTTACTCCGGGAGAGAGCAATTACCGGGGGCGGCCTTGGAAATGCGGGAGGAGGTTGTGCGGGAATGGGAGGGGGATGGATGGTGGTCGCGGCGGACGGGTTTGTGGAGTAGGTGTGGCTATTGTGGGGGTGACATGTGGGCTATTATACTGGTCGTCTGAGGGGGTAAGGGGGATGGTGTCCTCCAGTTCTGGGGTGGTGCTCGGGATGGTGGAAGCTGGAGGCTGGAGAAGTGCTATCACTCCCGCATGGCCTTTCTCAAGAGCCAAACTGAGTGGTGTTTGGCCCCTCCAATTAGGTTCGTTAGGGTTGATGCCCCGATCGAGCAGTATTTTCACCAGTCCATCGTGCCCATTCTCGGCAGCAAAGCAGAGTAGTGATTGCCCAGAGAGGTGTCGCGTGTTGAGGTTGACGTCTCCTCGCGAGAGTAGTGCTTTCACTACTCCCACATGGCCACTCATAAAAGCCCAATTGAGTGGTGTTAGGCCCTTCTTATCAGGTTTGTTGGGGTCGACATCGTCTCGTTCGAGTAGTATTTTCACCACTCCCTCGTGCCCATTATCAGCAGCATAGTAGAGGGGTGTTTGCCCAAAGCGGCCGGGCATGTTAGGGTTAACGTCGTCCCGTCTGAGTAGTACTCTCACCACCCCCTCATGTCCATTCTCAGCAGCAAAGCAGAGTGGTGTTTTCCTAAAGCGACTCCGCGTTTCAGGGTTAACGTCCTCCCGTCCGAGTAGTATTTTCACCACTCCCTCGTGCCCATTCTCAGCAGCAGAGGAGAGTGGTGTTTGTTCAAGGTAGCCCGGCTTGTCGGGATTGACGTCGTCCCGTTCGAGTAGTATTTTCACTACTCCCTCGTGCCCATTCTCAGCAGCAGAATGGAGTGGTGTTCGCTCAAGGTAGCCCGGCTTGTCGGAATTGACGTCGTCCCGTCCGAGTAGTATTTTCACTACTTCCTCGTGCCCATTCTCAGCAGCAGAATGGAGTGGTGTCCCCCCCTCTCTGTTTGGCTTGTTGGGGTTGACATCTTCCCGCCCGAGTAGTACTTTCACCACTCCCTCGTGCCCATTCCGAGCAGCCAGATTGAGTGGGGTTTGCTCAAGGTAGCCCGGCTTGTCGGGATTGACGTCGTCCCGTCCGAGTAGTATTTTCACCACTCCCTCGTGCCCACTCCAAGCAGCCCACACGAGAGGTGTGTTACCATCGCAATCACTTTGGTTAATATCACAACCTTCCACCTCTATCAAACTAGCCACAATCTCGTCGATTCCGAAGATTGATGCACAGTGTAGACCGCTGAATAGGGAAAGTTTCTGGAAATTAACGCTGTAATGAGACCGCGCTCGTGCTTTTAAGAGGATTTTGGCGGATATATGGTTATTGTAGTCGTCGAATAACTTTAGCGCAAGTAGTTTTGTGCTGTCTGAAAGGCCCCTTTTTGCGTGGGTTCCCCAATACAGAGAAGAATATTCGAGAAATGGTGTGCTTTGGAGATCGGGAGATGGAGCAATTGAGAGAGCCTTGACCTGCTGCGAATTCAGATAACTTAAGCAGGTTTCTGCAATTGTCGAGTGAGCGGTACCAAACAGCTGGGGATGAGCGCAGAGGTATTCCTGAAGGGTAAAGTGAATTAACCGGACAGTGGAAGCCTCCTTATCTATAACAACAAGTCCTTGGCAACAGGCTAGCAATGTACCTGTTGAAGGAATATTGTCGCTATTGAGATCCGGCGACCCTATCTCGATTGCTAAGGCGTCAAGCAGTTCATCGGGCTTCAAGGGCCGCTCCGCGTGCGAAATCCACATCAGCGCGGCCATGCCAAGCCTCGCTTTCTCCCCGCCCTGCCCCTTTATGCGCTCCAGTGTTGCGCCATAAGCATCCTCCAGCCCCAAACCATCGGTCATCGAGTCAAGCTTTTGTCGCCTGCGGTGGATCGTGGTTTCCCGTAGAATCGCATCGATATTTAGCGAGACCAGCAAGAATCTAGATATGTATTTGTTAGTGGATCACTTGAGGTAGCTGCCGGAGTGTCGTTACTTCTACATACATTTCAGAAACATCCTCAGGAATTTTCTTCAGTATGTCGGCCTCCAGACTGCTGTCCATCGCATCAGGGTTCGTGTCCTCCTTCAGCCTATTGCGAAGATATTCGATAATATCACTTCTTCTAGGAGTGATGGATATACTGGCTACTCGTCCAGAAAGGCGCTTCCCGATTTCGGCTTGAATGTGTGGCCTCCCGGTCATGAATATTCGAGTACCCGGAGACTTTCGGAGGATTTGATCAAGTGAATCAAGGATCTTGACCCGATGTTCTGGCGCACATTCATCCATGGCGTCTATGCAGATGAATGTAAGTTTTTGGGAGAAGGTAGTATGCAGCATCTTCAAAATATCAGAAAGCCCTGGTCTCCGTCCGCCAATGACCTTTTCCTGGTGTTCATAAGCTCGTGAGATTGCCCACGGTATCTCTTCTACCCCCCCCAAAACCTGTTTAAGCAGGGCACCCAGCATACTCGTCGATGATTGCTCGCTTCGGGCGGCGAAGTCAAAGTAAAAGCATGCCACGGCGACATTTTGCCCGCTGGCCTGATCACACAACCTGTCTATCACCAATGAACTAATATCACGGCTTGTCAGCACTTGTCCTTTCCCTTCTATTCCTCGAGCTTCCTCCTTACCTAATGTAAGTTTTGCCAACCCCTGGGTTACCGTGGCAAAACAACGCTGCATTGTCGGACTCGCCTCCCCCACTACTGGCGTACCAACTTCTAAATTCCTCGGTCTGTAAGAGCCATTCCCCTACATCTTCGACTCGGCGGTTTCGAATCTCTTGGTGTCGTAGGCTGGGCTCTAGAGGTGATAGCCAGGCCAAGATTTGAGACCGGCCATCGGCAATGGTGCAATTGTTCCACACATTGTTAAAAGAGTTGATAGGATTGAAGGAGTTAATGTGGGACATCTTCGCTATTCGGAAACTTGTCGAGGAGAGGAGATTGAGTTGTTCGGTTGATGGGGATTGAGAGCTGAAGAAAAGCGGGGTCTTTTGTGGAACCTCAATGACACCTTGGAACTGTCCAATCAATGTTCCCCAAACTTGTGTCTCAAACCTCCTTCTTGCGCCTACTTCTTTGGTATCTGGAAATGCCAGACCCCACGGCTCTGTATCGTGTAGTGCAATATAGCACTAATCTCCCACTGCTATGAAGGAGGATCCTCGCGCGGTTGCCATTGACCCGAATGGCTTGATTCATACACTAATACATCATCAAGCAGTGTTAGTGAGTTAGTCGAAAATATGTCACCTAATCACGGCATAATCCTTCGTGATTTCCACACAGGGAGGAAAGCTCTCCATGCCACCACCCACCGGTTCTATGGAGACTGGGAGTATCGTGTGATATCCACCGTGCAGCGCAGGGCCCGGCCCTGGCAGTGTACAGTATGTTGCTAAGGTTACAATAAACGACTCTATCTTCCTATTGACCATGGAGCAAGTTCGACAAAGCCCAATACGGTTTAACAACTAACCCAAGCATTAATTCAAAAGTCTGTGTATGCTCGTGGGTTATCCCCTACCAAAGCCTAGATGACTCAGGGCCTAGCACTCGCCAATAGACTATCTTATAGCGACGGCACGTTAAATCTCTGTGAACAACTCTAAAATCCGCCGCAGCATATCCCTACCCCCTGGAATAAGCCCGACTACTTTAGTTTGTCTGGTAGTGTGGTATTGTCGGGCATGTTTATAGCTTTCATGGATTTACTGTGTTGCGGGAAGGGTTGCGAAGGCAGTCACAGGGCTACGGAGTGGGTAGCCGGCATAGTGTGTTTTCTGTTGTTTTAATCGGAGGAGGAACAACCGCACAGGAAGGGACATCAGCGGGATTTTTTCTTTTCGTCATAGAGAATTGCCCTGTACCTTTCATCCGTCTGTCTTTTCCATCGTCAGGCGAATTAAGTAAATACAGTGCTCTCATCACCCTTCCATTACCTTCATCGAGATCTTTCACTTCCCTTTCTTTTCTTTCTTCTTTATCACCGGTTGGAGCTCGCCAGTTGTCACAATTGACAACTCCCGTGAAAGAACGCCCACCGGGGAGGAACCCGATCAGTATCACGCGTCATAATTATTGCCTGTAAACCAAAAATTAACTCTGCTTCACCATGCTCATAAATACTGCTACACGCCTCAGTACTGTTCTCTTTGACCTGATGGATTTAGTTATCACCACTTTTTACGCGGTTATTTTATAACGCCGTCACAGGCCATCACTCGCCTAACTTTAGTGTTCGACTGGTGTTTACATAGCGCGCCATATAATGGAACTATTGTAGTCTCCTCGAGACCTGGCAGGAGACCTCGCTTCGTGAGACCCACCATCTCAAAGTATATATTGACTCTTGATGGTATTATTATCCCAGTAGTGGAGCACTGCAATAGGAGCAGAGATACCGCAGGCTGATAGGCAGCGCGGGCATGTATGGAGGAACACAGAAGTGTGGACGGGTGAACGTTCTAGGGCAAGCACGGATGTTTAGGGCATATGCGGAGACATATGGGTATCACATGTAGAGAGCAGAGTTTTCCCTACTAGAGGGAACCGTAGCTAGCAACCTCCATAGACAACGCAACTCAATACAACTCCAACATCTCCTCCGTTCAACACATTCCTAACGAATCGTGCAACTACCTCCATCAACTCTGTCTTTACTCCTTTCGTTTGTCCTTTCTTCCCCCCGCCCATCCTGCCGGCCTTCCTAATTGGCCCGCTCGATGGAAGGGGTGATGAGAGGGAGGAATAAAGAAAGGACTGCCACCAATCTTCGCCAGAGTTTTTGGATCGCTACACTTGTCCCTCATCCAATGGAACATACTTCTGAAGACTCGCAAGGCCCCACTCGGGACCTCGAGCTCCTGCGATTGCCTGTATAGATGTTTGCTCACTCTAGTATTGTTCCTTCTTTTTCGCGGGGTTTCAATCTAAATTCCCCTTTGTCTTTTGCTTTCGTCTTGCTTATGCTTCTAGGATTGCTGTACTTTTGGCGGGTGGTGGGTGTCTCCTCCTAGCAATGAAGGAAGAAAGTGAAATGTTGGGCTGTGAGTATAGGGCAGCGACCTTATCACATGACCCGGACACCCGGCGGTATATTTTTTAGAAGACGCTATATCAGGCTCGGGCCAAAAGGAGTAGAGCTTGATGGCATAATAATTCCTAGTAGAGAGTTGTATTAGGAGAAGAGAGGAGTGTAGGCAAAGGGAAGCTCACATGGGGACACTGAAGTGCGGACGAGTGAGCGTTCTACGGGATGAACAAATGTATAGGATTATATAAGAAGAGTTTTCACTACTTAAGTGAACCGTAGCCAGCAACCTCCATAGAGCCCTCATATCTACACTTTAATCCGGGGGAAAGGGAAAAAGGGAATTTTGGAAACAAAATAAAAGAACAGGAAATAGGCAAAGAGGATTTACTGCGGGAAAGGAATAAAAGTGGATATGATGGAAATCCTAAGAAATGCCGAGTGATCTTAATACCTCCCCCGTCCCGGGTCAACAATGAGCTCAGGATTATGAACAGGAATTTGCTGGACACTATGTTCTTGATATAAGCGTAAGTTTAGTCAACAAAACCCAGGGCGGTTTTCCGATCCAACATCTCTCCGTGCATGTAGAAATAAACAACTAACAGACAGGACATTTCCTGCCCGAGCACTGTATTGAGCTAGTGAAATTTTCTGGGGTTTTGGGAGATTTTGATGGTTGCCGCCGTCTTTGTTGTTTCATTTATCCGATTTAGAGGGGTTGCGAAATGTAGCAAAAGTTATAGTTGGAAATTATTCAGGGTGGGTAGTCATTGCACCAGGGTCTCGCAGCGCGCGGTGGACAACCTAGGCGGTGGAAGGAAATGGCCATTTTGATTTTACACTTTCCGTGCCAACAATCTAACGGGTTGTGATATGAATATATCTAAGAGTGGTGGGGCATCCAAAGTCTAGGCTTCATTTTGTCAGTCATGTTAGGGCTTGTCGAGTGAAGGTGATTGTGCACAGGGGGGGTTCAAATTTCAGGATAAGCTTCGAAACTATGCAAAAATGGCATCAATATCATAGAAGAAAGGTTCTTATTTGGGCATACTGCTTTCAGGTGTTCGCACACACAACCCCAATTTACCGCACATGCAGACGCCCAAGATCTTTCAATATATTTCTCCCCCGATTGCCACACATGTTGCTATTATATCACGCTACTTTAAACCTAAATTTCACATGACAAATATATCTACCGGCCGCACTAGTATTAATTTCTCTTAGTGAGGCACTATCTTCATTAAAATTTTGTGCGCAGTAGAGGCTGATCGTCATGGCATAATAATACCTGAGCTGAGTTGACAGCTGGCTTTTGCGTTGGTTTCTGTGATACGAGTGTGGGAAGTGCGGGGGATTTATGTATTTTGTCTATCATGGTATTGCTCTATCTAAGCAATCATTACTGTACAATTGATAGGGGGAAGAGAAGGAGAAAAGGAATTGTTGGAAAGGAGTAATGGAGGAGCAAGGGATTCGGAAGGAGGGGTTTACGAGTGGGAGGGGATAGAGGTGGGTAATATAATGGAGAACCTGGGGTATACCGGCGTGTCTTGATAATCCCCCGCTTCTTCGATAACGCCGGAACTCTGGATTATGAACAGAAACCTCATAACTCTTAACTCCACTACATGAGGAAATCTTATACAGAGGCTGGGGTTATGTGAACATATGTGCATTCCTATTGGAAATGATTTCCTTGGGCGGAAGGGAAGTACCGTATTATATCCGAGCTGGGTTTTTTTGGGATGGTAGGTTAACTATGGGAGACTGCAATTATCGAGGGTGGCGCTTTCGTGCACGGGAGGGGGTTGGGCAGGAAAAGGAGAAGGGGAGCAATGGCTGTGGCGGACGTGTTTGCGGGGTAGGTGTAGTCCTTGTGGAGATGGCAGGTAGGCTATTAGCTTGGAAGATGAAGGCAGGGGGTGACCACTTGCTCTGGGGCGGTGCTGCTGGGACTGGTGGATGCTATATGCTGGAGCAGTGCTATCACACCTGCATGGCCTTTCTCAATAGCTAGCATAAGTGGTGTTCGGCCATACTCATCAAGATTGTTGGGGTTGACGTCGTCCCGTTCGAGTAGTATTTTCACCAGCCCCTCGTGCCCATTCGCAGCAGAACGACTGAGTGGTGTTTGCCCCCATGTGTCCGGATTGTCAGGGTTGACGTCGTCCCGCCCGAGAAGCATTTTCACCACTCCCTCGTGCCCATTCGCAGCAGAACGACTGAGTGGTGTTTGCCCGAAATCGTCCGGCTTGTTGGGGTTGACGTCATCCCGTCCGAGAAGCATTTTCACCACTCCCTCGTGCCCATTTTGAGCAGCGAAACAGAGTGGTGTTTTGGTAAAGAAGCCCGGCTTTTCGGGGTTGACGTCACCCCGTTCGAGTAGCATTTTCACTATTCCCTCATGTCCATTCTCAGCAGCAGCAGATAGTGGTGTATGCATATTCCAATCCGAGTTATCGGGGTTGACGTCGTCTCGTCCGAGCAGTATTTTCACAACTCCCTCGTGCCCACTCTCCGCAGCCCACATGAGAGGTTTATTTTTACCACAATCGCTTTGGTTGATGTCACAACCTTCCACCTCTATCAAACTAGCCACAATCTCCTCGATACCAAACATTGATGCACAGTGTAGACCACTGAATAGGGAAAGTTTCTCGAAATTAGGCTTGTAATAAAACCGCATTCGTTCTTCTAAGAGGATTTTACCAGATATATGGTTGTTGTAGTTGTCAAATAGCTTTAGTGCAAGCAGTTTAGCACAATCTGAAAGGTTCCTTTTTGCGTGAGTTCCCCAATACAGAGATGAATATTTGAGAAATGGTGTGCTTCGGAGATCAGAGGGTGCAATGGGTGAGAGAGCCTTGACCTGCTGCAAATTCAGATAACTTAAGCAAGTTTCTGCAATTGTCGAGTGAGCGGCGCCAAAGAGCTGAGGATGAGCCCGGAGGTATTCTTGAAGGGTAAAGTGAATTAACTGGACGGTGGAAGCCTCCTTGCCTATGACAACAAGCCCTTGGCAACAGGCTAGCAAGGTCCCGATTGAAGGGATATTGTCACTATTGAGATCCGGAGAGCCTATCTCGATTGCTAAGGCATGAAGCAGTTCATCGGGGTGCAAGGGCCGCTCTGCGTGCGAGATCCACATCAGCGCGGCCATTCCAAGCCTCGCTTTCTCCCCACCCTGTCCCTTTACCCGCTCCAGTGTTGCACCATAAGCATCCCCTAGCCCCAAGCCATCGATCATTGCGTTAAGCTTTTGTCGCCTACGATAGATGGTGGTTTCTTGTAGGATCGCATCGATATTCAGCGAGACTAGCAAGAATCTAGACATGTACCTGTCAGTGGAGAACTTGAGGGAGCTTCCGGAGTGTCGTTACTTCTACATACATTTCGGAAACATCCTCGGGAATTTTCCTCAGGATGTCCGCTTCCAGACTGCTGTCCATCGCATCAGGGTTCGCGTCCTCCTTCAACCTAGTACGAAGGTATTCGATAACATCATCTTTCCTTGGAGTGACGGCTATATTGACTACTCGCCCAGCAAAGAGCCTTCCGATCTCGGCCCGGACGTGTGGCCTCCCGGTCATGAATATTCGAATGCCCGGAGACTTCTGGAGGATTTGATGTAGGGAGTCAAGGATCTTGACTCGATGTTCTGGCGCGCATTCATCCATAGCGTCGATGCATATGAATGTAAGCTTTTCGGAGGAGGTGGTCTGCAGCATCTTCGAAATATCGGAAAGCTCCGGTCCCAGTCCATCAAGGACCTTTTTCTGGTCTTCATAGGCCTGCAATATTTCCTCCGGTATCTCTACCAGCCCGCCTACGATTTGTTTAAGCAGGGCGCCCAGAATCCTTGTTGGTGATTGCTCGCTTCGGGCGGCGAAGTCAAAGTAAACACACGCAACGGCGACATTTTGCCCTCTGGCATGATTACACAACCTGTCTATCACCAGTGAACTAACATCGCGGGTTGTTAGCACTTGTCCTTCCCCTTCTATTCATCGAGCTTGGTCCTTCTTACCTAATGTAAGTTTTGCCGACTCCCGGATCACCGTAGCAAAACAAAGCTGTATTACCAGATTCACCTCCCCCACTACCGGCGTACCAGCTTCTGAATTCTTCGGTCTGTAAGAGCCATTCCCCTACATTTTCGACTCTGCGTTCTCGAATGTCCTGGTGTCGTAGTCTGGGATCGAGGGGCGATAACCAGGCCAAGGTTTGAGACCGGTCATCGGCAATGGTGCAATTGTTCCATACGTTGTTATAAGAGTTGATAGGGTTGAAGGAGTTAATATGAGACATCTTCGCTATTCCGAAGCTTGTTGAGGATAGAAGATTGAGTTGTTTGGTTGATAGAATGATTGAGGGCTGAAGAAAAGAGGGGTCATTGTGCAACCTCAATGACACCTCGGAACTGTCCAATTAATATTCCCCAAACTTGTGCCCCCAACCCCCTTCTTGCGCCTACTACTTCGGTATCAGGAAATTCTAGGTCCCTCAGCCTAGTATCGTGTAGTGCAATACAACACTAATATTCTACTGCAATGAAGGAACATCCTCGCCCGGTGGCGATGGAACCTACAGGCTTGGTACATACACCAATACTTTGGGCTGTATGAGTGAGTCAGACGAAAATTTAAATACCACCTAATCACAGGATAATCCTTCGTGATATCGACGCAGGCGGAAAGTTCTTCGTGCCACCACCGACTGGTTCTATGAAGACTGGGAGTATATTTTGATATCCATCGTAACCGCTAAATAAAGCCACCAGCCAAAAGTCTTGGCGATTGCTTCGTTTCACACCAAAATCTCACTTTTCAACCATTTGTATCTCATTGAAAACCAGTCCTTCTTTTCTCCAAATTCCTCATTTCAAGTCATTTTATTTGTGCAATATCCCATAAGTCAATTAATTTGAATTGTGCTAGCTACTAACTAAGGGTCCTGTGGACTTTAAAGTTTGATCATTCCTCACAATTTTGTTAAGAGAATTGTCCCAGCAACTATGATACTCACAACAATGAGCCGGTCTTTAGTAAAGTGCATTAATATAATATGGAAGTGTTAAGAGACTCTGTTAAGTATGGGAGATAATCTTTACATTCATATACTGTAGTTTCTGGTGAAACTCGTTTTCCCACCAAGACGTCAGAATAAGATGTAAGTCAGGGTTTCTCACAAAGTAACCCTTTCCGGTTATTTATTTTTTTGAACTGGAGGAAAAGCATCAGCACCCAGGTGAAATATTCGCGAAAATCCTACCATACAGACTACTCTCTTTTCAAAGTGGCTCATGTATTTCGCCACACTGGAAAATGCGGTATAACTGCTTGGATGGTTGACGCAAGTTGTCTGCACAGGAGTCTAGATAAAAAAATAATTTTAGGATGACGATTTTTGGTGCAAGGCAAGACTTCTTGCAAGTCGCTTTAAATCCTCTATAAAATTTTGTCACGGTATCAGCACAGGTGTGTGAACCTTTGGCACACGACTGTGCTCATACAGCGCACCGTATTTCCTGATCATGGTAGTGCAGATCACTACACTTACAATAATCCACCGCATATTCCTAATAATCCAGGAGCAAGTTTTCTGAGACCCACCGCGGTCGGGCAACTAACCCAGGTTGTAATTTGGTGAGTTGTTGAATATTCTGACTAATGTTTCCTATCACTGGCAGAACCGAGGGGAACTCAGGGGTCTGTAGACCAACTAACAGGGACGGCGTGGTAAATCTCTACCGAATAACTCTTAAATACGCTACTATATTGCCCTACCCCTCAAAACAAGCAGGGTAATTATAATTAGTGTAGCGCTCTGCGCGTAAACAAAAATTAACTCAGCTTTAGCCAATTCATAAACACTTCTACACTTGAGCGTTGTTATCTTTATGAAGATAATTTCTCTATCACCATCCTTGAGGTTGTTTTAAAGCCCCGTCACAGGTCATCACTCGCGTGACTTTCGTGTTCAAACTGTTGAAATTGTGCCCCAATCTCGTGTGAAAGTAGAACGATAGAGACTTCGCGGAACTTCTGCTCGCCATGTATTTGTTACTTATCCAAAAGAAAGGGTCAAACGACCGAACATATATAGAAAGTAT
>Ga0307509_10002198_pt1 | contig 32003 bp, 19 predicted proteins | sample 10_EM_MG_FD_202245 | JGI IMG/M metagenome (GOLD analysis project Ga0307509, IMG submission 202245) | Populus trichocarpa ectomycorrhiza microbial communities from riparian zone in the Pacific Northwest, United States - 10_EM | ecosystem: Host-associated > Plants > Roots > Unclassified | place...
TCACAACCTGGGGCACTCTAAAGAGTGCCTTACAGCTCAATGCAACTTTACAGCTCAATGCAAGTTGTGGCTTAGCTAGTAATTTTATGACTCATAATACCTTTGTGACTCAGAATTGCTTTGTGACCCAGCAAAACTTTGTGACTAAGCAAAACTTTGAGGCTTAATACAAATAATGAAAATAAAAGCTTCACTTGTCATTATCAAAGACTACCTATTTTACAATCATTGAAGGTTGCCAAAATTAATATAAATTAGAATACTATTTTGTATAAATGTTAAAAAAAATATTCTAAGTTAAGCTAGAAAGTTTTACTTAGTAACTAAGTTATGCTGAGTCACAAAGGTATTATGAGTCATAAAATTACTAGCTAAGCCACAACTTGCATTGATCAGGGTGATCCGAGGTCGATGGGCTTTAGTGGATCTATCGAGTTTTTGCGGTACTCTAGCGATAGTGACCTGCATAGCGCGCATCGTGCAAAGTACCCCATGTGGACGAATTCCACCCCTGACAGTTACCGCAGGCTTCTCCTTCCCGCCAAAGCAGGGACATGGCGCATACGGTACCGTACCGTAAAAACTCGAATAATTGGCCCATGTGCTATGTAGTCCGAAATTTCCTCCCTTGGAAAAGGGGCGAAAAAAACACACCAGAAATCTGCCCCCCCGAGACAGATAAAAAAGAAAAAAATTCAGACCTTATCATACTAGGAGAGGCAACTCCAACGTCCTATCACAGTGCAGGGGCCAATTATTCGAGTTTCTACGGTACTTACTCGCTAGATCCACCATCGGGAACCTGGACTTGGCACAGGTCTCAGGAGCAATATGCCAAAAAATGGGTGACCGGACGTGATGCCGAAATTGAAAAGAGAAAAACCTTTCAAATATGATACCATGGAAAACATGGGGGGCACCTTTAGAATACCATTCTTGGCGAAAACATACCATCACAAGGTTTGATGTTACGAGGCACCGCAAAATATTTACCAATGCACACACTTTCCCCTCTCTTTTTATTCACCATGTGATGCAAAAGTAATTTAAAAAATCAGATAAAAAAATCAAGAATCACTTGAGACCTGCTGGTATTTTTCTAAATTTTCTCCATGACTTTTTGATATAAACTGAGGGGTAGAAGGAGGTTGTTTATTGTGGGCCGGTGGCATGGTAGTTCTTTGAATAGGTTTCACTTTTTGGATGGCATATTTCTCAGTCCACGGTATCCGGAAGGGTTTCACGCCAAGAGCATGGTATTGAAGAGGTTCACCCGTGTGGAAAAATAAATCTAAGGCCGTGTTCGGTTGTAATGGGACCGTTCCGGTGGGCGACGGGTTTCGACCGTTTCTGCTCTGAAAATGACCTTCTCCCCGTTTTTTCAAAGGGTCATCTATATAGGACAACAGAAAGGTCCCATCACAACCAAACAAGGCCTCAGACATTATTGAGTAAATTTACCCATTTATCACTTTATTTGTTAATCTTTCTTCACTATTTAATAATGCCCAATGAGAGTAATAGTTCCATACAATGGTTTCACTTTTTCAATGGCATATTTCTCGGTCAATGGCATCCGGAATTTTCTCTAGTTTCTAGAATTTCTAGCCAAGAGCATGGTAGTGAAAAGGTTCACCCCTCAGACGAACATCAGGCCGTCTCTATGGAAATATCCTTCATGAAGTGCGGGATCTTTGCATACTGCCAAGGAGGGAAACCTCTTGACATATTAACTGGATCAACTGGACCTCACGCAAGGATGTTGGAGTTGCCTTGCTGGTAAGGCCTGGCTTATTTTATTTTATTTTCCGGTGGGTTTTCGCTGTGTGCTCGCCCCCCCCTATCCAAGAGGGGGAATTTTGGACGACCAGCGTGCAGTCCAATTGAATGAGTTAATAATATGGTATGCTATGAGCAAGAGAGAATAAGGGCCGCTAATACCCCCTCTAGTTCCCACTTGGCTTTAGGTACTCGAGTGCAGTACTCAGTTTTTCTACAGTCTCGACTGCAGCTATTAGGGGGATTTAGCTGGTTCAGCGCATTGGCCGCTAGGCCAAGAAAACGCTGAAAAGAGTTTTATGAGAATAGCTGAAGAATTTTCGGTCACCCCTAGGTGGGCATTTCTGCATTGTCTTTAAATGCTTCTCACAAAACAATGGATGGTCCTGTGATGGATATCTGAAGTGGAAAATAAAGCCAAATACAAGTAGAACCGGCAAAAAAGTGTGTAGTTGAAACTTGTTGAAGGGAAAAAGAGAGGATGAAATGTTTTGTTTGGATACAAATTGAGGTTAGTGTGGTTTTAAAATTTTACACATGATAACGAGCCGATTGTAACCCAAGTGGCGTAAATGGACTACCGCACTATCAGGCGATACTGCAACAGGGCAGGCTGGAAAGCATGAGGATGATTGTTAGAGTTTGTTGCCGCATTTATGGCTCCTGGGCCCATGATTTATCCGTACCATCGGGTTTCTGGTATAGAGCGTCCGCTGACTCAAATATAGAGGATCACCCTGTTGGGAGTATGGGCGCGAAAGGGCCCGCGAAGGCATTACCGCTTTCAATGTTACCATCCTGAGAGGATTTAGGGGCCCAGGGCGTGGTACCTAGCGACAAAGAAGAAGGAACAATGTGTGTGGTAGTCGGATTGGCGGGAAGAATATCCCTCGCGCTTTTTGGGGTCGGGTTGTAAAGGTTCTACGCTATAGGCAAATTCTCCAAGTCCCGTGCCATCAATAACCCACAAACCGGACGACCTGACCATCAAGTAGCAAGTTGGTTGGGGAGAGCAAGGGAGGAAGGAGAGCTCGCGGTTGTAGGTGATGTGCTAAAATTGTACTCAGGCAGGGATGAAAAAATCGGATGGCTTATGGGGGGCTGAGCGACGAATGAAGGATAACTCATATACATGACTGGGCAAAAAGCCGCAGATCCTCCCCTTTTACAGTTACCACTCCAGGCGATCCAGACTCTAACGCAATCTCATTGACAGCGGTCGCTAGATCAGATTTCCTTTGGAGAATAAGACAGGAGCTGGGATTACCTATTACTCCATCTGCAGAAACCTCCTCCGTGCAAAGTGAGCCAGTTCTTCTAAGCTGAGCACGACATCTGCAGCATAGTCATGGTGTTGATCAAAGATACACTCGTAGGGAATCCGGAGCTAAGTAGATCCCAGCGGTGATTCCACCACCCTAGATGTATTGATGTTGAAATCTTGGACGCATGTCGGGACGCCGACGGGGGTCTGTCCGGTTTCGCCGGGGGCGGGACCCAACCATTCTCCAGCATTCAATCCGTAACGCAAGCGGGTTCATTGTTATGCTGACCAGAATCACAAATCGTGTTTTATCGACAGAATTGCTAAGCCACCACCGGGTGTCCAAGTGAAGGGAATATTCTCCTCCTGAATACCCAATTTCAATCATCACCGAAGGCCAGACACCCCTTCCCACCCGAGTCCCCGGCCAATCTCCTTCCTTGATGCGGACCCCGGGAACCTGCAATAGAGTTGCACCCAACCCTTCAACAGAGGCGATATTATGCCCATGAATAGAAGTGATTTTTACCACGTTCTTAAAGTAGAGATTTATGCCGACCCTAGAGTGCTCCGGCCCAGTATTTATGAGTAGGATTGCTGCATCTAATACATTCTTAAATGGCAAGCGTATCGTAGTCTGCGTAATTCCCAGTCGATCACATCAAACTTAGGATTGACAACTCCGTGAAAATATAAGAAATATTCATCCGAGGTCCCGGAATTGATAATCCTCTCGACTGTTCTCGCAAGCTCGCTTGCTGATCGATATTTGAACTTTTGCCGGTCTGAGATTAAGGCTGCTTGCGTCTCAAACTCAGTAGTTCCCCCGCCCTGGGCCCAGACCTGGCATCTTGGCTGATTCGGCCATGTGCGATTTCATCTGGGTCATGAGATAGAGTCATGAGGTGGTGTGAATGCTGATATGTGTGAGGGAATTGATTTTACGAATAACGTAATATGTAAACCGGAGGTCAAGAGGAGGCTCTCTCGACTCCTAAGAAGGGGGTAGTGGTTAGGTGGTTTTTTGGACAGAAATATTTGGAGAGGATGCTGATGAAAGATGCGAATGGTGCGCGGGCTCTGGATAGGGTATTCCTGTGAGTGTTTAATGGCCACCTGGGTGATGGGTGGCCCCATTTTGTGGCAACATATCTAATTTATTACAAAACACGCTTAAGGTATCACCGGATATCGAAAAATATCCCAGAACGAAAAGTTTGGTATCATACGCGGCATCACAACTTCACAACAAAATTGAAGTAAAAATTACCGGTTTACGTCTATTAACTTTCAAATAGTTAAAAAGAGTTACTACCAAGAGAAGTATCAGACTCCAAATCAGAATCAATAATTTCTGCCTCTTCTATTACATCTATTTCTTGTTGAAGTTTTTCGATCTTCCTGCACGGTTAATCCTCTAAGGCGTTTCTAGCACCTACCGAATGTTTCCTTGTGCCGTATTTTTCGCTACCTTAGTTGGTATTACGCTCGTCGTAGCAAAGCCTCCATAATACCAGTACACAGTGTAAAGTGAGCTCCTACTGCTGCACCCTAGAAGCTACCCCCGCATTGCAAAATAGCAAGACTGTTGCCTCGCCGCCCATTTTCCTGTCATGAATTGAGGGAAGCAAATCCAACCATGCTAACAGAGCTACAATGAATATGAGCAACAAATCAAGTATTAATAATATACATGGTGGAGCAAAAAGCCGCAGAACCTCCCCATTTCCAACGACCGCCCCATTCACGTCCTAGGAATATTTAACCCGAACATTTGAGTCCGAATTTAGTACGGGGCCACAGATGTGCACAAACAATCCGCCATACAAAATTTTACACCCCGTGTTCTGATTCAATATATGTACGATCCAGACTCCAACGCAATTTAATTGGCGGCGGTGGTTAGGCTAAAGTTAGATCAGCTTTGGAAAATGAGACAAAGGAAGGAATTACCTATGGTTGCATCATCCGAAACCTCTCCAGGGCAGATACAGCTTTTTAGCGTTGCTGTAGCGTTGGGAAGGGATGAAAGATTCAAGAACAATTGCCCATTTACGTCATTTGGGCTACAATCGCCCAGTCATCATGTATGAAATTTTAAAATCACACTATTCTCAATTAGTCTCCTAACAAAACATTTCATCCTCTCTTTTTCCCTTCTACCAGTGTCAAAACTACATCCTTTTTTACCAATTCTACTTCAATAAATAACCTAGTTATTTATCTTTATATTCCACTTCAGATATCCATCACGAGACCATCCATGGTTTTTTGAGAAGCATTTAAAGACAAGACTTTTCGATCACCCCTAGGTAGGTAAATACCCGCCTAGAATTTGCATCGTCTTTAAATACTTCTCACTAAACAATGGATGGTCCTGTGATGAATATCCGAAGTGGAATATAAACCCAAATACCTAGGCTATTTATTGAAGTAGAATTGGCAAAAAAGGATGTAGTTGAAACTTGTAGCAGGGAAAAAGTGAGGATGAAATGTTTTGTTTGGATATAAATTGAGGTTAGTGTGGTTTTAAATTTCTACACATGATCACTAGGTGATTGTAGCCCAAGTGGTGTAAATGGGCTACCGCATTATCTGGCGATACTGCAACATAGGCAGCTGAGCGAGTATAAAAAGGAAAACGAGTGACAATATATGATGGCGGAGTTACATGACGGGCATCAAAGTCTCTATTCTCTGACAATGAATTCCACCCCGGAGTCCTCAAGACTCTCCCAATCCTGAGTATTGACGCTTGCGATATCCCCTGAGGTTCACCAGAGCACCGTCGAAGTTCCCTGACCGGAGTCGAAAAATAGATCCTCCACTAGCCTCGTTGTGTTCTAGTTATCGGAGTCGTCATAAAGATGTTCTTAGTACTAACACTATCGCTGAATACATGTAGCGCAACAGTGGTGGCAGCTCGCTACTTTATATGACTGGGTGATAGCACCATTTCCAGTATCGCCAGATAATGCTGTAGTTTACTTGGGTATATTTGGACGGATGGTTATCTGCCGGCGTAGGAGGCTTCCACGGGGCTGCGTGATGTCTCCAGAGCAGATAATGGTTCCTTTTGCCTAGTCAATTCCTATAAACATCAAAGTGCATGAGTCCCGCTTGATCCACCTGGTCACGAAGTATCATACCTGCAAGAGAGAACCTTGATGATGTCAGCACCGACGGCAAGGTACAAGGTCCGGCAAGAAATTATGAAGTAGTTATTTAAGGTTAGCCAGCTAAAATATATCCCTTCTCAGTACGAAAACTTCATCCCTGGCACTTGTACAATGTCGTTGCTTCCTCAGCCAAGATTGCATTCCCCATTTGTCGCAGTAAAACTTTCTACAATAGGATTTTCTGCCGCAGAGGTATTGTGCGTGGGGTAACGGATAACTAGTGCCGATCTAACTATCTATTATAGCTGATTTCAGGAAGATGCGGAGCATAGCACACTAACTGCCACTCACGATAACTGTGTTTAATCTTGATCTTCTTGATACTGCCATACAAACTAGTCAAGCACTGTGTACACAGTTCTCCAACTTCAGCCGAACAAAACTCTGCAAACCTTACAGCGACAAATGGGGAAGGCAAATCTTGGGTGAGGAGCACAAGTATCAGGACTAGCCTCGACCTGCCCTGCTCTCAAATGGAGTTGTGGAGAATTGAGCACAAGTCACTACCAGCATGCTATTGTCCTTGGACAAAATTAACCGCCCACCAGGCAACAGAAGAAATTTCGGCCATTACAACCGCACTCCCCCACCAACCCCACAATCTTATAAACAAAACAAAAAATACAAAATAAAAATGTAAATGCATAGTAGAATGCATAGTAGAAATTGATCCAGAGAAGTTTCTTCAGGTGGTGTTGGACCTCCTCGGTGATGGGGAAGGTTGCGTTGCAATCGATCGTCTCAAGGCGGTTAATTTTGTCCACATACGATACCTTCAACAATGCACTGTACAGATCAGGCTTTTAATGAGGTTAAAAGAAACACTTCCCTGGATACATATTAGAGGGTCTCACATCCAGAAACGTAACTACAAATGAAGTAATGTTTTAGCAGTTTACTGTGAGTTGGAAGTAGTCCTCTTGCATTTTTCTGACAATTTTGGGATGTAGTTTCTAAGTGTAGCGGTGGTGGTGCTATCTGTATAGAAGTCTCCAGAGCATAAGAATATCTTAAGAGTTCACACCATTTGGCTCCTGACATGTGACAACATGATAGCTATTCTACTGTTGAATACGGCAGCCTATCATCTTGACTTAGTGTTTGTGGCCAAGACCTGGCATAGTTAAAGTTGGATGGTCCTTGGAGTCTGAAATGGGCTTCTTTAATTCCCTTAGTCAAAACAGTAACAAAGGGCCGGTTTTAGGTGTCTACAACAATCTGGCCGAGTGTGTGCTAGTCCCAGATCTACAAGGGTTGGGATGGTTGTTAAACATATGTCAGGGCAAGTGGCGTGAAGTACAGGACACCAAAAATCCACCCCATGGTTACTATATTGACTGAGGGAGCCCATTTCAGACTATGGGCACCATGAACACTAGGTAAAAGTGTGTCCAAGTCTTGGTGAAGAGCTATGTCAAGTTAACACAACACTAGTCCAATCTTGAGACAGTAACCACTAGTTTCTGGGCAACTTCGCTAGTCTCCACACCATATCCATACGAAAACAGAAAATGAAACCTGCAAACCGCCTTTTTTTTTCAGTTTGCAGTTTCCCCATTTTCAACCATTTTGGCATTTTCAGTACACCACAAAACCGACAGAAACGATCAAAACCGGTTGGAGTGAGACCCCCTATTGGATCCACACCCCGAGTAGTTGTCTTACAAAGTCAAGCGGTCTCTCTTGCCAAAAAACAAGGTGTGTGGTGTTGCCAGAAAACAGTTTGTTTCGAACACCCCAGACCTTTTTTTCCGGCCAGTAATAAACCCTGTTTGGACTTGGGGGCATACAGTATTATTTTTTCCATCTTGTTCTGCTTGTTCCGACCGGCGGGGGCTAATAAGTGTAATGGAGCCTAGCTCCACCGATCCGAAGCTAAGGTGGTACAAGGGTCCAGGATTTAGTCATGGTACACTTGGCCGGTAACTCCGACTCTGTGTAGTACACATGCGAAGCACACCTTAAAAATTATGGCTTCTCTTTGAGCAATAAAGTTCAATCACAGAAAACTGGAATAAGTGATGTTGATAACTTCACATGTTAATCAAATCAGAAGCTTCTGAAATTCTATTGTGGTCTGGTAAGTAACTTCTTAGAACCTGATCCCATTTTATGTGTAACTGGCACCATTGACAAAGAGAAAACTTCCCCAAAGAACTCCTACAATTCAAACCAGCTTCATTACCTATGTACCTAGAATCCAGCAGTGGATTATTTATTCTTGTATCTATTGGCTATAGGTCCTGTGCCTGGAATCATCTACAAAGTATCTTCAAAGTTCACAATTGAAGGGTATATTTCAAGTGGCTCTGCACCATTGGCATATTTTTTCTCTTGAGGTGTTGTTCCGGTTGCAGTGTACCAGAATTTCGTCTAAAATCAACCCCAACCACCCCTGCTCTGTACCATGACTATATCCTGGACCCTTGTACGATACAGTACTGTCGGTCACGTGGATGACTATGGAGAAAAATACGCTGGAATACAAAAAACTATCATGAATGTTTGATACCATTGTTTTGTAAGCTTAGCTCCATAGGGAAAAGGGGTAATATTTGAGGAGGACAAGCGGAGGAGATGATGGGATCCATCCGCATCCATCCGCAACCATCATCATCCTCCCCTTTTCATAAATTTTCATTGTGGTCTTTCATTGATTTTTATCTTGCTTGATCATCACCGTGAAATCGTAAGAAGTGAAGCGAATTTGCCTCCCTTCGGAAGTTCCTATTCCCCGCCAAAAGAACGCCTTTGATCAGAAGTGATCCGACAGTACCAGTACCGTAAAAACTCAAATAGAAGAAACATGTGCTAGGAGGCTGAAGGGGAAAACACCACAAACTCAGCCCCCAGTTGAGACAAAATAAAAGGAATACGATGCGCCTTACTAGGAGTGGTAACTCCAACGTCCTAGCACATGTTTCTTCTATTCGAGTTTTTACGGTATTGTAATACAGGACCAGATGCGAGACTGGGTCGCCCCATCGGAACTCAGACAGAGAAATAACCTACCCCCCGAGACACACGGCGACACGAAACGCGTGGCAACCTAAGCTAGCTTTTGCTTACTAAGGGTACTTTTACTTAGGTTGTTTCGCGTCACCGTGTGTTTCGGCCCACCGTGGCCTACGTTAAACGAAGGGGGCCCGACACGAGCTCGGACAGGCATTTGATCAGGAGTTTGGCCGTAGTACTCGTACGAGCCGTTAGGGGCAACCCGGATTTGGTGGCCTCTCCGTGTTAGCCGAACTCCTCCGCAAGATGCGATGTGGAGTACTACCAGTAAGACAATATCGAGGCCAGGCACCAGCGCGCGTTCTTATGGTTTTGCTTTTTTATATGCCATGAGCTCAGGGTGAAGAAAGCCAGGTTAAGCACGACCGTGTGTTCTTATGGCGGTCGCTTTTGAAGGGAGTGGAGAATCCTAGTACGAATAGGGTAAGAGTTGTTTCTCCTCTCCCTAAAAGATAATCTTAAACCAATTATATGCTCGCTGCAGTATCATACCTACTCGGGTATGGAGGTAAATGATGAGACGGACAGGGGGTCAAGATGTCAAAGCTTTTTACCCTTCCTGGCATTATTCCTGCCAAATTAAATAACCTTTTACCTCTACACGTACTGTACGAGTACAAAGTGCCCGGACCCATAAACCCCTGTCTGTCTCATCATTTTATCCCCTGGCCCGAGTAAGTCTCCCACAATGATTTAGCAGTCCAACTGCGACCCTTGGTAGGCCGCTCGGGGACCACCTCCTCTTTTCTTCTCATTTTTCTTTTTCCATTTTTCTTTTGACTTTTAACCTTAACTTATTTGAGCACGCTATCATACCGGTACTAGTATTTGTCTTATTGACCAATTTTGCACGGGGAAAACCTATTCTATACCAGCGGATCTCAGACCACCCCTATAGAATGCCAGCAACGTTTTTTCATCCCAATCTCACCTCTTGTGACAGGTCGTTTTTGGGTCGGCGCGGGGGGATCACCCAATCAACGCCCTTGGGGCCTATCACACGATGGTTTCATGTCAGGTTGGTTTCGGGCAGGGAGCTCGTTTCCATCACGGAAGTCCTTGGTCCGTGTCGGATTCATCACCAAGGCAGCGGTTCCTGGGGGGCTTGCCCTCTAGGTTTATGATGCGCCCCTTTTTGTCGGTTTTCGGGACGATTTGGGGTTGCGCGAGTCCTCTTTGCTGAGGGCTCTGGTTGGAGCAGGTGGGGCAATGGGGCTCAACTGATTTTGCGCTGGTTTTGGTGGCGTCATGGAAGGCGCCTGAGCCACATGTGGCTGAGCCCATACCAGTATGGATGGTTTGATTGTGGCGCGTGTGGCGCACGTTGGGGTTGAGATTGAAATTGTTTTTGGTTTTCTCTTGTGGTATGGGGCTGCGAGGACCGTTAGGGTTTTTGTTTTTTGGTTGGGATTTCCTATGTCTCTGGCTACGAGTCTCTGCCTTGTGTCTTCGGACTGGGGTTGCCTTGCCGACTGTGGGAAGTTTCCCATGCAGTAATGGTGCGCTCTTGCTACGATTTGTACAGGTGGTACTTTCCAGATGTACTGTGGGATAGGCACGTGTTATTTGTTTTTGTTATGGGCTGGCGTACCTCAAGGACTGCCGTAAGGTTAAGATACCAGATCGGTTTAGACCTTTACATAGTATAAATATATGGAATTAAATACCAGCAAAATGCGATGTTTCACCCACTGATCCCCCATTCTGCTAAACAAGGTAATAATAATTGTCTCAACATAGCTTGGCAACATGCATTCCCTCGCATTTTCCTAAAAGGGTGATTTTTAAGTGACACAGGCCATCTTCGTAGCAGCCCTTTGGTGCCAGAGCAAATTCTAAAATTCAGCTGTATTTCAGTTGTACTTTTATGAAATATTTAGGTTTTTTATGATTTTTTGTGATTGTGTTTTGTTGCTTAGAAGTTGAAGTACGCCCTCTTGGCTGTGGGCGAAACATGGTGTTTTTTGCTGGGATAAAAAAACCTCGCTGGTATTATAGGGAAGGCCCGAGATCGGCTGGTATAGAATAGGTTTTCTCATTTTGCACGTCTGTACACGTGTACCGGTGGTCGACGGCCGTCGACGGCAGTTTACTCATGCCTTCCTTTGTCGTCCTCACCCCGTCTTGGGCAGACCGGACGACTGGATTGGCTGCACCCGGGCATCCTCCCGGCCCCCACGGCGATCACTCGTGGCTGAGTGGAACGCATCCAGGACTCGGAACCAATCCCGAAGTCGCCTTGAGGATCACCCTTCAACCCCGGATTATTCGATAATCCCTTCGTTTGTTCCCGAATTTCGCATCTTTTTCGCGTTGCTGTAGCGTTGCGATCAGCAATGACTAGTCAGTAATGGGCAAAGTCTACCTTAAACCACCGTCGTGTTTAGACCCATCCACAATGCTGGGCACTAGTCTCCCATACCGTAAAAACTGGAATAATTGGACCTCGCGCTAGTATGCTGACTTAAGGTTTGTCTCGCTAAGCCTCATACATTTGTTTAAATCTTTCCTTTTTCTACTTCGCCACTCGAATCACCGCAGTCATATTACTTGTCCCAGGCAAGAAGTACCCGAAAATTTAGGAGGAAAACAGGGATAATTCAGGGATAATTCAGGGATAGAGCAGGGGGATTTTGTATGGCCGACCGTCTGTGCACATCAGTGCGCCCATACAAAAAAGGTCAAAGTCCAATTTTCGGGTACTTCTTGCCAGGGACGAGTAAGTGTTACGGTAGTGCTGAAACTCAAAGAAGTGAACCCCAGTTTTCAGTGTTGAGACACCCATTTCCTTCAAATTTGGGACTTTCCGTGCGCCCAACCTTATGTCAACATACGAGCGCGAGGTCCAATTATTCCAGTTTTTACTGTATTTGCCCAATCATGATAAGGAAAACGCCTGGATTGAGCAGCAGCGTAGTGCTCGGAAGGAGAAATATCAGTAGAACTCAGCATGCTCATGATTAACACAAAATTCTCTGCGTATATTTTCTCCCATCACCGAAATAGGCTTGGGTGGGTGCGAGGGGTTTAGGGGGAAATGGCCAATGGCATACTGTACGCAGTACTCGAGCGGTACCCGTAAGAACTGGAATGTTTGAACCTCGCGCTAAGACGTCAGAAATTCCCTCTCTTGGATAGGAGGGAGAGAGAACAGCGAAAACTGACCCCCTCAGACCGAGCTTAAGACAGAAAAAAAAAAGAAAAAAGAGCCAGACCATACCAACAAAGGCAACTCTAACGTCCTAGCGTCAGATTCAGTTCTTTCGGTACTGGAGTGCGCGATTTCGGCAAGAGGCCAAATCGAGGGCCCAACAGCCTTGCAGATAGTATTGGATACGTATAAGCATATAGGCGATAATGGCCAGGGACATTGATTACCAGGAATTACCGTACCTGAAAACTCATACTATCGGCAGGGGTTCAGTGTGCAAACTTGGACCCTTCTCCCTTCACGCCTAGACTCTCACAATACTTGTACATTTTGTCGGTGCAGAAAATAAAAGGGGTCTCCCTAGCTTAGTAATCTTAATATTACGGCATGTCTTTATTCCTTTACTGTGATTTACCAGCCAAATTCGGAAGTAACCTACTGTCTTGGCACCGAGGCTTCAGGATATTCCCACAAGCGGCTTCTGGATACTTGTTTTTGTTATTTTAGATCATTGTCTCACATGTTCCTTTTTCCTTTTTAAGGAAGTTCCTGTTTCACTGGACGAATTTTGGTTTGTTTCTTTCTTTTGAATACAGTCATCACCGTACCAATGACGAAACTGGGCGGGCGAAGGCCGGGGATAACTCACATGTAATTTTTTAACCCTAACCTTGACGATTTACTTTTTTAACCCACCAAATAACCTTATTCGTCGCCCGCCCAGTTTTGTCGTTGGTACGGTGATGACTGTAACCTCTTACCTTCTCCTCCAGCTTCACGCTGACAGAGTGTACAGTACCGGTATTCAGTGAGTCTGAGGGTGCAGAGAGGGGGTCCAAGTTTGCACACTGAACCCCCGCCGATGGTACGAGTACGAGTACCGGTATCCCATGGTACCGGTACTTGTAAAGTATCTCAAACATACCCCCCTGCAATCCATGGTAGTTTAGACTTTTTCTCTCCTCCGACAGCAACACACTGATCCCCTTTTCCCCATCCCCGGCTCATCAGTTCATTTTCCATCCCCCCCCCTGTCCCCCTAAGCCTATAACGTCAACTACGGGGAAGTGTCACAGCACCTAGAAGTGTCACACATGGCAACCATGACAACCACAACTAAAAAATGCAACAACTCAACCAATTCTTTACTAAATTGGATCAAACAAGGTGATATCAATTGAGAAAAGAGAGGAGAGTTAATTTAGGCTTGAAAAGTAAAAAAAGAAAATTCCTCAGTAAGAGATACCAGAAGAAAGAGAGAAAAAGTACATAAAACTGCAAGAAAGAAGATAGGACAAGCAAAGATACAGTAGTATGCAGAACTATTTACAAAATGGATAGAGGTAATCTGCTACTTGCAGAGAAAATATTGGAGATAATAGTTGGCCAAGATTGAAGTCTGAAGTGTGCTGAAACCCCTGGGAAATAGGTCAATTTTATTGTAAAACTATAAAAATGTTAGAAAGACTTGCAGAAGTTAAGAGACAGCTCAGGGCATAAGGAGTGAACTACAGGTATGGCCCAAGGTCAGTGTACTGAGAATATCATGATTAATAAGGATTTGTTATATCTTAGCAGTAGTGAAGCTAGTGTTATTATATATTTAATGGGTAATAATATAAGAAGTTTTCTTGTGGGTCCTAGTCCAAGTAATTGCCTCTGTACTGCAAATTAGTCAAGAATAGTCAGATAATCCATATCCACAATTCCAGTGAGAAATAAATTCATTTGTACTTAATTTATTGCTCCTAATTCAAAGCAAAAAGGTTTACGGTAAGTATAATTTAAAATTTATCTAATTATCATACCACAATAGATCTATTATTTCAGCACTGAAACCTTTCTAATCATACTATAACTTTTTCTAGTTATATTGTAGTAAAAATCCAAACCCTCAAGAGTTCAGTTAACCTCAGATATTTAAACATTTACATAATTTATACCATTTTGCCTAGTATTTTTAATTTTACATATATATTATTCTACTCAGTTTAATAATTCTATATTAAATATTATTGAGAAATATGTATTAAATATAACTTAAGCCTGTTCCTGGTAATATAATCTTTGCTATTGTATTCATTTGTATATAACAACTATAGTTACTGCTATGATATGTACTTTACTAGAAAGTACTAAGTACATACAGTAAATAGTTTAGTAACTATCCAACTATATTGCCAAAAGGGTGACTATGAAAGTATTTAGTTTTTCAATATGATTAAGACATATTCCCAGATAATGAGTAAGTGATTTTTCGGTATATAAACAACTTGTAGTTGGGAAATATGTAATAGAACTTTGTGTATTATAATATATCAAAAATGGAATAACAACAGCTCTGCTACTACTAAATTATAGCAAGTGTTGATCAATCATAATATTCTGAGTACATTACCCTTACGCCACACCTGTATTTCACTTTTTATCCTTCGAGTTGTCTCTCCTGACCTCTAAGGCTCTTTCTAACATTTTTATAGTTTTACCATTAAATTAACCTATTTCCCAGGGGTTTCAGCACACTTCAGACTTCAATCATGGTCAACTACTATCTCCAATATTTTCTCTGCCAGTAGCAGATTACCTCCATCTACTTTACAAATGGACTTGCATGCTCCTGTATCTTAGCTTGTCCTATCTTCTTTCTTGCAGTTTTATGGACTGTTTCTCTCTTTCTTCTGGTATCTCTTACTGAGGAATTTTCTTTTTTTACTTTTCAAGCCTAAATTAACTCTCCTCTCTTTTCTCAATTGATATCACCTTGTTTGATCCAATTTAGTAAATAATTGGTTCAGTTGTTGCATTTTTTAGTTGTGGTTGTCATGGTTGCCATGTGTGACACTTCTAGGTGCTGTGACACTTCCCGGTGGTTGACGTTAATGGCTTAACGTTGTCTTTCCGCACTATTAACTTTGGCGGTTTTCCCGTCTACGACCAATATAGATAGTAATTCCTTGGCATTTTCACACTGAGACATATTCCACCGGTCCTGTGCGGAGCGACCGACCAAGGGATAAAGGGTCGGGTTCAGACCCTCAATAGAATCATCAATGCCGACCTCGAGCCCTACGCCCGCACAGGCACACCTCGTGACAACATGGTTCGAATTGGGTTGGAGGAAACGCTTTTCACCTTACTCCTCATTGGAGACGGGAGTTGTCGACCGCCAGGTAACTCGTCTCTGCCGATTATAGACCTTGGATACGTCAAACAACAAGCCACCTCTTATAATTCAACTTACGATTTCTACCATTTCAGCAACATAAGATATGCGGCGCCACCCCTTGGGGATCTTAGATTCCGCAAACCCCAGGCACCGCTTCCTCAGGATGGAATACAAAACGGAGACATCCCCTTTGCAAAAAGTGCCTGTGTCCAAACCTTCCCACCCGTCTTCGGCTTGCCTGGCATTCCGCCGGGATCAGATTTGGGTGTTGAAGATTGTCTGGTAAGTCTATTGACGTTGATACAGTTCCTCCTTTTTATTTTTTATTTTAATTTTATTCCTTTCCTTTTACTTTTAGTTAACAGGAGAGCGATTAGTACCTAGATGTCCATGTCCCAGCGTGCGTGAAACCAGGCGATAATGTTCCAGTCCTCATTTGGGTCTACGGTGGTGGTTATGTTCTCGGCTTTAAAGAGTTGATGGCAGATCCAGCCCGTTTGATCCAATCTGCCGATGAACCCATGATATACGTATCCCTCAATTACAGGTTAGCCATTGCTCAACCCCTGCTCTCATCAAAACTACCTATTACGAGTGCTAATTCATGATTCACATTAGGCTTGGAGCCTTTGGGTGGCTGTCTCCGCCGAATGAGACAGACATTGATGCAAACATCGGTCTCCATGACAGCCTGGCTGCCATGGAATGGGTCGAAAAGTACATTTCCAGGTTCGGGGGTGACAAGGGCAAGACTACTGTGATGGGTATAAGTGCGGGAGGGGGAGTGATCATGCACACTATTACGGGCAATGGAGGAAAAGGCAAGAAGCTTCCATTCCAACAGGTATGTCTATCCCTCTTACGTTCCAAGGTGTAATTGGCGAGATTTACCTAACATTCCCACGTCCTTGTCCTGAAATAGGCAATCGTCCAATCTGCCGCATCCAACCCCAAAAGAACACATTTCGCCATTCGGAACGCTCAATACGACGCATTCAAGAAGAGCGCAAACTGCACCACCCTAAAGTGCCTTCGCAATGCGCCCACCGAAGTACTCATCAAAGCAAACCGCGACCTTATACTGACGCCCGGGGAAGAGGGGATAGGAAATTTTGGCCCAGCGGTTGATGGGCATTATGTCCCGGATATTCCTATCAGACTCCTATCTCAAGGGAGGTACCACCGTGAGCTCAAAAGCCTGATTTCAAGTAACGTCGGCTTCGAGGTGTGTTAGCCTCCCCAAGCATACACTATAGTGGAACTAACACCTTCCCTAGGCTTCAGTCCGGTTCCATACCCCAGACACTGTAACCAACGGCACGTTTGAAGGCCTCCTCAACGGTTTCTACTCGCTAGCTCCAGAAGCCGTAAAACAGCAAGCACGTGCTCTGTATCCGTATCAAGGTCCTGGCATTCCTGAATGGCTGCGAACAAGTGCCTTCTATGGTGATTCAATCTTTAATTGCAACCATGCATGGTTAGCAAAGGCATTCCGAAACTCCTACAGATACGTCTTCGATATGCCACCGGCCTTTCACGGTCAGGATTTCCCCTATACCTTCTACACTGGCCCCAACAATAGAGTCGCAAATGACACAGCTGCCATCATCCACCAGAAATTCATCACCAACTATGCCATCCATGGAGAGCCCGGCTGCGAGCAGGGTGCCTGCTTCCCCCGCTATGGGAGCGGCGAGAATGCTCTCTCGATGAACGTTTCGGAAATTAAAGTTGTGAAGGATCCGTGGGCCACCGAGAGATGCGATTTCCTAGTTAGTCTTATGGAGTTTAGTTGAGCTTTTCGGATCAATGTTGGGGTATCGCTTACTCGGGCGCAAATTAAAGATCCGGAAAGAGTGACCTCGATAGCTATGTTGCAACCATTCATTTTGTTTGTCACTTCTTCCGGATCTTTAATTTGCGCCCGAGTACGTGTGTGGGGCTTTTGGCGGTAGGTGAGAAGCATTCTGGTCAACGTTTCAGTAGGAACATAATAGTAACATTATTTTTCTTAAAATTTAATCATTTAACCGCATATATGGCCCGTTGGCTAAGTTCAGTCTAGGCTTACGGTGCCGCTTGTTATGACGGACTCCGGAGATAAGTCCCCGCGTCGGCTCTTTCGCTACAATTGACAACCCCCGTATTGCGCCAGACCACTACCGGTATAGCGCTCTACGATACAAATCCAACTTCTCCCGACCAAATTCCACATATCATACTCTCATACAGTGTCCCAGCGTTACAACCATACCCACTCACTATTTCCTGCAGTCTTGATGGTGCCGAATTTTCCCTACATCGTGCTAAAGAGGTACTAGTGAAATTAGCGTATTTCTTTGATTGGCAGACTCAACTTCAAAGACGTTTAATCGGGGGATTTCACAATCCGGAATTCGTGATCGCTATAGTCGTGACAGGCTTGTTTACCGTGACAATAGCCTGATTGGAAAAAGTGGGATTTCGCAAATACGATAATTATACTATGATAAATGTTTTGTTAGCTAGTGGTGATTCCATTTATTTATCCTAGCGATTTACAAGTACTCGGGTGTCAGGGTTAGTCCGCGAACACCAGGATTTATTCTGAGCATGAGCTAAAGTGGCAAATATCCAATAGAAACCTTGAATAGATAGTTCAACCAATAGTAAAGCAGAAAGCGTTCGAGGAATTCTTCTGGTTTTCAACACACACCCCTTAGTGCGTGCGCTATTCCTAATATCGTCGTTAGCTTTGTCAGCCCTGTGTTCGCGGACTAGCCCTGTTATCCGAGTACCTTGCCGGCGTTCACTACTCGTAGTCAAACAAAAAGCAAATACCTCCTGCCTATTCAGTGCGGTTCGTTGGCGTTTTAGCACATGGTTGCCATCCCAAGTGCACGTTTACCTCACCAGAAAAAGTCGGTATCTTTTCGCTTACATAACAGAATTTTTATCTCTGTCTATCCCTTAGGTGGGCCATGAGCTCCAACCTGTGACCTCTTGCTGTGGCGGCACCCTGAAAGATCCCGAATTCTCGATTGCCAAATCCCCCTGATCCCAACACCGTATCATGGCTCCGGAGGTTATCGGTAGTTTGCACAGTGAATATATCGATAAGTGCACCACCTCACACCTACTGGTGGGATTATGCTCGTATCAGGGTTGATGGTGCGCCTGTAGATGGGAAAAGAGCCGGATCATTAACTTGACCTGAAGTGCTTTTGATATCACTCGATTGACAATTTGACATTTCTAGAAAAGTATCATACGAAGCTAGTTTTTCAGTTTGCATTTCAGCGTAATGTAGGGAAATTCGGCACTATTGACACTGCGGGGGATATTATCCTCGTATCATAGTTACTTTAGAGGCGGATAAACCGGGAGACTAGCAGGGGGGTCAACGAACACGGGGGCTCAACAACATGCCAAGCAAAATAGGTTTTGCGCCTTAGAACGCACTCTACTCGGGTAGTTGCCACGGTAACAACGTGGATTAGGGTTGCTGGAGTGCAGACTGGGAGTCACCTTGCACTTGGAGGGTAAACACAGTGGCTATGATTGGAGGATTGCAAAGTAGTCACCGAAACCCCAATACCATAAAAATTCTTGGAATCCGCCATTACTCGTAGATTATCAGCCATGATCGGCGCGTTAGCCCGGGATAGGTTAAGCCCGATAAGTTAATAGAATTGCGAATACCGGTTAGCGAGATCCAAGCTGTGGAGTGGACCAATCTTCTACTGTGTTGGGAAAATACTAATCCCCTTCCGGATGTCTTGATCTCGGAATCCAAAGATCAGAGAGCTGCCTGAGACGGCGGATTTTAAGAGTTTTCACGGCATCAATCTCCGACTATTTGCCTCCCTATACCCTGATATTACCGTTCCATTTCTCCTACCTGTCATAAGCACTAACTATAGCCATTCCAAAATTATGAATCTCAGTAGAATAAATTCACCGAGAGCGGCCGCGTTGACCATTTTCTACGGTATTGTCAGACTTGGGGGGCGCAAGGCCCAGGCAATTGTGAGAGGCCATTTTTGGGATGCTGTTTCTGGGGTGCGGTTGCCATTGTCTCTGCAGATTTTCGTCGGTCGCTATTGGTAGGGTGGAGAACAATCATGCTGGCTCGGGAGTCCGAGTGCGTTCTGCGACATCTGAAAACCCTCATTTTTTCCCCATCTTGCACTTGGGTTATAGTTCTCTCCTGTGGAGTGCGCGCAGCCGGTAAAAAACCTCGATAATGCACTTTTAGTGTCTTGTGCGTTGAGCCCCCGTGTCCGTTGACCCCCCTCCTAATCTAGGCTGGTGCACTATTCAACTCCGGTTACTCGAGTATCATAATATCATACCTAGAGGATTACAATGACTAATCGTTTGACGTTGGGTAGATTCTAGGATTAACGTCTCGCAAATGGTTGTCTGTGTCGGGCAGCAAGTCATCAGTGGAGCGCATGTCCCGGATGAGTCCCGAGATCGCTCACTTCCTCATTTCCCCAAACATTGCACGCAATTCTGGGTTTATTAACTCTACAATCGTACTGATATTCTGCGATTAGCGAAGCCCTCATCAAAAGGTTTCGTTAGAAACTGCTGCTACTCTGGGCTAACCTCGATAGAATTTCTCTTCCAGGCTATACCTGGTGGTGAAAATGTCTAGTTGATACTGCGGTCGAGACTACCGAAACTGAGTGCATGTCGCATCGTCTAATGGAATTCCTGGACCACTTGTCCGCCTCCTACGATTGCACTGTCCTAATGTCGTCACCCTGCGTGGTTAAATTACACTATGGGGGAGACAATTTGGATCCCGCGTGAGCTTCAACAAAACGTTCTACCACTGTGAGGTAAGTCCGCTGCCTTCCTCAATACATTTGCTGCCTTTCCTCACTGACCTGGCTAAAGAATATCCCCTTTAGCAACCCCAACAATGTTCTCCTCGCATAAGAGATGGGATCACTCTGTGATGAAGTTTTAGACCCACATCAGCAAAAACTATCCGGAATTGATCCACTCGGAAACGAGATCCCAGACAAGCATCTAGCAAACAGAGCCCTCGATTTTCAGGAGATCAAAAAGAGGTTCAACAAGTCCACTAAGATTACATAGTCGAAAAGGCATACAAATTTGGGGGGGGGGGGGGGGCATTGCGGCTACGATACAACCTGCCATCAAAGAACCCCCGGACGTAGTTTACATAAACATAAACGACTCCTAATTCTCTGGTATACACCTCTCCTCCACCACCCCGCCTCAAGTAAGCCTGCGCTAACACACTAAAGCGCAGGGAGTAAACGTGGTAACCAGCATCATGAAAATCTCAGAAAAAAATCTGCAGGAATTCCTCCGGCTCTGTTTATCGAACTACTGGCAGGCCAGGATAGAGCCCCCTGTCGGCGGTGGGCGCCGTCGGCGCCCAGTTGATTGGTGAGCGGGGAACCCAGATGACCCTGAAGACTTGCCATTTCTCTAGTATTGCTTCCATCAACGTTACTCTTGGGTTTCCCCTTACCAAGCAAATTATCAACGCTCCGAAGGTTATCAACACGCCTATAGTCACCTGCACGCCGGTAGTACAGGACAAAGAGCGAGCTGCAAGAATTGTCAAGGGTAGGATTGAAAGACTATTTTGGAAGCTCTCGGTTTCACTCCCCCTCTCCATTCATACAAGATCACTCGCCCCCCTACTGACTCAACCTCAAAGATAATCACCTGCATCGAAGACCTCTGTTCCCGAGACGATAACTACATCAGGATGCCTCTGGATCAAGAAATAATTAGCAAGCCCCAGCTAGAACTGACAATCGACGGCATCATAACTACCGTCGTAAAAGGCGAACGAAAAATCATCCCTCAAGACATCTGCGTTATAAGGAATAGAATAAAAATCGAAAATGCACCGGATGCAGGGGGCGGGCAGTGGGCGCGCGGAGGACGAATCGGAAGTCTTCCTACACATGTAGAACCTGAAGCGTGAGCTACCGCACATGGCGACGAGGGGATAGCTGAACCCGGCGATGGCGGCAGGCAAGAATGACCAAAAAACGGGGAAGAACCAAATAACGGTGGAGGGCCACGGTCTCAAGCTCTGCATGAACACAGATGGCGTGGTGGGCATGGGGGCGAGGTCAAATAGCACCATGGAGATGAAGGAGGTTTTGGCGATTAAGGCTGAGAGGTAATTGACACTCACACATGCCCACTCGTTCACCAATAAACCTCTAAACAGTGTAACTAATGGTGATGAATGGACAGGGACTCGGTCGCAGACTAAATACCCTACACCCGCCACATGCAACTCTTCGGCGACATAATGACGGACAAAGGCGGGGTTCTAGGGGTCACGCGATTCGGACTTGCCAAAATGAGTGACAGCGCCCTGAAGGTCACTTCGTTTCCAGAAGACCACCTGACACCTATTTGAGGCCGTGTTCCACATGAAGAGCGACGCTACTGAGGGCCAGTCCGAGTGCATGACCCTCGGACAGTCCATGAGAATCGGCACGGGCGCTTTCATGGTCGCCCGGAGGCTCACGATCGGTCCGCGCGACCTGGTAGCCAAAAGGATTGCGTTTGAGAATCTTACCTGACGATGTGCCTTTATCCGAGTAAGATGCTGGGTGGTGGACGGTGACTTTTGGGGGCTCCCTCCTTTTTCGGGTTCGGAGGGGTTCGAAGTTGTTGGGTGGGTCATTCTTCATTCATAGAGAAAATTAATTCCCTGGCAGTGGATTGTTAGGTGTTATGATTGTGACCGGGGCTCCTTGTGGCATTGTGGTTATATGTACCTTGTCAAAAAGAAATACCTAGTCCATTACAGCTTCTGGTATCATTAATGTAGCGCATCCGATGATCCCGGCGAAGTGAACAAATATGTGGACGCAGCCTAGAGTAGTGCTCAAAAAACTATTGGCTAATCTAAATACCAAATTGTGCCGAGCATTGCTTTATTCGTAGGAATTTAAGTTACACCTCCGAAAAAAATAACATCAACACGCCGCGCAAGCCGTTCTTGGAGGAGCAAAAAAGGGATTGGTTTTTATTCTGCCTATCTTGTGGTAGTGGCCCTACCCCTCATACAAACTCCATGGGCTCACGTCCGAGCGCACCGGGGGATGAGATGGCAAGAATCATTGCCCAGGCCCACCCAAGAACGCAAATCTTCTTACAATGCTTGGTCCAATCTCATCGTACTCAGCCTTAGTATGGCAGTAGCTTCTGAATTCTGGCGCTTGACCCAATAAACTTCCTCCGAACCATGGCGCATGTTTTTGCCTCTTGTGAGTAATAACCTGGACCTCCAGCCCACCTGACTTAACGCCACCTGATTTCTCTTCCGACTTGCGAAGACGAGCATCGACAAGATGGCGGATGTCATTCTGAAGACGTCGACCGAAATCCTGATAGAGCGTAGAACCGCCAGAGAGAACAATATTCTATTAAGTCAAATTCATTAGTCCTGGGCCCAACATGGGTACCGATTTCTATACCTTGTAGAGACCTCTCCGAACGTCAATAGGCGAGCTTTGGATAACAGTATCCACCACAGTGGGTAAGGGCGTCAAGAAATCACTAGAATAAATTCCTGGATTAAATAATATCTCGGGTGCCAAGAACCTCTCATACCCCACATCGACTGTAACTTTCCGACCTCCAGGCTGCTGCTCAACAAGGTATTTCTGAAACCTCTCTGGTTCTCGGTCAAATTTTGTGAATTCCTTGACGATCTCTGGACAAACGTAACAGAATTGCTCCTTAATCTGTTGAGCGGTCTCCTTGCTGTGGTCGAGCTCGCCTCGGTCACGGAGATGCGACTGAACAAAGTCTGTGATGTTGCTCCCGGCAATAGGAATGGACTTGATCGATGATCCGATGACATAGCCCTCAGCAACCGGAATAACCTGTGTAACACTGTGTCCCGAGTCAACAACAGTACCAGTCAAGCTCCGGTCCTGAACCTTCCGACTGGTCCAACTCGCAGCCAATGCCAGTACCGCCTGCAACGCAATATATAGTCCGGCACAATTGAAGGTCTCGAACATGATCTCGGCTGTGTGTTCACGAGATTCTGGAGGATTTAGAGGCTTTCAAGGCCAGGTCAGTTCACAGCTCACGCCGAAATTTCTAGGGTGATAATTACAGGTTCCGTGAGAAGGAAGTAGTGATCTTCCGGCTCGACTCGAAGGTATTTGAAAATCGAGTCGTGCCAAAAACGCTCCATGTGGTCCTATAAGAATGGTTAGAATTCCTAATTGCCCCTTGTTTCGGGGCGATCGGATAGATGTCATACCCAATTGTCAACTTGACCATGGCTTATCGGATTATGGTCGCTATAGCCTATCACCAGTCGTCAGCTATTTCCTCTATTGAAATCTAGAGTCTGGAACCTAGAGCAACACTGCCCCGAAACTCCGTACCTGGTGGAAGGGGTCGCGCAGATGCTTCAGCTCCAATAAAGTAATCAAGGTCCTCAGCACCCCTTTTAGCACTCAAATGGCTAAACTGACTAGCCCCTCCTCTTAGGTATGAGGGTTTCTGAGCCACTGGTGGGCGCCCCGAGCCTGAACCCCCTCCTCCACAGGAGGATCCCTTGATAGCGATGGCGGTAGGGAACACAAATGATGGCGAGTCGTTCCCGGCAAAGCCTGTAAAACACGTTTCAGTATACCGAGACAGCAAACCCGAGGGTGGAGATCGGGGTGCTCACCTAATTTGGAATAGCCAGACCCGCTATGATAGTCTAGTCAGCAAAAGGATAAAACCAAGAAAGTCTATAACGCTTACATGTCCATGACAACGGCCGGGGGTTGAGAAGGCATTCTGAGTGTATTGAGAGGATGGAAGTATAGACTGTTGAAAAAAGAAAGAAAGAAGGGGGGGGGAAGAAAGGATAGGGTATAGCTGGAGTGTAGAATCTAAAGTGTGGTGGTCTCTGGATCGGCGTCGTGGTAACGTGGTAACCTTCGACTTTCGCTGGGTGACTGCGAAGGGCAGTCTTGGCGTGGTTCTACTCCCAATTGCCTGACGTTTGTAAAAACGACTGCTATTGCATATGGGCAAAATCTTGCCCGGAGCCTCAGGATTTTGCCCATATGCAATAGCAGTCGTTTTTACAAACGTCAGGCAATTGGGAGTAAGGTATTATTCAAGACTAAGTGGGGTGCGGTCCCACAAAAAGTCTTAGCTTATTGCCTATTCTAATTATGATGTCATACAAAGAAATGCCAAGAAACACGTTTGTACCTGAGTATGATATGTGGAATTGGGTCGGGGGAAGCTGGATTTGTATAGTGGAGTGCTATCAGTAGTGGTCTGGCACAATGAAGTAGTTGTCAATTGTAGCGGAAGAGCCGACGCGGGGACTTGTCTCCTGAGTCTATCACAAGGGAGCTCGTCATAACAAGCGGCACGGTAGGCCTAGACTGAACTTGGCAAACGGGCCGTGTACGATATGCAATTGAAAGATTAAATTTTAAGGAAAAGAATGTTATTAATATGTTCCCCCTGAAACGTTAACCATAATGTTTCCCACCTACAGCCAAAAGCCCCACATAGGTAAGTGATACCAACATTGACCCGAGAAGCGCAACTAAACTCGGCGAGACTCACTAGGAAATCGCATCTCTCGGTGGCCCACGGATCCTTCACAACTTTAATTTCCGAAACGTTGATCGAGAGAGCATTCTCGCCGCTCCCATAGCGGGGGAAGCAGGCACCCTGCTCACAGCCGGGCACTCCATGGATGGCGTAGTTCGTGATGTGTTTCTGGTGGATGATGGCAGCTGTGTCATTCTCAACCCTATCGTTAGGGCAGGTGTAGAAGTTATAGGGGAAATACTGACCGTGAAAGGCCGGTGGAATATCGAAGACGTATCTGTAAGAGTTTCGGAATGCTTTTGCTAACCATGCATGGTTGCAATTGAAGATTGAATCGCCATAGAAGGCACTTGTTCGCAGCCATTCAGGAATGCCGGGACCTTGATAGGGATACAGAGTACGTGCTTGCTGTTTTACAGCTTCTGGAGCTAGCGAGTAGAAACCGTTGAGGAGGTCTTCAAACGTGTCGTTGGCTACAGTGTCTGGTGTAGGGAATTGGATTGAGGCCCAGAGAAGGTGTTAGTTCCACTGTAGTGTATACTTGGGGAGGGTAACGTACCTCGAAGCAGACGTTACTTGAAATCAGGCTTTTGAGATCACGGTGGTACCTCCCTTGATATAGGAGTCTGATAGGAATATCCGGGACATAATGCCCATCAACCGCTGGGCCAAAATTTCCTATCCCCTCTTCCCCGGGGGTCAGTATAAGGTCGCGGTTTGCTTTCATGAGTACCGCAGTGGGCGCATCGCGAAGGCACTTTAGGGTGATGCAGTTTGCGCTCTTCTTGAATGCGTCGTATTGAGCGTTCCGAATGGCGAAATGTGTTCTTTTGGGGTTGGATGCGGCTGATTGGACGATTGCCTATTTCAGGACAAGGACATGGTAATGTTAGGTAAATCTCGCCAGTTACACCTTGGAACGTAAGAGGGATAGACATACCTGTTGGAATGGAAGCTTCTTGCCTTTTCCTCAATTACCCGTAATAGTGTGCATGATCACTCCCCCTCCCGCAATTATACCCATCACAGCAGCCTTGCCCTTGTCACCCCCAAACCTGGAAATGTACTTTTCGACCCATCAGCCAGGCTGTCATGGAGGCCGATGTTTGCATCAATGGATCGAACGGGCTGGATCTACCAATAACTCTTTAGAACCGAGAACATAACCACCACCGCAGACCCAGATGAGGACTGGCACATTATCGCCTGGTTTCACGCACGCTGGAACGTAGACATCTAGGTACTAATCACTCACCTGTAAACTTAACGGAAAGGAAAAAAAAAGAAGAAAAAGAGGCACTATATCAAAGTCAATAGACTTACCGGACAATCTTCAACACCCAAATCCGATCCATGCGGAGTGTCATGCAAGCAGAAGGAGGGTGGGAAGGTTTGGACAAAGCAAGCCTCGCAATTGGGCCCGGGCTTAGATCGGGTCGGGTTGGGCCGGGTCGGGTCGCCCAAGTGGCAAGCCCGGGTAGCCCGAAAAAGCCCGAAATAAAGCCCGAAGAATTGTCACTTTTGTTGATCAAATCACAAGATATCACTCATATCTTCCAAAATTGCTGTGAACCTGGGGCTTCTGTCGTCGTCAAGCTAGTGTTTTGTTGAGAAATTTTCAGCCTCACATTTTTAATTACCCCTTTTCATCCCAGTTGTGTAGCTGAATTTTAATTCTTGACAAGTGATCTCTGTTGAGGAACAAGATTTCGGAATATCGCAAGTCTTGATACTGCACTATCAATACTATTAGCTTCTTTTCTTTTCCATCGTTCACGTCATGGTAACTAACTCTCATTCAACTCTAATCACCTGTGTTTCCTAGAATCAATGCAGCTTGAAAGTCTCTCAAGTACTAAAGTTATGATAAAATAGTTAACATCTTTAAATAGAATTGGATTAATACCTGTTCATGAATAGTTTGGGCTGTTTGGGCGGCCCGGGCTTTTTTGGGTCGGGGTCGGGTTTGGGTCGGGCCCGCCATGGTTTGGGCCGGGTTTGGGCCGGGCTTAAGAATTTGCGGCCCGGGCCGGCCCATTGTGAGGCTTGCAGAGTTCTTCCATTCCCAAAAATTCCTGCCACCTTTGCCTGTTTTGCTAACCTCTTGGTGTAACACTTGCTCCTTCCATCTCTTAGTTCCAAACCTTTAGTACCTCTAGCGCGTGTTCCTGCATCATCCCCAAACATCTCCGATGCACCTAACCTTTGACCCAAACGCACCACAACTTCAACTCCTATGTTCTCCAACATTCTCCAAAAAAAACTTTTCCTAAGCCAAACGTTTGTTATCGTAATTCATGTCGCAGATATGGAACCTTCGTGAAAACTTTAACACGCCCAAACAATTACTCGTAAATCCCTAAAAGCCTCAGAAAATAATCCAGGTACGACCCCCGCCAAATCCCCTCCTAGGATGAAGGTAAGATAGCTGAGCAACACTTCACTCCCCCTCCTATACCTATCACCATATGCACCTCCAGCAATCCCCTTTCCCACATCAACCTACCTGCCTCGTCCGGGGTAATCTTGTACTCCGCGTACCCCGGCCCCTCCTCCCCACCACCCGAGCAGCAACCCCCACCAGGACCCCGATCCCTCTTCGGTCAAGAACCCACTTTCCTGGATCTCAAGGATGGATCAAGCTACATCTTGGTTTTTTGTATTCGCCTCTATGACGGTTTCCTAGGCAAGAAGGAGTATGTATTCTAGCATCGAGTTACCGGGGGCATTATAATTAACTTGGAGGCGTGCGTCTAGGACTGAGGGCACAAAATTCAGGCTAACTAGAGTATGTAGAATTCTGAGATAATGGCGGAGATGATTTCTACGACAATTGGCTTTCTGGGGTGAAAAGTCGAGATGTGGGTTCTATTTTGATGAGGGTGCAGGGGCCAGGGGTCAGGTTGCTGCATCTGGTGGTCGGGATGCGGTGGCTGAGGGAGTACAGTTCATTGGGGGTTTGATGGCTGCTGCTAGCGGAGAGTAAGCTTGGATTTGACAGCAGCTGGAAGTGGAATTTGGGAGCACGGCACCGGTGGGGGAATCATGGTGCCCGCTCAGATCCGGGCCCCCAAGGGCGCCGCCTGTAAAGAACGCTTTAATCAGAGTAAATAGACCTGACACCTCCATATTCCGGAGTAGCAATAGTTTTGATACAAGGTAAAACTAGAATAAATACCAAATGTACAGCAATGAGGTGGAAATGAATCCTGAATCTCATCCACTCCATTGCAATGACTTTACCATCCTACATCCAGCATCGTGCACGGGTGGCCTTCACCTTGTTCTAACTATTTGGGGAAAAGATTTCGGACAAAAGTACAGCACTCAATACACCGAACGTTCCTTTGAAATACAGGTTCCGGTCACCTAACAAGGGAGACCGCAACAACCCGTGAACAACAGAGGGATAAACTTTGAGATACACTGCTGCTGCCCGAGAGCAGGTTCGGATATTGTGGGGTAGTAACAGAGGCTGCACGTAGGCTGGAGTGATCCAATCCCGGAATCACGGCCATTATGATATATCAGTTGGTGGAGGCTGGAGGTTGACAGCTTCCTCTCTCTCGGGGCCCACCATTTGTTCCTGGAGGGTTTGTTAGCAATTCATTGTTAAGGTGGTAATTCTAGTTGATCCTCTTCAGCTTCTTCAAAGATATGAGATTGGTGAGGCAGGAGAGTTAGGTTTTGGGTTCTGAATGCTGAGGTTATAAGGTCTGGCAAGAGGTTGATTTGCAGTAGATTCCGAGGGTCTGCAGGTGGTGGGCTGGGCGAGCCTTTGACTTTCCATTGAGGATCTGGATTTTCCACTTTGTGAAGAGTTGCCCCAGTTCCCGAGGGTGGTGACAAGGAGGTGCTTGATGCGGATAATAATTTAATACTAGCAGCCGCTCTAGCTAGCCTGTCAAAGAGGGCTCTTCAGCCTTCTGTAGCCTCTAGGGGAGCATTCGCCTGCCCATGTAACATTTCCTTATCGTCCCTTGCCTGTGCCTAGTGATGGGCACGATCATGATCGAGCAGATCATGGGGGCCATGCTCGATCATGATCTGATCGAGGGGACCCTGTGATCGAATGATCGATGAAACTGGGGAGCCCTGATCGAGTGATCGAGTATGGTCGATTATTGTCAACCATACTCGAGTATGATCGATTTTGTGCCCATCAGGGATTAGATATTCATTCAATATGGATTCTGAGTATTTTCACTCGTGTTATAACAAGAATAGAAGAGCCATACCCTATCGTCTATTTATGTATCATGGTACTTTGTGGCTGATCCAGAGTGTGTAGAAGCCCGGATAGGTTTCGACTCCCTACTTATTGTTGAATAAATTTATTGAAAGTCATTGGTAGTATTGACTAGTTGCCATAGACTCGAAACGATGGGAGTGGTGACCTTATTATAAAGTCAGCAGTCATGATAGTTTGTTGTTGGATAATTTGTTGAGGAGCTAACAAGGTAAAGCCCGGCCAAATGAATTGGTATCTAGTTTGCCGGTAGACTCCCTTTATATAAGTTCATCACATCACCCAATCACTAAGATTAGTAGAGTGATCGGTCATGAGCCAAGATGCTCGAGTATAGCCGATAATGGTCGAGCATGATCGAGCAGTACCCATGATCGAGCAAATCGATCAGATCTGCTCGATCATGACCTGATCGAGAGACCCCCTTGATCGAGGTGATCGAGCAGACTACTGATCGAGCTAAACTCGATCATGATCCGATCGTGCCCATCACTACTTGTGAAGAATATCTGCGGCAAGATTCGTGTTCGCCAAATTAGTGTTTGTTCCTTCCATTTGGGGGCCGCGTTCTTGCTCATCTACTGGAGTGTTGCTTGGACCAGGATCACAAAAGTCAAGCAACTCATCATTATCCTCTATGGATAGTCTCTGGAGAAGGAGCATATCGTCTGCCCTACTGGTGTTCGCAATATTGCTGTTCGTTTCTTCGATTTGGGGGCCCAGCTATGCCTCTTATACAGGAGTGTTGGTATGTGCCTTGTGACTGAGTGAGACTTCTTGTGAACACGTTGACCGGGTGAGCGTTCAGCAAGGCGGCATCCTCAGTGAGGCTTGGCAGATATTTGTTAGCAGTTTGGTGTGATGCGTACGGAGGTGTCAAACCACGCCAATGACCTACGGTAGCGTGCTTTGATATTCTTAAACTTGCGCGGTTGTCTTGTCATGGCTAGTAGTAACATGCACAAGCGCGGACGATGAGATCCGGAATTGTTCTGGGAATAAGACTTTGATCGGATGCTTCTTTTTATTTTCGTTTCCTTTTAATCATCGGTCTATTGTGACATCAATAAACCTCTCTGCCAATTACCCACAAAAGAACGCCGTACCAAGAGGTGATCCGTCAGTACTGAGTCACTTTGGCATCAAGTTTCAAACCTAGAGTCCGAAACTGAAATAGCTAGCTACCCAACTAATCTGGACATAGCTAATATTTAGCTTGCTGGTGGCGAATTCTACTGTCTCAGACCGCCAAAGGGATAGTGAACTTAAGCGCCGATGATAGCCTCGGTAAGCTCTTTCAAAGTGCCCTATCTCAGGGGATACCAGTGAAAAGCCCACAATCTCCCGTAACCTAGAAACTCTCCTTTTCAAGTCCACGGTTGGTCACTCCTGCTACCCATGGGTGGGCTATAGTGTGAAAGTTGAAAAGAATGGGCATACCGCACAGCTATCTTATGATTTCCAAGGACTCTCCCCAACAGGTATCACTCTCCGTCTTGCTCTCTCGCAGCTAATCGGTAATCTATGCCCCGACTCCTCCCCCTACCCCCCTCGACAAAGCTCTCCTGACTCCCGTGTAGAGCAACGCCCAAAGTAATACTACCTAGTTCACATTGCACATAGGACATTTTCAGGTGCAATCTGGTAATCGTAGAGGAAATGTTTATGGCAGAGGGCAGCAAAGTGCACCTCTGAAGTTACCCAAAACATCACTTGGGAACATCAACAAAGACCACCAATGCATGGATATAGGATATAGGCACTAAAGAAAATAGTCTAAAGACAACATTGAAAGCAATGAATAACTGGGCATGCCACCACTAGAGGCCACTGCCACTAGGACAAGACAGAATGCGGTAAAGATATTACTGGAGTACTGTAACATGGGTACATGTTCTGGTAACGTAAACGGTACACAAAAGTGGGTACTGCAGGATCTCCTATGTTTAGTTTGATTTATATTTGATTTATTTGATTTGATTTCAGCTCCGCGACTGTCTCTGAGTCAGATAGGCTAGGCTATCATATTGCTATATTTAGTTTGCTTTATTGGTAGTTTATATTTAGGATTCCGGGTATGGAATGGTCAGATAGCACTGGTGGAGGCTGAGCTATTACTCTTTGTTCTTGCAGGATTACAGGATTCCGGTATGTGCACAGCTACTGATACCGATCATGATTGCAGGAAGGCTATCACTGAGGATTTATGCATTTAAACCTGTCCCTTGGCTAGCAGGAGATAGCAGACTTTGACAGACCTTCAGTCTAAAAATACAGTTAGTTGAACGGCGATCCCTGAGTTCCTATTTGTCCTTCAACTATTATCTGTTTAAGCTCCCAGTCCCTTGAAGCCTCACTTAGCACCACCTCTAGCAGGTCTATCGCCAATCCTATTGTATTTTCGTTAGACAGGAATAAACCTGTTATAAGTACATCAGCAAAAATAATACCTTGCGTCCTGTGCGCCCCGTGCGTCTGACGCCCGGGACGTCGGAATGCTAATCGCGAATCAGGACGTAACGTCGGAATGCTAATCGCGAATCAGGACGTAACGTCGGATCGACGTCGCGTCCTGACTTTGCGTCACCTAGCGCCATCCGTCCTGACGCCATCCGGACACG
>Ga0307509_10002199_pt1 | contig 32002 bp, 31 predicted proteins | sample 10_EM_MG_FD_202245 | JGI IMG/M metagenome (GOLD analysis project Ga0307509, IMG submission 202245) | Populus trichocarpa ectomycorrhiza microbial communities from riparian zone in the Pacific Northwest, United States - 10_EM | ecosystem: Host-associated > Plants > Roots > Unclassified | place...
ACAAGGTCAGAAGTAGTGGTGAATGTCAAAGGCTTAAATCTGATATCTACTTAAGTTTAAGCGTTTGGCATTCTACTTCGACAACCAACTTTTCCTCGAGAGAACTAAATTGAGTGAAGCTTCGAGCTTAACTATATTAAGTTTTACCGTTGATTCTTTTTGAATTATTTTACCTCATCTTTATCTTCTACTTTGAGTGTTTGGTGCGGTCGCAACCTTAGAGTTCACCTCTCTACAGGGTGCCCCCGTTACAGCCCGCCAATACCGGCCCCGGTTTTGATGACATCGGATACCCGATGATCCGCATGTGGGCCCGGAAGGACATGACTACGCTACGAAGGCTGGTCAACTACGGGTTGAAACACGACATCGAAGACTGGCATCATGGGAAGGTGGTTTTGATTGCTAAGGCAAACAAACCTCAATATGATGTGGTTAAGTCTTAGAGAATAATCCATCTCCTGCCGACGATTGCCAAGGTTGCCGAGCGTGTGATGTTAGGACGAATCCCTGCCGAAGTCGAACTAGGTCCTACTCAATTCGGATCCCAACGACGGAAGGGATACCATGATATGATGGCCACACTTTACGAATTCCTGAAATACTATAAGAAACTTGAACGTGGGCTGATGAGTATGGATATCGAGGGTGGGTTCGATAAGATTGACACTTGGCTATTGTGTCAGTTGATGGCTGCAAGGGGTTGTGGTCTGACTTTGTGCCGGTGGGTGGCAAGGTGGGCTGGCAGGAGGAGCGTTAAGTTTAGGTTCAATGGGAGGCTGTCCAGGGAATACTACATTAACCAAGGTATTTCGCAAGGGTCACCTCTGTCTCCGTTTCTTTTCGGTATCTATATGGCGGATATTTTGTCGCCATGTCTACTGTGTTCCCCGTCTGTGGCATCGGTGGTGTTGTCCTATGTGGATGATGGTGTTATTGCGGTGGCTGGTATTTCGAGGGGCACGGTGGTGGTGCGGATGGGTGAGGTGTTTGAGGACTGCCGGAGGGTGGCAGGGCTAAGGGGTATGGGTTTCAGTGTGATGAAGACCCAGTAGATTGGATTTGGGGATGCGGCGTGGGCAGGAATAGAATTGGGTGGCCATGTATTGGAAGCGGTGGATGACCTGAGGGTGTTGGGTTTTCGTTTCAATATGTATGGTAACTTTTCTGCTCATGTTGATTATTGGTTGAAAAGGGGGTTGGAGGTTAGGGGGAGGATTTCGGCGATGGGGAGGAGATTTGGGGAGGGGGCGATATTGGCTTGGGGTACTCACCGTTTGATACAGGCAGCATACCTTCCGACCGTTTACTAGGGGCTTGAATTTCTAACAGGCTATACGTCGTATGTGAAGGAGATTCAACGCCATCTCAACGATACTATACGTTCGTTGTTCCGATCACCTATCAAACTGGCCACCAACATTATGTTGGCGGAGACTGATACGGTGCCTACGCATATTCAAGGACAATACTTGAGAGAAAGATGTTATGCGCGGTCCAAAAATTACGGCTACTGTTCCAATTTTCCGTGGACTGGCTGTATTAGGAATGAGTGGTATGATGGAGACATGGTCCCCGTCTGGTTGACTTCAGACAAGAAGATGGTGGTGATGCCGGACATTGATATAGGCATGGACAAGACCCGCGGATTGCCATGCACAAGGCCGGTTATGAGGACTGGGTGTTGCAGGATGATCTGCTGATATACACGGACACCTCTAAATCCGTGGATGGTACCGGGGTGTGCTATGTTGTATTCGAACGAGGTATGGAAGTTGAACGGTAGGGTTGCAAGGCACCGACACATTGGAGTGTGGTGGCGTGCGAGATGTTTGCTATTCTGGCCGTGCTGAGACGGTGGGCTGGCAGATGGCGACATCATGTGTGAATTTTTACAGACAGCCGCGTGGCGTTGATGTTGATTGGGAAGGCTGGGCCGGAGGGTGAGTCGGTGGGAATATGGGATGCGTTTTGCTCCATGTTTAATGACTTTCTCCCGGTTGGTCTGTGCTGGGTCCCCGGACATGTCGGAATTCACGGAAATGTGGTTGCCGATAGTATGGCCAAACAGTCTGTGAAAGGCGTGTAGGAGCCGTGGAGGTTTGAGGGTGTTGATTTTGGGATCGGGCAGCTGGCCGATGCCTGTGATTGGAGGAAGTTGGCTTGGGAGGAGTGTCATCAGGACCAGGGCCACGATTATTACAAGCAGAGTTCGCATAAGGCAACGCATCTGCTGGGTATGCAGAGGATGGATGCCTACGTGCTGATGAGGATTTGATCTGGCACCAATGTGCAAGGTCATGAACAATGTCCGGGTCAGGAGGAACGCTTTCACTTGGTCCTGTGCCCGAAGTACGGCGGGAAGTGTCCTGGGTTCGAGAACCTTTTCGACGACAAGCACCTCCACAGGTGGCGAGCCTGGTGGACGCACCATGATTTCCTGGGTCTAGGGATTCCAAGACAACACGCAGAGTTGAACGATATTAGGATCGTTGCTGGCAACCCGTTTACACATGTTGTCACAGTCGAAGCTCCAGACGGGACTAGATCTACGAGGAAGGTGGAGCGGGATTGCCGCCGCTGTGGTAGAAGAGTTGCCGGCAGTCACACTTGTCATCGGGTGACGCTTGACTTGAACATGAAGTACAAATTCATGACTGGGCATGACGGCAAGTGCGGACACTGTGGGACGGTGATGTATAACCGGAGGGAGGCTGAGCACCTCAACAGGAATCCGGAGTGTCAGATAGGGTGGAAAAGGAAGTTTTACACCAACATTCGGGATAGGTGGGATGAGTGGGAACCCGCTATGGTGAATGGCTTGGTGGTAGAATTTGTTTATCGCTCTATAACTGGGAATGCTTGTGATTGTGGCACGGTGATGGCCAGGAAGAGGAATATTCGCGGGCACCTGAGGGAACTGGGTAGTGATGTATGTTTTGAAGCCGGTATGAAGGGGTTGAGGGACTGGCTCGATAAATTGGATGATGCTGATTTGGGTGCGGAAGATTGATGTGTTTGGGGAAGTTTGTTTTTACTTTTTTATTTTTTATTTTTTATTTTTTATTTTTTATTTTTTATTTTTTATTTTTTATTTTTTATTTTTTATTTTTTATTTTTTATTTTTTATTTTTTATTTTTTATTTTTTATTTTTTATTTTTTATTTTTGTTTTGTTTTGTTTTGTTTTGTTTTGTTTTGTTTTGTTTTGTTTTGTTTTGTTTTGTTTTAATTTGATTTTGGCTTGCGGGACAATGCCGTAGGGCCGAAGCCTGGATTGGCAGTGTCCTTTTACGTAGTAATAAATATTATTGAATCTTGCTCCAGCGATCTCTCACAGCAGCCTGGACATGCATGGATTTCTACTGCCGATCGGAATGTTCAAATTTAGAATGGTGATCCATGTTCCTACGAGTAAACCTTATTCCAAATACTGTAGTGTAACAGTTGGGCGAGCTGTGGGCTAAGGGGAAAGTTGTTTTTCTTTTTTTTTTTCCCGTTCCTTCCTTGCATTTACCGCAATGTCATATCACTTCGCGCAGTTTTCCCATGGGCCTTTGCATCTTTCTGACGTTTTGTCACCCGAATTTTGGGAATCGGTCCATTGCCCAAACTCCCGAACTGTTACTGTTTTCTAACACGTAGGCTGACCGGAGTCCAACATCGCTCTAGTTTTTTACTTAAATCGGCCTTAGGCTGCTACCTGAGGATATGGCGCTTCGGGGCGCACCCGCTGATTAGCAGAGTGAGTGATGGAGTGTGATGATTTCAGATTGCTCTGTCGGTAACTAAATTAAGTATGGCCTTGGCAAAAGAAGAAACCTCCCTCCCGGTTTTCCATAGAAAACGCCAGTTTTTACTACCTTACCCCACCTTTCTAGCAACAAAGGATGAAAAACATTTGGTAATTTTTTTTCGACAGAGAGTTTAGCCCAAAGATTCACATAGTTAAATTCTAGGCTACAGGAATTGTTCTGCAAGGTCTGGTCCCGGTGGGGAGGTCAGGATCCACGCCAAGACAGCCAACTTGCAGGGAGATGTTGAATGGCAATGAAGTGGGCTAGCTTCATGTTTCTGCCAGCAGCCAGCTGTGTTAATAAAAATAGAAAACCCCATGATCCCAAACTCCCTATGGATGTCCCTCATATTATCAGTTTGGACGGGATTTGTTGTGGTTGCTTCTGGTAGCTAGTTGAAAACCGGGGCCGTGTATGGAAGACTATGGGACACTTTCCTTTTGTTGCCAAGATCCTACAGTGCTTACTGTGGGGCTAGTCCCATACGAGTAGGGCAATCATGTAGATGAGTGATTGGGGATCGGGGGGGGGGTTAGATGAATTTGTAAAGAGTGTTATTCCGGGGGGTGCATCGCCCCCAAAGAGAATCGATTCTAGCTAATTGCTAATGCGTTATTCCGCCCCGTATTAATTATGTGCGTTGTAGATGGATGGGTGCCAGTGTATGATACGGTATGTCGGGGGGGGGGGTGCTTTTGGTTGCACTTTTGTCGGTGGTGCGTGGTTTTGTAATGGGATGTATACATCGGGGTATCATAGTGACATGGTGAACTGCTAGCAGGATGTGCACTGGGTTTTTTCTGTATAAGTACTCACATCATACGACAAGGATTGAGAAAGGTGTCTTTCTCTTTGTTGTCGCCATGCCATTCAACCATGAGCGTACCCTACAGCATTTGATATCTAATTAGATATTACCCGAGTAAATCATTGTAAGTAATTACAAAGGGTAAGGGTGTTCAGCAGAACTCATGTTACTACAGTATATACCAGTATTGTAGTTTCTCAATAATTCTTCTAAAGTCATCGATTCAATTATTAGGGAGGTTCTCTGTGTGCTCTGTGCATTCATGTGACATCACTTTCCTTTTCTAGTCAGTAATTCCTCCCACAACAGCACGGCCCCCACCCGAGGGCAAGATGTTTAGTGAGTGGCGGGAAAATTAATACTTTTTCATATTAGATTATGAGCGGAGAATCCTATTGGTCGCGTGGCCCAATGGCAAGGCGCTTGACTACGAATCAAGAGATTGCAGGTTCGATCCCTGCCGCGATCATTTTGTTGGAGTTGGAAATTGGAAGCCTGACCACTCGCTCCTTGTACTCGTACGATGCATAGGTGGGGGGATAAGCAATTCTTGAGCTCGACCCTTCCCTATTTTCGCTTCAGTTAACCCTCGCCCTGGTAAGTGCTCCTAAGAGTTCTCTACCCGTGATTGGTAGACCGAGATAGTGGGTTAGGGTTTCAGGTCTCTGGCATTTTGTTCCGTCACCTTTGGGGCGATCTGTGTTGCATGAGATATGTGTGTGTGTGTGTTTGGGGATTGGGGAAGGGCTACAAATATTAGAGTAGCGTGCTAAAGAGGAAATGTGTTTTCTGCTTTTTCCTCTCCACTGAGGGTTGTTCCTACCTGTGCAAGGGTAGCCCAAAATAGCATACATATTCTAGATGCATGCCAACACTACCCACCATAGCAAGCACCAGTATGGAAGAATGATGCTGTCAGCTTCTCCAGCAAATATACCCTACGCGAGTAGAAACAGCTCTCTTTTCTATCCATGGGCAGGCTCTTGGAAATTCCACACCACTGAACTGGTAAAGGAGGTCGGGAGCAACCGCTCACTTTACCGTCTGTTAGGGAATGGGTCCCTTTGTTTTCCTTGCGATCAGAACTGTAGAAAGTGAGATCTGGCGGGGGGAGGGGGGGGGCAATCGGATAGGTATTAGAGGGGGTAGTCAAATCGTCGATTTTGCCGACCTATGAAATAAATCGTTGACCTTAAAGGTCAGGTTTCTAGGCACTGTATTAGGCATGGGCGAAGCAATAGATATACTAGTAGTGGTTTTAGGTCTAAGAATTCCATAGCTTTGCCTTGGGCTTGAGCTAGTTGGACTCGGGGAAGCTACAAACTCAATCACTCCCAGAGTAACGGCAGGGCTTGAGCTAGATGCCATTATCAGTCGTGTTTTCATCACTTATTCTCTATCTCTCACGTTAGCCCTTGAATGGAGGGAGGGAGGGGTTGAACGTAACAGGTATCATAGGATAAATTCTAGAGAGTAAAAGAACAGGTTGACCCACTTCAGCCCGTCATAGGGAATCACTCGCACAACATGCACAGTGAAAACTTGAATAATTGAACCGTGTGCTAAGTCGTTGGGCTTTCCTTTCTTAACTCCCAACTTCTTCCCTGCTTAATAATACAAGCTGCATGTCTTCACTTGAGCCGTTCCACTCCGCTGCGTAAAACCCTCACCTCCGATCATTACCTCCGCGTCCATTATTTTCATTTTTTTCTGCCTCGGAAGGGCGAAAGGGGCTATTTTTATTTTTATTTCTTTAAAATTTTCTTTTAGAGGTGTTTATGGCCCACTTTATAGAGTAGGGAATTTCTGACTACATGGCACACTTTTCCATTCATTATTCAGGTTTTTACGTTAGGCCAAAGGAGCCCAAAGGAGCTGCTTAGCGGAATTGGGCATTTTTTCTCATATAGTGAGGTATAACTACAGGGCGGCTTTCATCAACACTGGCGTCAGTGGAAATTATGCACTTTGGCTACTGGCTAAACAAGTTCTCCAAAGAAAAGGATGGGAACTACGAATTTATGTGCATTCCATGAGCTCAAGAGTGAGCCTCTCTCTGTACCTGTTGTTGGAAACTGTACTCACGGGTGTGCTCTCTTCTTGTATGTTGCTGTAGTTACAAGTGATACGTCATGACTACCTACGTCACCCCCTTTCCCTTCTCTGAATCTTAGCCTCTCTTCTGTCTTCCTTTTTCGTCTTGTTTCTTCTTTCTTTTACTTACTCTATTCTCTTCTTACTCAACAAGCAATATAAGTCTTTCGCTATCTTCGGTGACCGCTCTCCTTTGAACCTGTGAAGCTTCTCGCTTCCACTCCTTCCGATCAGATAGCTCTCAACACCGGTGTCCAACCGTCTTCGGGTTTATCAAAAATACGGTAGGACTATTGCGGGGTAAGGAGAAAAAGAAGTCGGGACCGGACCGTAAAAAAAAGTTTCTTCGATTTCCCTCGAACATACTAGTAGTGGAGCGGAGTGAGGAGTTTGCAGTGTCCCAAGGAAGAATGCTAGGGCTATTTTGCTATCAATTTGGATCTCGTGAAAAAGTATGTAAGCCAACAGATGTGACAAAGAGCTTTTATGTTCTTTGAATTGCTCCGTTTTTTGTCGTTTGAGGCTTCTTCAACTACTGTACTGTTATAGATTTGGCATTAATGCCTAATACTATACAGCGCATACAGCAACCTAGGAGGGTACTAGTGTCTGTCATGATGGTATTCGGCCCTTTCCCCTGTTTTTCAGCAAGGATCGGAGCAAGCTCAGCATTGTGAGGTCCCATCAAAGGAGTAATGGGTGGGTATCTGTCTCCTTGATATCATTGCCCGAGAGCGCTCAAAGTATTAATATCAAAAAAACTTCAACAACAGCTCAGTTTAAAACTTCTGTTATCTATTACTTTCTAGAAGTAGAGCACAGCTTCCTAGCCATATCCCTCCCCCAAAATAATGAAAAATGAAAAACAAAATTTAAGGCACGCAATATATTACACTATTAGAAAATCTGGACACTACTATTGAACTTTACCAGGTCTAACCAGAAAGTAAAAGGTACTTCATAACTCATCAGAATGTCTTTATTATCTCATACTCAATCCTGAAGTCCCTATAAACTAGGGAACAATCAGAGAAGAATGTTCGAAACTATAGGCCTTGTCATCATATGAGTTGAAATCCCCTCAGTTCCCACACATTCCTCCTCTTTCACTATTTCTCCACTCCATCCGTTCCCCTACCATAGAAACTTGAATAATTAAACCATGTGCTATGTCGTTGGACATTCCGCTCTCAGCAAGGCCAAGAGAGAAAATTTTCTGTTTCGGAAGGGGGGAAAGGGGCTGTGTTTTTGCTGTTTTTTTTTTGCCCCTTTTCTAGAGAAGGGAACTTTGGACTTCATCGCACAGAGTTCAATTATTCAAGTTCCCACGGTACCCATTCCTCCACCTCCTCAGATCCTTGTTGTCCTTTTGGTCCTTTGGCACTTGTCGTCCATATGGTCCTCCGGATTGGTGGTTGTTGTTGTGTTGGGTCTTCTGTGTTGAGAGGAGGAGGGAAGAAGGAAAGGAGTGAAAAAGGCGGAGGGATCGCTCCTTGATATAGAAATTTATGCCAATCAACCCTACCTACAAAATCGAGGAAGTAGGGCTCCAGGATACGCGCTATGTTTTTTTCTTCTTCGCCGATCGAGCCTAGGCATGCCCCCCACCCTACCAACCCACATTTTGTTAATATGTATTCCCGCTTCAACCGAGTATGATATTAATTATTGATAAGAAGGAGATCCCTCCACCATACTAATAGCTCGATTTCTTAGCCCCGTACTTTTTTCTCCCGCACAATATGTTCTTGTCTAAACCGCCTTACAGATCCTATAAAAGCTTGTAGTTATCCTCATGTTAGAATTTAATGCGTTGTGTACCAGTGCTGCGCCCGGTGAATATTGGGCGAGGCTAAAACATATTGTGGTGCTTTGTTCCCTCAATCGCTTAGAACCCTTTTTCTTGGTGGCCGTCACGGGCTTAGTGATAGGTGGTCGGCTGGGGTTATGAGCGGGCGAGTGATAGGCTGTGAATTCTTGGATACAAGCCTCCCGAATGAGGGAAAGATGAACGATATCTTGGTGTGAATGAATTATTAAGAGCATTCAAGTTATAAATATTTTGAAAGAAAGGTGTCAGCAGGAGTTCACGAGAGATTCAGTTTCTCTGGAGTGACGTACCACCCAACAGGTTCGTTTAATTCTCTCCGATAAAACACTAGGAATGTTGTTGTTTTCCTTTGGAGAGCTTCTTCTCCCTTGCTATTAGGGTGTTGGAAAATTTTGGTTGTGTTACTTACTCTTGAATACCTTATTTTCCAGATTAATCTGTCCTCCAAGTCAAATCTTAGTTCTAGCGTTTTCAAGCTGCCAATAGTTTCGCCGGGTTGATTCACCATTTATCCATTACGGTGTCGAATATTTGTGGTAGGAACCCCTTATCTTGAAAGATCATTGAGCCACACCCCTTTCTGGGATTCACCAGTTAAACGGGACCGAGTGACACCCCATGGACCAACTCCCATTGTGGACAGCCAGGTTGAAAATCTCCTAGTAATCATGAATTCCATCTTCCATCTCGCCTTTCCAATCTCCCCACGAAACTCCCTCTCCCCCCGTTAACTAAACAATCAACCCCTTTACACAACATATTAACCCCCCTCCTCCCTGATTTAACACTCAACTCCGCCACAAACAACCACCCACCCGAACCCAGCAAAAATGTGCATCCTAGTAGCAATCCACAATGACTGCGGCCACACAACCTATATCACGCAGGAAACTTCGCGAATGTGCCATTTGGGACTACATATTCCGCCGAGCCGGGTTAAGAGGATTGTTCTCTCCTACCAGGTTTGTGATGAATGCCGGGTTTTGGTGCCTGAGAGTGGGCAGCTTGAGGAGGTGGGGGGAAAGGATACGGGGGTGGATTTTAGCCGGAGAAAGATCGAGGAGATCGAGCGGTGGAGGGAAGGGGTTGAGGGAGATGCGGTAAATGGGTGGAGGGGTGTTCGCTAGCTAGCTAGGCTTACCAAAATGGCTTTTAAGCCCTTGGGTGAAGTGAACATTATTTCTCTTTATTGGATGGTGAGGTTGATCGGTTTCTAGAGTGTCAAATCGTTCCCTGGTAGTTATATACTGTAGTTTAGGAAGTATATATCCATTCTCCCGCTGGGCAGTATCTACGCGGGGGCTAAATCTTTTGCCAACCGCGGCATCATCGAAGGGAATATAGATAAGGGGGAGCTTCAACTACACTAAATCATACTTCTGGCCTGTGACAGATTAAAAGCCGTTAGCTCTTGACTCAATAACAAGCCCTATAAACATAACATTACTCCCACAGCACCGTAACCTTCTTTGAATTGGGAAAACTTTAGCACACAAATTTGGGTATGATATGTATGTATCATAAGTATTATAGTTGTGGTTCGCTTTAGGTAGGGTTTGTGAGGTGGCTGTCTAGGGAGTGTTAGTAGATGAGGGGTTTTCACTGGGCTGTTTCTCCTCTATCTGCCTCGTTAGTAAATAAGAGAGAGGAAGATACGGAGAAGAGCGATATTGATTGATGGGCGACGGCAAAGCTGTCCTTCTGGATGAGGAAGGGAGAACGCGAATACCACGAGAATCGGTTGCTTTTCATTCATTCATTTTTTTGCTCAATTTTCTTATGCGACTCTTTATGAACTTGTACAAAACCTGCAATCCTAGAGTATCTCGAAAATCTGTCCTCCTTCTTGATCACTAAAACAGTAAGAGCTGGAACAATTGAACTCCACGTGGGGACGTTGGTGTTGCCTTTCCTGGTAAGAACTGGCTCTTTTTTATTTTTTCCTTGGTCCTTTGGCTCGGCCTGAGGGGCCAATTTCGTTCTGCGATGGCCCCTCTATGTCATACAAGTGGGGGATTTCCGATGTTATCCCTTGGGGTGTCTGAAACAGTCAAATTCGTAGCCACGCGCACTAATCTTTGTGATTTGTTGAGAATATTCAACTTGGCAAGAGCGCTGAGTCATTTGCGTAGTTAAAAGGCTGAAAATCACATTTTCTGACTAAGTTTGGCAACTTTGGGGCTGAATCTGGCCTTAGCGCGTTGGCTACGAATTTGACGGTTCCAGACACCCCAAGGGATAAAGCTCTAGGGTTAATCATTTGGGTCCTTGCGATATTTTAACCTGATCTTCCCACTTGATCTTTTACCATCTCGTAGCTTTTGAGACAAAGAGAGAAGAGCTCATAGTCTTTGAGTCCTCTGGGAGATCCAGTTTTCTTGTGTTAGTGATAAAAAGTATTCTGTGAACCAAGGTACGAGAAAGCAGCAAAACGTCCCTCGGCGCTGAAACTGGCTCGGTTCATGGAATGTTTGCCAAGCCACGAATCTGCAAGCAACCCTTGGAAAGCTAGAGCCGCACAAAGAGCCGCACCTTAACTTGATCCAATCCAACCCCCCACAAAATCCCTTCCGCCAGAGAACAATTCCGGCACTGATGTCACATTGACCTCTTCATCCATCTTCGGCAAGCGCAAACTACAGTGGTGCAATCAATTTGCTAGTCTACTCGAGTAGACTACAAAATCCATGATGAATCCACTCCTTTGGCCAGCAATCTTCTCGCCTCGGATAACAAACACTCCAGGATGCACTTCGCTTATAAGAGCATTCTCGTGATCGGTGCGACCAGCGGAATCGGATACGGCCTTAGCGAAAAGTTCCTTACCGAAGGGCGGAAAGTGGTTCTTGTCGGTCGGAGGAAGGACCTTTTGGAAGAGTTTGTCAGGAAGTATGAGGGAAGATACAGGAAGGAGATGATGCGGTATTATGTTTTTGACGTGACAAGGTTGGACGAGATAAGCTCTTGGGTGGAGAAGTATACCCCCTTTCTTTTCCTAAAGCACCCTTGAGATGTCTTGACTTGCTAACTTTTCTTTTGGTATTTAGAGTTACGAAAGAGCATCCCGACCTGGACTGTGTGTTTCTGAATACTGGTATCCAGCGGGGGTTCAATTTCTCGAAGCCGTCTACTGTTTCGATGTCGCTGCTGCAGACTGAGCTTGCAACGAATTACACTCTGCATATATATCTCACGCACGCGTTCTTACCGTTCCTGTTGAGGAAACAGCTCTCCTCTCTCGTGTATACTACCTCTGGTCTAGCCCTGGTCCCACTACCCCGGTGTCCGAATTACTGTGCTTCAAAGGCTGCTCTGCATCAGTTTATTATCAGTCTACGCTTGCATTTAAAGGGCACCGGAGTGCACGTGCTGGAGATTATTCCGCCGGCAGCGCAAACGGAGTTGCACGATGAAGAGGTTCAACCCGGTTTGCTATCCACCCCTCCCCTGTTTGCCTTTAGTTTGGTTTCGCCGCTGGATTTGATATGGAGAGCTAAGTGAAGAACAGACATCAGGGACGGAGGACAGCTCGGTATGCCGATTGATGATTTTATCGAGGAGACGTGGACTATGCTTATGGAAGGCAACCCATATGAAGAGTTCCCGATTGGTCCGGCAAAAGAGTGGTATGCTGCAGTGGAGCCTGGGAGGAAATATATTCTTTCGAAAATGCCACAGGCTCCCGCAGGGCATCAGTTCTAGTGTAGGGGGCAAGTAGGAGGCTTTTAGCGCTGGATTTTCTCTGCGCGCGTCAGGTGCAGTGGGGCCGGAGATTCTTGAGATAGCGGGTCGCAGTCAGAATTTGTGATGCCGGTTGATGAGAGGCGGGTTACATAGTTTCCTTCTTCTCCTGGTCCTATGATATTCTTGCCTGGGCGAACACTCGTAGCATGGAGCTGGTCCGATCAGGTGTATGAGCTGCTATGCTATGATAGTGGGACACTTTGAATATTTTGATCGCGGGTGCTTACTTAGGACTATGTTTTTGTAGTATCCGTGAGGGATATGGGGCATAGCATGAGGATCTATGGGAATACGAACGTCTGTTTGTTCCACTTTACTTTTATTGCAATTTTTTCTTTCTTCCCATTAAATTTACCAAAGCCGGTTGCGCCTAGTATAAGAAAATGCTACCCCCTCCATAAGAAAAGAAAAACCCTTTCTAATCGTACATTATTTTACATTGAAATTGATGTAGCTCTCGCTATCACCTTTTACCTTTTTAATAACTTGATTTTTTCGTTCACCCATTCAGAGGTCCCATCTGCGAATGAGGACCAGCGTCCGCTGGGGCGGACATCTTCTGGCGCCTTAAACTTTGGCTTCTTGGGACGGCCACCGCAATAGCTGAAGACAATGGTGAATACTACAAGCCCTTGTGCAGCGGCAACAACGCAGGCGGCGATCCATGTGAAATTCTGTGAAGAATGGTCAGAAGGTTGAATCCAATGAAATTGGGGCATGGGGATGTACCAGTTCACTGCAATGAAGAGCAAAGTCCATGGGAGAACCCTCCGAATCGTCGGTTGACTGAGGAGTGTCTTTCACGGAACAAACCCAGAGCCTGTGGGGGGGAAATTGTTAGTGGGGTCGAGTGTTGGTTTTTTTAGTAGATTTTTAAAAAAAACTCACAGGGTTGGTCTATCTCGCTGTTGAAGGGAAAATAATATTGAGAGAATCCAACCGATACAGCTGGTCAACGAATTTAGGGCGATTATAGTAGCGGCGATTTTGTTTTTCAAATACCGAAACTAATTTGCTCATCAGTTAGCATGCGTATGGAGGATTTTTGAATTGATTGGAGAGAGAGAGAGAGAGAGAGAGAGAGCCTACGTTTTTCCAGGCGCTCCCGATGAGGAAGCCCAAGTCGGTCAGGAATGTGTAAACTGCTATAGCTAACATGAGAGTTGTTGGCATGATGGTGAGATTGGCTGGCCAGACTAATTTTCCCTTGTGTAATTCGCCTTTTGTGTCGATATAATGCCAGAGTATGTGGGCAACGGTTCCCACAACCGTTCCAGAAGCGATTAGGGAGAGGGCACGGAGGGCTACCCGGGCTCGGGAGAGTGGCTTCTCGGGGTTTTGCTTGAAATCCCTCATGATGATCCGAATCTTGCTTTCGGGTTGTGCTTGATCTCTTATCGGCATGGGATTGACTTTGGTTGATACCGATCTGTCGTACATTGTGGAGGAACTTCGCGCATGCCCCGTCCTTCGACTCTTCTTTCGTGCGCCATCCTCGTCAGACGAGGTGTAATCCCCTTCTGCGGTGTCGAGTGTTAGTTTCGGGACCCTTGAGACTTTTTCATCGAGTTGACATACCCTCTAACAGGGCTGCATCCGACCGAGCTGCAAAATCGACATCCGTCATATCTTCCTCATGCTCGCTAAAGGCAGAACTCAGTGGCCTTCTAGGTCTGTCGGTCAGGGAGTTGATATCCCTCAAACCGCCCATGGGATCCATCTTGGCCGGTTATTGGGAACTTCGTTTCGATGTTGAGCAGTTTGTCCTTTGGATAATTAAGGGTCCGGGGAGGTTTTCACGGTGGAGTCTTCCGGGCAAGTTGGGGGGTCCTAAGACTTCACTAAAGGATGAGCTCCGGAAACCTTGCTGCTTATATTCTTCCAAGCTGAATCCCAAGTCATTCACTATTTTTTCCTGACTGATGTAATTTGTGGCGGGGTTACCAGCATGCTGACTTGTTCTGAGCGCAATAGTTTGCTGATCTTATTGCTTCGCTCCACCAATTGGCTACTTTTGCCGCACAGCCAATCCCCAAGCCGAGGGAAGTCGACCGAGGGCTTTTGAGCTTCAGCTTGATCTGAGGCTTAGTGGGGTAATATGAATTTCTTGCTGGGGCACCCACAGCCTCAAGTAAGCACTGGGAGGAGGGTAGCCCTGCAGCGGCTTGCCTATGGGTGAGCAAGGTTCTGTGTGACCTGCCAAAACGCTTATTTCTCGATCAGAGCCCTAGCCTCTTATAGTAACGACCGGTACTCGAGTACTAATGAAACTTACTGTGATGCGGAAGGAATTGGCAAGTATAAATAGCGACTGTCCGGCCGGGGGTATCGCTCCGATCGGCTACTCGTACGGCAGTGGAAGGGTATACGGTACCGTAGTACTCGAGCACCGGTACAACACCGGCAGCAGAAACCGCGAAATACCAGGATACTACAAGGGGACGAACGCCGTGTGGTGTCGCGAGCAAAAGTCTGCTCTCCTCGAATAATGCAATTAACCTGATTGCATTAAGATTTAGGCGAGTAATTAATCGCGTGTCTCACCTGGTAGGGCGAGAGAGAGAGCCGGCGGGTTGGTGTTGGCTGGGCTGACCTGCAGGCGGGCATTGCGCGACTCGAGCCCAGTACGGTACGGTACTCGAGTAGTACGGTACTTCACCTCAATACCTCGCGCAGGATTCTGACATAAGTTAGACCACCCTACAGAGTATTTGTGGGCCGGAGGAGCTTTCTTCTGCTGGTACGCTAGCCTCTGCTGGTACGATACTGTAGGTGAGGACGGAAGAGTAGAATAGAACTGCTCGGCTGGTCGGGCTTTCAGAGAACGTGAGGAGGCTGGACCAGGGGAGGTGAGAGTTCTATCTTATAATGATTCACGACGTGGAGGAACGCCGCTATTTACCGGGCGGTGGCTGGAGTCTGCGGGGGGTTTCGAAGGGAATAACGCTTTCTATCGGAGTCTTTCCATCGGGGGTTATTGCCAAATTCATTGCGTGGCATGATTGGAGGCTTAAAGGTGGATCCGTGAGATTGCGGGTTGGAGATTGAGGTGTTGGAATCCGGGGCATCACAGTACAGTATTTTTGCGAAAACCTTAAATTAACTGAGATTGAACTCGTCTTGAGGAACGACGAAAACCGTGACTTGGAGCGCGATAGACTACTATACCGGCTGGATTCCCCGGCTGGATTTCATGGGTTTTGGAAGGATTGGTGGTCACGTGTGGGTGCGGGTAAAGCTGCATGATACGACAGGTGGTTTCTACTAATAACATAGTTAGTCTACTTCATAGCGAGAGCTCCGCGGCCAGACTCGAGTACTCGAGCACCGGTACGTGCTGGTCATGTACGAGTGCTATACTTTGGGAGTTTTAGCGTGGGATATGAATCTATCCCTTCGTCTGTATTCAGGACCTCGCGCTAAGTACGGGCACAGCTGGTAGTGGAAGCGATCGGTGGTGAAGTAACTAAAGAGAGCAAAGTTAGGAATAATTGTGACAACTATGGATGTAAGAAGCACATGATGAACATGAAGGGTGGTACCGGTATCCCCTTCACTGCTGAGATAGCTTCTTTGGGTAATCGTGATGTGAACAACTTCGTGCTTCAGAAGCGGTGTAGTGCTCAGAATAGTGCCAAATGAGTACTGGTCAGCATGGTCATGATGGAAACCTGGCTGGCTGCGTAGATTTGCTCCCAACTATGGTACTCGTACAAGTACGAGTACTTCGCCTGATTTTAATTTATCTTGATGGGTTGTCTATCGTTACCCTTCCTGTCCTTTCTATCCTATTAGTGCAACGCTAAAAGGTCGTGAAACTCGGGCACGAACGAAGGGATAGATACTGTGCTCGAGTAAATACTTGACCCTTCAGAGTGAACCATGTTAGCACTCCTGCTCTTTCCGCGAAGCAACGAAACTCTCATTTCAGGTGAAAAAAACTTTTATCTCGTATCATACTGTTGCGAGTCCTCCCAGAAAGGCGTCCTTTTGCGGGAGTTGCCTATTTTGACAACTGGCGTTCTCAGACGGGTGATAAAGAACCAAGAAATAGATGGAAACAAAAGATCTTGATGAAGGAGAAAGGGTCAAGATGAGAGAGCTGTGTTAACTAGGTTCGCTTGATGAAGGGAGCACAAAACGGATGGAAAGCCACAGGAAGGTTCTCTCTAACAAAAGAAAAATCCCACGATGCTCTTCACCCCGGAGGTTGTTCTTCTCCTGGTCTAAAATAACAGAAAACCTGCATGTCAACCACCCACTTGGTGGCCATGTAACCGCCTACGTAATCCTGACCACGACACATTAAACTGATAGAACCTCCGACAATACGGTACCTAACTTATCTAACACTCCCGTCACTACTGTCGTTCTAGCATTCCACGCCCTGCCCGAAAAAGCAAACCAGGTGTGTTAAACCCGAGTGACAATCTATGAAAATGTTAATAGACATACCCATGAAATTAAATGGAACAAGAAGTAGTAACGCCACACAAATTACAAACTCCAAAGAAGACGAGAAGAGAAGAGAAACAAAAAATGGAAAAGAGGGCGGGCATAAATTCACTCCATCCAATCAATCAACACACCTACCAACCCTAGTCGCCATCATTAAAACCCATCCACCTCTCGCTGATATGAGAGTCTACATCTCACTGTAATCTTTTCCCTTCCGCTTGCATACCTGTTCATGAGCTCTTCATTTGCTGGCTCAATGTCTTCAACGGATGTTCCGTCTCCTAGCCTTTTGGCCTCATAAAGGGCCCCGCACGGTCTCCACTCCTCGCCTTATATAGGCCCATGGAGGGTGAACAACTCAACGAGTTCTTCTTTGCGACTAGCAAGCGTGCCAAGAACATCAGACGCTAGGCGTGCGGGGGTGGCTCCGCTATTTCGATCTCTGCTTCTTCTCTGGCTCCTCCGCCCCTTTAGAGCGCTCCCGCTTAGGGTTACTAGACCGGCATTAGCACTATCATTAGGGAATAGAATATCGCTCTCTTTATTTCCTCCAAAGGAGCTCTCGCTGTTGGTTTTCCAAGATTGTATCTGACTGGTAATGCTTTCAGGCAGTGCCAATGGCGACATTGTACGCTGTGAAATGGATGATGTCCTCTTTTCGAGGATACGGTAGTCAGTGTAGGCTCAGATGGCCTAGGTGGAGTTGTATGATATGTAGAGACATCGAGCAGAACGGAGGGCGAAGGCAAGGAGTAGTTTGGGATGTATTGGCAAGGGGCATTGTTGCCGGAGACCGTGGGTGGGGGCACTGGGGGGTGGGGCATCAGTGCGTAAGGAGTTATAGGCTCTGCACCTCCGCGGCGAGTGCTCTTCTTTCCGAGCCAGGCTATGGGCGCCATTTCTGGAGGATTGAGGACAGGATCTGAGGAGGAAAGCGGAAGAGGGAACCTATGGGGGCCTGTTTTTAGGCAAAAATGGGACCTTTTCGTGGGGCGGCCTTTTCTGCTGCGAGAATTGCCTTCTCTCCGATTTGAAACGGAAGGAAAAGGGAATTTGTATTGGGGAACGGAACGGAAACATCGCGACTAAACATGCCCTCAATGAATGAGAGATTGAATGGATATATTGATGGATCCGAGGGCGATACATGGGTAGAGCAGAGTGCTAGGGTGGGGGTTGTAGGGACTCTTTGAACCGCGTATCCCGGGGCTCACAGCCTATCGTCAAACTATGTATGATACGTGTGCATTAGGATGACGAGTCCTCCCACTTCTATTCAGCAGGCAAAGATAGAAAATGGGGTCCCTTTGACCTGCGGCTTATCCCTCATCAGACCCTACCGCGCCAATTCTCTACAGACAACATCAAGTTACGACGCGGAATTCAAGTTTCGATCAACCTCTGCTGATTGATTCGAATAATCACAAGTGAGTTCTTTCAGTCTTTATTGCCTTCCTATACTCAACTCCTCTTGTTTTCTTTTATTTTCGTCTAGTGAACGCCGAATCTCTACCCACTATATGCATTACCCCTGCTTTGGCTAAGAAGAGCGAGACTCTTCGCTCCTATCCTCCGACTAAACCGTCAAGCCTTGAGAACGGTAGTGCCCTGATGAATTTCTCTCAATCAGAGAGCTCTTCCTCCCAGCGAACTCGATCCATAGAGGCACAGTTCTACTATGCAGGCCTACCCTCTCGCCCGATCTTGGTCGGCCGCAGTGTTCCCAGCCGTCCGGGCGCCCGGCGGGGCCCCGTGGGTGACTGCCAAGAGCCCCGGACGGGACGGTGGGGGATGGCAGGGGATGGCAGGGGACGGCGGGGGAAGTTACGAGTGATGTATCATGATGTGAAAAGAATCCGTTTGAAGGCGGATATCAACTTGGCTAGTGCCTGAGGTCCGGAATATAGTCCCCTATAGTCCATCCGGTCCTCATCTCCCCGGGCGTAGTCTTGAAAATTGTCGTTCTCATCGTGTTCTCATACTTGCTACTCCCACTGTCACGAGTGAGACTGCATGATTGCCCGCGTCACCTCTCTCTCACCTCTCACCCTCGCATCCAATTCTCTCTCTTTTCTTTCGCTTCTCTCCTCTCTTAATCTTCAACTCCCTTCAGCTGGCAATACAATTTGTTCGACTACTTGAAGGCCGCTCATCAGTTGAGCTTGTGATCCCACTTGCTTCCGCTTGTCTACTCCAGATACCTTCCATCACGTAGTCCGTCCTAGCACCCTCAAAAAGACGGACAGGACGGTTGGGAACACTGGTCGGCCGCTCCAGTACTATTCCGTGTGAGCCCCCGCTGGCCCGAAACGTACGTCAAGCCCAAGGAACTTGGAACCTTTGGAGGGCATCCCATCAAAGATATCTGGGAGGACAACTTGTCACGCAAGGTCATCGAACACCTGGATTCGGTGTTCCCAAGCGTCCAGTCCGCCCTGTAGGCACCTACAGGACTCAAGTCCCAGGCGTCTGTCTCAAGCTGTAGGGCAAGGGCTTCCGTCCTTTGGGAAAGACGACAGTCTAAGAGGGTGACTGTAGGTCCCTGCAGTCCTCTACCGGTCGGTAACTCCCGAAAGGTACCTGCAATCCTTGCCCGTCATCTGCAACCCTCGCCAATTACCTGTAGGGCCGTTCCATTACATGCAGTATCCTCCCATCCGCCCCGGACATCCTTTCAGGTACTGCCGTCCCTCCCGCCCTGACCCGAAGACGGGCGGACTGGATACCCGGGTTCACTGGATGGCAGTACCATAGTTACTATGGAGCGGGCAATCCTCCCATATGACAAGAAGTCTGGTGCCTTCTCTGCTGTAGGAGACTCGGGTTCCTGTGTCGGTGATGGATGGACGTATTGGTGGCATGATTACCGGTGGTGCGGGTGGGGAAGGTGAGAAAGATATCACATACGCTACAAGCATTAACTGCATTATGGAGAGTATCAAAAAGCAATTCCACACGGCTCATCTCTATCCATACTCAGATAGGAATGAAGATAATAAGTATTAGAAAGAAAGGTTAGTAGAATACTCTGGGGAGAGAAGGAAATCATGTTTTTAAGAAAATTCTCCTACTTCTGCGTTAAATTCAAGTAAGTTATGGTGCACTGACCAGTTGGGCTTGACAACCGATAGTGCCGTGAGGAAAGTTCAGGGACATACGCTAAAACCCAAAAGTGTCACTTTTGAGAACACCAGAACAGAGAGTTTGGGCAAGGAGACCCAGGTGGCAGGGAAATGGGTTGGTATTTTCTGTTAACATAAAAGTCTTGGATACCCAGGATGGTAGCGAGACATGGAAGAAGTGCAAAATACGTTTTTCAGGCGTGAATAAATCCGATCACTGCAGAACAACAAGTCAGCAGCAACACAGTGCTCTTTTTATATTATACTAAAAGTTTTTAGTGATGATAATATTGGGCATTCAGTGGTAGATTGTTACCTGTTTTATGGAGGCCAGTATAGTTAGTACCCAACAGGTGCAGCCAGGAATCCTAATTTGAGCAGGAAACAAATTTGAGGGCAATGCAATGTTACGCTACTCAATGCATCATCTCCTAGCTATCATACCAAGCTATGGTGTCATATATTGTATGTGACGGGCAAGAAAGGGCGCAAGGCCTGGTTTAATAGGCGAAATGTATCATATCGGCTCTGCCTAGGACTTGTCCTCTGGCCAATATCACGAGAAATTTCTGGGCTTGGGTCTATAGCCCACGGGAGTGCAGTGCTGAGTCGTATATATCTGCTGGATCATCTATCGTACCGGTATTCAGCTACCGTGCTCTCCTATAAGCATTAGGCGGAGCCAGGGGAGGCTAATCCACCACCGCAAGGACATCTCCTGGAGCGATAACACTACTGGTTCTCTATCATTATCCTTCCCTCGCTTATCTTATTTCTCCCAAAACCCCAAGCTGTCCATTATCGATTTTCCTGCTGTTTCCCGACTCCTGATGAAGTGGGATTCCGGTTTGTTTTTCTCTCCGGGATCATTCGATGAGGTTGTTTTTGAACCTGTATAGTAGCAGAGAGAGCTATCGCATAGGTTATTCACAAATCGGTATGCCGTGAGGGTAGGAGCAGCATTTGCTGGTAGTCCCGTCCTAATTCAAGAAGCTACTAAATAACAAGAAAGAAAATCGAGTTGGGTCAGGCATGAACACGACGTCAAGAGAGATAAAGGAAGGAAGGGAGAAGCTCAAGAAATACTAACGGAACTAGGGAGAACTTAAATAGACAATCTGGTTCTTGACAAATGCGGACGAACGAGGGCGGTACCAATTCGAGGGTTTCTCCATTCTACCCAATCTCTTGTCTTTCCTTTGTCCGTTCCCTCTTGGAGTCCGAATTGGGACCTGCGATGTTTCTCATCTCACCCCCTCCCTTGACTAATAATGTTTCTCTTCCCACTTCTCCGATCTGCTCGTTGTGAATTCCCCTCCGGTGTTTCGTTGATAAATCGTGCGGGGGAATTGTATATGGGAGAGCCACTCATTAAAACGTTTGGGCATGGCTGGTCTCCTTCCTTACTGTCGGCCCCTGCCTCTTATTTCCGAAGAGGTTTTTCCATGGCAGGAGCTACCCAGTTCTGCTTCAACTTTTCAGAGAGCAGTTATCGTATATTGCCGTATAAAAGTTACAGGCTATCGGTGCTCATCAATCATAAAAGCTGAGCTGACTCGAGCCTGAAGTCTAGCTTTTCGACCGGCGAACTACTCTGACTCCCAAGATAAATAGCGCTGCGGAGTAATTACCTCGAGATCATGGCTATTACAAACAAGCCAGAGAGCACGGGAAATGCATGTTTTCGCAAAGCTTAGAGAAGGCCTCCCTTCCTTACTACTTCCGTTGTGGCCAAGATTCGCACCGCATGGTAACCTGCCTCTTAGCCAGCACACCCTAAGTGAGAAGACTCTACACGATTTCACAGGCCTCAATAGGGGAGAACCAATTCATTTCGAAAAAATACCTAGTCTCCAAAGCCTCTCTCTCCAGTAGTGTTTCCGAAGATGATTGAGCTTAAGGATCTACGGGTTTTGCCCAGGCTCATATTTCCAATGTCCGAGGTTCAAAAGGCGCCTCCGCCATTAACTATGCTTATTTCCGACACAGACGCACTACGGTCCTCCATTCCAGATCCCCATAATGATGGAACAATAAGTACCACCCTCATCGGAAGGGACTCCCCAGACCTTGGATTTTCGAAAAAACAAAAACTCTCTAAGCCGCCCCATACTCGCTAGAACACCGAACACGAGGAGGGAGAGCTTCAGCTGTCCTGGTGATTTCCGACAAACTTTGTCGGCTCCCTTTGCGGAAACTTTAAAGTGTCCGAAAGCAGCGCCAGCCACAGAGTTTTTATTTTATTTTTTTAAGATACGTTGGGCAGTGTTGTTATTCTTGGGATAAGTCTCGCAGAATATCGAGGATTGGATGCTGCTGCGGGAGAACGTAGACTACCGTACCTTCCAAAGAAGTTTGTGCGGGAGAGTAACCCAAGCGGTATACGGGTATTCTAGAAGAGTTAACTTATTAGAAGGCCACGAACCGTTTCCCCGACCGCCAATCAGGGATTCTCATTTCATGCTCGGTCTCGTCCTGTCCTACTTTTCCATCGACCTTCCTTCCTTCCTTCCCCATCTTGACTTCAGCTCCGATACTCGAGTACTCGAGTAACATCATCTCCGAATGCTTACAAGTACGATACCTTCCCAACGCCCATACCAGCCAATACTATTACTTACAAAAATAAACTTGTCCAAAGTTACCCATACAATGACCCGGGACCGAGTGATCGTTACCTATAATACTTTTTCACCTTATGTCAAATTGCCTTATTGGCGGCAGTAAATTTACCGTATTCTACCAAATTCCATATCTTGCCATAGCGGGTGGCACTGCATATCGTAACGGGTGTCATGTCGCCCCATCTCTTGGCTACCGGAACTTCCCCCCCACCTTTTCGGCAGCACAAAAAATCACCCGGGCCCTCGGCGTAAAAACGCAATCCGGTTCCATAGTAACCGAATATCGCGCCACACACACACCCACCTCTCCGCCGAGAGCTCCTCCCCCCCCCCCGCAATAACGTTTTTTCGAAGAAGAAAGAAAAAAAAGGAAAAAGAAACGGAAAAAGAAAAAGTAGGGAGAAAAGAAAAAGTAGGGAGAAATGGTGGGGATGGGATGGGATGGTGGGGCACCTCCAGGTATGAATGGATTGTGGTAATCTTATCGTGCGGGGTTGGTGCTGGACAATAGTCTACTTGTGAAGAGGGAATGTATGCACGAGCTAATCCCGGCCCCGGTACGGGGAGGGGAGAGGATGAATGCATTAGAGATCTGTTGTGTAGAGTGGTTTATGCTTCAAGACTAGCTAATGTGCCTATCAATGAATCGCTATTTACTTTCGCATTTCAATGGAGAAATAGGTTCAAAAGAAGTAAGAGACCGCCAAAAATCAGGAACCCGAACCGCCCAAACAAAACGAAGGAAATGGAACTCCGGCTATGCTAAAGATCAGAGAACAGAAATAATGGTAGGTGCAGAAGAAAACGAACAAAAAGAATGAGGGTAGAAACAAACAAGACTCCAAGTACAGACACTCTCAAATAAAGAAGGCAGAAAGAACTTTAGATAGCCATCCACCTCCGACTCCTCCCTGACCCTGAACTCCCACTCGCCATAGTCACCGTGGTGCTTCTCTTAGACCACAGTCCTTCGCTCCCAGAACTGCTCCTCGAAGTCTGCGTTTTGAGCACCAAACTGTCAACCCCCCATCCGCCAAATACCTCCCCTTCAGCACTAGCCCTGATAATATTATGCACTCCACAACACGGCATCTCACCGCCCTCGCATACACCTCCGACAACAGTATAGCACTCGTCCGCCACCCTTCGCGCTCCCGGACGGGCTCCTGGATCTCGCGATAACATCCTTCGGGTAATGCTTAGCGCTTCGACAAGTGCTCCGTCAGGCTTCTTCTTCGTCTCTTTGAGAAGCCCGCCAATCCAGCTATCCACCTGTCCGAGGTTAGCATGGAACGAAGCGTCCGGCGGACCAGTCTCTCGAGGTCGTCGATTCTTGGCAGATCGGTGGGAGGTGAATGCCGTCGTTTTGCGCTTTTGTTTGAATGACAAGATATCTAGGTATATGCACCCCAAAGAGAATATATCAGATGTGGTAGGGTGGGCAGGAGTAGCTGATGACCAGTGGCCGACGGAGATGTTTGTTGACGATGGAGAAGGTGTTTCTTCGGAGGAGTTAGAATTGGTGCTCTGTGTTGATGCTTTTCTATAAGATCGGCCGGAAAACACAGTGTTGGTTGATGGAGATGGGGACTCATGGACTGCTAATATTCGCTGCCAGTGCTCTGGTGCACCATATTCATAACCTTCTACGTCTGTTGATGCGCTGGATTGTCGGGATATAAAGGGTGACGGACCTGTGGTGTTTGCGCGCGAGGAGTCGAGGCGTTTCGAATCTCCGGTGTCCGCAAAGAAGATTTTGTAGGTGGCTGCATCGATTATGAATGACGAAGGCTTGATGCCGCCATGGTAAATACCTTTCTCGTGCAAGTATGCGAGCGCGTCCGCTAGGCAGTGTAGCCAATTGAAGATTATCCGCCGGCGCTGGTCTTTTGGTTGAGATTTCCAAGCCGGAGGCGCGGAATGCAGGAACGACTTCAATGTTAAGTCGACGCATGGCGAAAGGATCAAATAGCCGTAGCCATCGTGCATGTAGGAAGCGTATACAGAAACTATGTGAGCATGATCGATCGACCCGAGACGGGAGATTTCTGCAAGGAATGAAGCTGGTGACATTTTATTCCCTCCGACTCCGCTGTCTTCATCCCCTTCCTGGCTTAGAAGTACTCGCCGCCGGGAGTAGCACACCTCTCTTTGCCTCGGGAGATAAACCTTCTCAACTAGCCCGCTCTTTGTAGTTCCACTAGCCGTGGTGGGTACCCTCCGGGAAATAACCTCCACAGGAACCACCTCGTCCTCCGAGTACTCCATCGTTTCACCGGGCACCAACTCCCTAACCAAATACACATATTGTTTCTTAGCAAACTTCTTTTCCACTCCTGGGCTACCTAGGCCCAACCTCTCCACTGTTTGTAAGCTAAGCGGCAAGTCCTCATCATCCCAAGACCCATCTATGATCTCGAAAATCATCTCGGCACAATTCAGCTCCGCCAAAATCAAGAAGAATTTTCTCGCATGCTCAAGTATCCAATCCAGGTATGTACTCTCTGTCAATCCCTCGCCGAATTGTAATTGCTCGTCCAGGCGCTTTTTCGAAGAGCGGGAGTGTAGTGCTTGGCGGATGAACCATGGGGTTGCGGTTTCTTGGATTTTTTGCTCGTTCCACCAAGTACTCGTCAGTAGCACTGGTGGTGGGTGCGCACCGCTAGGACCACTATAACCGTACATGCTGGAGAAAAGGTCGGCGCGATGAGGGTCGGCCATTGTCAGTGTCGCCATGGCGAGTTTATGTGTATGGAGATATCGGAATTTCTGTATAATACCGGTGGTGCTAACGATTGAGGAATCCAAGTCGTTGTGAGGAAAAGGCAGTCGAACCAATGACTTAACTAGGAAACCCCGGATCAAATATGTCGCATCGTACACCGTTCCCAGGCCAAGTATTTTTTTCACCCAGAAAAGAGGGAAACAGGGAGTACGGGTTCGTTATGTATGATAGAGGGCCCAGCCAGCGTAATAGGGAGAGGAATAATGTATGCGTAGCACGAACGAGGCGGCGGGATCCGGGAATAACTTTGTCTTGTGTGGCGACATTGAAGCGCCCATAAGTACTGTCAGCAAATCAATAGTAACCGAGACACTTTTGACTTATAAGTTAGTCTTGTATTTGGTCGAGCTGGAAGATATGATAGTGTACGGTACAGTGGCATATGATAGCTCTTGCTGCAATAAACTCCCGGCTCTCTGCTGAAGCGATATGCCACGCGAGCAAATGAAAATTAAGCAATCTGCAATGTAGGCCAGTTTAACCAGGAAGGGTGTTGTTTCCCTATGCTCTGTACCATTTTGAAAATGGTGGCACATGAGGGCGATGGCAAACTCGCTTACTCTCAGAAAGGAGCGATAAGCATGTACGGTGTCTTTCTAGCCCAGGCAGGGCACAGGCACTGTGGGTGGCTCCGGGAACTAGGCATTTCTGAAGAGGATCGGGTTTGATATGCGGTGTTTTCATTGGACCTTGTGGAGGAGGGAGGGATGGCAGGCGCGGGGGGGGCATAACGGGGCCCCCGCAATGGGATAAGGTTGAAAGAAAAGGGTCAGTTCTGCTTTCCCTTTGATAGGCAACAACAGATAATACCGGATATCAGGTTTACAGCGCTCATGAAGCAAACAGTACCGCCCCCTCGCTGTCGCTGCGGTCGTTGTTGTCGTTGTCGTTGTCGTTGTCGCTGTCGTTCTGGCTGTCTTTGTCGTCACGCGACAGTTAGTCCAAGAGCATAGGGGAGCATCACGGTTTTTTTTTGTCACGCCTGGTCACCCTCTCCGGTACCGTTACTCCGATGATATATGATTATATCCGCCAAGAAACGCTACAGTCGTGGAAGGAAACGTGATAGCGACCGGGTTATTCTTCAGATCTGTTTTACTGGAGGCTCGCCTTCCTTCTCTGCATGTCAAGAATGCTACGGTAGTCCAATATCAGCCTTGTGAAGCTGGTCCTTTTCGTCCAATTGGGCCACTGCACCGGTAAACATCTTTATCTCTGCTCCGGCTATCCTTACTGGCCAATTTACAGAACAGGTGCTCAAGTGCTGCCTCCTTCAAGCGTCGGCGACCATACACGAAGCTCAACAGCACCGTAGCTAACTTCCTTCTACCGGTACTGTATTAACAGACTTTATAAGAAGAGTTGTGCAGTATATTTGTCCTTCCCCGCCATAACTCCAGCATATTTTCTCCTTTAGGGAACGGTTGAACAGATGCACCCCCACCCCCTTTCTGAACCCCATAACCTACCCAGTGCACTTCGCAGTGGTACAGCAGTTAAGACCGCCACTCGCTGAATCTCCCCGGAACATTGTTGCCATAACCTACATCTACACAATCAACCAAAATCGATCAATCAATCAATCAATGACACCAAAACCTGACATCATGAAACCCAATCTTGCCAACCTCCCACCTCTTCTCTTTTCCAAAGAGAAGACGGGCAAAAAAAACAACCGTGCATTGTCCCGGTATGTACATTACTCGAGTACAGTATGATGCATAGAAACCCCAGGGTTAAATCAAAATCAAAACATGGCAGCTGTTTAAAAGCTTGAGTCCCTCGAGACATCCATAGACCATAACAGCTCACCACCCCCCGGTAACCGCGCCAGTCCCTGGTCTAGCCAGGGCTTAGCGTCCTTTTGGAAGGGGGATGTTTGGGGGGCTGGGATCAATCAGAAGCCAGCGGGTCTGGCCACCCACTGTGAAGGGATTTGAAAGAAGTCGTACTGTACTCGAGTAGAAGCAACTTCCTCTTTTAATAGCGAGTTGAAATTAGTTTGGAACCCTTGGGGAGGGATGTTGTAAGGTTGCATGTGGTGAGATTGGAATTCGGTATGATACGAGAACATCCATAAGTTATCTCGCACCCTCTTTAACATAACGAGGGTAGAAAACACTTTTACTGGGCAGCCGTAAATTTATCATACTCGTAGATGATGTCTGTGGTGGATCGCACCGTGGAACGATCCGGTTGAATTGATTTGGACTGTGCGGAGAAGCAATCAAAAGTCTACGATCCTGTAAAAATTCCCAGAGTCGGACCTTCCCGAAATTTCTGACTCTCATAAAAACTCAATACTGTCCCCGGTCTGCTGTAATAAAATATGTTCGATTCAAGCACCGAATCCACCTAGTCATTATTCTTATCCTCTCATCTTCTTCAAAGAAACCACCCCACTCAAGCCCGGCAACCAGGTTCACCCACCACTTTGTCCTGGCCCAAATCACATGGTAGCCCGAGCGCTTCTCCGACATAGCAGCCACGAACAGCCACACCCACGGGAAATACAGGAAAAAGGAGGAAAAAGAAAATATCGTGGCCAAGGTGCAAAATCGCGCAATGCGAAATTTTATACTAGATGGGTTAGGCTTCACTGGGCGGGATTGGGGGAAAGCACAGTAATTGCGGATCCTCATATCGGTATCCGACTGATGCTTACCCTGCCGGATACCACCGGTAGAATACCGGTGGAGGAGAGGTGCCGCTATGATGATACTGTATTATGGAAGGAGAGGAAGAGGGAGTTGAGCTTTACTTGTAGATAGGTTTTTTTCTTCTGCTTCGCTCGGACGGGGCCGTCAAGCTGAGTTCTTGCGGTATGATTCCGGTACCGTAGTCTTGTGTTATATTATAATACTGCGATGCTATAGGTGCACGGGTACGATTATTCGCTATTGACTTCTTCGGAGATTATTGTGGAGACTCCGGGGAGTACCGTAAGCCTCATCCAGTTTCTCGCCCGTAGAGGGGTAAGAAGGAAGGAAGGAAGGAAGGAGAACCCGCCACCTAACGATTCTCTACTAAGCAGAAAACCCGAACGAAATTCATATCTCTACCAGCCCGCCGCTGCCGCAAAAACTGGGTGAATTGGGTATCATAGATCTCAGTGGGATAGTGGCGCTAGAGCACAGTGGGCTTAGAAGAGAATGTCAACAAGATAACGAATACAGTACTAGTTGATGAGATCTAGCAAGCTCAGCCTCCCCATGTTATACCCCGTCTAGAAAACACTATTCTTTCTCGGGGTGTTTTGTAGCAGATTGCGAGTTCTAGGTTCCCGATCCCCTATCCAATTTACCCAGTTTTTACAGTCAGGTACTGTAGACGCTCCAAATCACACCACGAACCTGATTACCTATGGTACTGTACGCCCCCACGCGCATAAAAAGGCCTACCCGAAATGGGTGGCTTTTATGAGCACAGCTGCTGAGGTATTGCATAGACTACCTATCCTGGGCAAGTAGTATCCGGAAACGGGGACTCACAAAATATGTTGCAAAACATCAGTAAGAGCGGATACGAATCCTCCCCCTTTTTCAGATGCTAAGTAACACTGGTATCATACGACTTGGACTTTTTTAGAAGGAAGGTTCTAATCAGATATATTTGCAGCCAGTTGGGAGAAGATACACCCATCTGGCCCTAAGCCGGAAATTTGACGGCGCGGCGGAGGTGTTCGCGATAATCAACCCACCACCACTTTGGTAATTGAAAAAGTCTCTGGACACTTTGCGTTGATCAGAACCTATCTTGGCACATAGGGCCCGAAGACTTCGTAAATGTCTGGGATCCGGCACTAGTCATAAGTCGGTAGCTTCTCACGCGAGGGATGAGATTCAAGGGTATTTGGATGGCGACTGAGTGGCTTGCCGCCCACTGGCCGCCATGGGTCGGCAGAGGGAGAGGCGGTTCAGGGAGATGTGGGTTACATAATTTACGGGGGTAACCTTGGGTGAGCTCTAGAATCTGAGACCTTGGTTAGTAACCAGTAAGTGTGGGGGGTTGGGGGCTAGAGCATTGGGTTAATGAATTACCGGTGCCGGTATAATAATTGAAGTGAAGTTTCTGAATCGCGAATTGGAAGCGAGTGCCCATTTTTATGAATAGCTTCCTTGTGCTCGAGCAGTTGCTGAGAATTACCTTATGCCACGTTTTATTATCCATTCTAGAGCGATTGAAGGAGGAACAGTCTTTGGCTATCAAGGCGGGTCTTAGCGATTTTGTGGGGTCCATCCTGACATTCCAACATTAGATATCACCCAGAATTTCGGTTCAGTACCGGTACTTGTACTGCATGATACAAGTACTGTATTTGAGGATTGTGCAGTTTTAGTTCTGGGAACAGGGAAGGAGATCCCTGGGTATATCCACGGGCGTGCCGAATCACGGCTCCAGTAGGCCTAAATAACATACCTGTCATTGACCTGTGGACGACCTGCTGCTCATACACCCATACCTCATTCTCTCATTCAGGGCTCTCGTGTGTTGTTAACAAATGTGGTCGGTTACAATCCCATAAGCCACGAGTGGCTATAGCGAGGGTGTTTGAGGAAACAATTGGGCTCAGGGCGAAGTGCTTATATAAGCAAGAGTTGCCTGGTTGGCTGCTAGGGTTGAGGCAGTGTGTGTTTGCTTTTGCTCGGTTGCATATTCACAGGTGCAATTGATCTACAGGTACCGGTACTTGCGCGGCTTAAGGTGACGATCCCCATACAAAGTGTTGGGCTTCAATTCGGCCGCGCAAATACTCTTGTGTCGATACAAACACTCCTTCTCTGTCGATTCGAGCAGTTCGAGCAACCCTTCCTTTCCTACTCTAAGTTGGAACGACAACATTGACACAAGCTCGCATATGTTCGTCGATCACCTAGCCTGACCCAATGCCTGTATCTACACCTCCGATGATACTGATACTACGCCCGGAGGCCTCTGGTCGCAGACGGTGCTACCAGTGCTAATTTCTATTCTATGGTGGGAGATCTTCTGCATCTTAACCGATACTTTCGACCTGCAAGGCGGCAGCGGAGAACTAGCTGAGAGGAATGAGTGGTCTAAGAACTGGGGAGTGAATGGAGTTTAAGCTCTTTGGCTGTCCCAGCGCACTGGGGCTTGCGCTTGAGGCAAAGGTAGGTTGCTAAGCCTAATGCACTATAGAATCTACATAACGAGGTTGAGCACCGATGCTCTTTCATAGATTTCCCCCCAAACCAGGCGAGCTGAGACCTGGTTTTAAACGATACCGGTATGAGGAATGTGGGCCCTTCTTCAGAATGAGTAACGGCCATTACCCCGTTTGAAAGAGGACGATCTCAGAAAGTGCCCCACGCTGAGCCTCTGAAACCAACTCCAATCGCAGCAGTATGATGCATCAATCTCTTGGCACTGCCTGCTGGTGCCGAAGCACTTTGTTGCTCTCTTTCGGACGGAAGTGAGTATTCAGTTATGATACTACGGTACCGTATATGATACAAATCCCCAGGCTTGGCACGAACCTTTCTACGCTTTCAGCTTCTCCCGCCCGCACGAGGGCCAGTTCATAATTGCGACTGGAGAGACATGTGCCGAGTTGCTGAGTACTTGACGACTATGGGGAAATTTTGGTGGTTATTGGCGTTGATGTTCTTGAGGCGTTGAGGATTTAATTGTGGTCGGATTTTACTTATTTTTGGGTTTCATCGGTAGTACTGTACTGTACTCTGCCGGGCCAACAACGACTTGAGTGCAAGGCCACTGCCGGCCGCGAACTGAGACGAACATGCACGCGACCCTCGACGGCGAGGCTACGGCCCTTCGTTCTCTTTTTAAGAAACAAAACACTCCCTTCCGCTCCGTCCTTACTGAAAGCCAACACCATTATTTCCCCATTGTACCATTTAACCCCTGATATGGTCATAGTGTATTCTAAATAGATCCATACCGGTCAGTCTATGCTGATCCTACTACAGGCCACCGATACTGCTGCTCATAGATCTATGCGTGCTTGGCTAGCGAGATGTGTTGGGTATGTCTGTGGGCCTTCATAGGCCGTGAGGGGTCAGCTCATATCTCCATTAAAGCCTAACAAGGATCGTTGGCCGATGAATGCCTGGTGCTCTGGCACTGATATGATCGAACTATAACGGGGAAACTACCGAACCAATAGTACCCTCACTCAAGAGGGCGAAGAAAAGCGTTCCCATTTATGATATCACCCCATTCTCGATAAGACTGACTATCGAAGGCATAGTGTCGGGTTATGGTATCGGAGAAAGCCTAAAGCCGAGAGTTTGAATTCCTTAAATCAAGCTCTGGGTTGGCTTGGAGCTTCCTCTGTCGGGAGTTTATCATGCATGTTGGTGGCTGGGCGTAGGGTAGTATCAATGATTGCATATCCTGTTTGGCAGGTTTCTCTACTGCTGCCGGGATACGAGCATTCGGGATGGTTAGCGGGGGCTTCGAATACTCGAATACCCCACGGGCACTAAACCCCGGGGCGAAAGAGAAATAGCTTTGGCAGGGGGCCCGCGGTAATTGGGCCTGATAATTTCCCTCTTTCTGTGACACCCGGTATGTACTGCATCCTTAAGGCTGCCGAGATGCCTTCTCCGCGGGATCCAAAGGCTCGTAGGCTAACTGATAGCGACACTCTGATGGCAGCTCGCTCACAACCCAATGATAACTGGGGTAGCGTAGGTAACGGCGCGAAGCACGGAGAAAAGCACGTAGGTGGTGGTTCCGGTATGTGATGATAACGA
>Ga0307509_10002200_pt1 | contig 31979 bp, 33 predicted proteins | sample 10_EM_MG_FD_202245 | JGI IMG/M metagenome (GOLD analysis project Ga0307509, IMG submission 202245) | Populus trichocarpa ectomycorrhiza microbial communities from riparian zone in the Pacific Northwest, United States - 10_EM | ecosystem: Host-associated > Plants > Roots > Unclassified | place...
AATCTCGGAAAGAAGAACACTCTCAGATACTTAACCTAACTAGAACTATAAAGATAGTTCAAGATATCCACGTACGTATTTTGTTACCTGTTGCACCACTAATCTCCACCAGGGTAGGATTGTTACACCGTCTTGGTCAGGGGAGGGTAGTCCACCACCGTCCCCTATCGTCCTTCTATTAGGATAGCTTAATAGTGTCTCACCTTGTGGGGCCCGTGGTCCTCCCTCAAGACTGCAGTCCTAAAATGTCCCAGGACGGGACTGCATGAAAATTGTCATCCTCTCCGGTCCTGTCTTCTTGGTAGTTTCCCTATGGGGCCACCGGGGCCCCCAGACTGTTGCAAACACTGTCTCCACGGCAAGTAAAGGGCCTGAGTCCATGGTAAAGCAACCCTTAGACTGGAAAGATGTTAACCCCACCGAACCAGACAACAATGGTCAGGATAGATATGGGCGATCGGGGTGTGAATGCAGGACTGGGACTCGGATATTAGTTTCAGACAGGCCCAGGAACTGTAGAGGGGTGCGCGCCATAGTTTTACCTTTATTTTGTTAATTGTTCTTCTTTTCTTTCCTTATTTGTAGGTATCTGATCTGTTAGGAAGGTTGCGAATACCTGATGGGAGTGGGTTGTTGGTATTTTCTGTGATGGGGCGGGGTATCTGTAGATCATAAAATCCGTTGTGTGGTGAACACCTGCCCTAAGCGACCTTTCCCCATTTGCTGCCCTAACCCCTGCTAGTGGGATACCCCCTGCTAGCAAAATATTCAAAACTTACCCGCTGTACCTTCGTAGTAGTAGCAGTAAGTAGCAGTAGCAGCAATAATAGGACGCATGAGCTGGAAGTTATAGATACTTCCACGATATCTCGCCCAAGCAGTAAGATACGGCATTCGAGTGTTGCCCACGATATCGCAAACCCGGAAAGGTAAAACTTGGTAATTTTATTATGCCTAGCTGGTAGTAAACTAAAGCCTACAAACCCCCCAGTAAAATCCAGAAATAACCCCAAGTAAATCAACATCCCAGCATAGCAAAGCACGACACCTCCATACAGAAGAAATACATATCCGGGCTCTATCTCACCCATTCATCAATCGATTGACTAAACCAAAAGAGCAAGCGAATAATGCAATGCAAAAACAAAACAAAGGTAGGGGTGCGAGTGATTTAAAACTACATATGCTATTTACCTAACAACGGTTTTATGTCCCGCGAATACAAGCTTCCCCCTAAAGAAACGATTATTCGTCTAACCTCGAGCAGATCACGTTAGCAAAGGAGAGGTGGGAAAAACTCTAGAGCGAAAACTGAAACCAAAAAAATAAGAACAAGAAAAATAGAAAAAAGGGGTAACGAAAAAAAAACCACTTCTGATCGCGCCGATGAACATTGACCATTAAACAAAAGGAAGGATATCAAATGAAACCAGAAAGAAATACTGACGCCAATCGTGGTGTTGATGTTGATCAAGAGGCTTTTGTTGGTTGCCCCTCTGTTTAATTCTCCTACATTACCACGACGTGAGGATCAGTGTCACTAGCGTCATCTTCTGCTGTTTGGATAAGGGTTCCAGTTCCCATGAAGGCTCTCTTGGCCATCTCTTCTAGAGAGCCCAGTTCTCCGCTCGACTCGCACATCTCACGGAAGATGCTGTCTTTTTTCCGCAGGAGGTTGTACGGGTGGTCGAATTCTTTGACTATTCCTTGGTCGAGAACGAGGACTCTGTCGTAGAATATGATAGAATTAAGACGATGGGCAATAGTGATGGTTGTGGACTTTAGTTCATGGATTGTTGCTTGTATTTTAGTGTCTGTTGAGTAGTCGATTGAGGCCGTGGCTTCGTCCATCAGAAGCACTACTGGATCCTTAAGGAGCGCTCTCGCAAGGCATAATAATTGCCTAAAATCACAGTTAGTCCAACTCCATAGTGTAAAGTTTGGGGGTATCATACTTCTGGCCCTGGGAAAGATTGTTCCCGGATTCTGCAACAGGATTCTGCAGATCAAGGAACACATTTTTATTGAGGGTAGAATCGTCTCCAGCAACCGGGGCAGCCACTTCTGGCTCCTCATTAATCAATTGTACACGTTTCAAGGCTCTGAAAATCTCCCTATCGGTATAAACACCAAAAGGATCCAGATTACTCCTGATTGTCCCAGTGAAGAGAGTAGGATCCTGAGGCACCATGGTGATAGACTGTCTGAGATCCTGCAGTCCGATCGTAGATATATCGATACCATCAATCACGATCTTACCGGTTTCCGCCTCCAAGCTCCTGAATAATGCAAGTGCCAATGAACTCTTCCCAGCGCCAGTCCTCCCCACAATACCTACCTTTTCAAGTGGCTTGATGCTGAAATTGATGTTCTTCAGCACCAAATCCAAATCCGGGCGATAACGGGTTGAATAATTTTCAAAAGTTACACCACCCTTCTCGGGCCAAGTGCTTGTTGGCCGATTGTCGGGGATTATATCAGCAGCTTCTTGGTCAACCTCAAGATATTCGCCGACTCGCTCGACCCTAAAAAAAAAAAGCAACGGTTAGCATCGTGAAATAAAGCAGTCTTTCAAATACGTACGAATTCATATTTTGCTCATTTACCGCATAAAGTCGCACAAACCATAGGATGTTATCGGTGAAGGTGACAGCATATGTTAGTGAAAGGCCAGCCAACCCTGCATCAATTTTTCCAACGCTGAGAACCACAAAGGCTCCGGCAAAAAACGAGACTAATGCTCCTGCGATATCAACTCTGAAACTGAGCCAGCGGTTGCAAGCCCACAGATAGAAGAAGGGACGATGGTGGTTATCTATCTTTGAAAGGTTATCTCTAACAAATCGTCTCTCATCACCATAAGCTCGGATGGTGGAAATTCCACTTAAAGTTTCGCCGAAGTGTTGATAAAGAGGGCTTCTCTGGATTGATTCCAATCGTTTCAAATCCCTTGAAGCTTTCAGGTAAAATGCACCAATCAGCCAGTAGAGCAGAGCGATTACCACCGCGGGACCAATGAATCCAGGTGTGATGAACGAGATGAGGGAAGCAATGCCGATCACCGATGCTAAAGAATGAATCATGCCCAAAGCAACAGGTGCAACCTCTTGATCAATTGCTTCCATATCTTTAGAGAACCTGTTGATAATCCGCCCAAGTGGCGTCGAATCAAAGAACCTAAACTTAGCCCTCATTATGTTATATAATAGTTGATTGTGAATACTCTTTGAGGCAACCAAGCTACCATAAAACACAATAGCCTCTCGGAAGAACGAAACAAGCGTGTATGCAAAACCTATAAATGCGTAGACCCCCAGATAGTAGACCAAGTTGATGTCATCGGTATTGTCGGCGATAGTGGCAGACGCCGACAAGGAGTTGTAGGGGAGCGGCCAAATGCAAGACCCGGAAGAGAAACAGCTTCCAGAATATCCAATAGAAGAAGTAGGAGCGTTGCGGGCACTGACAATCAACTCAGGAGGCTCGACAGACTCATACCTAAGGGCCCATTCTCGAATCCAGACCGCCGTCCCGATCGAGCCAATTTGTTGCGCCAAAAAGGTAATTGCGACAACGACCCAGTACCACCACGGGCCCATGGACCTAAGATATAAATAATAAACTCTCCAGTCAACACTACCAAGAGCCTTCGTCTCTTCCCCCGAGATCTTGTCTTTCTTCTCGGCAGCGGGCTCGCCACCATCAGCGCCTGGCTTTGCAGGACTGGATGTTTGGGTTTTTCCATTCATTGGCGCTTCACCAATATAGGAGGGCACGCGAGAAGGCATTTGTGAATGCGGTTTGGATCTAATCCCTGACTTGAGAAGTTCGTCATTTCCAAGAACCCCAGATGCGACGACAGTATCCGGGCTGCCTTGCATCATTACTCGGCCATTATCGAGCACGACTACACGCTTGGCCCCAGGGACACAGAGAGCAACATTATGGGTAACCAAGATGCAAGTTCTGCCTGCCATTAGAGGACCCATGATACAATAATCGTAGATCCATTTCGACGTGTGAGAGTCAACTGCCTAAACTTGGTTTAGAAAATATTTGATGGTCAGGAGGCTTAATGAACTTACGCTCAGGCAGTCGTCAAGTAGGATATGACGAGAGTTCGAGTATAATGCTCTGGCAAGCGATATTCTCTGTTTCTGGCCTCCTGACAAGGTTATACCCTTCTCACCAACCTCGGTCTCGTCGCCATGATCCAAGATTTTCAGATCACGCTCCAAAGAACAGGCTATTAGTACAGCATGGTATCTCTCCTCATCATAAGGGCTAGCAAACAGAACATTGTTTTTGATTGTGTCGTTGACCAACCACCTGCTGAATTGTTAGCAACCTAATAGCCGCCAATTCATAGCAGTGTCGAAACTTACGCCTGTTGTGCGCAGTATGCCACAGATTCTGTCAATCCTGTAACCGGATCCGGAATCAAATCTTCTCTACTATGAGCTCCTGGAAGATGCACGCTGACCAAGTAAGCAATTGATATTGCCAAGTCTCCGGGCTAGAAAACACTTACCTTCCCCTGATATGTGTCATTTCACCAAGCAATGCCATCAGCAAGGACGTTTTCCCAGATCCTGTCGGCCCAGCGATAACGTTCAGATATCCAGGAGCAAATTCAATATTCAAATCCTTCAATTGGAAAGCCGATCCCATTCCCTTGTTTTTGATCTGTTTTTTATTGCCCCAAGAGAAAGTAGCATCCCTGAACCCAATTAAAGGAGCGCTCGGATCCGTCTCCTCCGGCTGCTTTAATTGATGATACTTTTCTGTCTCTTCCTCTGACAAGTATTCCTCGACACGGTCGATGGAGACCTTGGTCTGCAAAACGTTGGTAACCATATCTGCAAGCTGATCAAGTGGGACCCGAAGGACGTTGAATAAGGACAATGCCGTGAATGCAATTGGAGAATCAAGTGTCTTCCCCTCGATAACTGTGTAAAAGAAGAAACTAAGGAAAGTGATAATGATTGGAGATCCGTACCAAGAAGTGGCAGCTATAGCCCACAAGATATACCTGTTCCTTAGCTGCATGAGCTCGGCGGACCTAGCTCGGTCTACGGCCCGAGCAAACCGTGCCTCCCAGGCGAAAAACTTGATAATCCTAATGTTCTGAAGGACTTCGTTTGTGGTATGAATCCTCTCATCGGTAGCCGCCATGATCTTCTTCTGAATTTGACTGAATCGACTGGAGATGAAATAGTTAATGGGAAGAAGGAAAAACATGACAAGGATTCCCGCAATTGAGCTCCAACCAAGGATCTGGTACAGAAGAACCACAGCTATTCCCACTTGCACCGGAACACCCGCAACCTGGTTTGATTAGCACACACTTTGGTCTCACGGGATCTGTAACCGCATACCAAGAAATGTAGGTAAGCGCAAACTTCTGCTACTTTGAATGAGTCAACAGACATCAGATTGATGATCGCACCAGCGTTCGCTTGCTCTCCGTTGTCTTCGGTGACAATAGTCTTGCCTTCGCTATCTTGCTCTCCGTCGTTTTTGCCCCTTAACCCTAATGCGCGGTCTGCCCCGGCTGCTGCTCTCCTTCGGAGAGTCTTTGCATAAATCTCACCAACGATCACAGAATGCAGACGGATGCAGATTCTCCGACCGATGTAGAGGGCTTGGCCGCTACCAATTGCCTGGAAAGTTGCACTGACGAAAAGCAACACTACAAACAACCATGCAACATTCTTCGGCGTATCCTCTGGAGATTTGACATACTGCAGGATAACTCGCAGCAGCAAAGTAGGCGCAAAAGTGAACATCGAATAGAAAACCGCCCAAGCAGCCTGCACCGCAAGTTCACGCTTAAAATGTTTCACCAATGTCCAAGCCAGTGTATGTGCTTTTCTGTTAAAACAATTAGCACCCAAACTTGTACAACTTCACAGGTAACATCACATACTTGGTTTGGCGATAAGTTGACAAAACTATAACAGCGATATCATCATTCCGGAGATTCCAGACGTCGGGGAGCTCAAATGGCTTCCAATAGCCCTTCCAAATCAGAGGGTCTATCCAACTAAAGCTTGCCAAAGAGAAGAGAGAGGCCAGGGGTTCTCGGGAAGGCTCAAGGCCATCCATAATCTCTTGAGTAACCACTTTATTCCCCGCACGGCTAGTCACAGCTATGATACACAGAAGAGAGACCAATGCGAACCGAGTTATGATTAGTGCTTGTGAAGCGGTAGATTCCGGGTGAATCAAGGCAGAGCGGAAAGGTACAGCGATCAGGAGGAAGTTAAACATATACAGAAACGATGTATGATACCAGAGGCGAGGCGAGTCATAAGATAGGGATCGTGAGAAAACGAGTCGGAGGGTGGCAAGAAGGAAGATGTAAGCCTATTTCCATTAGTATCGACAACTCTGCAGTACCCGGAAAATATCTAGACCGACCCAACTAATCAGATTCGCTATGGAAGGGAACCCTTCGATATGCCCGATAGCTTCCGCGTTGATTGCGGCATCGGCGATGAAAGTTCCCAGCAGCCCCAAAACTGCCAACTCTTCACAAACTACGAGCGCAATCTCCCCATGAGGTCTGTCGGTCTTCAATTCAGGTTCAGTAGCTCTGCTAATTGTATGCCTCAAACTCAGGTGCTCAGCAAATTCGTCGTCATCTTCATCAGTATCTTCATCATCGTCATTGCGATTATTCGTGGTCAATCTAGAGGCATTATCATAAGTTGGAAGCTGGCGATACTTTTTGGAACGCCAGATATTGATTTTCCCAGGCGCTGCGGAAGATAAGAGCCAGAAGAGAGAAATTCCGGTCAATGTTAAGGGTAACAGGAATTGGACGAAACTGTTCCCCAAAAATAGCGGAAGAAAGTTAGCCGCTCGAGCAAAAGCAGTTATTCCATTGCGGATTAAAAAGAAATTTAAAAGAAATTAGAATTTTGCTTACTCTCTCTTGACACAAGGAGTAAAATCGTCACCTCTCCAATATGGTGACTTGCATTGTAGGAAATGCATTCTGAGACAGATTCTCGGAGAATTGGCTCTGTTCGCCCAGAGGTGGATTTATTGATGTGAAGTAATCTATGAGACCACCGACTCCAGGCTATTCAATAGAAGATGGTGAGGCTGGAGGTTCCTGACCCTGCCGAATTGAGGGCCGGTGGTATATAACAAGGCGCGGTTGCTGAGGGGAGTGGGCGACAAGTGTGAAGGCCTTGGTAGCAAAGAGGTCAAGTGGGAGGGAGAATCCACGAGCAAGAGCTTGTTGATATCCGAGAAAAGCGGAAAGGAAAAAGGAAAAAAAGGAAAAAAAAAAGGAAAAGGGAAAGAAGGGAAGGGAAAAGAGATCTAGGGGAAAAAGAAGCTCGTCCCTCTTGAGCAGTCTCCGTATTTGTTTTTTTTCTTCCCTCTTTTGCCCCCAAGTGCAGGGAGTCAGACAACGGAAAGCGCGAGTGCTTGAAGCAGACCGCCGGTATTTAGGTATCGTATCAGGAGAGCACAACGAGCCAAAGAAGAAAGAACGGGTTGAGTCACGGAGACGGCGAACAATGCAGGAAAAATGGCTTGCTTGGAGGGTGCTTGAGTAGAGGCGTGAAAAAAAGCTACCGGTAAGCTTCTATCATGGGGTTTTTCTAGAGTTATGGTACTAGTACTGTATGACTCCCATAGAATCAGCCACGATAGAATCAGCTTTACAATAGAGTTAACCTCAGACTCGAGACTCCAGCTCCTCACGATACAGTAGTCTACTTTCCGCCTTCACATTCACCATCCCCATAAATCAGGGTATCGTGTACCGTAGTACTCGTACAGCACCCCTTGCATCCTTCCTTCCTCACTGCTTGGATAAAGTAGCTACCCCTACCGTGCTACGAGTAATCCAAAGTTCTCAATTCAAAGGTGACACCGTCCGGCTAGTGCTATGCTCGAGTACGGTGCTCGTACAATGGAGAGGGGGCTCAAATCAAAATTGGACATGTACGACTATGGATACCGGTACTGGTACAAGTATCATACTCGAGCACATACAGTACCGTATGATACCGGTACTCGAGCAAACTGCTGCCCTGTCGCCCATGCTCACCCATTCCCCACACTACAACCGGCTGGGGAAGGCCGAAGAGAGTGAGGCAGAGGCAAATAACCGGTATGATACCTCCCACCCAGTCAAAGGACACCTTTCCCAATACGTCATACATCGGGTATGCGACCACCACGCGCCACCGAAACCAAATCAAAATGTCCCTCTCAATAACCCACCAACCGCAGTCGCTGACTGTACTCGTAGACTAACCGAGAAAACCAAACTGAAACCATAGCCCAGCGTAGATCCCCTACAGTATCTTCCGACAGGGCCAAAAACAAAACAAAAAGTCAACCTCATCGGTAAACGGATAATTAACCTACGAGCACAACAGCAACTTACCAGTATCCCATCGCTACGGGCGCAAGCACGGTGCTGTCCTCGTACTCGGGTACAAACAGGTACGATATGAGAGATTGACTTTGAAATGCAGGTCTACCGGTACTCGAGTGCGGATTGAGCGCTTGAGTAGACAGGGCATGGGTCTCCGCGAATCCGTTGGCAAGATACCGGTACCGGAATGCAAGAAGTTAGGCTTCCGAGGCCACCATACCGGCGCTGTGCTCGTACGGTAGCAGGTGAGAAGTACCGTATTCCATATCAGGGGTGGTGAATTTGCATGGGCGCTTGGATGCTCGAGCAACGCACGAATTTTTTGCCCCACACGCTCACAGTTTGAGAGTCCCTGTTATCGGATAGTAGTTACCAGTCCTCGAGCAATACCGTACGGTACAAGTACGAGTACTTCTCGCTTGCCACAAGATGCGTCTCTCAGGAATGCCAGAGTCTAACTGAGTGACACACAGGACCAAACGGACCTGATACGGCAATCCCAACCTTTCTCCATCAAAGAAACACCAGTATGGAGAGGCTTTCCATCACCGCCGCTCGAGTACTTTTGAACTTCATGCGACATTGATGCGAGGGAAAACTTTACAATCACCCGGTCATCAACACCCTAGTTTTAGCTCACCACCCCGAGGACTTTAACGTTCCCCTTATCAAACCTCTCCAACACACCTATGGCTATACATTTAGCTGTCTCCACGCGGACATTGACGAAAAAACTACAAAGGGCGCTTTCCCGACGGGGGCGTGCTACGAGTACAAAGTACTTCTTGGCGTTGCTGTACAGTACCGTATGATACATTATTAGATCGTGTCCTGTGCGGATAGCACTCGTACAGTAGTCTGCTCCGCAGTGCCCGTGACCCTTTCTTTCTTCTTCCCTTCCTTAAGATTCTTTTCGCCTCCTCTCGTAATATGCCAAGTTGTAGTAGAGGCATTCAGCCCCGCAGTCGAAAAAGAGTTTTCGAGTGCCAAGTTTCTAGTTGATCTGCAAGTTTTGTATGCAAAAAGGCGTTACACACGCCAAAGTTTTTCGACTCGAAAAACCTGCATAATCGTTTTTCAACCCCGGGGCTGAATGCCTCTAGTACCTTCCTTTTTATGCTTATTGTATCGGCTAAAGTAGCGTTCACAGATATTTCACAGCACTGGTACCGATACAGAACTACGGTAGTACTCGTACAGTGCACTTTTGCTTTCCCAAGAATCCTACCGAGTCTCTCCATTGGGTTGCCATGACTCAGAGCTTCATATTCAATTGTGCTTGAGTACGATACTGTACTGTACTGTACTCGTACGAGTAGATCTCATACCGTACGACAGATCGCCGGACATCCCACCCCAAATGAACTCTTGAAGAGTTCATGGTTGAGGAGCAACCACAAAATTGTTATCATCTTGAAACAGCCGACTTGAATATCATAGCATATGACATCGTCTCGATATCCCAGTCATTCTTGCTGAAATCCTGCCGAACAAAAAATATGCCAAACTAAATAGGGTCCTCCCCGCAACCACGTACGCAAGGGTTTAATATCCCAAAACAGAACTCTATTCAGACGAGAGAGAGAAAAAGAAGAAAGTTTGTTAACGCAAAGAACTGTCATCACAACGCAGAAATCCCTCACTAAGTCCTAGGTCTAGCTACAGGCTCCCAGGAGCCAACCTTCGGCTTTGTCCTATCGCCTCAGTTAGTACCAAACCTTCAATCTAAAGACACTTAATTGCACTTTGTGACACACGTAGAGTAAGGCTTGTATGCACCCCGACTGAAAGTCAGATTGCCGATGTGCTCTGATTTTTCCCAGGGCCTAACTTCGTGCTTCAGAACAGGCTCGACCCCCGGTGGTTTGTCCACCATATAAGCGAGCCAAGCATGCCTGGTCCCTTCGTCAATTCCAGACACAGGTACGAGGGAACGCAGCAGATAACCTACCATCCAGGTTCAACGTGAGAACTAATTTTTCGGATATCCTGTCAGCAAATCTCTGACTCAAGAATGCACAAGGCCCGCCAGCTGGGAGTGGCTCACGCATCGTATTCCTTCCACTCCTTGTAATCAACCCATTTTGTCCTCACTTCAAGTTATGAATCATCGAACATCAGCCTCCTCTCCTACTAGGAAAGTTTCCAGCATCCAAGATCTTCCACTCACATGGCAACTCTTCTTCGTTATTCTCATAGAATCTGTTTCCGAAACGATCTGTGCCGACAAGAGTTCCGGCCTTGGTATCACCTATAGCATTGTCAATTGGATCTCGTTACCTCCACCTAGGTTGAGGTTTTGCTATACCAATGCGCTGGGGGGAAAATCAGTCAGTAAACAAGACACAGCGAGATGAGGCTCGGAGGATAGCAGAGAGGCACCATACATTCATTTGGTAGGCATATTTGCGGGGTCCGATTCGGAAAAGATACTTAAGGGTCCTTGTAAGTGTCGACATCCTTGCAGGTGGGCTGGTAAAAGCCCTAAGCCTCCAGTGCTGCTGAGATGAAGAGATGAAGAGAAGAAATCATGGGGGGGGCGAAATACCTTAGATCGCGGGGGGTGGCAGTCCAGAGTGGTTGATGCTGGGAAGCGAGGTTGGCCTCTGGTGCAGCGGCCTGCGTAAGTTACCCTCCTATAGTGAGGGAATTCTGTAGCCACAAGTGTTTTTGCTAAGAAAATATTGTCCATCTTCAACCATCAAAGGATTTTTAACTATAAGTCCAATGTGAATTATGGCTCTATTAGGTAATATAGCAGGTGATATTCTACACACTAATAGAGAGAGAATAAAAATATCTCAAGTCTTCATAGAGATATTGGGGTTTAAAGTTTGGTCAGTTAGAAGGAGAATGTCTGGTCGGGTTCCCTCACCATAGCTCCTTCCTTCTAATAAATTCAATTAATTGATCCGCTCTCGCTTCTATCCTTTGATTTTTTTTTACTATAATAACAAAGTGAAATTACTTTTAATGTCCTCCATAATTGGAACCCCGACATATTCCACCACGTTTGCCATTGGCACCCCACATGGTTACCCTACCGAACCGGCACTTAGTCGTGTGCTCCTGTCGTATGATAACCGAATCTTTTTTTGCACGTTGTCTGCAGTTGACCCACCATAGTAAGTCTGCTTATTCTGAAACCTTTTGACTGCTGCATTAAAGCCTCTGACAAACAGCCAACCACCAAGAAGGTTGTTTGATATTCCTCAGAAGCCATTCATGATAGTCACAACTCTTCGAAATTCCTTCCCGCGACCAGCAGCCCGCTCGATGCGCTGCCGCCTTCGCGCTCATCCTCGAAGGTCTTTTTCCTCTAATTCAACTCCACATCCCACTGCATCTATTTCTTCCCCCGCCCCCTCGGTCCTAGGATCTCTCACTGGAGAGCTAGATAGACTCGCCCCTAGATTTGAGATTCAGGCAAACCAACTCCGCATCATAAAAACCCCCAGCGAATTCTATTCAGTTCTTAAGGTAATTAGTTAGTTCCAAATGCTTGCATGTGATCGATCACCCGGTGTAATAACACTCGGTTGACCTTCAAATAGGATCGGATATTAAAAGCTGAAAGCCGTATCTTTTTATCCACATTATATATTGGGAAAACAGAGCATGAGCTTGTACGTCTTCAAGAGCCCTAAGCCTCCGCATCCACAAACATCCTCTGACGGGCTAATTCTTCAAGATTGATACACTGAGAGAAGCGCTTCGCCGTCAACCTAAGCTGAAGGTTTCAATATTATCAGATGCATTAAGAGGGACTCGCGAAACCCCAAATCCATCTTGCGCATCACTTCTAGCGCCCTTAGTCTCTGAGTTCGGTGCAGGCCGGGTGGAAATTCGTATGTATCACACACCAAACTTGAAGGGATTAAAAAAGAAGATAGTACCCAAGAGGCTCAATGAGGGATGGGGTTTGCAGCATATGAAATTATATGGTATCGATGATGAGATTGTCATGTCCGGGTATGTTGTGTCTCAGCCAATTTCCACATTCCATATACCTTCAGCTCATCTAGATGGTAGTGCGAATCTTTCAACAGACTACTTCACCAACCGCCAGGATAGATACCATATATTCTCCTGCCCGGACCTAACAGGTTACTTTGCTGGAATACACCGCGCTGTGTGTTCAATTAGCTACAATGTCCTCCCAGGTCCCCAAGAGCAGGGAGGATACACACTCGAATGGCCAGAAACCAATCCAGCCCCGATGCCTACACAAGAGCCCAAGGGATTTCAACTCGCAGCAACTTCCATACTTACGCCTTTGATCAGGCCGAAGCTTGCCCCCACCAAACCACCCTCATCTACCCCTAAAACCGTTGTATACCCACTTTCTCAATTTACTCCCCTTCTCTACCCGCAAGATACTTCGACGGAACATCCAGCACTATCTTCGGTTCTACAGCTCTTGTCCAGCGACTCTTTTGCCAACTCAAGGTGGGTCTTCACAGCCGGATACTTCAATATCCATACGCGACTCAAGAAGTTGCTATTAGCCTCCAAGTCGGTAGAGGGGATAGTCGTGACAGCTGCACCAGAAGCGAATGGTTTCTACGGCAGCAAGGGTGTATCTGGGATGCTGCCAGCTGCATATACTTTAATGGCAAGGCAGTTCCTAGAGGATGTAATAAAAACAGGAAAAGGTGACAGTATTCAGCTGAAGGAATGGAAGAGAGGCACAATTGGAAAGGATCCGGATGCTTGGACTTATCATGCAAAAGGTATTCCTATAATCCGACGCGATATGTGGATAAGCATCTAATCAGGTAGCCAGGCGTTTGGGTATCATTGCCCAATGAAGAAGACCCGAGTATCACACTTATAGGGTCGTCAAATTATACAAAAAGATCTTATTCCTTGGATCTTGAGACCAACGCACTGGTTGTAACGGAGGATGAAGGGTTAAAAAAGGCATTGGGCGAGGAAGTCGCTTGGTTGCAAAATAATACTCGCACTGTCACGATGCAAGATTTTGAGAGGGCGGAAAGAAGAGTTTCATTGAAAGTGAAGTTAGCGCTGTGGATTGTAAAGGCTATCGGAGGGCAGTTGTAATCTTATATCGCACCCAAGGCGTAACCAATGTCCATAAGCTGCAACCAAACACGCAGCAACAACAGGTTCCATGTGACTAGAGAAATTGCGGGATCTGTCTAATGACTTTATCCAAGTCACTTCAACCCTCGAAGACCCTTTCATCTTATCTTCACAGTCTTTGGAGACATTACTACGATGTTGGAGTTCGCTGCTACCGACTGTCGCTTAAGGGAATTTAACCCCACCCCAAGTACTCACTCATCTTTGCCAAGAATACCTCCGTCAGCCGATATTTTGCTGGAGTTCTCACCAAATATTCAAGCTCCCGGAGGTATTCTTGGCAAAGACTGGTAAGAACTGTCCTCCACAAAAAACAGTCTCAATCTGATCACCTGGTAGTCCATCTAATCTGAGCTATCATACAAGTACAAAGTAAGGGGAAACAAATTCACCTTTGAAAGGACAAGAAGGAGGGTGTAACGGTGAATCTGATGGAAATGAATGATCGGCTAGAATCAAATAACTATACAATGAAGACGGCAAAAGAGCCTATAACCAACTTTATGTATGATACTAAGACAGGAAGGACAAAAGCCCGTGATCAAAAATGTTTGGTCAGATCTGTTGTATCCCTTTTAATGCTTCTTTATAACTTACCCTGTTTCCTGCATGTCGATAGTGAAGGATGGTTGCAGGGAAGGTATGATATGTGAAAGAGAAAGCAAAATCAGCAAAATCAGCAAAATCATAGTTAACAAATATACCTAATGCGGAAACCACAAAAGAAAGCTTCTCGCAAGATCTCCACATTACTTAGGCATAGGTGTTATTGAGCTCCTGATAGTAGACCGGCCACAAATGTAGCGAATTGTTCCCACCTGCCTGGTGATCTCAAGCCCGAGTCTACTATGATACCGCAAGAACTCGAATAATCGAACCTCGGCCTAGGATTTTGGAGCTGCATTCGCTGGCATATAAGGTCCAGAACTTCCTCCTTCTTTCTTGGTCCTAAGTTAGGTCTGAGGCGGCCTGATTTCCCGGTGCTCTCGCCCCCTTATTCTCGACACCTTAGCGCGAGGTTCAATTATCCGAGTCCTTACAGTAACTTAAGTATTATCCCCTAAAAATAAAAATAAAAAAGGAAACAATGTGTTGTCTAGGTCAGCAATCCAATAACTTATTACACTTTCCTAGCTGCTTGCTTGAATGGAGCAGTCCTGGAAAGACGTCTAGAATGCGAGGAAGGAAGAAAGAGTTTTTATACATGCGAGACATCAGAATAGGCCAAAACACCAACGTGAGTAAAATACTGCCATGAGACGCCACCTATGGAAGAAATACCAATGCTCGTATACTCGAAGACCGCAGATCTCTGACAATTGTTTTCAGTATTCCCAGACATAGTCTGTACCGCCATAATATGATATCATACCCCATTGAGGCTCCCTTATCCTGATACCCCCAACTCTTACGGAGGTACAGGGCATAAGTTTTGTAGGTTACACAGATAGTGATGACAGCAATCCTCGCTTGTGGAACCTACAAAACTTATGCCCTGTACCTCTGTAGAAGAGCTTGGGGCTCACATTTCTCGTTCAGCTCTTCTTGGCAACCCTAATGGTCAATGATCGGGGACGAAGTTAAATTGGGACTGCTTTTTCATTTAGGGCTTACCCTCCCGCCAGACCAAATTTGGCTTGGCATACACAACCGCACACGCAAACTTTCCACCACGAATCTCCACAAATCGTGGACCCAGCGATAAGAGACAACGACACCAGCAACAACACTTTTCTCAAAACCCAACAAATCAGAATTCACAATGGGAAGGCAAGTCGATACCTTCACTGCTACCGTCGATTCCGAATTTTGGGCTAATAAACTTGGGCACCTAGGGTCATCCGCAATCAGAGAAAGGGTGCTGGGTCTATCTTCAGTACGTTCCAGAAACTTTACATTTATTAGAATACGGGAATATTGGTGCTAACCCATCGAACAGCTGCCCATACCAGGCTGCGAAAGGTACGATACACCTGGTCGACCAAATACCGTAATCACTGATGCTGATCCCAAAATTCGATAGAACCCTGCCAAATTCAGAACCCTCGACTACAGTGAGCGCCATGGTTATGTCCGTGGTGTCGTAAAAGATATCATCCATGACCCCGGGAGAGGAGCTCCCCTCGCCAAGGTCGCCTTCCGTGATCCCTACCGCTACAAGCTTCGCCACGAGACGTACGACCCCCCTATATACTACCTGAAGTTCTTGGACTAGCCGTTGACTTTGATTGGTGGGATAGTTTTATTGCCAACGAGGGAATGTACACCGGTCAGTTTATCTACGCCGGAAAGAAAGCCTCTCTTAGCATCGGAAACGTCCTCCCTCTTGGATCCATGCCTGAAGGTACCGTCGCCACCAACGTTGAGGAGAAGACTGGAGATCGTGGTGCGCTTGGAAGGACCTCCGGCAACTACATCACCATCATCGGACACTCCCCTGACGAAGGGAAGACCCGTGTCAGACTCCCCTCCGGCGCTAAGAAAGTTGTTCCCTCCGCCGCCCGTGGTATGATTGGTATCGTTGCTGGTGGTGGAAGAACCGACAAGCCTCTCCTTAAGGCCTCTCGTGCCATGCATAAGTACAAGGTTAAGAGGAATAGCTGGCCCAAGACCCGTGGTGTTGCCATGAACCCTGTCGACCATCCTCACGGAGGAGGTAACCATCAGCATATCGGAAAGGCCTCTACCATCTCTCGCTATGCCTCGCAAGGTCAAAAGGCTGGCCGTAAGTACCTCTTAGGAAGGAAACCTCATGGAAAGGGATATCAACTGATTGGCTCATCTAGTTATTGCCGCTCGTCGTACCGGTCTCCTCCGTGGTACACAAAAGACCAAGGATTAAGCATAATTGAGATCTGTTGCAGTCTTTTGTTTTCTGTTGGTTGGGTTCTTTTTTTTTCTTTCTTTCTATACAAAAGGGAAGGCCCAGGGTTTGGGAACAAACAAACAAATAAATAATCCAAAACAAATCTGTAGTTGCATATCTTTTAGAGAAATCTGTTTTTGCACCGTCACACGAGAGCGCCATGATTTTCGCGACACAAAAAGTCTGAGCCTACCACGTGCCCCCGGATCCTGCTGGGTAGGCTTTTTCTGTTTTTCGGGAGTGTCAGTGTCGGTGGTGGTATAGAGATTTGGCGTTGGTTATTTGTGGGTCTACAAACACGGAGAGTTGCCCACTTTAGATGGCTAGTAGAGAGAACCCGATGAACAAAGAACCAGTACCAGGGACCAAAACCCCCCTCCCAAAAGCGAAGGACCTATCCGGATTTAATGCCACTATCGAGATATTGGTGCCGCAAGAGAGATATGGCGTCTTTAACCTAGCTTATTCTCGTGACGCGAGTCCGTAACTAACAGGCCAACCTTTGAAGTACAGTACATAAGAGCATAACCGAATGATGGTTCATGCATCCACTAACTCCTATAAACACCACTTCCGAAGAAAATAACCTATTTTCGTAAATTACGAAATTACATCTATTGAAAGAATTTAAAAAAAAAATGATGAAAAAAAATGATGAAAAAAAATGAAAAAGATGAAACAGATCATGCAAGCCAGCTAAACAGCCACAAACATTTATACACAAGTGATAGAATGCGCATCACCACCGGTATCATATCCCCATCCTCCTTCATCCGGAAGGCAAAACCATAAAAAATACAAATATAAAAAAGGGAAGTGGTGAGAGGAGAAGAAAAAATAATTAATAAGTAAGAGACAGTCCCAGTAAACCCATCCCTCCGGAACCTTTTATAATACAAGCCTAAGCCACCAAATCCTCCAGTATAGTCTCCAATTCCTCCTTCTTGAAGGGCGCCCAGAGTACATCCGTGCCTTGAGCATCTTTTTTCGAAGATACCATTTGGTGGTCTTGGAATCTATACCGGCATTAGCGCACCACCATCCCCAAGACCATAGAAAAGTAAAGTAAAAAGCAGGAGGAGAGTGGTGTGCGCGCGCGTGTGTGTGTGTGGGGGGGGGGGTCATACTCCTTCAGTAACGTCCGAAACGCCATATCATTGCTACAAATAAACTCCTCGACAGCCTTCTGATAGAGCACTTTATACTCCACGCCGACTTCCTCCTCGCCCGCGGCTCCAATAGCTCCGTCTTCGATTCCCTGTAACTGGTGACTGACAAGTACGCGGTAGAGAGATTTTGCGTTCATCGGCAGTGACGCGAGGACGAACTTCACGCCCTTCGTGCCGCCGGCACGCCCGCCTCTGCCGATGAGTGCCAGCGAGTCGTCGATTGAGGACTCGACGGAGTAGGGGGAGAAGGTAGTTGCGTCATGCCAGAGAAAATTGAATTGCGAGACCCTAGCGGCATCCCAGAGTAGCGGGGCGCGGATATGGTCTATCGAAGCGACAAGGGAGATTTTTGGATGGGAGCTTAAGCGTGCGAGGAGGACTTGAGCGCGGGTTGTGCGGAGGGGCTCGCCGTCGAGGTTGTGGATGAGGATGGTTAGGTGGGTTATGGGGGCGTATTCTTCTTCCTCCTCCTCGGTCTCTTGATCTTCTGCGGTGTGGGTGTCGAGAATTGAGAGGATGGTGTCTAGCGTGTCGTTTGGGTTGGAGCCTAAGCGGATGGTGTGGTCTGGGCCAATTATGGCTTTTGCGATGGTTGTGAGCACGTCTTTTATAGTCAGCGTTGGGACATAGCCGTTTACGACCACGAGGCTGCGAGGTGAGCGGTAAATGCGCTTCGCGAACTGCATTAGTAGATTCCGCTTCGAGCCATATCCATACAGCAGGAGGTTGAAGCCCTGGCCTAACTCGAATTCCCACTGCGGGAAGTTCTGTCTATGCAGGCCTTCCAGGTACGCCCTATCTTCCACATGGTCGAGCCCATGCTCGCGAATGAGCCGGAAGTAAGAGCTGTGATCTAGCACGGGGAGAGATGCGAGGGTGCTATTCGACGTAACAAGTCTCGCCTTTCGATTCTGGAAAAAGTAGGAATCGGGACCGTCCGTGGGTGCGGTTATCTCTTCTTCCATGAGCTGCTTCTTTTTCTTCCTTGACGCTGTCGTTGTGTTCCTCCCACGTTTCTTTTGGAGGCCGATGGCATCCTCGTTGGCGGGCAGTCCCTCATCTATATCATCGCTATCGTCATCCTCAAAGATCTTCCGCGCGAGCAAGTCCTCCTCATCCTCGTCTTCGTCGTCGCTATCGTCGCCGCCACCGATGGTCTTGGAAACGATCCTACGAACGCTCTTTCTCCGCGCTGATCGATCGGCATTGGTAACAGGCCCTCCGATTACACCCCCGGGTGAAAGCACACTCTCCGCGAACCTAACGCCAGCGTTATTCCCATCACGTGTCATTGGCGTGCGCAACCTTTTCTGCGGTGACGGGGAGTGCACACTTTCTGTGCCCGTGCCCGTGCCTGGCCCGGCGCCGTTGAGCTGTTCGGGGTGAGGGAGGGTGGTTCTCCGCTGCTTGCCTGGGGTCTCGGGTAGGGGGAGCGGGCGTGTGGGAGTGTTTGACGAGGCGGTTTCTGCTGGGAGGTTGAGGGAGATGGAAGACAGGGTCGGTGCGGTAGTAGTAGAAGGTTTTGTCGGCGTATTTCGGGGAGAGGCGGAGGCTGTTCGTTTTCTTTTCATTGTAGGTAGGCGCAGGTTTGCTGATGCGGTTAGAAGGAGGGAGGTCTTAGAGGGAGGAAACTTTATCAAAGGGTAGTGGTGGTTTGGGTGGTTGGTTAATTGGTCAAGTTGAGTGGTTTGTTGGTTATGGGACGTTATGCATGCCGAGAAATGGAAAGACCAGTTCAGGGAGCTGAGCTAACCTTTCCACAAGGGAACTTGAGAACCCTCGGTGCCTTTTAGGAGTTAGGGCGAACTGGTTCACTAGGGTTCCAGCCCTCAACATCTGAATTGAATATCTAATATAAGTTAATTATTATGTATGATCCAGTGATATTGAATTTTTACAATGAGGACGCGAGAGTGGTGCCTTGGATGCTTCTTTGGCGCGTTCCGGGATTCTTCCTCTGATCCTCTTGAGCAAATAGCCACTCCCTCTGTAGGCTGAAACCATACCATAACCTAGCGGACAGCTGCCTACCGGTAGTGAATGGCTCCATTGTCAAATGTTAGGGGCACTCTGCATACACTTGTACTAGTACAGTTCCTGTACTATCCCATAGTCTGTCGGGTTGCTGCGCCCAAGAAAACCTGTTAAGAAAATACCGAATCTGGCCAAGAGAATAACAGGATCTGGGAAGTTTCCTTCCCTAACTGGAAATAATTTACCAAGGGTTTCAAACTGAGACTTGTGCAACCAGTTTTCTTGGGCGCAGTGACAGACTAAGGGATAGATCAATAATTCGCTGCGAGCCTTAATTCCTACAAAGGGATCTATTTGTTCATCTGGCGGAAGGTTGGTGGGCTATCCAAGAGCCTAGAATACTCTTATACTTATAGGTGATAGAGTTCTGGGTACCGGTATTGAGCTCAAGATATCCGAATATCTTTTGAATGGACCATGTTCCCGTAGCACCAAGAGGGATGCAACGGGTGTGGAGTTTCTATCTCTTTATTGAAATAATTAATATATGATATCATACCAAAGGAAAGTTTTAGGGCAGAATAGAAGGAGGACAGTGTACCGGTATGGTATGCTATGAGTGTGAAGGAGAAGAGATTATATTCATTGCTTCCGATAGCCTCTGCGCAAGCAGTTTTGAGCACCAAGGCGTTTCTGATGCGTCCCCTTGTGTCTTGGGGCATGTCGAGAACACGGATGCCCGAGGGTCCTCAAAGGACAGTGTTCTCGTTCAACTTTATCCGAGTAAATCTCCTAGTGATGGCTTATGACGCATCTTGCTGCATCGGGTAATAAGGGTGCTCGCTTAGTATTAGATAAGTTAACGGTTCGTATTTTATAAGGGAACATCTGGTAGATTTATATAAGCACTAAAAGTTACGGAGCATCACTCCATAGGCCATTCGTTTTACTCAATTCCTTCGTCACTTCCCTCCCGCCTCTCTCACGATACCGGTAGTACCAGACTCTCATATCTAACTCGTGTTTCTCGGATGATAGCAGATCTCCAATTGAGCCGCAGCCGATAAAGAGGAGGGAACAAAAAAAAAAAAAGACACCCTTTGCTCCACCCCACTCCATTGACTCACCCCTCCCACCGCCTCGAGATCACTACCACACACCCCCCCCCTAAACTCTACGTCCACCTACCACAATTCTCACTTCCAGCTTCCAGGATGTCACTGCTCCTCCTCAAGCGCTCACTAGCCAAACGTCTTCCAAGTGCCCGCAGCTACACTACCCCAAACCATACCAGTACCTCCACCCCCAACGAAAAGTGGAAATACGTGCCCCAATCTGGCACTTACCCTAAAGGCTTCAATGTCGGCGGGATCCACTGCGGTGTGAAAAAGGACGGCAAGTCTCTTGACCTTGCACTGGTGACATCCGAGCTGCCATGTTCCGCGGCGGCAGTGTTCACAAAAAACGTGTTCAAGGCGGCACCCGTTCTGACAAGTCGTGACATGTTGAATGCTAGGAAGGGAAGTGGGGTTCGGGGTTTAGTTGCGAACAGTGGCTGTGCGAATGCGGTTACTGGGAAGGGGGGGATGGAGGATGCAATTGCCATGGGGAGGGCCGTGGACGGCTTGGTGGGGGAGAGGGAGGCGAGCACTATTGTTATGTCTACGGGGGTTATTGGGCAAAGGTATTTTGGACATCTCTTGACACTTGAAGTGGGGTGAAATCATCAATTGGGGGAGATGTTGACTTGGCGGATGCGAATTTACCTAGGCTGCCGATACAAAGGATTCTTGATGGAATACCCAATGCTTACAAGACCATGGGAACTTCGCATGAGGCTTGGTTGAACACTGCAAAGGCTATCTGCACAACTGATACTTTTCCCAAGCTCTGTTCCAAAAGCTTCAAATTCCCAGGATCTTCTACCGAGTACTCAATCGCTGGTATGGCTAAAGGGGCTGGCATGATTCATCCTAATATGGCCACGCTGCTAGGATTCATGGCCACCGATGCGCCTGTATCCCCGGACGCGTTGCAGAGCATCCTTAGGCATGCCGTTGAGCGTTCCTTTAACGCAATCTCTGTAGATGGGGATATGAGCACAAACGACACAGTAGCTCTTCTCGCAAACGGCGCTGCCGGTGGGGAAACAATCAAGATCGGCACCGAGGGAGAAGGAGCCCTTAGAGCGGTAGTGACGGGATTCGCGGAAGAGCTAAGCAAACTTGTAGTCAGAGACGGGGAGGGAGCGACGAAATTCGTGACTATTAGTGTAAAAGATGCAAATAGCTTTGAAGATGCCAAACAAGTTGCTTCAACTATTGCTAGATCACCACTTGTTAAGACAGCGCTCTATGGAAGGGATGCTAACTGGGGCCGTATTCTCTGCGCAACGGGGTATTCCGGTGTTGAAGGGGTTGTGCCGGAGAAGACAAACGTTTCTTTTGTTCCCACTGACGGATCCCCGGAGCTGAAGTTGCTTGTTAATGGAGAGCCGGAAAATGTCGACGAGGAGCGAGCGAGCGAGATCCTAGCTATGGAGGATCTAGAAATCCTGGTGTCATTAGGAACTGGTAAAGGCGGCGAATCCGCCTACTACACTTGTGATTTTTCACACGAGTGAGCCCCCTCCCCTCATTTCTTTTCCTCTCATAGACAGAAAGCCTTTGTTTGCTAACATTTTTCCTGCGTAGATATGTCACGATTGTAAGTCCTCGCCTTGAACTCCGTTAAGATCTGTAAAAGGATAAGGGACTAATAAGCGTAAAGAATGGGGATTATAGAACGTAGAAATGAACATAGATGCGAGACTATTACGGTCAATGGAGGCTAGGTGAAGGTTGAATATTAGAACTTAAAAGTTATTACGTTTTCTTTTTTCTTTTCTCTTTCTCTTTTCAACGCAAAAGTTCCCTAGGTTCCTTGCTGTCCTCGACTATTGCACTTGAAGAAGGGTCACGTATGGCATTGTTGTGTATTGTAAGCTCCGAAGGGAACACTCTGGCTTGATTGATCAAGGAACGCGGTACTGTATGATAAATAGGTTAAGCTTAGGGGAAAGATGACATGTCGCAGAAGGTGGGAAAGGTAAGGAGAATAATGCAGCAGAGCGTCCGCCCCACTGTCCTGGTACTGTGCCATGGAGGATGAGAATGGGAAAAAAGTGCGCCATACGGCATCTGGGGAACAGCAGCCGCAGGGGTAGACAGACTCACGGTATTCGCTGCCATGGGAGAGATGTGGCCTCAACTCCCCCGTTGCCTCGCAGCTAAAACCCCCCCCCAAGAAATTCTCCTGAACAACCTTCTCTCCCTTCCTCCATTCAAGCTCACAACTTTTTCAACTCACCAACTCCTATCCATTTCTCCCTTTTCTTGAGGAGAGACTCCCCCCTCCCACCCCCCTCTCTCTTCCCTGTCCCTCCTTTTCTGTTTACTTCCCATAGGCTTCTCTTAATTTCGCAATCATGAGCGGCAGTGAGTGCCCACTCTTTCTCTCCAAGGCTTGTTTCTTGAGTCTTCCTTTGTCTATGAGACAATAGGAATAATATTATACCGAGGAACTTGACTGACAAGACATGTTTCCCCACAGTACGCTTTCTTGATCTCATCAAGCCGTTCGTGCCAATCCTCCCGGAGGTGGCGAGCCCCGAACGCAAAACACCGTTTAGACAGCGAGTGATGTGGACTGGGGTGAGTTTTTCCCCCTCTTCTTCTGGGTTTGGTCGATTGGAGGGAAAGGAAGTGGGATTAACTTTTTTTTTTTTTGAATAGTTGACATTGCTCATTTTCTTGGTCATGAGCCAAATGCCGTGAGTTTTCTCAGATTTACTACAGTATATCTGTTTTATATAGCACTGACGCGCTATCAATTTCATCAGATTATACGGAATTGTGTCCTCGGATACATCCGATCCTTTGTATTGGCTCAGAATGATGTTGGCCAGTAATCGTGGTACTTTGATGGAGCTGGGAATATCCCCTATTATATCTTCTGGCATGGTTTTCCAGCTTCTTGCTGGTACTCACTTGATTGATGTTAATCTCGATCTTAAATCTGATCGCGAACTCTATCAAACCGCTCAGAAATGTACGTACTCGCGTCTAGCTTTCTTTTTTTGCACATTTGGCATCTAACATTCAGTTTTAGTGTTTGCTATTATCCTCTCTCTTGGACAAGCCACTGTTTACGTTTTGACTGGTCTCTATGGACAGCCCAGTGACCTTGGTGCCGGAGTTTGCCTTCTTCTTGTTCTTCAACTTGTTGTCGCCGGTCTCATTGTTATCCTCCTTGACGAGCTGCTCCAGAAGGGTTATGGGCTGGGATCTGGCATCTCGCTTTTCATCGCTACTAATATCTGCGAAAGCATCATCTGGAAGGCATTCTCGCCTACCACTGTCAACACTGGCCGCGGTCCCGAATTTGAGGGAGCCGTTATTGCCTTATTCCATCTCCTCTTGACCTGGGATAACAAGCAACGCGCCCTTCGTGAAGCCTTCTACCGGCAGAGCCTTCCCAATGTCATGAACCTTTTGGCCACTCTTGTCATCTTCGCCTCGGTCATCTACCTCCAAGGTTTCCGTGTCGAGATCCCCGTCAAGTCTAGCCGCCATCGTGGAACCAGGGGCACTTACCCTGTTCGCCTCTTCTACACCAGCAACATGCCTATCATGCTACAGTCTGCGCTGAGCTCCAACGTTTTCCTCGTCTCCCAGATGTTGTACAATCGTCTTCCGGAGAACTTTTTGGTTCGACTCCTCGGTGTTTGGGAGCCAAAGGAGGGATCTGCTCAGCTCTATGCTGTCTCTGGCATCTCATACTACATGTCCCCCCCTCTTAACTTTACCGATGCTCTCTTGGATCCTTTACACACTGCATTTTATATCCTGTTTATGCTCACTGCCTGTGCCATGTTCTCCAAGACCTGGATTGAGGTTTCTGGCTCCAGCCCCCGCGATGTTGCTAAGCAGCTCAAGGAACAAGGTCTCGTTATGGCTGGCCACCGTGAACAGAGTATGTACAAGGAATTGAAGAGGGTTATCCCAGTTGCCGCTGCTTTCGGTGGTGCTTGCATTGGTGCTTTGTCTGTTGCGTCTGATCTCTTGGGAGCTCTTGGGTCTGGAACTGGTATTCTGTTAGCTGTCACGTGCGTTACTATGTCCTACCTTTGCGTTATGAAAGATTGCTAACTTACCTTTTTGTAGTATCATCTATGGGTACTTCGAAATTGCGGCTAAAGAAGGTGATATGTCTGGCCTTGGGCAGTTCATTTCGTAAAAGGCAATTTGATTTACTTTTCGGGATTTTATAACCAAAAAGTTGTTTTCTTTTTTATCTCTTTTCGCTTTCTTGATCATGTTTCTTCTTGTATAAGATATCTGCTCTAGATCTGCCATTTTTACGGGGGTTCTGGGATGGGATGGGATGGGATAGGGTGGTGGGAGGATGGGAATGGTGGCAAATATCTACAGGAAGTCTCAGAATATGACTTTTTTTGCATTGTAATGACGAGTTATGGGGTGATAGGTAAAATAGATTCCAAACAAGCCATCTGATGAGTTGTGGTATTCTTGCAGATTGCAATGTAGATTTTGTTGCGGCTAAATTATGGGCTGGGTTGCCGTTTTGTTAATTGATTGCGTTTTATTCAGTCATGCTCATGCGTCGCCATGATAATATTATAATACTTTGCAGCTTCTTGAGTGTCGAGTGATGGACGCTGTGGGACTGCAACCCTAGAAGGACTGCACAGCTCTCACTTCGGCGAGATAGGGAGAGGACCTAGAGCTCTCCAACATAGGGCAGAATCAGCCCCGTAGAAAAACAGCAAAGAGAGGAGCCGGTTGGAGGGTTGTCTTCTCCTATCGCGAGGCATATGGCCAATTTCCCTATGAGATTCGAGGTTTTTCCTCATAGGAGAGTCTCATTTTGGAATCTTAAATTGCTGTACGGTATTATGTTTTCGAGTTATGATTGATGACTAATATTTTGTTTGTTATTTTAGGGGGTGCTTGCCATGGACCTTCCTGTATTTAACGGATAAACCTGAAGAGCCAGGGAAGAAAAAAAGAAAGATCAGATGTCGAGTGATAAACGTGAAAAAGTTGCGAGTGATATGTGGTGGAGAGGTTGACGCCCTTTTTGCCCAAACAACCTCTGATAAGCAACAAGCTGATCATGATATCGTATCATACCATAAACGAGGGAATTCCGGCGCAACGGCCAGTGCTTAGGCTTGTGGTTGAGAGAGCGGCTTCTAAAAGGATCCTATGGGGGCACATAGGTAGACGAAATAATGCTAACCTTTAAATATGGCTTTTTGGTTTTAGAGGCATTAATTTTAATGGTTCCATGAAGGGTTTTTATTTTAACCACGTTGCCGGTATCCCCCCTTAGCTATCTTTTGCTCATTAGTCCTCGTTTTTGGTTACTCTTTACGCTTCATGGGCACATAATCACTTCCAAGATATCAAAACTTGGTAATATAACCTTCCATGTCACACCATCAACGATGAAGTAATTCCCGAAGATTAGGTTACAAATAGCCCTATCATACTTTACCTAGTTAGAGAAAAAGCGAATAGTTTATGGTTATGGCGAGCCTTTTTTTTTCTCAAGGGGGGGGAACGAAAGCAGGCCCGGGAAGATGTTGTCGTCGGTGGGGATTTCGTTGGGGGGTGTAATTATAGCTACTACGGGTAGATGTGAGATAGGTTTATGAGGTATCTGGTTGGTTTATGGTGTTAGATACTTTGTATGACACAAGGGGGAGCAGTGTATGGCATGTGGCACTAACAGGCAAAGTCACTACCCCTCGAGCTCAGCCAGAATTCTTTGGTAATTTGGTTTGTACCGCGTTTCCCCCTCAGGCTGGTAGTGGAGATGTCAGTTTTGTGATATAGAGGAGGAGGGGGGGCACACGTTATTATTTTATTCAAGAAAACAGTTTTGTCCTTTTCTGAAAGGTTCGGGGATGGGAAGCCACTCCGTGATAAGGACGCTGACAGCCATGTCTTCGCTTTGACCTGGCGGGCTATCATTTTCTTGAGGGGCTCTGTGAGGCTATCGACCTCACTTCTGGAGGCCCCCCCTCCGATTCCCTGTTCGTATTATCGTTAATTGGCTCCATTGGGGCGAAGTGGGAAAGTCTTACCCAGACGAGTTTCTCTGCCAGGGCAGGTCCGCACATATGGACAAATGAGTTGATACTGGCCTGGAGCTCAGGACGGTCATCCGCAGCGAAAGAGACAAGCGACGCCCAGAACGTGCATGCTGCCTTCTTAACTAGTGTTTCCCGGACCTGTATTGCATTCATGACGAACCAGAGGAGCATCTCAATTCGTTCCCTAGGCTGGTAGCAGACAATCACGATAATATACCTGGAGAATAACCTGTTTAGAAACTCAACCAAACCCTGCGACAACTCGGGGTCCTCTTGAGGATTCTGGAGCCGCTCAACAAGTCCCAAAATTAATTCTAGGAAAAAGCCAACTTCAGTAGAAATGTCTAGACTACCATCTAATGAGTGAGAGCTGACCATGGTGCTGGCGGTCGACAGCACGGTTTCCACCCTGACGCCACGATTTGCCCTCTCCAAGAGAAATTCAGTGACTACTCGTGGAGGAAATACAAAGGGACCAGGGGTTGTCTCCGCGAAACCTGTTCGGAAAACAGCACAGGCAGCATCAATTACCTCCCCATCCTCAGTTAGACTCCCGACCAGTGTTTGGATAATGTGTAGTATTCTCCTCTGGATCGCTAGCCCTCTGTCTTGCTCCCAGAACGGAGGTGGCCCTTGTCCTCCACCTTCACCAGCAAGGATGATCGGAATATCGTCGGGAGCCTGCAACCCTTTGCCAATTGCTACTAAGCACTGTAGAGTTGATACTCCTAGCTCTTTAGCTTCTTCTGGGTGCTGATGCAGAAGTGTAAGAACTCGCTGAGCATCCTTGTCCACGAATCCCAGCATCCTGCTAATAGAGTCTAGCTTTTGGCTTTCTGATGGCAAAGCTTGTATAATATAAGATATTGCGCATAGAACACGCTCTTTAGCTATATCGTCTGCTGTGGGGGCAGCAGAAAACAGCTCGTATTGATAAAGAAATACGGATAGCTCGCTTGCGAGTGTACTGCGGCAAGACGAACACAAGGAGCTTATCGACTTCGAGGCGTTCCGAGCTAGAGCAGGGGTTGATATTGCCACAAATAGAAAGTTTAATACGGTTGGTAAGAAATTGGCCCACCTCTCGAAAAATACCGCATATGATCCTTTGAAAGCAGTCAGCCTCCTGCCACGGAAAATGCCTACTGGAGTAACGAACCGATTATATGGACAGCTGTTTGTCTGACTTTTAGAGGAATTTGGTTTCCGAAGTCTGCCAAGGCATTAAAGAGCCTGCTCCGGAAGAGCACTTTCAATGACTCGTCTTCGCTCGGCTCGTCGCCCAAACAATCGCTCAGAGAATTGAGACAAAATAGGCTTGCTTCTATCTGCTCCCAAGCGATGAGCCCCCCGGTCTGACTGTTTGTCAGGGCACTGATAACCTGGCTGATCAGGCGGTCAAACAACTCAAGGCCTAGGATGCCGTATGCCACTTCAACCAGATCAGCAACGTCTTTCCGGAAACTCGTAAATCCGTCCTTGACATCCTTGGTCCATTTTAGAGATTCGGAATGTGGGGGTATTCGTATCTTCGCCCAGAATTCTTCGATTGCCTGCATAATCTCCTTTTTTCCAGCCGCAATTAAGGATGGGATATCTGATTCTGCTACATTTTCCGGGTCTAACAAGAACTCAGCCAGGCTACTCCAAAATTCAAAGGTAGTTCCTGAAATTTCTTCCTCGGCCACAGGATAGCCAGGGACCTGAACCATTCCATGCAACATTTGGAGTAGAGTCCTGGTGTGTGGGCTATTGGCATCGCGTATGAGCTTTTGGACGGTAGCTTCTGCGAAGGCTACTAAAAGTCGGCCAAATTGAAGTCCCCCCCAGTCCCCATCACCTGAGGTAAGCTCTTCGTATCTACCCAAGGCCCAAGGCGAGGTAATTATGTTTGCCAGGCAGGCTTCGTCCGCGGGGGTGAAGAATGCGAAATAATTAGTGAGGATATCCGTTATTACCTCACATGTGGTTTCGAACGTATCCGAATAGGCTAGCCAATTGACAACGCGGGTTGTCAGACGCTTTAATTCCGAGAACGTATGGGGCGAATCAGAGAGGGAACGTAAGGAGTGAAAAACCCATGACTTTGCGAACATTTAGCTTCCTGTACAAGCTAGCAGCAAGGGTGGAAAAGTGTTAATGAACCTGAAAGGTTTTCATTCCTTCGTTGACAAGACGTGGATCGAATGTGCTTGATGTAATCCTAGAAGCTATGTTCATTAGTATCTTATGTAGATCTGGGAAGCATAGCATCTTACGATCGTCGAGGCTTTGTATATCAATTGCATCACCTATTAGCGAGACGGCCTCCTCAATGTTCGACTGTATCCTGTTGTGAAAATGATAACTTTGTGCGGTGTAGATGTTAGCCTTGCTTGTGGCAACGTTATAACTGCAGTAATTGCTCACTTTTTCACATTTCTGGAATCAATTTTGCCTACTTCTTCTACCAAAATGGCCGAGAACCATAGTGCTGTGATTTTTATTCTAGGTTCTGCTAGCTCCAGGAGTTTCTCTGAGGAAGGAAGTTGTGGAAGCTCGGCGGCAGAAACAAAACGGCCAGAGCATAGGGAACAAATAATATGACGGATGCAATCATCCCAGTAATCTGGAAACCGTATAAAGAAAACAACTAATGTTGAACATAGTTTCCTGATAACTAATTGAGCCAATCCGAGGGAGTTAAAGCGAACTAGCCAGTCGATGAGCCGGTCTCTTAGAATCGGAATGTCTTTTGGAGATAAAGATCCGCTACACCCAGTCACATCAGTTTCTAGGCTTAAGGCTTTAAAGGATTTTGTTGAGTGGGGTTGTGTGGACCTGTCAGAGTTAAGTTTGACGGTAAAAGTGAGGGCTCCAAAGAATTGCACGTATTGGTCGTCTATGGCAAGCAGCGAATCCGCCAACTTCCATCCATCCTGGGAACGCTGGACAGCCTGAAGAGTCTCTTGGATTTGTGAAAGAATTTGAGGAGACCCCGGCTGGTAGAGACGTTTGACGAGCTATTACGGTCTGTTAGTTGTAGGAATGTTGGGGAGAAATTTCAAGCAGTGGAGATTCTTACGGTGACCACCTCCTCCAAGGAGGATGGATAGGGACTGGACTCCATTCGAGAATGGGATAGCAGGGGAACGCCTAGCGAGCAGAATGGTATGACTAAGGAATTGAAACCACACTCAAGGAGGATGGGGGAAGAGGAAGGGAGTGATCAAGAGCAGAAAGGGCGAAACAAATTCATGGTAAACGTTAGGGAAAGGTGTTGGTGGGGCATTAACTTATGGTTGAAATGTGAGGGCATGGGCACGGTAACCTACGTTTTTATCCCTGCACCGCATGTTGATCGACACGCCACCCCCACCACTCACCCCGCAGATAGGACAAGGGCAGCATCCCTGAGCCCGGAGCCGGTGTCGTGGCAGCGATAGAGTTGCACGAGTTTGTGGCGCTGTCATTTGTGCATATTAAGGCACGAGGGGATTGCAGTTCACAAGGATAAAATTCTCAATTACCGTACTCGAGTACGGTACCGTGGAAGCATTTAGGCCAGGAGTGGAGGGAGCGTCTCTCTGTCAGATTTCCATACAAAAGAGGCGTCACACACCCACGAAAGTCCCCTCAACTTGAAAATCTTGCATGAACGCTTTTGAATCCCGGCCTGAGTACCCCTAATTATTCAGCCAGTTTGGTCTACCTGTGTGAGCACCGATAATATGATAAGAGCACTCCTACGAGCACAAACTCTTTGCAATATTTCTATCGCTAAACTATTTATCTACGCCACCAAACGCCGTTCAACAAGGCAAGGGCATGCGGGGTTTACCTTTTCTCAATCACACGAATAAATAAAGCACGACTAATTGAGCTTGCAGACACTCCTAGGAGGAGGGATTATGGCCTCTAGATTTAGGTCACTTTATATCACTCGACTTCGCTATCATAATAGTTCTGAAAATTTGAATAATGCCCCTGCTACTGCAATTGAAGGGAGTGCACGCTGCCCCCCAGCTGCCATTTCTGGGTAAAGTCGGGTGACAAACAAACTTGGGCCGTTGGCTGTTTTACACCAAAACCAGCCATTTCAGAAACTCATAGCTTGACACTACCTAGGCAAGAAATTTCAAGAAGTTGCAAGAGCAATGGGAACAATTATTTCTTTTTATAATGAAGATATCAAGCCTGCAGATTGATAACTCATGATCTTTTGTGCAATTGTGTGGTAGGATCGGAAAGTGACTTGAGACTTTGCATAGGAGTGCTGTGTACAAAATATACATGACAACTGCCTTTGTTGCAGGCTGTCTCTGGTGCCTTAATTCCATAAGCCTTCTACCTAAGTTTTCTTCTTGAAAACTTACCTCTAACTGTTCCTCAGTTTGATTTGGCCTAAAGTGGAACCACTAGATTCATTGCGATTAAATGGTTGGTAAAGGGTGCTTGGTTTTTTGTAGAGTTCGTTACTGGGTCCCGTTTCGAGGGAGCGGGGCGAAAATAACCCATGTTACTTCGCTTAACTCAGAAAAAAACACGCGCTTTTTTCTCGGTTAAGCCAGATAACACTATTTTCGCACCGTTCCCAGGAAATGGGGCGCCGTAACGAACTCTAGTTTTTTGTGTGGAGTGGCCGTCGGCTCGAGTTTTTTCTCACCTGACTTTACTAAGACACTTGAGGAGAGCTACTGTTGTATTTAAGACAGTACTCGTACAACGGTGCTTCAGTTGGATGCAGAAACTGAACGTGACTTAATGGGGGGCCGGGGGTATATTTATATCATAGTTGTTTGTATTCCGTGGCATTCCATCTACGTAGATAGCTCGGAACTGTGATCCCATCACTGCTTGTCATAACATACACTTGCTTCGATGCGGGTATCATACAGTACTTGTACATCCCACTGCCGCAAGAACTCGAATAATTGGACATCACACAAAGCGGTTAACTTAAGGTGTGTATTGCGAAGTGGTCTTATGTCTCAGTTAATATGGGTTTCATTATTTCTTGGCAGCTAATCATGCAGAGTTTTCTCCCTTGTTGGCATTATCTTCACTACGATTAGCTGCCAAGAAATAATGAAACCCATATTAACTGAGACATAAGACCACTTCGCAATACACACCTTATTCTAACCTCTTAGCACGAGGTCCAATTATTCGAGTTCTTGCGGTGGTACTCGAGTACCGTATTATCTCGTCAAATTCGCTATATCCGTACAGGGTTCTAATCTCCACACCAAGAGCATCTGCCCCTAATAAAGCCTAGTTATCAACAAAAAAGGAATAGGAAGGCTTTGTTAGTCACTC
>Ga0307509_10002201_pt1 | contig 31979 bp, 23 predicted proteins | sample 10_EM_MG_FD_202245 | JGI IMG/M metagenome (GOLD analysis project Ga0307509, IMG submission 202245) | Populus trichocarpa ectomycorrhiza microbial communities from riparian zone in the Pacific Northwest, United States - 10_EM | ecosystem: Host-associated > Plants > Roots > Unclassified | place...
AATATCCGACTTGAAATCTTCTGATACAATTGGCCACTGTTAATATGTGCCCTAATGCACACTAATGCATGGCTGGGTGCCGATCATTTTACCATTGTCTCTCTTCTGAACTTTGAAAACCCCTACTGCTTGGCTCTTCCTCACGCTGCCTTCGGCCACCGAGACATCCAGCCCGGTTTTGAATGTTGAATACTAAGGGCCCGTTTACCAATAGACAGCCGTCCAGCAACCGGAGACGGTGCCGACCGTCAAGGGAGGCTAAACGGTCGAAGAGCGGTAGGGAAAATTGATGGGTGTGTGTTTACCTAATACAGTGCTAAGTAGTGTGAAAAGTGTGATCCACAAACGTGAGGTGTGCAACCAGGTAGCTTTCAATTCTCACAGTACTCGGATACCAGGGCTAGTCCGCGAACACAGGGCTGACAAAGCTAACGACGATATTAGGAATAGCGCACTCACTAAGGGGTGTGTGTTGAAAACCAGAAGAATTCCTCGAACGCTTTCTGCTTTACTATTGGTTGAACTATCTATTCAAGGTTTCTATTGGATATTTGCCACTTTAGCTCATGCTCAGAATAAATCCTGGTGTTCGCGGACTAACCCTGACACCCGAGTACTCGACAACCGAGATATTGGACTGACCAACAATTCTCTCTTACAATCAAATGATGAGAATTTTGTTATTAAACTTGCCCTAAATTATGACAAATGGAATTTCTAATTGTGGAAGGAAAAGAGAGCCCCACCTATTGAGCCGCGTCCTGTTTTAACCGTCTAACACCCAGAATATTAAACAGTTGAAAACAGGGTAAAAAGTTTTGCCACGTCTATTGGAATATGATGCTGGTTGAGACGCCACCGTCTAGTTTCCCCACCAAAATTTCGAGCTATTCCGAGCACCCCAGAAGCTTAATATTTTCATAACATCACCGTTACTAAAATAGGCTAGTATTCAACATTTAAAACAGGGCTGAATGCCCAGGCGGCCGAGGAGATACTCGGCTTCGCTCTCCACCCTGACCGCACTGCACGGAGGTACAGCGTGTAAGTTTTGTAGGTTACACAGGGTATGAGGGTGGCAGTTCTCGTTTGTGGAACCTACAAAACTTACACGCTGTACCTCGGTACATTCCGCAATGAGAAAAAATCCATCTCACTTGGGCACGGAGATTCTACTCCTTCCATATACGGTAACTCTATGCTCCGGCTAACCAACTTCCCGCCAAGTATCCACTATTTCCTCACGGTAGTTATGAGCTGCCCATGCAAGCAGTGTGCGCCTCCGATAATCTCCTTCCCTGACGTTAGAGAATAGCCCACCGCACCGGTTCTGTTTAAAAAAAACATCTTATACAATGCACTTATATTTTGAGCAAGCGTGTGGGGGAGGAGAAAGGAAGGAAAAAAACACCAGCGATAAGTAGTCACAGTTGAAGGAAAATTGCAATATGTGCGAGAAAAAACAAGGTATAAGCCAAACCTTGTCACATGGGGAACACAGTTTAACTACAACAACCAGAAATTGCCTTGCGAGTAAACCCTATGAAAAATACTAGTCAGCTTTAGACAAGACGTCTCGGCCCGGTGTGGCGACATAAATTTGCTTTCCCATCTCATGGGATTTCCTCCACCGACAGGGGATCAGGTACAGAAGTGATTCAATGAGCGGAACGCTCGGAAAGAGAAGGAATGGCAGTGGTTTTGATGAGACCGAGTTTCCTAAGTACAAACATTGCTGCGGGCTACACCTTGGCGAGGCTATACCCTCTTATGGCCATGCCCAGCTGCTGACATAAGTGCTGTTTGGCCACTGCTATTTGGCTCCTTGAGGTTGACCTTTTTCAGCCCGAGGAGTATTCTCACTACTCCCTCATGCCCATTCTCATAGGCACGAGCGAGCGGTCTCCTACCATAACAATCGGCTTTGTCGGGATTTACCTCTTCCCGCCCAAGCAGAATGTTCACAACTCCCTCATGTCCACTGCAAGCAGCTTGCGAGAGTGGTGTTTGGCCGGAATGATTAGGCTTGTTGGGGTCGACGTCTTGCCGCTCGAGCAGTATTTTTACCACCTCTTCATGCCCATTCGCAGCTGCATAAGCGAGCGGGGTATTGCCCCAGATATTAGGGGCATCGGGTTTGACTTCTTCCAGCCCAAGTAACATCTTTACTACTTCACTATGTCCGTTACACGCCGCCCATATTAGTGGCGTATGCCCCCCAAAATCACCTTCGTTAACATCATAACATTCCATCCCTGTCAAAGCAGAAACCAGATCAACAATTCCGAAAAATGATGCGCAGTGCAATCCAGTGAACCAAAATCTTTGGCCAAAATTGGTACCAATATCCAAAGGACGCAGGTGCTCTACCCGCTCCAAAAGTAATTTAGTGGATATGTGGTCGTCATATTCCTGAAACAGCTCCAGTGCAAGTGATGTTGCGTGGGCTGAGAGTCCGCTTTTCGCATGAACTCCCCAGAACACAGAACAATATTCTAGAAAGGATTTGTTGAGGGAGATGGGAGAGGTATCTGCTGAGATGGCCTTGGCCTGCTTGGACTTCAAATACGTCAAGCAAATCTCGGCCATAGCCGTGTGAGGTTCACCGAAAATATGGGGATTGGAGGAAAGATACTCCTGGAGAGTAAAATGGATCAGTTTCACAGTTGATGCCTCCAGGTCCACAGTAATGAGCCCTTGGCAGCAGACCACTAATGTCGATAACGAAGGGATGTTGTTCTCATTGAACTTCGTGGAGCCTAGATCGACTGCTAGGGCATGGCAGAGCTCATCCGCTGTCAACGGCCGTTTCGCATGACTCATCCACATCAATGCTTGTATTCCAAGTCTCGATTTATTCCCACCCTGGGCCTTTATTCTTTCAATAGTCACACCGTAGGCGCCTCCTAACCCTAACCCATCTGCTATCTTACTGAGCCTTTCTCGTCTCCGATATATTGTCGGTTCTTGCAAGATTGCTTCGATATTTAGGGAAACCAGTCGAAATCTAAATAAATCCATTAGCGCGTGATGTGGGGTTGGGTTCCGACCACCGCAGCCCTACGCACGTTCCGGATATATTCTGGGGAATCTTCTCCAGGATGTCCGCCTCCAGGCTCTCGTCCATGGCATCCGGTGTTTCATCTTTTCCCATCCTATTATGGAGGTACCTGATGATATCATCCTTGGTGGGACTGATAGATACACTTACCACTCGCTGATCAAGACCCTTTTCGACCTCGGCTCGGATATGCGGCCTTCCGGTCAGGAATATTCGAGTGCGCGGGGACTTCTCCAGGATTTGTTTAAGCGAATCGAGGAGGCCGGCTCGTTGCACTCCCCCGCATTCGTCCACAGCATCAATGCATATGAACGAGTGATGTGAGGGTGTTATCGCCTGTAGCATCTTCACGATATCTCCTAGTTGCAGTCCTCGTCCTCCAATGGCCTTTCTCTGTTCGTGAAAAGCCCGTGATATATCCTCCGGAATCGTTTCCTTTCCGCTAACCATCTGCCTCAGCAAGGAACCCAGCATACTAGCTGCAGACTGCTCCTTTCTTGCCTCAAAATCAAAATAGAAACACGCTACCGCGGTGGTATCTCCTCTTCTATCGCACAGCCAGTCTACTACTAGCGAACTGTCATCGCGGCTTGTTAGTACAAGTGTAGCTCCCTCTCCCCCGGAAGCCTAATTGGTGTTACCTGATAAATGTCTTCCCTACCCCCGGATCTCCATAGCAAAACAGCACTTGATTATCACCTTCACTTTCCCCCCCAAATCCGCACCATCTCTTAAATTCCTCCCTTTGTATAAGCCATTCCCCGATGTTACCAGCACGGCGCTCCTGAACCTCTCGATGTTGTAACCTTGGCTCCAAGGGTGATAGCCAGCTTAGGATTTGAGACCGATCATCGGAAGCACTACAGTGTTTCCACACATTGTAAGAAGGGTTCGTAGTGTTATGGCCATTGTCACTACTAATAACAGTACCAGTAGATCGAGCCATGTTCGACTGCCGCTTGCGCTGTTTAAGAGCAGGGATTATTTGGTATGGTCACCTGGTGATATCTCTACAAGTTGGAAAAGAGCGGGGGTATGTCTGTGTTAAAGCAACGTTGCAGAGACCACGTAGTACAAAAAGGAAGTTTTGTTAAGCTAGGCAAAATGGGTGAAACCAACGTCACTCTTACGGTTGCTGTGTGCGCATTAACCGACGAAGCTCGTTTTCACGCTAAGGGGTTAGAACAAGGTGTGAGTCAGTATTCTTCACCAAGTTACCGTACCCAGTTAGTTGTTTCCTTTAAATAAATGACCCATGTCGTAAAAACGATGCCCTACGGAAAATATTTGTGAAAATCCTCCCCCAATGGCTACGTTACTCTAGCTCAAAGGAGCTCGTGTATTTTTCCACACTTTATTTTGACCTTTTAGCGTGAAAACGAGCTTCACCAGTTAATGGTAGCTCATTCTTGGATGTTCTAGCCAATTGAATCCAGTAGAGAACTATTCTTGCAGCCTATCAGAGGATTCCTTAGCCTCAAGGACAAGGGCAACTCGCGTACTCAAATACCGGTACATCCACCTCGGTTCTCATTTGGCTTCAGTTCTATGCTGAATGTTTTCCTATTTTTTATTGTTTCACCACCAATATCCGGGGCACCAAAGTTACCGACTACCATTAGTTTGTATAGTATGAGAGAAAGGTTTTTAGTCCCATTCTTTCTACTCAGTTACTGTAAGATAAAGGCTGGCTGTTTTTCACTCTTGTCTTACTCCAATTATCGCTCTTCACTCGTTCATTTATTCACTTTTTTTATCTTGTCTAAATACTCAATTCAATTGTCTTGGCATCCTCATTTGCAAATCAAAAGTAACCACGACCACTGAAAGGTCTTACAAACATACCAAATCACCTAGCCGAGAGTACCAAATGCCCCAAATCCGTAGCCGTATTCCCCGTATTCCAGCCATAAAATTTCACTACAAGTTTAATCAATTTATCTTCCACAGTAGGATGATAACCCCGGTAGACGGTACCCCCTATTACCAATTTCAGAAAAGTCTCCGATTTGTCAGTTCCCTAACATTCTCGATTTCCCCCCATCGCTAACACTGAAGGCCTACAAATTGGCTCTCAACCGCGAGAGGTAAGCTTCACAGCTAAAAGTAGGAATGCAAGTTGTCGGAGATTGGGTTCCAGAAGAAAGAAATATCATTGAGAAATCCCACCACCGGCAGTCTTTGAGAAATTGGTAATATTTACACTAAGAACTCGGCTCAATTTTTTTTCCCTATTTCACACATCGAATGCGACTGCGGCCATCCAGTTGATTTCATTAGCAAAAACATCCGAAGAAAAGGAATTCCACGGCGGCGAGTGACAGGGCGTGAAACGAAACAATAAATGCCAAGGCAAAGAGTAAGACTAAACGATCGCACAAGCGCGGGGGAAAATCTTTTCTTCAACAACACACTCTCTCATGATGCTTAACTAACTAACATAACTAACGGCGAAGATAAAAGTATAAGTAAAACCAACGATATCTTCCTTCCACCCACCAAGTCCTATCCTTCCATCGATCACCACATATGTCCACGCTCTTCCACGCACACCCCCGCTTCTATGCTGGCCTTTTGGGTCTTCCACGCTCGCTCCCGCCCTTCTACGCAGGTCTCCCTTTCCTTTCCATGCAGAACAATCATGCTAACAAAGGAAAGAACAAAGAAAACTCTTCCAGGTTCTGTAGCCTACTCGCATATGAGTTCTCCTCACCGATCGCAAGCACCTCGCCAGAGGTTTGTTGAATGACAACGACGTGCGATGCACCTACGCCAGGCAGCATGAAAGAACCTGCTCCCGCAAGATGTATCGATCCACTGACCGAGCGCAGGAGCGGTGGACTTCTTTGTCTGAAAGACAACGAGATAGGATATGTGCGGGGCCGCCGGACTGATATGCGGCCGGGGGTTAATATGGTGAGCAGCAATCGACCATTTTCAACAATTCCGGCGTATTTGCAACATATCCCCGAGGCAACGTCCCATTTTGACCCTCAAACAATAGGAATTTGGGACGGCACAAATTGGGTAAACGCCTTTATATAGTCTATCGGGAGATTGTGTCGGTTGAGACGCCACCGTCTAGTTTATAGCCCGAATTTAGAATCAATCTGTTAGGTGAATGTGCCCTATGGCACACAAATTGCAACGATAGCAAAAGTCAAGAATTAATCTGCGATTGCTCTCAATTCTGGAGTCTGCCCAGTTAATAGAAAACACTCAACTGTACACCGCGATTTTCTATGCACACTCTTTTCACTTTCCGCAATCTATTAAAGGATTTTAGATGCCGTAGTAATGGCCAATCTGTAGCAGATTATCACTTGTTCCGTGATGGCTGGTATTTAAAGTATTGTCAGTCGACAAAATTAACCGAACACCCTGGCAAGTCATGCAAGGCATCACTCCCACACAGCTCCGCCCAACTAACCCTCCTAAATGCCATTACCTTTCAACTGATACATCATAGTTCTTCAGTTCTTTTTTTTATTAAGGTTGGCCGATGGTACACTAAGTATTAATTGCTACAATTTATTTAATTTATTCATTCTTAATCATTTCCGGTGCTCGATTTTGGGGTGGTTTAATATATTGAGAAGGTGGTCGTCATGTAAAAAAGCTATGGGTTCATCGCCCCCCGCGCCCGATTCTGCCAATGCAGAATCAACACCCAACCTTCGGAACCTAGAGTCCGAACCCAAGGAGGTAATAAATTTCATGGCTCTGTGATATCACTTGAAGGGGGCTGCCATCTTTTCTCAACCCCTATTACAACTTTCTCTGCTTGATTCAGGGTTTGTCCAAAGGGAGGCGATTCCATGCTGGGTAATTTGTCGAACATTGTGCTGCTCGCCATACTCTCACGATACTTCCTTTGTTCGGATATGCGCTGAGGATCCGGGTATATGGCTCCGACATCAGGCATAGGTTGGTGTTTGGAGATGCGCCGAGGATTTAGGCATGGATTTGCCTTCCGAGACGTGCTTTGGCTTCGGGGATCCGGTTTAGCTTTGAGCGTTTGGTTTGTACCTTCGGGAAAGCATTGCGAATGCAGGAATGCGCGATAGTTTTGGGATCGTACAGCTTTCGGGAAAGCCGGGAGAAAAGCGGAAGTAGTGGATGATCAGACAGAAAGAGCTAGAAACCCGGAGGTGGAAAAGTGTTTGTTTTCCTTTTAGCCAGCCGGGAGTGCTTACGGAGGAAGGAGATACTCACATGGAGTAGTGTGGTGCCTCATGGATGGATATGATGGCTTTGTCATTGATATATACTCCTGCGATCGCCCTTAGTTAGTTAGTACGAGCATGGAGTGTCGAGGGGCAGTTGAACGAGAGGCTGTGGTTGTTGTTAAGTTAGTGAGGAGTTTTTTCCCGCCCGTGGGTGCGATCGTTTTAGGTGTGAGTTCCTTGGCGTTTATCTTTTCGTTTCGTTGTCGCCATACTGTCATTTCGCTGTCGATCAAAAATTGAAAATAATTGACTAATGTCGCACAGGAGTAATTTCACCCAACTAGGATTGCACCACACAGGGGAGAACCACAACACACCCTGTCCGAAATCACCTGCAATCACTCCATGCTGAAGAATATTCCCTTTGTTCCTTTCCCATCTATGTTCTAGTTTCTTAGTAGTTTCCCTCGCTACTAATAATGAATCAAAGAGCAGGAGCTAGTATGCCTGGCTCGTATACCAAACAAGAGGATTCACCTCGATGGCCAACAATTTTTGGGGGGAGGCTGGAGGATAGATTTCAACGCAAGAGGAGGGGGTCCGGAGTTCCGTGGTCCTCTCAGCGTATCTAGATGGGTTTCTGCAATCAAGGAAGCTCCAGTACTTTCCCCCTGGCCTAGGCGCAGTATGCTTGAGCTGAGGAAGATTCTTGTATTTACATATAAACCCTCTGCATCGCTGTACACAGGAAAGATAATCAAGAAACATAGGATTCCCTAGATTTAAAAGGATTTTTCCCTCCCTTTGTTCATTTTTCATTCCCTCCTCCGCTGTCTTCATTTTTCCTCACTCGGCACTTCATAACAAATCCAACCCACTAGTGCTATACCTGCAATAGTCCTGTGCTGCGCCCCCTTAACCTCTGTATTTTCTACCCAGATAGTGGCACCCCCAACCCAATTTCGGAAGCCCCAGTATTGCATTTCTTCGGCACTTTCTCATAGTGACTGGGGGGGGGTCCTATTTCTTGTTTGGTATACAATCTGTGGAGAAATGACTACCCAGTTATGTCATGTCTTTGGATTAGCCTAGGGTCTGCCTACGTCTGAGATTAGGTAAATGATTTGTTATGTGAAAGTGGGCCAGGCATGTGTGTTCTCCTCAAATACTCTTCTCTCCCGTTCTACCAGACACGAACAAACACCTCGCCTCACTCACCACACACAACATTGCTATTGAGTATCCTTTCTGTAAGCCGTCCACAGAGGCGTGTTAGTGATCCGCTAGTCTTAACTTAGTTGCTACACCGAGAGAGCAGTACTGTAGTCTCTAGGTCCTATACAATGGATATTGTTGTAATGAGATGTCGAACTTGGAAATACTAAAGAGAGCGGAAGAGGGGGTGGAATGAAGTCAAGGTGGATGGAGCTGGTGAATACTGGGAATCACATCTTGCTCGCTCATTCCCCTACCCATGGCAAAAAAGTGGGTTTATATAGAAAATATAAGAACCTCCCCGCACAGCCTATTCCGGTCACGACAACAAGGACAATATACTAATAACTTCCTTTCACGGTGAAAATCCATTCGGGCGATAATTCTACCGCAGCAGTGGAGTTTCCGGTTCTCCTTTGTCGGCATTCCCATATCCTCTCCGATCAGCATTCCGATCCCAATCGGCCGTGTGTGCGCAACCTTTTTTGCCTTAATATACAACCAGGTAGTCTAATTCGCCTCTTGGCTTGATAATGAATGACAAAGAAAACCAGTAACAGTAGGTCAACGAGATAGGAAAGGTACAAGGAAACGTGTTTGAAAACTGAGTGATCACCGGTGATTTCCAATAGCGATTTCTACTCCCCGCACCGCGCTATGCCCGATTGTATCGAGTAGGTCACGAGACGAAGAAACACATTAGCAATATGAAAAGCATGTCAGCTAAGCCCTCGTCCCCCAGCATCCACTTCTATAGCGGGAGTGGCTGGTATATATCCTCCAAATGCAATACCGCATTCTTATACAACATCATCAATGATAACCTGACCAGAGTTGTTTTCACAATCGCCACAAGAATCCTTGCGCTCCCATGCCCAGCTTTCCTGACTAAAAAGGCACTCTATATATAGTTTATCTATGACTCAGGGGAGAGGATGGGGGCACTGAAAAGAGCGGAAAAAATAAAAACAAGAATAAAAAACAATAGCGAGGGTCGACAACTAGAGAAAAATCTAATTAAGGGGATGAAAACAACGAGCTATGAACTGAACCCTCCCGGAATATGCAACTGTTTCGCCCCGTCGACAAGACGCTACCATACCCGATTACGAGAAAGTCATAAATCCTCAGCCGACTAAGCCAGACGGGGAAGACGGGGAGCGTCAGGCTGGTGAGATACCCTATATGTGTATTCCGGTCTCCTTTTTCTACCATGGATGGTGTCCGGGGGCAACTTCCATATGCAACATATCGTACTCTTCAAGAGAAGGAATGGTGGTGATTGTAGCGAGGCGGCTTTAGACCGTGCTCTGAGTGGCCGCTGAGTAGGGCTCTAGCACAGCTACCGCCCTCCGACGACCCCACCTAGATGTCTAGATGTGGGCATAGGTGGTGTTTGGCAGTAATTATCCCGCGTGTGGGGGTTAACCCCCCGCCCGAGTAATATTCTCACAACTTGATCACTCCCACCGAAAGAAGCCGACGAGAGCGCTGTGGTGCCGTAATTAGTCGGTTTGTCGGGGTCGACCTCTTCCCGCGCGAGCAGCATTTGCACCACTCCCTCATGTCCAAAACTAGCGGCACGGTAGACCGGTGTTGCGCCAAGACCTCTTCCCGCGCAAGCAGCATTCTCACGACGCACTCATGTCCATTCCGAGCGGCTAGCAAGAGTGGCGTTCGACATAATAAATCTCGTTTGTCGGGGTTGACAATATCCAGTGCGAGCAGTATTTCCACCACTCCCTCATGCCCACCGCTAGCGGCATACGACAGAGGTGTCCGGCCATCTCCGTCTACGTTTTCGGGGTTGACTACTTCCTGCCCCAGTAGCACTTTCACCACTTCCTCGCCCCCGTTCTCAGCGGCATATGAGAGGGGTGTCCGGCCGTTATGATCCATGTTTTCGGGGTTGACATCCTGCTGCTCGAGTAGTATTGACACGATTCCTTGATGACCATGCCCAGCAGCTACCGACAGGGGTGTCTGGCCACGATTCCCTGGCTTTTCAGGGTTAATCTCTTCGCGCTCGAGTAGCACTCTCGCCACTCCCTCATGCCCATTCTGTGCGGCCCATGCAAGCGGCGTACGCCCCTCAAAACCTCCTTTGTTGATATCATAGCCTGGAACCTCTAACAAACCAGTCACAATGTCAACAATCCCGAAGAACGATGCGCAGTGCAGCCCATTGAACGATAAACTACGAGGATGATAACTAGGATACCGGTAATTTCTCAGACATAAGAGGAATCCAGTGGATCTGTGTCCGTCATATTCCTGAAGCAGCCCGAGCGCAAGTGATCTTGCGCAGGCTGAGAGCTCCTTTTTCGCATGGACTCCCCAGTATAGAGAACAATATTCTAGAAAGGGCCTGCCTCGGGTGTCGGGATGGGGGTCGGCCGAAAGTGCCCAGACCTCTTCGGAACTCAAATAAGTTAAGCATATCTCTGCTATTGCCGAGTGAGGGTTACTAAAAATATCCGGACTGGAGGAAAGATACTCTCTCAGAGTAAAATGAATCAGTCGTACGGCTGATGCCTCTCTATCCACCGTGATAAGCCCTTGACAACAGGCCACTAATGTCAATATAGAAAGGGTGTTGCCGGCAGTGAAATTCGTGGAGCCCAGCTCAACAGCAAGGGCGTGGCAGAGCTCCTGAGCTGCTAACGGCAGTTCGGCATGACTGATCCACATTAATGCTGCTATTCCGAGTCTCGATTTATTCCCACCCTGCGCCTTTATCCGTTCAATCATCCTAGCGTAAGCATCTCCCACCTCCAATCCAACGGTCATATTGCAGAGTCTTTCTCGTCTCCGGTAGATTGTTGGTTCTTGCAAGATTGCCTCGATATTTAATGAAGCCAGTAGAAACCTAAACACCTCTATTAGCATACATTGTGGGGGGATTCCGGGTGTCATTGAATGCACGCACATTTCCGATATATTTTCGGGAATCATCTGGAGAATGTCTGCCTCTAGACTCTTGTCCATTGCCTCTGGCATTTCATCCTGGCTTATTCTAACACGAAGGTATCCGATAATATCCCCCCTGGTGGGACTGACAGATACACATGTCACCCGTCCACTAAGCCGCCTTTCGATCTCGGCCCGAATATGCGGCCTTCCAGTGACGAATATTCGAGTGCCTGGGGACTTCTCGAGGATTTCTCTCAGCGAATCAAGGAGCATGGCTCGATGTACTCCGGCACACTCGTCCAGACCGTCAATGGACATAAACACCTGTCGCGAAGATGTGATAGTCTGTAGCATCTTGACAATATCAACGAGTTGCGGTGCACGTCCACCAATGGCACTTCTCTGTTCTCGGAATGCCCGCGATACCTCCTCAGGAATCGTTTCATTCCGCTAACAACCTGTCCCAGTAGGGAGCCTAGAATGTTGGTGGCAGACTGCTCGTATCGGGCCGCGAAATCGAAGTAAAAACAGGTAACGGCAATGTTTTGTCCTCTGGCCTGATCGCACAGCCAGTCTACTACTAGTGAGCTGTCATTGAGGCTTGTTAGCTGTAGCCCTCCTTCTTCTCTCCCCTCTAATAAGCATGGTTCCGAATAGTCCGACCGGTCAAGTCTTGAGGACAGGACCAGTCGGTCGGTCGACATTGGTGTTAATGACTAGACCGGCTTGGTTCGACTGGTCCAGTCTGGTCCAGGACTGGTCCCAGACCAGTCCCTATAACACAGTTGCATAAACGGGCCGGACAGTCGAACACGACGAGCAACAGGCGTTGTGATGATATTTATCTTTCTTTTATTAGCATAGAAGTCTGTGAAAGAGCCAGGGAGGTGTGTACACACACTGGATGTCTGAATGCGATGAGTAATAGGACATAGGATCTTAGTCTTTTGTGAAAAAGCTAGGGAATGCGGAAAAATGTGCAAGATTCGGGGATGCTATAGGCAATGGGAGTCATAACAACAGCCTCTCCTATGTTAGCTTCGAGGTTCGGGAAGGTGGAAGCGAATATAATTCGCAGAGAAAGGACATGTCTTGCGATCGATGCAAGATGAGAGAGCCTTTCTGCTTCATCTATATTCCTGTCTCTACAATTAGTAAATGAGTTAGAGGAGTGTGCTTGTGTGTGTGGATGAATGAGAGCGAACTTCCACACAGCTCTATTAGCGATTGAAGTCTGCACGTCCTTTACTCTTAGCATTTCATCAAGTTTCTCTGCAAGGGCTTTACCAATTTGGTGGTTGCCTTTAAGGGAATAAGCCTCAAGCGAATGCACCTTCTATCACTCAGTTTTCACCCAGTCCACCTAGTATGACTGAGCCCGGTCCAGTCAGTTTCAACGATCACGACTGTCCTGTCAGTCTAATTTCCACCATTAGACTAGACTAGACTTGGACCAAGTCCAGCTAGTCCGAGCCAGTCCTCGGCCGACCACTCGGAACCCTGCTCATAAGCCTTGTTACCTCATAAATGTCTTTCCGACCCTGGATTACCATCGCAAAACAGAACTGCATCACCTTCCCCAGCTAAGTTCCACCATCTCCTAAACTCCACAGTTTGTATAAGCCATCCCCCGATATCACCAATACGTCGCTCTTGAACGTCCTGGTGTCGTAACCTGGGCTCCATGGGGGATAACCACGTTAGGAGTTGAGATCGATCATCTGCAACTACATAGTTGTTCGACACACTGTTAAAAGAGTTGGTAGTATTGAGGCAGTTATTGCTATGATCCATGATATATTGTGACATCCCAGACAGCTTATTGCTTGCGTTGTTGAAGGGGAGTTATTGAGTATGGCTTGTTGACGATATTCCTTGGAGCGGAAGAAAAGCGGGGTCAGGCTAAAAGGTGGAGGCTTACTCGTGTCCAATTACTGTACTGTCATACTTCATATCCACCAAAACCCCTATATCCCGGTTGTAGGAATAAGCCCAGGTAGATCAATAAACTACTGTATCCTAGGCAGCCGAAATCAGAAAAACGCTCCCTCGTAAACGCCACCAACAGTGATAATTGCTAAAATCTACTTGGCTTCCCTCTTATTATGAAAGAACCTCTCCCACAACATATATATTACTACATATTATACATTGCTACTCTAACTCTGGTTGCGAGTGAAAGCCATGGCATCTCCTGCCAGAAGCCAATTGTCCGAGTAAGGTTGCAACCGCCCTGCATAAGGCGGACCGTGGTGATTCTGTTGCGCAGGGGCGCGGAATCCGAGGGAAATAGCCGAGCCGAAGAAGGAAGAAACGAAGCCACGGAGGAAACGCCACTGGAATTTCGGATTCGTATCGTGCCTGCCCGTGCTTCCTATCTACGGCAAATGGAAGGCTTTACGGAGGCACAGCGCCTAAGTTTGGTATTTACTAGCAGGTGCGTTCGGATAGCGGGGGTCAGAGGTGAACCAGGTAACCACCATGCCTAATATGACGCCCACAGATCTCGCCGCCCCCGACCCATTGATAGCCCACACCCCCTGCTAGCGAAATCTACAGAATTTAGGGCCCGTTTACCGAACCGTCTGTTTCTAAAATTGTGGTTGATGCTTTGTGTGCTCTATTTCGGATGTGAAGATTTCTTTTGTGTTGATGGTTGCACTGCGGAAAAACCCATGCACTTTTGTCCTCCGGGGTAAGACAACCACTTGCCGGGCCCCTACGGTACTCGAGCAAAACAAGTCCGCTAAGCGGGATCGCTTGTGCTACCATACCCCAGACACAAGTACCATTGCGCCTGAGAACAGCCACTCGTACGGTAGCGAAGAACACCCCGGCCAGGCGCCCGAAAGGTGAACCCGTTCCATCCTTATCGCTACTATGGGTGGTACGGTAGTCTATGGGATAAGGAGTTATGTATGAGAGCTCCCAGGCCCCAGCCTATCCAACCAGCCCCGTACCCTATAGTAAAAACCGGAATAATCGAGTCGTGTGCTATGTCATTGAGAATTCCCTGCTTTGGAAGGGGCGAAAACTGAGCGCCCCAGCCTCTCTGCGGGGCACAAAAAACGAAAGAAAAAAAGCACCCCACCTTACCAGAGAGAGTAACTCTCACTAAGCACACGATCCGATCACCGGGGGCATGGCGAAGCTGGGCGGCTGGCGAGCGGGGGGGTGCTTCATGGGCAAAAGTGGACTTGTTGGGGTTAGGGTTACAAATTACTAGTGATTAATCCCTGTTCGCCACCTTCCCTGCCCCGGTGGTGACTGTATTCCAGTTCGTACCGCACTACAATACCGCACTCGCCAAATGCAAAAGTATCCGGAAAAGGCGCCGTTTGTGCATCCCGCTCTCTCATGGCAAGAATGCAACACCCGAAATCTATTAAGAAATCGGGGGCTAGGGCTGGCGCCTCTTCCGGACACCCGCACCCCTCGCATTTGGCGAGTATCCTACCATCCGGCCACGAAAACCTCTTGGGTGCCGACAGAGGAGTAGGCACAGTTGGATTTATTTGTGCGTTGACAGACTTAACCGAACACCCGGGTGACTAGGCAACCCATCGCCTACACATCGCTCCCCACAACAACAACCCCCGAAAAATCATTACCAAACAGTTAATATATTATCATAATATGATGATAACTTAATTTCTGCTGCATTTCATCATTATTAGGGCTAATTGTATACTAAGTACCAGTTACCTGTATGAATTTAATTTTTAAAAAATTATTTTTGTTGCTGGGACAAAAATCATGAGTGTTCGTTCGTCGTTCGGTCAACTCCAGAACTTCTCCCCGCCCACACTGTAAAACAATTTTTGATAGACGCCATAAACACCGTTGATAGTTATCATCATATGCTTCAATTCAAGGCATACCAAGCTCTCCTAGACAATATAATCAAAGTTCTCTCAGCAAATAAAGGGCCACGGCAGTTGCGAGTGAAGGTTACGACCTCTCTCATCAAACGCATGGTGCCCCGGGGGGATTTCAACTTGAAGCGCCGCAAATGAAGGTGCCGATGGTGATTTATTCAACAAAGGCACCCCCACAAGCGCCACACAAGAACCGTAAAAGCTCGGTAGGTCCACCATCGGCAATCGGGCCCTTGCCGTTGGCATCCGAGACGAAACGCCCCGAGAAGGAATAGTGATTTCCAAGATATGGCATAGCTCAGACTAACCTTGTTAGATCTCATTAACTAGTATTCATTTTTTTATTAACATACTCTTCGAAGCCTGTTGTGGTTTGGTGTTTTGAACAAAATCGTTTGGTGCACAGCGGATTCGATCACTGACAGTGGGACGAACCAAAGACTTTTATCGATACGAACAAGTAAGGTGGCAAGGAAACAAATCCAATAAAGAATAAAGAAACGAGAGACTGATACTCTGTGTACAGATGATAGAGCGAAGAGAAAAGCGAATGTCTGATGGATGGTCAAAACAACGAACAAAGGGAAAACAGAAGTCCTTTTATCCACCTCAAAGAGCAAGCTCCCTTTTGGACGTACGACCTGCGTATGCCGATTCTCTCCTCGCATTTCCTCCACTACCCATCTTTGCCGAATCTCCTCCGACTCATAACCGAGGTGAAATCTAGTTTACCAAGGGTCGGGGATGGCACGCTGCTGTCGGTATCACGATAGACCGAGGGATGTTGTGTTTAGTGTTTCGATGTTGTCGCACCTTTCACTTAAGGTGGTTCGTGGTTGTTGATCGTGATGAACTAGGTATGCAGGGTTGTGCGTTATCTGTATGAAGCTAACAGTGGTGCAGTCGGTATCAAACAATAGTAGTCGGAAACTAGTTCGTTCTAGTAACCATTCGATAAGATGTTATCCTCGTAGTAGTAGTTTTCCGTCGAAGAATCTGAATGTGGTGAGCAGCAAAATTTCAACATGGTGAAGTGGCGTAATTGACATCCCGGATAGTCGATCTACCGAGTTTTTACAGAATTTCTCCAACGATTACTGCCCAGTATTTCACGTTGTGGCACATACCTCAGCCCTATCGTTTCTACGGGCCTCCGGGGTCGGTTAGCCCCCAATCGTCGGCTGCTCGGTTCCCCACACACCCTTCCGCGAGTGCTGGAGACCACAAGCTAACATGATCGACAGGGGTCCGAATTGTCAAAGCTTTTTACTCCCCCGAGAATTATCCTTGCCAACCCGGATCATTTTTCAACACCTAGAGTAATTAGCATCTGGAGTTCAAACCTTTGTTTATCCAATCACTAACCTCAACACCCGGGTGCGGCCGGGAAGTGCCGCGGCACATCAGGCGACCGCCCCGGCGGGGTAAGTCCCCGAAACTGGAACCGCTATTGAAGGTAACGTTGGCCGATAGATGCGCCTACCTGGGATCCCTAACCACTCACGGAATACCCCCCCCTGGGCTACAAGAGTCCTTCCTCATCAATTGTCCACTCGGGATGCTCTTGACTAGATTATTGGAATTGACTATACCGAGCCACTCCAGGTGATACACAACAGTATCCTGCGTTTATCTCCTCAACCCCCCCACCCTTGGCATTCTAAAAAGAATAAATTCGGACATATACTCTCAAAAGGCGACATATCTTGAGGCATCGGGTGAACTATCCGGTTAGGCTGGGTGTTTCCCCCCTTCGACGCGAGAGACTTGACTAAGATCTTAATTTGAGTTTATCTCGGATGGGGCTTATGAATTGTGACATGATAATGTATTTTATCACTAATGCGTTTGTTTTAGAGTTTTTAGTGTGGGAAAAAGTGGAGTTCACGTTTTTGGCTCGGCACACAGAAAAGTATCCCCTATCCGTCTCGAGAGGTGAAACAACGGAATTCGGCTCACCCGGAATTCGGCTCACCCGAGAAACCGCACCATTTAGCAGGGAATATCAACAGGGGTTGAGGTTGCCGAACCGACGGAATGGTTATAGCCGAAGCCACTTTTCACCTTGATTTCGGTTATGATAGGGCTGACAACTGCCTATCCATCGTGTGTTTTAGACCCCACCCCTGCGCAATTCTCGGATGCTCTGAATTTTGTAGTTTCACCTCCCTAAGAGATGTTGACACCCCCGCTTTCCCAACCCCTTGCTTCCCAGCGACAAAATGCCTTCCTCTGATAAGGCGGAAGGCCAGGGCTCACCACTCCAGAGAGTATGTAATCATGTATTGTCACAAATTTCATAGGTATAGGGGCAGTCATTCCCTCTTAGAAAGCAAAAGTTTGTCCATGACTGTCGTCGTGGAACGGCCAGTGAGAGCATGACTTTTTCCCACGACTGCTGCCTTCATCTATTACGCGTAATGTCCTAACGTTTGTGAACACAGCCGCTATTACACACCGGCAAAATCCTGAGGCTACGGGTGATTTTTTGCCCGTATGCAATACTCATGCCAAGGTTGAGGCGAGCGGCCGCAACCCCCGCATGTTCGCAGGCTCACAACCGGGGGCACGCTAAAGAGTGCCTACCGGCTCAACACAACTTGACGACTCAACACAACTCTGTGGCTTCCCATACGGTAGTAGCCTTACGACCCAGCATAACTTTGTAACTCAGCATAAACATGAGGCTTACCGTAGTTACAGCCACAAAGTTGTGTTGACCTGTAAAGTTGTGTTGAGCGGGCAGGCACTCTTTAGACTGCCCCCCCTCCCCCCAGGTTGTGAGCGAAAATGCGGGGGTTGCGGCAGCCGCCCGCAACCTTGGTCCGAGTCGGGGCTGTGTTCACAAACGTCTGGACATTACTAGAATAATCTTCGCCATAGTGGCGACGAAACTGGGGTGACGGACAAGGATCAATCACACATAATTTTCTACAACCTTAACTTTGACGGTTTCCACCAAGTACGGTACCCTTGTTCGTCGCCACCCCGGATTCGTCGCCACGACGGTGATGACCGTAGCACACTGCGATTACGATTAGGGAGATCCGCTTGATGGCCTTGCTCCACAACCCAACGGGCGCTAATGCAGGGGCCTGACAGCTGTCACACCGGTTGGCTTGGCTGTACCCGAGTGCGGCTCTGCGGGGGCAAAACAAAAGGGTATGGAGAAATGGGATTGTCGGAAACAAGTTGCCTAATTAGCTCTAGCACATTGAATGCTCCAATTGAGATCCCAGAAGCCCGCCGATCATTTCCCCACTTTTTTTCACCGCAGGCCGCACTCAGAGGAGATCCATTTGCCGGTTCAGGTCTCCGGCTTGGGCACTTGGTTCACCATTATTTGACGCCCTGTTGTGTGGCTGTTCCTCACGCTGTTTTGTTTCGCCCTACAATATTAACTTCAATAAGATAGCGGTGTACTATGTTGTTGGGGTTGCCCCCTCTAGTGAGGTCTAGCAGTTTCTTGTTTTTTCTCCTCTCTTGCTTTGCTGTGTTTTTCGCCCCTTTTCCAAGGTAGGGGATTCTTGACTATACTGCGCACAGCAATAGGCAGTATACTTCACTCTCTGCCCAGAACACTGCATTCTGCTAATGGTAAAAGCCTATTTAGGCCCTCTTTCTCAGCTGACACCCAAGTAATAGGTGAAATCATAGGCTTATTCAGAGGACCTTTTTCCCAGAACCTTTCTGTGGAGCATTCGTCATTCATTTGACCACATGAGTGACCCAGCCCCCGAAACCAACGTCTCTACTGGCGTTGACATTAACTACTACTTGTATTTTTCTCATCCCGTTACCTCCTCGCAACCCTAACACCGCCGCTTTCTTCTTTAAAAGCCCCTCGATCCCTCTACCCAACCGTTCTCAAGCAATCCACTCCACGGAATCTCTTGCACTGCGAGCACCCACTGCTCTCCATACCCCCAGAGCACGATATCGCTAAAACCCTCGAGGTTACACGCCCTATGCCATAATGCCCCCCATTCCACTGCCTCGCACCCCAGGCTCACTATCACAATTCAACGAACGCGATCAAGCAGCAACCAAAGGAGGAAATGATGGCAATGGAAATACCCCGCTAGCGATATTGGCGGTCGTTATCGCTGCCCTAACACTAGTTGTTGCAATTATGGCCTACCGACACCAGCGGCAACGTCTTCCGCTGTCCTCTTTGCTCCCTTCGCGTTTTGTCAATGCACGTCGACCCCCCACACCGGTTCTCATCAATGATATTAATATATTATTAGTTTTTTCGCAAATTCGTACTATGGGCTCCCAGAAATCCTCCCGCAGACACCCCGGCTCCTGCTGCTCCACTGCCTGATCTCCCTGCGGCCAGTCATCCCACGATCTCTGATAAAGCCTGTGAAGCTGCGACCCCTGATAATCAGAATAAGCACCCCATCGCCGGATTTGCCGCTGCCATTACAACCTCCAGTTGGTGCACTGGGGTGACCCCAGGCGACTCAATGGTAAGCACAGGTGCCCTCCCTTTGTCTCCATTCATGAAAATATGTAACAACGTTACATATTGGATGAGCGTTACTAACATTTTTTAGCGGAACCGGGCGGCTGATACTCCCATCCGCTCTCCCCCAGTGGCATTCACTATGCCGCAAGTCCATATAACCAAGCCTGAGCCCTCCCGCGCGGTATCCAGCCCGGATAAGCCAATACGCTAGGGTTTTTGGTTTCCGATCATCGAATGGGACGATACTGGGAACGGTTCTTGTAATGCTGGTGAAAATTGGTACACGCAGCTCAAGCCGTAGTGTCATTAGTTCTATTTAGGGCCTGTCTGCATACAACTGTTCCGTTTCGTTCCCCTATACAAATGGCCCTCCTCCTCCCGTTTCAAAATGGAGAGAAGGCGATTTTCTCAGCAGAACCAGTCGCCCGGCGGAACGGTCCTACCTTTGCCAAACAGGCCCCGAGAAAGCTCGCATCCGTGGGATGTGGTCGGTCAATTCCACTTCGCCTTTTGCATCTCGGCTCTAAGCCTTTTCTCCAGCTCGGCTGGGGCTGAGACCACGAATCCCGCTCTGCAGCCTAGTGTTTCCAGACTGGTTCCGTACCGGTGGGGTCAGCGAATAAACAGAGTTGACGGAAGCGGAGAGTTGTTAGGGATAGAGAAAACGGATAGATGAGGGATAAGATGGGATAATTGCTTTAGAGACTTTATTTGTTCAGGACGGAGGGATAGACGGAAGGGTTTAGGGTCATGTCTTTCTATTGTTGATATTACGGAGGTACACAGGCAAATGTGATTATGCATGAAGGAGAGATCGATATATGTGGCAGGCGATGGGGTGATTCGGATGGTTTACTATTCTTGTATAGACTTATGTTGGTTAGTTAGTTTTGATGGTGGGCGAGTGGTGTTTCCGATTTGCCTACCCTTTAGTTGAGTCCAGTCTAATTCGCCTGTTTGACCGTTACGCGATTTACCCCCCGCAACACAGTCAACCAAGTAGCGGCGCCCGCCACAGTATCATAGCCAGGATACAGTAAGCGCTACCGAAAGTGCTAACTTTAAAATATGGATGTGCAGCGCTTATTTTACTATGATAGTAAGTGGTGCTCGGCTAGCAGGGGGCATGTTTAATGGTGGTAGTGGATACGATGCGCGATTCGCTACCCTCATACCAAATTCTCTACTGTTACCCCATGGTGGTGTAACGCCCATTGCCGGTACAATCTACCAAAATATTGCGCTGTATCGGCAAACTCTTTTTAAATCCACTACCGGTGGCCCGACCCTTCGCAACTAGGGACCAGACACCCTGAGGGGGTATACTGTTACCCAGACACAGTAAAGTTCTATTAAGGCAGATTTACTGACCCCCCCCTCCAACGAAAAAATGAAAAAATGAAAACGCGGGACGGACGCGGAAACTGGCTCAAAACACGAGAGAAGAGTTCTCCCCAGCATTCCCCAAAATCGGACCCTTCCCTATGATAGAGGAAATTTCTGCGAAGTCACTTTGTGAATCCTATTTTTTCAAACCATTCTCGACGCGGTCGAACGCGTGCTGGATGATAAATCACAGCTGCGGCATATCTACCGGATGTCTTTACCCCACGGGGAAAGTGAATCCACCAAAGACAAATCTCTAATAGCTAGCTGTATAATGCTCACACCTTAGGTAACTAGTGTGCCGCCTTGTGAGAGGTACGGGCACTCATGAAATATCACTCGGGGTGAGTAAACGTGGGATTTTGAAACGACAGGTTTTTGTTTTGTTTTGAGAACGGAATTAGGAGGGTAGGCTTGACCCAATTTCCCAAAGCCTGAATCATACATTGCCGCTACCTTAAGAATCAAGGAAATCAACTGAGAAAGAAATAAGAAATGAGTGACGTGGAAGGAAATACATGACTTTGTCCTCTACTTAGCCGTGAGTCTGCTATTTCCACTGCCGGAGGCGTTGGTGGGGTCGCCGCTGCCCTTGCCTGGGGAGATCGTTACCGCTGATGTATCCCTGGTGACAATGAGAGGGCGCCTTGGTGTCGTGTGGGGGAGGGTGGTGGGAAGTCAAGAACGCGAGGTGTAGAAAGGATGGTGTTCTCGTAGTCGAATGGAATTCCGTGGTAGTATATGTATAGGGGGGTCCACGGACCCGTACTTTCTAAGCTATGACCCCGCGATGGCCCGGCAACCGGATATACCTTTTTCCGCCGCCTCTTTTTGACATAACTCCCGTTCCCCAAGCTCTCCCGCCTGTGCTTTCCCAATTGGCAACGGGTTGTACCAACCCACTATTATTTATACTGGAAAGAACTGGCCGCGAGTTCCCAGGTTCATGATGCCTCACTCGCCACGTCGCCACCCCACCCACATCACCAGGTGATGGACTACCTTGTGGTCGAGGAAACCGGATATGAAGACTTGACCTAACAGAAATAGAATCAGAGTTCCCAGCCGTCTAGTCGGTCCGTCTTTTGGGTAGGGCGGGGCGGGATACGGCTCGTTGTCCATCTGCTTCCGAGGCACTAGGACTGAATACGCCTAGAAAGGTGAGGGCCAGGCGGACTGCAGGGGACTATATTCCTATGTCTTGGACCTCCGGTACTAGTCCAGGTTGGAATCATGCGCTTCCGAACGAATTATTAGAACATCATGAAACATCACTCGTGCAGTCCCCGGCCGTTCCCCACCATCCCTCACAACCCCCGACCGTCCTCCATCACCCACCACCGTCCCCTCCCTTTCTGGCGACGGTGTTGCTGTACTCTAAGGTACCGGTACTGTACACCCCCGAAGAGATGAACAAAGGCATTCACCCACAAGGTCGAAAAAGCGCCTCTAGAGTGCTAGGTTTCTAGTTGAACTGTCAGTTTGGTATGCAAAAAGGTGTTACACAGACCAAAATCTTAACACTCGAAAAACATTCCTGACTGACGCTCAGCCCCGGGGGTTAATGCCTCCAATACCGCTTCATGGGGCATGATTAGTGCTATCCGCCGCCGTCCTGCACCACCCGGACCACCCCCAGACGCTCCCCCGATTTCCATCTAAACATCACTGTCTCACTTAGTTGGCCCACCGCCAGACCTGAAACCGCCGTCCTAGGTCTTTATCTGCCACTCGAGGACTCTGAATAACTATCTAGTTCCGTCCAGAGCTATTCGCCGTTCCCCCGCTGGGCTCAACCAGGCTCTTGGGTGGCGCAGAGCACTTGCTATTCGCCCACCTAATTGACCGAGTGCCCCTGAATGTCCCGGTGTCGCTATCCGGGATAGAGGGGGGATAATCCAGTTGGGAGTTGAGACAATCAATGGTAACAATATAGTTATCCAACACCTTAAAAGAGTCCAGGTTGTTGCAAAGGTTGGGGCTATCACAGATGATATATCGGGACATCTTATTTGCTTCCTCTGTAGAGGGCTTACTGAATATGGTTTTTTTTTTTGGTGTTCTGGAGAGTGGAAGAAGAGCGGGGTTTCAGAGAAGGAAAGCGGGGGTCTGCCGGGTCAATGGTAGTCTCGCAAGTACTCGGGGACAGACAAAGGTAAGGCCGACCTCCTTCACGAGGTGTGGTATCTGTATGAAGGCTAAGCCGGATCGGGAAAAACCAAGTGGTGCAGTGTGGGTATATTTTGGTGGTGGTAGAAAGTCGGGACTGGTATTGTGGGTGGGAAAAATTAACCGATCACCTGGGTGAGCATGGCAACCTATGTCTTCCGGGCCCCCATAAAATCGTTACCACTTCACAGGCACCTCATAATACCTTCTCGGTTTTTTATTAAGGCTGATGGATGGTATACTGAGTACTGATTACTACTGTCTATTTAAATTTTTACCTGATTTTCTTGGTTGGGTTGGGGTGGTTGTATCGAGGAGGTTGACAACATCAAGGCGATAATTATGAGAGTTCACTCATTGGTTAGTTTTGTCCATTTACGATCCGTAATGCGCCGAGCTCTTGTGTTGCCGAGCCCCAAATACCCTTGCACCCGAGGACAGCTACATGAGTACTGAAGTACAAGTATCATACTCATACGGTGCCGAAGAGCACCCGGGCCAGCCGCCCACATGGTGTGAAACTAGTAGCACCCTTGTCGCTACTAACGGGTGATACCCGCTGCGGGAGTAAGTCCTTAGGGCCTGTTTAGATGCAATGGTTCCCTTCCGTTGACCCATACAAATGACCATTTCCTTCCGTTTCAAAAAGGTGTAAATAGAACGGGCCGTTTGGATGGCGGGTTGGTACAACCCATTGCCAATTGGACAAAGCATAGAGGCCGCAACCCATGGGCAAATGCGGCGAATCTAGCACAGCGGCGGGAAAAGGTATGGCCGGTTGCCGGGCCAGTGCGGGGTCATAGCTCCACGACGCACGGCCCACGAAATACCACTACTAGAGTCCCCCTTTCTCTGCACTCCGTTCCCACGACATCACCACTCTTCCTGCAGCTCCTGTTAGTTATTTCTCGCGTTCTTTATCTCTCGCGTTCTTTATCGCCCACCCCGCTCAATCCAGACCAGCGCCCCCATTGTCACATCGGGAAACATCGGCGGTAACGATCTCCCCTGGCAAGGGCAGCGGCTCCCCATGCACCGCCTCCGGCAGTGGAACTAGGTTTTTTGTTGGCTGGGTCTAGCCACTTCTGTATTTCCTTATGGCATTGTCCTGTTCTGGTTCTCTCTTGCTTCTCTTCCTGTTTCCCTTAGCTACTTCTAATACATTCACCGGACTTTGGAAAATTGGCACAACAAGTGTCACCATTTCCGTTTCGAAATGGCGGAGGGGTATTTTTCTATATTTTTCCGCCGAAACTTTTTTATGGAGCAACAAATGGTTGATCATTGGCGACAACCATTTCTACAAGTCAAACCATTTCGCAACGGAACGGTGGCCACTTCCATTTCTGCCAAACAGGCCCTTAGACAATAAGCTCACCCACAATTCCCCGCAACTCACAACCATCACAACACCACCACCACAACTTCGATTAATGCCAGTCAAAATGAAAAGTCCTATTGCTAGATGAAATGTCTGTAAGGGGGAGGTCGTAAATATACGGGCCTTCGTATTAATAGTCATTATAGTTGTGGTTGCAATTCTAATCGTAATTGTGGTTATCATAATGGCTGCATTTTCCGGTGGATCATCGTTGCGCCCGCTCCCTCAGGACTTAATCTCGCCCTGAGTGCTACTAGTATATTGCACTATACTCCCAATTGCCTGACGTTTGTAAAAACGACTGCTATTGCATACCACCAAAATCCTGAGGCTCTGGTCGATTTTTTGCCCATATGGAATAGCAGTCGTTTTTACAAACGTCAGGCAATTAGGAGTACCGGTACTTGGACGCAGATTGAAAATTAGGATGGGGTTACATTCACATCTGTGTGGCAACCATGGCCCCCGGCCGTCACTTCATCTTTGATCCCGGTATTGAACTTGCCCTCAAGTATTTGTTCAATTTCAGCCCATTCTCAAAGCTCGGCACCTTGTCAGCATAATAGCACATCGCTTAATCGGTAATTCTGAGGTTGGTGAAGATCTGTGTACTTGGCATGCACAAAACAGGAAGGTCCGGAATATGCAGGTCTCACTGCCGCATGGGAAAGTGCCAATAGTAGCCACAAGAATGATATTAGTTTCACAACCTTTCGCTTGGGTTAATCAGAGTGTTTCTGGCACCGAAGAGGAGCTGAATCTGCGAGGCTGTTTTAACAAACCCCCGCTTTTCCTTCTCTAGACCCCGCTTACCTTCAGCTCTCGGGAATCCCATCAACCAACCGTGCACAGAAACTCCTCCTCTTCAACAGAACAAGCCCAAACGAGTGGAAAATGTCTCAATATACCATCAATCATAGCAACAACTGCCTCAATACGACAAACTCTTATAATAATACTGTGTCAAACAACTATACTTTTGCTGACGATCGGTCGCAGCTGCTAGCCTGGCTATCACCCCTTGACCCCGGCTTGCGACATTCCGACATCCAAGAGCGGCGTGTCAACGATGTCGGGGAATGGCTCATGAAGACTGAGGAATTCCGAAGATGGTGCGGATTGGATGGGGAGGGTGAAGATACTATGTCAGTTCTGTTTTGCTACGGAAATCCAGGCGTCGGCAAGACATTCATTAGGTGAGAAGGGTTATTCTCCGGAAGGAGGAGTGAACCAGTGCTAACAAGACGTCACGATAGTTCACTGGTAGTTGATAGGTTGTGTGATTCGACTAGAGGGCAGAACACGGCCGTTACATGTTTTTACTTCGACTTTGCGGCGCGAAAGGAACAAACTGCCACCAGTATGCTGGGTTCCTTGCTGAAGCAAATCGTTAGCGCGGCGGGAAGGATTCCGGAGGATATATGGCGGGCGTTGCGAGAGCAGAGAGAGGCCGTTAATGCACGCAAACCGCAGCTCGGCGATATCGTGAAGATGCTGCAACTAATCACGTCCTCGCAGCCCATATTCATGGTTGTTGACGCTCTCGACGAGTGTACCGCTGTGCAACGATATCGACTTTTTGATTCGCTGAAAGAAATCCTCGAGAAGTCCGCTGGTGGGCGAATATTCGTGACCGGAAGGCCCCATATTCGCACGGAGATTGAGACCCGCCTGGTAGGAAGAGTGGCAAGCGTATCTGTCGGTCCCATTAGAGACGATATCATCAGGTTCCTTCGAGCCAGACTAAGCGAGGATGAAACACCAGATGCAATGGATTCGGGTTTGGAGGAGGAAATATTGGAGAAGATTCCCGGAAATATGTCAGAAATGTGGGTCTTCCTAGGGATCCGATCGCTCATTATCGGCTAATGTATCTTTAGGTTTCTTCTTACTTCCTTAAATATCGCGGCAATCTTGAGTGAATCGACAATGTATCGAAGGCGAGAAAGACTAAACAAAATGACTCATGGACTAGGGTTGGAGGATGTTTACGGTGCGACAATAGAACGGATAAAGGCACAGGGTGGAGACAAACCGAGGCTCGGGATGGGAGCGCTGATGTGGATCTGTCATGCAGAGAGACCATTGAGGCCGAAGGAGCTTTGTCACGCCCTAGCAATCGAGCTAGGGTCCACGGATTTCAATGCCGGCAACATCCCTTCGATAATGACATTAGTGGGCTGCTGTCAAGGGCTTATTATTGTGGATAAGGAAGAATCAAGAATGCGACTGATTCATTTTACTCTGCGAGAGTATGTTTCTGCCCATCCCGATATTTTTAGTAGACCTCACTCGGCAATAGCAGAGATCTGCTTGACATATCTGAATTGTCAACAGGTCAAGACCCTTTCAGTAGCTACCCAAGACGATGTCTATGCCATCATCCATAACCAACCCTTTTTGGCTTATTGTTCTCAGTACTGGGGGGTCCATGCGAAAAAGGAACTCTCGGACTACGCCATGTCACTTTTCCTAAGGCTGGTTGGGGAATACGATGGCCACATATCGGTGGCATTGCTTTTCGAGATGGAATGGGGGTATCCTGAGGATCATTCTACGGGCTCCCTATGGAATGGACTGCACTGCGCATCGTACTTTGGAGTTGTTGAGGTTGTAGCTACTTTGGTGGAGATGGGATGTTATGACCTCAACGAAGGGGATTATTGGGGGTTTACTGCACTTGCATTGGCTGCTTGGATGGGGCATGAGGGGGTGGTGAAAATACTACTCAGGCGGGCAGATGTCAACCCTGACCAGCCAGATTCTCACGGCCAAACACCTCTCTCCTGGGCCGCGGAGAGTGGAAAGGAGGAAGTGGTGAAAATACTACTTGGGCGGGAAGATGTCAACCCTGACGAGCCTGATAACGACGGTAGAACACCGCTCTCGCACGCCGCTCAGAATGGAACGGAGGAAGTGGTGAAAATACTACTCGGGCGGGAAGAAGTCAACCCTGACAAACCAGATTATTGTGGCAGAACGCCGCTCTCTTGGGCCGCTGAGCTGGGAGAGGAGGAAGTGGTGAAAATACTACTCGGGTGGGGGGAAGTCAACCCTGACGAACCAGATTTGGAAGGCCTGACACCGCTCATGAGAGCAGCTAGTCGGGGCAAGCGGGGTATGGTAGCGTTGCTTAAATCTCACAAAGCGGTAACCCATACTGCGACTTAATGCCAAAGAAATATCACCTCGTGTAAATTACCACCACCCCTACCTATTCAAAACCTATTGCTCAAAGAAGTTGTCCTTAGATATCATCCTGTTTTTCCCCAGCAAAATTCCATGCGATAGGTATGATACTCAAATATGTGTTATCACAGCTGTGCGATACTCCTTATCCGACCCCGTCGAGTCAGCGGTTATAAAGGCACTGTAGTTGGGGAGTCTTGGTCCGTAGAATGAGACAGTTTTATTCTCAGGAAAAGGTTCACTATACAGCTTGCGGCTTTTTTCCCTGCGTTTGAAGATTGAGGAGATCCCACCACTCCCTAAAGGGACGTTGTGGAACCTGTTTCCAGCCATTGTTGACGTGCAGAACACTAGACACATGCGCCTCGGGAGCGCCACAGAACAACAAGCCACCCCTTGGCAAGGCAAATCCCTCCAGAGCGCGACCCAGAGAAAGTAACGTTTACCGATAGACGCGCTAACCCGGAATCCTAATCGCTCGCGGAATATCCCTCCCTAGGGCCGCCAGAGTCCACCTTGTTTGAGTGCCCACTCGGGGTGATCCTTTCCGGATCATTAAAATAGGCTACTTTAGCAACCCCAAGTGCTACTAAATAATTTACTCGTGGTATCCTGAATTTATTTCCTCAACCCCCATCCATGGTAATCCGAACAATATAATTTGTAGATAGATTCCCTCAAAAGCCGACATTACCCAGAGGGTCGTCTTAGAGGCAATAACCTCTTGTCCCCGGAGGCACAGCTCCTAAGTTTTGCATGTTCCACAAAGGGTAAGGACAGCAAATCTGGCTTGTGGATCCTATCATACAAAACTTACGCGCTGTGCTCCGCAATTTGATTTATCGGCATTCTTCTATCACCATGTTCTTGAGCGCGGGGGTGCCGCTGCAGGGGGCCTGAAATCTGTCATGCTATTTTGGCTTGGCTGCACCCCCATCTGAGCGCGACTCTGCTAGAACAAAAAAAACCGGAAAATGAAGAAGTTAATTGTCAGCTCCAAACTTGCCCCATAGTCTCAAGCACATTGAACCCTCCGATAAAAAACCCCAGAATCTCATTGAACGCTTTCCGATCTGTTTTTATGGCAGGCCGCAATAGAGGCATTCAGCCCCGGAGTTGAAAGAGAGTTTTCTGAATGCCAAGTCTCGGGTTGATCTACCGTATCAGGCTTGTAGGATATGCAAGAACGCGTTACACACACCAAATATTTTCGACTCAAACAACCTGCATAACACCCTTTCAGTCCCAGGGCTGAATGCCTCTACGGTAATCAGAAGTGGTACTTTCACCAGTTCAATTCTTCAGCTTGGGCACTTGGTTCGCGTTTATTTGACACAGGCTGCGTGGTTGTTCCTCATTTTTTCCACACACCTTGCGGCTGGGTATTTGTTAAGGGTTTTCACACTTTTAGTCAACCAACCCCGCTCTCCAGCCCCAGCTCCTACGGGGCGGACACTAACAACTATTATCATATGGACGGATGAGACACGCAGATTCTGAACCTTCCGACTCCAGTGTCTGCACCTACTGCCGATACATCGATTAATCAGCAGAATTCAATCTCAGCTCGGTGTAATTGGAGGATACATGGTGAGTATTACCCTGAACAAGTATTCTACCCTCCTTTAATGGCAGGTCGGAATCTGCATGTCTCATCTGTCCATGGGATACCGCATTACCTGGTTTCTTTCTCCTGCCGCTAGTATGTTCAAATAAGAGTTTTCTCCGTAACCCGTCTCAAATTCGCAATGGAACACCTTCGCTTAACCCTTTATGGCTAAAACTAGGCTTATTCTGGACATTTCCTGACTGTATTGAATGCTTTGCTTTAGCCTACTTTATTTCAACGTACTGGCCCCAGGCGAAAAAAACGAGGTAATGCGGTACCTATATCTTTCTCATCCCACTTCTTCCCGGTAAACCCCCAACATCACCGCTTGCGTCTGTAAATCTGCCTCCATCTCTCCGCACAACCGTTCTCGAATAATCAACTCTGTGGAATCCCTTGCTCTACCAGTACTTATTTTCTCCCCTGCCCCCAAAGTACGGACAATATCGCTAACTCTCTCAAAGTTGCATCATTTCAAGTCATCATGCCCCCCCCCAACTCATGGTTTCCCACCCAAAGCCTACTTGCACAATTCAACAAACGTGATCAAACGGGAGCCAAAGGAGGGGATGGTAACAATTGTAGTACCACGCTGGCAATAGTGGGACTTGTTTTCGCTGCCCTTACTCTACTTGTGGCCATTATGTCTTACAGACATGAGCGGCTCCGCCGTCCTCTGTCTTCTTTACTCCCCTCGAGCTTTGTCAATGTACGCCTACCCCCACTGGTCCTCGTTAATCATATTAATATATTCTTAGTTTTTTCGGAATTGCGTACTGTGGGCTCCCAGAACCCCTCTCTCAGATACCCCAACTCCCATCCCACAGCCCGATCCCCTTGGGACTAGCCACGCCAAAAATCGTAATGAGTCTTCCGAAACCCTTGCTCTCCAAGATCTTAGTGGTGTTCCCGTGGCCAAAATTGGCGACGCCAATTCAAGCTCCAATGCATACCAAAATGGATTCATCTTCATAGGGGATATAAGGGTAAATACAAACACACAGCCCTCCCTTCACCCTTATTCATGAAAATATGTGACAGCGTTTATTACTACCTAAACATTGCTAACATTTTTCAGCGGAATCGTACGGCTGAAACTACTATTCAGCCTCTCCCAGAAGCGTTGACTATGCAGCAAGTCAGCACGGCCAGGCCCCCACCTGCCCGAGCATCATCCACCTAGGGTAAGCGAATACCCCCGTGTTTTCGACTCGCAGTCATCGGGTGACGGATGATACGGGCAACAGCCCTTATCATGTTGGGGAAAACAGGTATGGGGCGGACAAACTGGGGCGTCACTATCGTCCCCTAGCAAAAGTAGCCGAAAATTTGACGCTGCAACCTTCCACCACATATCACGACAACCCCGCCCCCTCACCCTCCCTCACCCCCCCTCACCCAACATACCTTTCATTCAAGAAACAAATCTCAAAAAGAAAATATATGACCCATAAGGTGCTAATTAAGACTTTATATTTATTTTATTCTTAAATATTTTTTGGTTGTGGTTTCGGAGGTGATTTGTTGAGTTGGGTGTTAACAAAGAAGTCTGAGCCATTGCATCGCAAATGTTCGGTTAATTCCGCTAAGGCACAATAGTTCATTTAGTTAGCTACAGCAGCTCTCAACCGAGAAATGTGATAAGTCAACCCCACCGCACCTCATGTACGTCGGCTCTGCGCTTTTTCTCCAACCCGGCTAGGGCTGAACACACGAATCCCGCTCAGCAGCCTACTCGGGTACAGAGGTGTTTCTGGTCTGTCCTCAGCGACTGTTATCACACGCACCTTGATCCTCAAACGAAGAAAAAGGATGCTCTGTGAGTGAACTATGGGGGGTGAAAGCGGGGATTATTTGTGATTACAATTTATTTTCATTGTTTATTTTATGATCTGTGCGTGGTATTTTGCTATTTTGTCTGCTATCCTTAGTCTGTAGGAGGATGCGCAATTGGTTCCGTAACGCAGGGTGAGTGAACACACATCAAATATCTGGTCGGTGTGTCTCGCGTAGTGCAGATAGAGTAAGTGTTACCGAAAGTGTCAAACCTAAAATATGGAGGTGCAGCAGCAAGCTGCTCAGGTAACAGGGGTAGTTACGATACGGTACCCCCCCCAATTCCCTAACCCCTTGCTTATCAAATTTACCAAAATTGGATGCTGTATCAGCAAACTTCCTTTTAAATCCCCAACTGGTAGCCCAGCCCTTCGCAATCTGAGACAAGACACGATGAAGATATAGTTTTATCCAGGCACAGTAAAGTCAGTCTACTCGCGATGTCGAAGCGTTTTTAAAAAAGACTGCTATTGCATACCGCCCGAATCCAAGCAAAAAGGCCGAATTTTGGTGGTATGCAATAGTAGTCTTTTTTAAAAACGCTTCAACATCGCGAGTACTCACAATAGCCTGCGTTTGTAAAAACAGCTGGTCTTGCATATGGGTAAAAAATTGCCCGGAGCCTCAAGAGCAATCATTTTTACAAAAGTCAAGTGCTCGGTTAGAGGAGATTTACACCCCCCCCCCCCGAAAAAGCAA
>Ga0307509_10002202_pt1 | contig 31959 bp, 37 predicted proteins | sample 10_EM_MG_FD_202245 | JGI IMG/M metagenome (GOLD analysis project Ga0307509, IMG submission 202245) | Populus trichocarpa ectomycorrhiza microbial communities from riparian zone in the Pacific Northwest, United States - 10_EM | ecosystem: Host-associated > Plants > Roots > Unclassified | place...
GCAGGTCGTTTGCTCGTACGTACACGAAGTAAAAATTTTGTGCGAGACCCCGGCATTGCCTGGTCTCCGAGCAATCTGTGTGTCCGCCCGCTCAGTTGTTCGGGGTCTGTTTTGCACGGTATCCAGCGTACCGAACTTTGGATGTGCTGGAAGGATAATCTATACGAGTCAAAACCTGTGCGACTATGCAAGGCTCATTGTGTTTTGGATACCTCTAATCCTCAATCTACATACAAAATGCGCAGTGGGACCTCAAGTCAAGCGGAAGCAAGACAGTCGAAGCGGATTTGTCTTCGCTGTAAGTGTAAGGGGGAGGTGGAGGTGATAGTGGCGGGTACTCGTGCTGATCGAGGTCTGGAGTCGTGAAGGATTCGGAATGGTGTTGTTGATACAAAGGCCCCACACGCACTCCGGAGAAAACAAATGAGTTCCCTCAACCGTTCCGAACAACTGTAGGGATAGGCACACAATTTACTTGGAGAATGTACAACGGATCTCGTGCTAAAAATTGTTTTTGTATTTGCACTTGTCTGTTTTCGCGTACGCAAGAACAGATCGTCCGTGGCCATATATACACACCGTTGGCTTAGAATACTTGATATCTTCTCGGGCTCTACCCCCTTATGATCCATACAAAAGATACGCGGAGCCTTTTCACGGCCCCTCGTCCTCGCACCCACCCTGTTCCACTCCCTCCTAGAGTGCGAGTCGACTTCCACCCCACACGAGACCTTCCCGCTCATTTATGCCCGGAGGAACAGTAGTGACGGGCAATGGCCTCGGCGCCAACCCCCCCAGGAAGGTCTGGGCTGGTATACTCTCTGTACGCCTCCCATCCCCCTCCCCCTGTATGTCCCACATCCTTACCATCGTCCACTCTGCAGACAATCTTCGCCGCCTTTGGTGGTATCCTCTTTGGTTATGATACCGGTGTCATCTCCGGTGTTCAAACCATGAAGAACTGGTTGTGCGTCTTCGGTAAAACCGATCCCCTCACCGGTGCTTGCGCCATCACGTCATCCCAGCAGTCCCTCGTCGTTTCCACCTTGTCTGCTGGTACCTTTTGTGGTGCTCTCTTCGCCGCCCCCGCCGCAGATTTTCTCGGTAGGAGGTGGTCTGTCGTCCTTGCCGTCCTCATCTTTTCGGCTGGCGTTGCCATGCAGGCCGCCGCTTCCGCCCTTCCTCTCTTCGTCGTGGGTCGTATCTTCGCCGGTTGGGGCGTCGGAATGGTTTCCACGTTGGTCCCCATGTACCAATCCGAGTGCTCACCCAAGTGGATCCGGTACGTCTCTCTTCATTTTAGCCTGCCATCATCGCCACCGATCACTCACCCAGTCGATCAAAACAGCGGCGCCGTCATCTCCGGTTACCAATGGGTGATCACCATCGGTCTTCTCATCGCCGCGGTCGTCAACAATGCCACCAAGGATAACCCCACTCGTGCTTCGTGGCAGATCCCCGTCACTCTCCAGTTCATTTGGGGCTTGATTCTCGCCGTCGGCATGACCTTTCTCCCCGAGTCTCCTCGATGGCTCATTATGAAGGAGCGCGACGAAGACGCCGCCCGTGCCCTCTCTCGTCTCATCTCCCTCCCTCCCGACCATCCTGAACTCCAGGCCGAACTCAACGAGGTTCGTGTTGCCTACCGGCGAGAGAAGGAGTTGGGCGAGTCTTCTTACCTCGACTGCTTCCGTTCCACCGAAAACAAAATCCTTCTCCGTACTCTCACTGGTATCTTCATCCAAGCCTGGCAGCAACTCACCGGTATCAACTTCATCATCTACTACGGTACCGTGTTCTTCGAGAAGTCCGGCATTTCCAATCCCTTCTTGATTGCCATCGCAATCAACATTATCAACGTGTTCACGACTATCCCCGGCATGTGGGGTGTCGAGAGGTTCGGTCGTAGGAGGTTGCTCTTAGTCGGTGCCCTCGGCATGTGCGTTTGCGAGTTTTTGGTCGCCATCGTTGGGGTCACAGTCTCGACCTCCAACATTGCCGGGCAAAAGGTTTTGATCGCTTTCGTCTGCATCTACATCGCCTTCTTCGCCTCCACATGGGGTCCCGTCGCTTGGGTCGTCAGCAGTGAGATCTTCCCTCTCAACATCCGTGCCAAAGCCATGTCTCTCTCCATCGCCTCCAACTGGTTCTGGAACTTCATCCTTGGTTTCACGACCCCGTACTTGGTCAACAAAGAGCCCGGCTCTGTTGGCCTCGAAGTCAAGGTATTCTTCATCTGGGGAGGTACCTGTGCTGGGTGCTTCCTGTTCACCTACTTCTGCGTCCCTGAGGTCAGTCTTGCTTTTATTCATCCCCGGTGATCACCAAGAAGCTTACCTCTTGTTTTAGACCAAGGGCTTGTCTCTCGAACAGATCGACCTCTTGTACCGACACACAACCCCTTTGAAGTCGGTCGCCTTCCGTCGCCAACTCGAACGCGATGGCATCGAGCTCTCGGTGGGTCCTCGCGGCGGTACTTACGCCAAGAGCGACTCCACTTCCGAGACCGAGAAGGTCTAATTTCCTCCCCTACACACAAACCACGAGCACCCCCACCTTCGTACTTCCGTTTTCCAAGTGCCCACATACACCAACGGTGGTGAGATGTACTACTAGTTTTGCGTAACCTTTTACGATGGGAATGGTTCACTAAGCTTTTTTTCCCCTCTCAACCTGTTCAGAAGGAAATTCGTCCAGCGTGAAGCGCGAGAATGAGTATTGACGCTCCCGTGGCGCAGGGAAGGGAGATGGATAAACCCTTCTATACTTCGGAGAAACTGGGTTCATCGGATGCGCGGAATTTGAAGCGATGCACAACTTCGGATCGTGGCCCGTGTCAGATTTCAGGATTCAACCGCTGGGTGGCTACTTGAGAAGTCGAAGGATTTCACGCTACACCTCCCCGGGCGCCGAAACTGAACGGCGACGACGGCTGGACTGCACCACGGGAACTCGGGTATTTCCCCCTCATTCAAATGATTCGCTTTCAGACCCAACAAAGTTCACTCCACCTCCACTGACCCCTTCACCGCCTCTCTTGATACCCCAACGCGCGGTTATTATGATCTTTGCTCAGGGTGGAGCGTTGAGAACTGTCACGCCGGGTGGCTTATGCGGACTGTGCTTCCATCTTATGGGATCACCGCCAGACTCATGAAAGCGATTCAGTTGAAACCAAGTGCACTACATATATGTGCCGCTTCTGCCGGTGGAGACCTTGAGTCAGACAAAAGAGGAAAGAACCTCAGACCATCCGTGGGTAAGGAATACCCGGCCGTACGTGTGTTCAAAGGAAAAAGCCGTTTTGAATCCTTGGTACGAATATTCCCCACCCCGGTTTCCGTGTGACCCCTACTTCAAGGAGGACATCACGCACCCCGTACGCCCGATGCAACCGAATCACTGGAGTTCGCCGCTCTTCTCTTCTACCACCTGCTCCCTTATTGTGGAATCTCGGCCATTCCGTCGGTCCCGGCGTCGGTGCGTAACCACCAATTGAATTCTGGCGGGGACGGGTGTGGACATGGGACACTTTTTTTTTCTGGCAAGGCTGTCCATATTCATTCAGCAAGTCTCAGCTTCGCCTTCCGCTACACGGGTACTACGCTAGGACTCCGCTGGGGATGGAGTTGACTGTACGGTTCTTACTCTTCCTGAGGAAACTGATAACCTTTTTCCGCCAACGATGGGATCAATCGGTCCGTCGGCTGTGGTACATTTTTAGGTTCGTGCTATCACGCATTTTGTCCCAAAGTCCAAAGAAGAGAGACGAGATACGCCGAAGCGTTGAATATCGACCAGCAAAACCTCCAACCACAGTGACCTACGCCAGCAAGCTCCCTCCCCCGCTCACGCCGATCCCTGGTGGCGACACTCCCCCCCCCTCTCCCCATCCCAATCCAAGTCCGCCACCCCACGATCTTAAGCCCTAGAGATACCGTTTCCGAACCCCACGACGGCCCCAGCCGCGGCTTCTTAGGCGTTGACAGTCATTTCCTGGAGGGAAGCGGACCGGTTTCGAGGTCACCCGATTCTCCAACCTTCCACTATGAACCCCAATCTATCCACGTCGTCTCGCCTACGCATCAAGAGGAGAATAGCTTCCGCTCCCCTGTAATACCCTCCCGACCCATCTCACAGTATTCCGGTCGTTCGGCATCCCAACATTCGATATCCCGCCCACAATCGTTGTACTCAACTCGCCCCCCATCAGAGTATTCCTACCGACCATACGTTCGTTCAGGATCTGTCGTGGGTCCGTTACTTCTCGGGTATATCATGCTCCGAGACCGATACCCCGAGTGCGAAGACCGTCGTCGATCGGAAGTACCGCGTCGCAACGTAGGGCCAGACCGTCGTCAACCAGGAGTTCGCCTCAACGTAGGGGCAGACCCTCTACCCCCAAATCGCTCGCGCATAGCACACCTCTAGAGCCCCGATCCCGGTCACGGACACCCGTATCTGTACCGAACGGCAAACTGCATCCCATGATAGGAATAGACAGATACGAGAAACACCGAATGGTCGTCATCGAAGACAGGGTTCATTCCCACATCTGCCCTCCTGTTACCACTGAATTCGTGCGATGAGCTCTTGCGTTTCGCAGCGGAACGTCGTGTATGTGCTCAGTCCAGTTCTTAGTGATTCTGTTCCTAACGATTGGGTTCCCCTCATGCATCCTGAGGGAGCTCTGTACTGGGTTCATAAAACGGAGGTGAGTCCTAGTCCCCGTACGCGTGGCCTGATCTGATTAAACGCGCTTCAAGCCAATCTATGCCGACACCAACATGTGCGATCCGGGTCTGCTGCGGAAAATCGAGCAGTATGTCGAAGAAATCAACAAGTTGAAGGAGATTTCCCCATCCTTACGAGAGGATTGGGAGCTCGTGTTGGAGTTGGGGAAGGATGATGAAACAGACGAGCCCATCTGCTCGTACTATTTCGTCCGCCATTCTACTCGCTGTATGTTTTGGCTTCACGACTTCGACCTCGAAAGCATTCTGGACGAACTGGGTGGGGTCACCGAGGGCACCCATATTTGTGAGTCCGCCCCCCGTACCAGGCACCCACCGAGCTAAGGACATGACTAGACCTGGCATTACAAGCCCAGTATTGGTGAGTGGCCCCCACACAGTCGCGATGGCTTCGTTGCTGACAACTCCCAGGTTTCATTGGGAGATGTTCCCGCATAACAGGAAAGTCCCCGAGGAGCTTTTCCAGGAACTCTGTGGGATTTTGCTTCATGCGGGCATTGGTATGTCAGGTTCAGCGTCGGATGTTGCATAACTCACCAGTGACCCAGACTGTGTGACTTCTCCCAACTCTACCACGGTTTACTCGGAGCCGGAGCTTAACAAACTTCTTAGCTACGTGAACCACATCAAAGAGGTTGGCGGGAACTTTGGGTTCTCTGCTTGCGTAGTCGGTAAGTTGCTTGTCCTGTATCCCATTATACGCTCTTCATGGGTTTCGTAGGCTGCTTGATGAATTTCTTCAGTAAGTCGCTGCTCGTGCGTGGTTGAACTTGGGGACCCTGACGAGTGCTCTTGACAGCATATTTCCGTTATGTGAACTTCTACGGTCAGAAGGGCGCCCGCCTTGCCAACGACCAGACGATATACGGTTTCCTGCCAAAACGGACGTACCTGATCAAGGCCTTCTCAATCCTCTTGTTTTACGCTCCAGAGTTGCATCTCAGAGGTATGCGCGGTTGCCGTGTGCTTTATCCACATCCTGAGACCCGTTTGGTAGGGCTGGAATCTGTCTACACGGATTTCGTCATCTCTCAGCACAGATGGGTGGAGTTCATCACAAGGCTAAAATCTGATTGGGCGGAATTCATCCTATACGTGAGTATCCCCATTTACTGAGCTGCGGTGTGACGTATGGACCCCACTCCTACAGGGGATTGTGTTGTTGAACGCCAACGTGGCATTCTTGGCTATACCAAGTGTTGACCTTGGGAACCACATTCGCACCCCAGCCCAACTTGCAAGTTACCTCTCCGTCATCTCATCTGTCGGGAGCGTCGTGACCGGTTTGTTGTTACTTCGGCAACACAGGATCAAGCCACAGGACGCCGCGGAAGATGTCGTGAGCCACCTTATCTGATCTCTCGCCCACGTCCTTTCCCTCAACTCTCGCAATCCTATACAGTCTACCGTATTCGTTACTGCTCTGGGCGTGAGTCATATTAAATTGGTGACTGTCAGAAGATCCGTATGTCTGACGTTGTTGATCGATAGCACGGAATCGTTTTTCACAGCCTTCGGTCTTGAGGCACTCCTGTACAGTGATGAATTGTGGACAAGGGTCCCCGTCGGTACCCTACTCGTGATGATGATCTTCCTGATCTTTTGGTGTGTCCGGACCGCGTTGGAGGCTAGGGCGGATTTCAGTCTCTTGAGTGAAGCCCATGCCTTCAAGGGTGGCGTTGTTGATCTCATCAGGCGTCTGCGAGGCAAGACCCCTGAGCCTGGGTCAGATGCGGGGGGTACTGGAGATGGTGATCGGGGCAAGATCTGGATGCTCTCCCTATGGGAGACCTTGAAGGAAACTTTCAGTCGACTCCGGCTCCAACAAAGGCCGAGGGCTTCGACGTCCACGACGCTAGTCAACCCAACTGGGACTAACGGGACGGTAGTGGAGATGGATAACATTAAGGACGAATCAGGGAGTGCAGTGTAGGATGTATGGGTTCTGTTCTTTCTTGGCTTATGTACCCTACCCTTTTCGCGTTGCAAGTCGTTCACTGTAACTTTGATCGTCCCCGCGTGCTCGTTCAGCTGTATCGGTTGGGAATTCGTACATCCGTGTGGTATGTAGACACAGGAAAACCTTAGGCAAGCCTGGGATGTTCGCATAACGGTAGACAAATTTCCACGGAGCGTGGCCCCAACCCGTTACTCGTCTCCCGACCGCGCCGCGAAACTGGTGACCCGGAGCGAGGGAGGAAATTTGGTGGGGGATACACTCCCCGTGGCTCCATCGTACATTCCTGCCACGAATGTATCACCCGATACGTTTCACAGACAAGCGAGGCCTCTGTGAACATCGAGCCGGCATTTCTCCGGTGGAGAATGGTCCGCCGGTCCGACACGCCCGTGTTAGCTGTTTGATACAGTATTTAAGTACCACGAACAGCCTGGGATGCGACTCGGGTGTGGGAGAGCGTCCGTTCTGTAATGCGACCGAACCATGGGAGTTCACCATTCATTTCCCCGTCGTAGCGCTATCCATCCTGGCCGCTTCGAAGGGAGGAGCAGCGGACCAAATAACACGTCTTGTGGGTGCTCCACTTCGGGAGGAACAAATAAACGTAAACAAGGCGCTTTTCCTGGAAGCGCTGCCAATCTACGGTTGGGGGCGGAATATATATGACGACATTCTCAAAAGCAGCCTTTGACTCTGCGCGCTATGCATCATTCAGGCCGACATACCCGCGTCAGCTGTTTGATGCGGCGTTCAGGTACCACGAACAGACTCGAGGTGCGAGGTGGGACCTTGCAGTGGATCTAGGCTGCGGAACGGGTTCGTTCGGTAGATATTATCCTGTGTTTAGGGGACTGACAGTTACCAGGTCAGGCGACCACTGAATTGACACCGTTCAAACGGGTCATTGGCATCGACCCGAGCGAAAAGATGGTCGAGCAAGCCCGACTTGCGTTACCTCGGAACGGTGTCGATCAGATCGAATTCGCCCAAGGGTTTGCGGAGGACCTCTCGATGCTCCAAGATTCCAGCGTGGATCTCGTCGTATCAGGTTTTGTTCCCCTGATTCCCAAACGACGGGCGAACTGCTCACACTGTAGTGTACAGCACAAGCTGCTCATTGGTTGAATTGGAATAAGGTGTGGCCAGAAATTGGTCGGATTCTGAGGCCCGGTGGCACTGCTTCTATCTGGGTAAGGAATTTTGCGTATCCTTGCGGTAGCTGCTTATGCTTGTGCAGGGGTATGGTGAGGTTACGATCCCGAAGTACCCGTACCTCAAACCATTGATATCCGACTACCACACCGGACCCAACCACCTCGGTATGGTTACTCTATATACCCAATAATCCGTCGCACTGACTCTACTCACTAGGCCCATACTGGGAACAACCCGGTCGTTCGATCGTTGAGGGTCTCTTGCGGGACGTTCCCTCCGCGACTGAGGTCTCTCCAGACTCTTTTTCCGAGTTCCGTCGGTCATTTTTTTCGTGTACGTTCTTCGCGGCACCATGTCAGAACCAAACTTACCTTGGGTTTCGAAAGCACCACATATAACCGACGTCCCTTCACCACTCCCCACGATACTGAAGAGGGCGATGGGGTGGTCTGATTTGTTGCTGTATTTCAAGACTTCCAGTGCTTTGCGCAATTTCCACGATAAGCACCCGGAAGATTTAGCACACCCGGACGGCGACATATCTGAACGCTTGCTACTTCAACTCCTCAGAAGTGTAGAAGAGCGAGAGGGCCGACAGATCATGCCAGAGGAGGATCAAGTTCAGGTTGAATGGCCGCTGGGCCTACTGCAAGCGAGGAAGAAATACTAGCCGACATTTCACCACACAATAAAGCACCTTGGGGTTTTTGTATGGTTTTCGCATCACCACCCCGCGATCCTCAAAGAGTGCGGATACAAATGCCAAGTCGGAGCCGCGACAATAGGATGAATGGTTGGGTGCTAGTGGCGGTGGTTGGCGCCATCGAAGCCCTATAAGTGCATCCATCCTATTAGAACGAGTGCACCAAGATACCGAGCGATGCCAGTGAAAGTTGGGCCACTGCCTTCGCGGATTGTCTGAGTTTAATTCGTAATCGATTGAAACCCCGCGGCCGCTGCAGGTCGCATCGCGTCCTGAACGCGAACACGCACATCCTGAACAGGTCTCCTTGGTAAGTGACAGTTGGATGGCAGCTCCCACTTTGTGGGCGAAGCGAGATCCCGATATGTTTGTGGGACCGGCCCCCACAGAGTCCCACCCCCGCTCGGCCCCCTAGCAGTGGTCTGCCTGGGTTTTCGGAATTGTCGGGAGGGAAGGCCCTCTCCCATGCTTCCTCGCAGATATAGATGTCCACGCGAGGAGGTTGGATCACCGGTCGCTGTGGGTGTCCGGTGTTTCTGTCGCGGCGCGACTTTGTGCCGTGAACGAGCGCGATCTGAGCGCCGGTACGTAACAGGCAAGTTCGAATAGAAATTGAAGCCCATATCACCTCGGTCCTCCCCCCCGGAGCGAAAGCAGACGGCACACTGTTCAGGTGAGCGACACGAGCGGAAGGAGCGGAAGATTGAAGGCCGGTCGCAGGCGCTCGCCCCATCGAAATCTCTCCCCACCCCATTGGCCAGAAATGGGAGCCGTCACATAATTCTTCCTTGCCAACCCCAGGAGCAAGCGCCCGGACAGCGACGCCAACTGCGAAGACGCGAACTACGACCGGCCTCACCAATTGTCGAATGCCAACTGGGCGCAAGCGGCCGATGTTTTCCAGAAAACATTCGAGATGGGTCACGGTGTGTTTGGTGGTTGCTTGCTTCTGGCTGGTGAACGAGCTGCGGGACATCTACACCTCGCTCCCTCCCCTTTACTCTCAATACCACTGGCAAGAGATGGCTCTACCCCAACACAGCGAAGACCTGCCGTATCCGGACGACAAAGGCCGGAAATTCTTCTGGTTGTCCGACCATGTACGAGGCCACGGTACGTGGACTCACTGTCCAGTGTCTCTCATATAATCACCAGTCCTACTTGACCACTCATGGACAGGCGCAGGCTGGGGGAACGTTCTACAAGAGCATTTCATGGATGGATATCTTTCCTACGTCTCGAGACGATCGTGAGCCACTCCCTCCTCCGCTCTGGTCCTCCGTTGATCACTCTATGCCTTCAGCTTCGTGTTCGATAATTACACTTGGAGCACCGGGCCCCTACCGTATGGACACTGGAGAACCAACATCATCCCAGCACGCATTCCGATGTCTGCCATGATAGCTGGTACGCCTGACAGGAAATGTTTGGCAGTAGGCTGATTAAATCCGGAATCAGGCCCTTTAGTTGGCGGACCTTTCCCACAGGGTGACGACACCCCCCGCGCGGTGATGAAAGACTATTTCGATAAAGTCTGCCCGAAGCCCTTGGTACTGGATCACAAGGCACTTATATCCAGCCTACCGTCGGACTACAGCGCGGGAATGGTGATAGATGCTTGGGTTGGGTTGTTGAACTCTACACCAGAACGTTGCGTGGAGGTCACGAACGTGATCTTCGACATCTGGTGAGTTATTATGTTACTGGGTGTGTCGTTAAATGCTCAGGCAGTTGACAGGATAATGGGTTCGGAACGCCTGCTGGATATGGTGCCAGACTTTCTCAAGTCCCCGGTCGTTACTGAGTTCCGTTGGTCCCCCCTCATTGAAGGCATCCTCCGTAAAAACTTTGAGCATTTCGCTCCCGATGGCCTCCCATACTCCTCCCCGGATAACAATCCATACCCTGTCATCGAAGGTCTCCTTGTTATGCACCTACGACGCGGTGACTTCGAGAGGCATTGCAATCACCTCGCCAAGTGGAGTTCAACTTTCACAGGCTTCAACCAACTGCCAGGGATCACGGACAGATTCACGGCCCTACCGCGCGGTGCAAAGGGTCAGCTCACAAAGGAGGGGGCGAGGGCTTATCGAAAAGCATGTTTCCCAAGCATTCAGGACATAGTCCAGTGGGTGGGAGAGATACGGGCTACCGAGAGCGGAAAGAGGCTGAAGTACATCTATGTCATGACGAACGGGAAACGAGAATGGGTGGCCAAACTGAAGGCAGCCTTCCTTGCGGCGGATCACTGGGATAATGTCGCGAGCAGTAGAGATCTGGAGTTGAACGACGAGCAACGGTATGTTGTGCAAGCTGCGGACATGTTGATTGGGCAGAGGGCAGACGTATTCATCGGGAATGGGGTGAGCCGGATCAAGGACCATATTGTTTGTCGTCTAACTTGGCTTGCAGTTCTCTAGCCTCTCGGCGAATGTGGCGATGCTCAGGGTGGCTAGGAACCTGGGAGGTGACAGGACAAGATTCTGGATTTAGGGTTCGCTGGTACCAACCCCTTCACGACGTTAAAATCACACTGAGGGAGACGTCAGAAACTCTGTTGTACGCGTTTGTGGTATTAGAGGATAGATTACCTTCGTAATAGTCCGCCGCCATGAGTCTAGTATGGAAACGGTCACTGGACATCGAGAGGGCCGCGAAACGTGGGACTTACAGTTCCAGAGCGATCTCAGGTGCGATTCGTTCGGTAAAATCGGGCACGTCTGTGGCGCCCTTCTTCTCGTAGATGGATTTGTGGGCAAGGTACTCAACCAATTTCTCCACCACCGCGCCCCTAGTAGCCCCGTGAGTCACTTTCACCGCAGGACGGGTGAAACTGCTGACCGTTCGGTCATGTCAATCAGCTTGGTCTGAGATTCTCCGAGACCACCTAACGTTCAAATTTTGGTCTCAGAACTGGGGATGCGTGCAGTGACACGAGCGGGACCAACTAGTCAATGAGTTCTTCAGAGTCCCACTGACGACCGCTACCTTTCCCTTGACGAGGAAAGTGAACCCGTCCGGGCTGGTCATGCAAATCCATTCCTCGGCCAATTCGGCCACCTTATCCTGTAAACCGCAACCATGAGAAAAACCAAGCATAATCAAAGAAACAGGGCCCACGGGCATTTCGACATCTTGGTCCATCTCAAGGAATCTGGAGCCCTTCGATCACATTTGGCTTTGTCACCAACCTCCACCGACTTCCCCCACTACCTCTCGATTGTATCATGTCTTTGCCCAAGGTGAGTCGAAGTTCTGAACCTCCGTCGCTCGATATCTTACTCCGCTTCTTTCTAGCGAATCATCAAGGTCCTCGCTTCTCAATCCCCCCGATCGCAACTTTGACTAAACCAATCATGGGCGGTTTCTCAACTTACAGGAGACAGAACGGCTCGTCGCCGACCCAGCACCAGGGATCACTGCTGAACCACATGAGGATAATCTGAGATACTTCGATGTCACCATTAAGGGCCCCGATGGAAGTCCATTCCAGAGTGCGTCCCCTCCCCCTTGTCGTACGTGCTCACGGATCACCGGTAACTAACGGGTTATCTAGACGGTGTTTTCCGTCTGGAACTGTTTTTACCTGAAGAATACCCAATGGCGCCTCCAAAAGTGCGGTTCTTGACAAAGATCTATCACCCTAACATTGGTACTGGGAGTGACTTACTTGTGCTCATACTTTTTGGCTAACATATCATCCTACAGACAAGCTCGGGCGGATTTGTTTGGATATTCTGAAAGGTGGGTGAACGTTCGTGGGACCTGTCGTTTCTCAACCTGATCTTTGCTCAACAGACAAGTGGTCTCCAGCGTTACAGATCAGGACGGTCCTCTTATCGGTGCAAGCGCTGTTGAGTGCCCCCAACCCCGACGATCCGCTCGCCACAGATGTTGCCAAGCACTACAAGGACGACGAGAAGGATGCCCAGAAAGTCAGCAAGGAATGGACGGAGAAGTATGCATCTGGTTAATGCGGTCTTGTAATATTGTCTCTTTTTTTCGTGCAAGTCTCACGCAATTTGGTTTCTGGCTAATATATCCACCGCTACCTTCCTTCTACGGGTCAGATTAGGGTTCGATAGGTGTAATCCCGACCAGATGCATCCTGTCCTTGGTAATGGTGGTCACGGGTGAATAAATTCGTGGTTTGGGGCGCGACTCCAAAGCTAGCCACCGGCCAACCATCTGACAGTCTGGGGTGAAATGATATTTCCCCATGGTGATGACGTCTTGAGAATATAAACGATAGCATTTGTGGGAAAGCCGTGAAAATTGCGGCCGTCCGGAGTCACCCTGCCTTTGGCACAAACGGTCATGTTGTCCGCCGCCAGATCCTCCTCCAAAACTCTCCGACAGGCCCTCGTCCTCGGGGGCTCAAGACAGTCAGGTCTCGTCGCAACCCGTCGTCTCCAAGTCCGTGGCGTTCAATCGGTGGCCCAGACAGATCGAGTTGCGTCGGCGGTTTCATTTTCTCCTCCCTCGTGCAAATTTTCAAGCTCGTACGATGCTGACACCCGAAAAAATTACAGGAGACCATTACTCGACTCTTGTACTCGATTGGAACCAAGCGTGAAGTCGAACGCCATCTACGAATCTTCTCCTCGTCTTCAGATTCCTCTGAACCCGCAAAGTTCGCCGTCATCAAAATTGGAGGTGCCGTCCTCGACCAACTGGATGAGCTGGCCATCAGCATCAGTTTTCTGTACCGCGTTGGACTCTACCCCGTCATTCTGCATGGTGGAGGACCCCAGCTCAACGGAATCATTGAGAGGGAGGGAGTTGTCCCCGAGTACATCGACGGTATCCGTGTCACAGGCGAGTTTAGACCCCATGTTACTACTAACCGCTCTAACACACTGTACAGACGCAAAGACCTTGCACATTGCCCGTCGTGTCTTCCTCGAAGAAAACTTGAAGCTCGTTGCCGCCCTCGAGAAGCTTGGAACACGGGCCCGACCCATCACCTCTGGGGTTTTCACCGCAGACTACTTGGACAAGGAGAAGTACGGGCTTGTGGGAAAGATCAGCAGGGTTGACAAACGTCCTTTGGAGGAGTCTATCCGCGCTGGCGCCTTACCTATCCTTACAAGCTTGGCCGAGTCCGAGACTGGTCAAATTCTCAACGTCAATGCTGACATTGCCGCTGGAGAGCTCGCCAAGGAACTCGAACCTATGAAGATCGTCTTCCTCAACGAGAAAGGCGGCATGTTCCACGGTGTTACTGGTGAAAAGCTCGATGTTATCAACCTGGACGAGGTCAGTCCACGCTTTCGTTTTTTTTCAATGTTCAAGGTACTAACAGGACGTTCAGCAATACGACCAGTTGATGAAGGAGCCATGGGTGAAGTATGGTACGAAGCTGAAGCTCCGCGAGTTCAAGGAGCTTTTGGACCACCTACCCCGTACCTCTTCCGTCGCCGTTATCTCCGCTGCCTCCCTGCAGAAGGAACTTTTCACCGACAGTGGCGCTGGGACCCTTATCCGAAGAGGCTACAAGCTCTTCAAGCACGACTCCATCGAGGGTATCGGCGCTGACCGTCTCCGCCAAGTCATCCACGACCGCGACCCTGATGTCATGTCCGGGGAGAACAGCATCACTGGGGTCTTGAATGAACTCAAGAAGAGTCCTTTCATGATCTATGGCGACGAGCCCCTCGATGCCGTTGCCATTGTCTCAACTCCAGAGGGAGAGGTTCCCATCATGACCCATCTCCTCACCACTCGTGGTGGGATCATGAACAACGTAATGGATAACGTATTCAACTCCATCAAAAAGGACCACCGTAAGCTGTTCTGGCTTGCCCGTGCTGACGATGAGAATCGTGGCTGGCATTTCGAACGTGCCGACGGAAGTTTCACCCGTGCCGGCCGGACCTTGTTCTGGTATGGGGTTCAAGATGTGAAGGAGGTCGAGGAGATCGTCAGAGGGTATGAGGAGAAAGGTCGCATCCCGAGGGCTTACCTTCCCGTTGGTCCTTCCGCCCCGCCGCATAGGGTCGCCGCATCCAATGGCAATGGTGTGCGATCCTACTCGACTTGGACCCGTAGACCCCACATCCCTGGCTCGTCTCGTGGCTACGCTACTCAAGCCTCGACAGAGCCCAAGCGTGTGGCGCTCATCGGGGCTAGGGGCTTTACCGGCCAGACCTTGACGTCCCTCCTGTCTGGACATCCCCACCTTTCCCTTACCCACGTCTCATCCCGTCAACTCGCCGGGTTCCCACTCGAGGGTTACACCAAAAACTCTGTCGTCTACAGCAACCTCTCGACGAAGGACGTGGAGAAAATGGAGAAGGATGGCGAAGTCGATGCTTGGGTCACGGCCCTTCCCAACGGCGTTTGCAAACCCTTCGTCGACGCCGTGGAGAGAGGATCAAAAGAACGCGCAAACCCTAGCGTTATTGTCGACCTGAGCGCAGACTACAGGTTTGAAGAGGGTTGGACATATGGGTTACCGGGTGCGGTGTAGTGTATGCTCGCCTGTGGAATATGCTGTTCTAATACACAACGTTTTCATTGTCTGCGCGACAATTGTATTCTTCCCTTTGACAGAACTGTACTCGAGAGAAGCGATCCGCCAATCCAAGAGGATCTCGAACCCCGGATGCTACGCCACTTCCGTGCAACTCCTTGTTGCTCCACTTTTGAATTATCTCCAACCGGGCGCCTTGCCCACTATATTCGGGGTTTCCGGATACAGTGGTGCAGGTACCGTCACCGGACCCAAAGATTCCACCGGCCGACCGACCACCGTGCCGAAAGTGCCAGCTGAGAGTCTTCACGGTGGTCTGAGGTCGTACTCGCTCACAGACCACATCCACGAACGCGAAGCTGGAAGACACCTTTCCACGCTCCTTCCATCGGGGTCCAAACTTAATGTCGCATTCATTCCAACCGTTGGTCCGTGGTTCAGTGGGATCCAGTCTGTGTTGAGCATGCCGCTCAATGGAAAGGTTACCGCTAGGAACGTCAGGGAGTTGTATGAGGAGAAGTATGGGGGGGAGAAACTCGTCAAGATCCTTAAGGGCGTACCTGATCTCAAGGATTACGAGAATAAGCATGGGTGGGTCGTTGGTGGATTCCAGGTCCACAGCGAGGGAGGCCGAGCCGTTGTGGTCGTGAGTGCCTCGTGTTCTTGGTTCATCACCAGCTCGACTAATTCCGTCCACAGGGTGGGCTGGATAATCTCCTCAAGGGTGCCGCTACACAGTGTCTCCAGAACCTCAACCTCGCGTTGGGCTACGACGAATATGCTGGCATCCCCCTGGACTAGATTACCAAAGGCTTAGATGAACACCCACCTGCCCGGCACACCATGGCAGCACAGGCGTCCGCCCAAGGGGTACTTATGAGCTCGGGGGTATGCCTATCGATACCACCGCAACATGTGGGGGAAAAAGTATACAAGCATGTAGATGAGGCTGCGGAGTCATAGGTGCCAAAGTACCCGGAATAGATGGGTTAGGTGAAACCACCCTGCATCAAACCGTGAACCTTCGGTGGGTCAATCAAACGCATGTGAGGTCACGTCGTCTCGAACCGCTTTAGTGCTCTCGGCCGCCCCTGCGGTTTTCTCCCTCGGGCGATTCTATCAGCCAACCGCTCGACGATACCGTCTCCGTCCTTGTCCTCCTCTAAGGCCTTTTTGATCAGTTCCTCCATGTTCTCCTGTCTCATACTTGGAGCAGTGACGAGAGGGTCTTTCGAGCCAGCCGGGTCGAATTTTGGCAGACGCTCGTTATTTATATCCGACCGGCGACTGGTCAACCGTTCAGTTAGTTGGCGGAATCAACAGTGTGAAACCTGAACTAGAAAATTGACGTACGCTTCGTCGAAGCTGCGAACCCACTGATTGTCGTGCACACCGAGAGCATCGGCTCCCAGCCGGACACCGAGCGTTCCCGATGTTCCCGGAGCAGGCAGACCTTGGGCGTTGTGACCGGCGTGGGCCAGTTCTGTTGCCCCTTCTGCTTCCTCTCTGTGGCGTGCGCACGAGCACGTAAGCCGAGTGACTAAATTCCGACCTGGTGTACGTACCGGAGCACGTTGAACACCCTTTGCAACCTCCCAACCGCAAGAATCTTGTTCTTGATCAGTTGCCTTCGGGCGGAGATTTCTGGCGACATGGGGAATTCTCGGAACTTCTCATCCGCATCGCTGACGTCCGTGTCCTCCTCGGACGACTCCTCAAGCTCCTCCGCGCTACAAATACTCAAAATCGCCAACAACATCTCGGCGACTAGTAAATGACATCACGTCAATGCTCGCGTCAAATTATTCAAGCTCTATGGCACGCACTTTTGGCTCCGACAAACGGTAAACTCCATGTGAACCCATCCATGAAATTAGGAAGCCAGTATGGATGAGGACTGGAGTTGTACTGCCGAATTGTGATGTTCTTGTTCGCGTATTTGAGGACCGCACCGCGGTTGTGGTAGGCGTCCAAGTAATTCGGGGCCGAAAATACCGTGATGACGGAAGGGAATTTCTTCGTCGGTGTTTTCCTGTGCATAGTGTAACCCGCGTCCTGGGCTTCGTGCCCCCGGAATACGCCGAGTAGGTTGTTCCTGTTCAGGAAAGCACAAACGGCATCGTATCTGTAGGGCAGAGGGGAGTTCGGCGGTAATGCGGGTGAGACGAAAATTGACCACACACGTGTAGTAGAATGAACAGCCGCGAGCACCATTGTGAATGAACATCGTCCCTGGGGGTATTTTCCCATCTTCTTGTTCGTGCCCGTAGGTTGGGACGGGGTCCGCCCACAGGAGGTCTACCAAGAGACCACTGGAACCTGGCTCTTGGAAGCGGTTTAGCTGCTCACGTGTCAGTGGTCGATAAGCACGTAATGTGGAGAAATATTACCTTCTCCAGATCACGTAGTGTTTCGAGTTGCGGGGAGATACCGCCATGAACGCAGAAGAAACGTTTGTCGATTAGGGCCGCGAGTGGTAGGGCATTGAATGATCGTATGCACGCGTCGTAAACCCGTTCCGAATACTTGAATAGACCTTTGAACACGCGGGAGGTCAGGTGTTACCCCGAGGGTGGAGCTGTGACGGAGCGAATGAACTCACACTCGCGGCGGAATGTAAAGTAGGTCGTAAGGTGTTGGCATTCATGATTGCCTCGGATTAAAAACACACGGTTAGGATGCCACATCTTAAAGACGTAGAGATATAGTAGACACTAGGATCTTTCGTGAACAACGGCAAGAACGCGCGAAAACATGCGAACGTACCTCGATTCCGAAGCTGCCTCGATCAACATAGTCCCCCAGGAATAAATACGAGTTCTCGACAACAGTTCCGCCCACTTCAAAGATCTTCATGAGGTCGTACTAGGGGAAGAGCTCAATGGGTTGATTGCGCCACCGGAGATACTCGATACCTACATACTGGCCGTGAATGTCGCCACAGACTGAGAAGGGGTATCGTAAGACAAGGACACGCATCGATAGGATAGGGGGACTCACCAGTGACGGGACTGGGCACAGGCAGTAGGTTTGGTTCACGAGAGAGCAAATCCGTCGCTCTCTCCAAGATGTAGATAGCTTGCTGCTCGGTCAACCTCCCCTCCGCAAGGAAATGGCCCCGTATGTAATCGAGGTTCGGTATCACGGCCCCATTACGATCGTAGGTGAAAAACTCCTCGTCCTTGGGTCTGTTGGTGGCTGGATGGGGTACATCCTTTGTTTGGCGATCCGTGAATTTCGGCTTGTCTTCCTCGAATGAGCCCGGGATCTCTTGTGGTGTTGCTTTAGGAGTGTTGGCGATCTGGTAAGCGGCGGATCTGATGTAGTTCCGCTGAGATTCGCGCTGAGGTTCTGGCGGCATGGCGAGGATGGTGGTGGGGGATAATGGTGATGGTGATCATTGGCGCTCGGTGCGTATGCATTGTGGCGGGAGAATCCACGATCAAATCGATTGCAACTTGTGAATCTACTGTACACGCGTGCGAGTCCTTGTATATGCTATGGTTGGTCCGAGAAATAGTTTCCGCCCAGGAGAGATGAGAAATCCGCGTCCTTCTCCGCAAACCGTTGCAGTCGGAACTTCTGGAGAACCTCTAGCACACGGCGGTCGTTGGGCCGCCGCACCTCCAACAATCTCGGGGCCGGCAACGCAGGCCTGAGTTGGAAGACTGCCCGAGCGACTTGAACCCGCTCGAGGTAGTCGGAAATTGTGTGTTTAGGGGTGTACTTGGGTTCTTCTTCGATAATTTTCTCGATAGACCCATGACAGAGGATGAATTTGAGGGCACGGACCGGGCCGACGTTCCTGATCCGGTCAGTGAAATCTGTTCCCAGCAGCAGCGCGAAGTCGAGGAACTGGGAGGAGTCCATGTCCAGTGCGTCTCTGACCTCGCGTCCTTCGATAATTGTGAGAGGTTCAGTACCACTGGTGACATTGCGAAGTAGGGGTACACCGTAAACCAGTACGTCCTGTGCCATTGATCAACCAACAAGGGTATCAAAAGGACGGGAAAAGACTCACTGTGTCTTCACTGGCCACATAGTCTCCAAGCCCATCCCGTACGATCGCGGCCGCGAGAGCTTCACCTTCTATTCCGCCTTTGGCGTTGACGCAGGGAACACCCATAGCTTCTAGAATAGACCGGCTCTGGTGATAAACCTCGTTGGTCGGGGGGTTATTGCGTCGTTCATACGATGTCAGTATCTTGGCACTTTTGTCCTCGAGCTCACGAGCCAAACAGGAAACATCTCCCTCGGTTCCCTCTTTGCTCGTCACTTCTGAGAGCTGTTTCCATATCCCTTCCTCCTCCGTGACGAGTCGTCGTTGGGCTTGTGACAACTCCTGCGTGACCTCTGTTTCGTCATCCTGTTCCTCGAGTCTAGGAAGCACGGTCCGCGGTGATAGAAGCGCTCCCATCGGCCGAATGCTAGCGAGAAAACCGGCGTAAAGGGCAGCAAGCATGTACGACACTCGGGTGGAGCTGAGGACCGCAGGTTCTTCGGCCTGGCCCACCGTTGTCTGTGTTGGTGGGGGTCCCATTGTTCGCATCGGTGGTGGTCCCGTCGTTTGTGTCGGTGATGGTCCTGGATCGGCGGGTTCGGTGGCAATGGTCTGTGATCTCAAATCTGAGGTTACCCCGTCGAGTGCAGGGCCAACGGAGTCGCCTCCGGTCACAGACGGGGGTGGGATATCGGTGGTGCTCGAAGTGTCAGCTGGTCCCCGCAGATCGTCTGGCGGCACATCCGGCTCGTCGGTCTCTAGCTCAAAAATCTCGTCGACTGGATGTTGGTCCACTGGCAGGTCCTTGGTGAATGCGGGGCCAATGGAGTCGCCTCCGGTCACAGATGGGGGTGGACCATCGGTGAGTTCGGTGGGAATGGACGGTGATATCAAATCTGAGGTTACCCCATCGAGTGCAGAGCCAACGGAGTCGCTTCCAGTCACAGACGGGGGTGGGACACCGGTGGTGCTCAAAATTTCAGCAGGTCCCCGCAAATAGTCTGGTGGAGCATCTGACTCGTTGGTCTCCAGCTCAAAAGTTTCCTTGTCGACTGGATGTTGGTCCGCTGGAAGGTCCTTGGTGAGCGCAGGACCAACGGAGTCGCCTGTGGTCACAGGCAGGGGTGAACAATCGGTGGTGCTCGAAGTGTCAGCAGATCCCCCCGAATAGTCTGACGGCGCATCTGGCTCGTCGGTCTCCAGCTCAAAAGTCTCCTCGTCGGTTGGGTGTTGGTCCACTGGAAGGTCCTTGGTGACGTTCCGCAACGAAGCGGCGACCTCTGCTTTCTCCCCTTCGGGCAGTGACTCGTACGACGTAATGAGTGGCGTGAGTCGGGCAAGTCGTGACAGCCGCTCCATCTCCATCGTTCCGCGAGCGCGGGTTAACTTCTGTTGCTTGAGTCTTTTAAGGGCCTGTAAACGGAGAAGGATGGGATATGCCCGGGTGACGTGCGTGAGGCCACTTACCTCGCGCTGCTTGGCCGGGCTCCGCTCCTTTCCGTCGAATACGCAGATAGCGCGTACATTGTTTTCGTGGAGCTCTTGGATCATGCGGTACCAGCCAAGAATGTGGCGATATTCGTGGGGTATAGGGGCAAAGTGGAGCCGCTGGGTAATCAGAGTACCATCACTGGCGGTTGGGGGCAGTCAATTCTGAATTCCTGGCGCGATGTCTAGTTGAGTGGCCTACAAGACGACCACCTTCCCCTGTAGCTCTTTAAACCGGGATGGAACAATTTTTAGCACGTGGGGGCTAGTCGTCGCGTCAGAACCCGGACGAGAGCCTATGACGAGATCAGGCTCACCTTTTCTTCCGAAGAAATGGGACCAAACCGAACACCCCCATCCGTCGAAAATCGAGGGCGCCACCGTCGGAGTTGGTGGAAGAATATATGCAGCACGTGACATTTCGCAATCACCATGAAGCCCGTGAAGTGGCGGCCGAAGCTCATGCGCTCACCCCCATACTCAATTCAGTCAGAGATAAGAGAAACTTTAAAAATGGTCGTGCTCGCAGATGCTTCTGTTCTCTTTGGCTTGTTCCGCTCCCGCTCGAGCCTCTGTCTGCTGCCCCAATGGCCGAAGGTCCCACAAAGAAGTTTCTCTGCCGGCTCGAGGTCAACCATGAACCTGGTCTCAACCATGCTCAGCTCATGCTCATGGTGGGTCTGGACACCCAACGCATCCCGTCCACAGGCAGCCTGATTCGTACTTTCTTCCTAGAACGAAGATTTGCTCCCAGTGCCTCCAGAGAAGAGGACGTGGGCTGCCTGGAATTTTGTGGCCTTCTGGGTCGCAGACAGTTTCAACATCAACACGTACGTTACATGCTGTCATCGAGTTCATTCCTGATTAAGATCCCCGTTCTCGTCAGCTGGATGATCGCGTCTTCTATGGTAACTCTTGGTCTTTCTCCCTGGCAGGCGTGGGGTTGCGTGTGGATCGGATACTCTCTGGTGGCGCCCTTTATCGTACTCAACGCGCGACCTGGGGCGATACTGCATGTGACGTTCCCCGTCGTTGCCCGCATGTCCTTCGGCATCTGGGGCAGCCTATGGTGCGTATTCAATCGAGCAGCCATGGCATGGTGAGCCTTTTTTTCTATAGTCGTGTGACCCATTGTTGATGGGTCCCGTATTCAGTATCTGGTATGGCGTCCAGGCGAGCATCGGCGGGTCGTGCGTAAAGGTGATGCTGAGGGCCATTTGGCCCAGTATCAACGACATTCGTCAGTCTCATGACCCAAGCGGTTGATGCCCCGGCTAACTTACGGGATCGGATAGCCAATGGTCTCCCTGAATCTGCTGGAATCACCACGCGAGACTTTTTGTGTTTCTTCCTTTTCTCCCTCATTTCTTTACCCGCCATTTGGTTCCCAATCCACCAGATGTGCGCCCTTCCTACGAACAATTTGCCAGGTCACTGACATCCTTCTCAAAAAGCCGACACCTGTTCACCCTGAAGGCCGTTGTGGTGCCCATTGCGGGTATCACGTTTTTTGTGTGGTGCATCGTCAAAGCCCATGGGATAGGGCCTGTTGTGAAACAACCCGCCAAGCTCCACGACTCCGACCTAGGGTGGGCAATGGTCTTCAGCCTCATGTCTTGCATCTCCAATATGGCCACACTTGTGACGTACGTCTTCCTGTCTCCCGACCTGGCGCAGATTTGGGCTTACACTCTGCAGTAACGCGCCGGACTTTGCGTCTCGCGCAAAGACCCCCTCCGCCGCGATTCTCCCCCAGTTGTTTTCGGTGCCTCTCGGGTTCTCGCTCGTCAGTTTCATTGGTGTCATTGTCAGCTCCTCCTCCCACACGATCTATGGCGAGACCGTATGGGACCCAATCGATTTACTCAACATGTTCTTGGACGACTCCCCGTCTAGCGCCACTAGGTTTGGAGTACGTTATGCTGTTATGCTGATTTGGTCTTAGCCTCTTTCTCACGACCTTTTCTTAGGTCTGGTTTATCGCGTTTGCCTTTATCATCGCGCAGGTGAGGAAGTTTCCGCTTCTCCCGTCTTCCGGAATGCTTACCTTTGGCAGATCGGGCACGTGCCTCACATTATCTTATCTTGGAGCGGCCCCCGCTAACCAATATCTCCAGCACAAACATTTCTGCAAACTCAATTAGTGCTGGATGTGACTTGACTGCCCTCTTCCCTCGCTTTCTCGTGAGCCGAGTTCTCCCAGGATATGTCATAGACTCCACATCTAAACCGAATATCCAGAATATTAGGCGTGGCGGTTTCATTGCGGCTGCCGTTGGGTTCGCAATGTGCCCGTGGAACCTCCTCTCGAGCAGCAACAAATTCACGTCCTACCTCTCTGCCTACTCGGTCTTTTTAAGCTCTATCGCCGGGGTTATGATAACAGATTACTATATCATCCGCCGGGGTCACTACCGCCTAAGTGACCTCTACACCACCGACCGTGGCGGGTGGTATTGGTACACCTACGGAATCAATTTTAGGGCGTACGCTGCATATATCTCAGGCATCCTTATCAATGTTGTCGGGTTCGCGGGAGCAAGTGAGTCGCGGTGGCTCACCAAAGAAGAACTGTGGCTGATTCGAGAGCTCTAGCGGGGGTCACTGTACCACTTGCTGCAACTCGAGTTTACCAAATGTCCTTTTTCACCGGATTCGGTACTCGGTTTTACTCGGGCTACATATTTTCCACATGATCTCATAGCTGACCGTTTTCGCGGCAGGTGTTTCGGCGACGATATACATCTTCCTCAACTGGGTAAAGCCCTCTGCCGGAAAACACTCTTCGTTCCGCGAAGTCGACATGTCCGAGGACACCAGGTACGGTGGCAGTGGCAGGAGTTCCCCAGCCGACGAGAAAGAGGACGGAAAGACGGATATCTATACCACCCAGGCCTGAATGACGATGTACAAATATGATCCATGACCTCTACAGGAGTCTTAACGGGGTTGGGGCTGTCCCTGTCTCTCCGTGCACGAATTTATTATGGACGGCGAGTGTGCGGGGGTACAAAAACGCAAAAAAGTAAATACGCCAGCCGTTAACGAGGTACAGTCAAGGTCTGCTCGGATCGTAAAGTTTGAGCCTGGGCAGGCTCCCAGCTCAACGAGAGAGGAATCTTTGGTTTCTTCGTATCCTCCGCGTAATTCTCGTACAAATTGCTTTCATCCTTGTGCGGAGTGCGTGGAGTTCCGGTACCATCACCACCATCGCCGTCCCAGAAGTGATAGGCTTGTGTTTGCACCCCATATGAAGCGGGAACGACTTCGATGAGGTCACCCCGTGCAACCTCGATAGCCGGAATCTCGGACACGGGGAGACCGATCAGGTAAGCCAGCATGCAACGAATGACGGAGGCGTGACCGATAATAAGCAAATCCTCCTTTTCGCGTTCTAGTTCGATGAGTACCGGGTCGAGGCGTACTAAGGGACACGTGAGTTGTGTGCACCATTAGGGACCGAGAAGTACCCACCGCAAAGATCGTGGTAGCTCTCTGCCCGTGGAGCTCGGTATGCATACGGGTCGTGAGAGAACTTCTCCCATTCGTCAGGATAATACTTTTTGACCTAGACCTTGCGTGAGCCCGCTGACAAGGCCAACAGACAAGATCGCTACCTGTTCCGGTGTGAGTCCATCCCAAGCACCAGGGTTAATTTCAGACATCTGTTGTTTTTCTATGATCTTAACGTTCAGTCGCGAAGACGTCGACCCAGTCAGGAATGGCCAGGCGGTGTGGCTGCATCGCATTCGAGCTGAAGTCCAGATCTTTACATCGCGTGGGTTCAGTGACACCGACACTTGTGGCAAGGGACATACCACTAATCTATGGCTCTTTCCGTCAATCCCACGTTCCGATAGGGACTTGTTGTACTTTTGGATGACGAAATCCTTGAGCGTCTCCGCGTACGCATATCCGCTGGGCGATAGATCAGAATCGGCACGATATGAGTGTTCGATCAACGATTGTCCTGACTGAGTGGTGTTCAGGGAAGGTGCCAAGAACAGAAAACCATTAGTGCCTACTCTCGCGAAGTATATATTCCTGAACCGATTGTGGATGTTCATCAGGAAGAAAACGATTCTAGCCTATAGCGGGGGTCAGTGATTTCCAACGAAACCATTCCCGGCCCCAACTCACGTGGAGGTACCCGGCAATTTTCTATTTCCCCTCAGAAATCAGAGTCTGGGAGCAGCGACCAACCGGGAGTCGCCAACTCACATTCGTGATGACCTGTTCCCCAACCTACAAGCGGGTCCTCAGCATCACCAATCGGGAACTGTGGTGCGAATGGGAGACACGTACGTTGATGATTCTAATCGATGGCCAAGTGGTTTCCTCGAGTGGCTGGTAATAGTTCTCATGGTCGCGGATTCGCGAATAATAGTCTCGCACAGCCTTGTCCGGGTTCCACCCTCGGTACTTCGAAGCAGTGGTCAGTAAGCAGGACAGGGAACATATGGTCGCACACCTACATCCGGGGAAGAGATCTTGACGCTTCGGATGTTACGTTCGATAATCTCTTGGTTATCACACCAGGATTCTAACCGAGCATCAGCAGGGTATCGTCAGGTGGGATGTGGGATGACAGCACCAAGGAAGACGACGTGAATGTCAAGCTTGTCGAATTTCTCCGCCAACCTCGTCCGGTTAGCCTTCACACCATTATTCGCATCATAAACGACGACCTGTCCTCCTCCATCGAAGAACCTCTGGATGGTATCTTCGCATGCGTCCGCAACCTGTCGCCGAAGTTCGATCGACTCATCACTCTTCGCCCCTGGATAAGAAACCCGTCAAACCGACACTCAGAGGGAAGAAACCAATTCAAGCGCACCCAGAGTGAAGTAATCACTGGGGAGTTTTCCTGCACTACCCAGGATCTTCCTTCTGTAATCTCCGAGGGATACAACCATAATCTTAACACCTGTCCATCGGAGATAACGCTCCAGAGCCCGGGAGATGTGAGTCTTCCCTCTGGCGGGCAAGCCGACGGTCAAGACTAGAATTTTTCCAGCATGGAAGAGGAGGCCGGAATCTGTGGTATAGAGTGGTGCGACCATAGTTCGAGGTAAAGGGCGGCGGCAAGGTGCCCAGTTGTGGTGGTGATAAACGTGGTACGGATCGGCAATCGAAGTCCCGCTTCTGCGGCGATGAGTTTGCACAGGAGACGGTAGGCCGGGATTGGGAGTGATGGTGATAAACAATCCGCATGCAATTGTGGTTCATACAAATAATGCAAATGAAAACGTGCAACCTCTTCCAAGAGGACAGTGAGTAAAACATCAAAACATCGTACAGATGTAAACGGTATATCATAACCCAGATGCACATAGAGACGAAAACAAATGTCCGGGTGGGTCCCGAATTGGGGTTTATCCGAGGAATAATGCTGGTGGACCGGGGATTTTAGAAGTACCACGGGGGGAAGCTTGACCAACCTGGGCCAGCTCCAGGAGGCGGATTGTTGGACCCTCCGCCGCTACCACCGGGGACAAACAGGTCGTCGTCGTCGTCATCGTCGTCATCGTCGCGCCGCCTGCTAGGGCCAGCCTCAGGCTGTCCGTCGGTGGTCGTCGTCTCACGGCCCTTCTTGCCTTTGACACGTTTCCGACAGACAGGACAGGTATTCGCACCACCCAACCATTGCTATAGCACGAGGAAAGGTAAGCATTTCGACGCGACGAGTCACGCAGACGGAACCCACCTCCAAACAGCCCCGGTGGAACCAATGGGAACAGTCGGTTATTTTCAAGAGCTCATCGTCAGCCTGATACTAAATATCCAGCTTGAGCAACAATATGTATCGTATGGGCGATGATCCAGTGCTTACATCATCCAAACAGACAGGGCACCGTTCGTCGCAACCCGGAGCGGCCCATTCCCCATATTTGCCAGATGGGAGGTTCGCAATTATGTGATTCGGTGTATTCCTTGGTTTCACCTCGCCCAAGGCAGCAGTAAGGTTCGTCAGACCCTCGAAAGAGCCATCGAAATCCTCGTCGCGCTGTACCGTGAAGGAAAAAATATTCGTGGTGGGTGAGTGAAGAAACGAACGAGGTTAATGAACTGACGATGTAATCTCCCATGTTCCTTAACCTAATGGCATACCTCCTTGATCCGGGGGCATCGAATATATCAAATGGCAACCCGTGATATCCACTGTAATCTGATATGTACCTGTGTCTTCCTGCACGCCTTGTTACCCTGGTCGTGCTCCGGGTGTTCGCTGAATTGACTGGTCCGGAAGTTTCCGCAGAGGTTGAAGGTCCGATGTTGCTGGGAGTATTACCACGTGTGGGGCTCCTGGAAGTGGGGGGAGTTCTTCTTCTTATGCCTGGCCCCAGTGTTGATGCGGTGGTAGGGTTAAGGTCCCGGTTGGGGTATAGCCTTGGGCCTCTAAACCATCCCCTTGGCAATCCGGAGGTCGAGGTCGGTTGTTGGGAACCTGGGACGGCGGTCGGCCCAAATTGGGTAGACGGAGTTCCTGCCGATGTCATTGAGGGGCCAGGCGCCTCAGCTCTCTCCAGCCCACCGAAGCTTAAGCCAGGTTCCTCGAAAACGGGGTACTCATAGTTGGCGATCTCGATGCCGGGAGGCCAGGTAGGGATGGTGGATGGAGGGATCGCAGTGGTGGTGGGGGACGGCCCGGGGACATGGGCTTCTTCACTCAACCTCCTCGCAACCTCGACCCTCGTCCTTCTCGCGAGCAAGTCGTGTAATTCCCTTCTGCTTCGACTCGGTTCCCTCTGTCCCCTTACTTCGTCGTGGGGGCTAGTTTCGTAAGCAGGCCACGGGGAAGATGAAGTTCGGGAACGGAAGTGGTTGGTTTGTGTCCTGGAATCGAGCTCTTCTGCCTCACGCTGACGCTGAATTGGGAGGGGAACGGGGAGATGGCGACGCTGATGGAAGCTGGGCGTGCGATTTAACTCGGGGGGATGATCGTTCCACTGGGGTGTGTCCCTGCGTTCTACACTGGATGAGGTTGTGGGAGGTAAACGAGGGCTTTGGGGTGAGGGCAGCGGGAAGCTAGGATGAATGATGCCATCAAGAACGCGGGGGGCCGGTCTCACGGGTGGTTCCATCTGAAGAACGACCGAGTCAATGTGGCACCCATGGATTCAGAGAAACGGGGTGCTTACCACTCGCCTGAACCTTGAATCGGGATCTGGGATGGGTATAGTGGCGAAGGTGGGAGGGCCCTCGCCCCAAGCCTGGGTGCCAGTGCTGCGTCGGCGGCTTAGCATACTTTGTAACATCGACTCTTCTCTCATCAATTCCCTCTCGCGTTCGCGTTCGCGTTCCCTTTCTCTCTCGCGGTCCAGTTCGCGTTCCAGATCCATTTCCCTTTGAATCTCCCTGTCACGCTCGCGATCAAGTTCGTGGTCCCAGTACCTCTGGGTCCTCGTTTCGCCTCTTTCCCGTCTTCGATTCATCTCTCTGAATGTCGAAAGTGACGCTCTAAATGGCCCCCCGGTATATGCGCTCAAGTCAAAATTTCTGAAGATGCTCGCGGTGTCAGTGGGAGCAGGAGAGGGGGGAGAAGGCCCAACTGCGGAGGTGGTTTCAGCCCTTCCTGTAGTTGTAGGTGGGACTTGCGGTGGTGGGGAGGCTCTCGAAGGGGCCAAATGTGGTGAAGGAGGCCGAAATATCGTAGGGCGAGAGGAATGGTCCGATCTTAGCATCCGCAGGTATGGTGCGGCTATATCTTGCCCCATGGTTGGTGTGGACGTACTGCAGGTACGAAAATCCGCAAAGGGTGGAAGGACTGACGATGGGGTTGGTTGGCCTTCCCTGTCTCTCAGCTCTCGATCTCTTCCTGGGAGAACCGATATACTGGAGTACCTCTCCGGTAATCTCCTCACCCTCCGCTCGCTTTGCATCACGGAACTGAGGGAGCTCGGGCCGTCAAGCCTAGGTGGCGCGTCCGGGCTCCTTTCCAGCAGGTTGTCGACCACGCCCTGGGTTCCTGGGGACACGTAAGTGGAGTCATGATGACCACCGTACCAGTACGAAGCTGGGGGAGGGGGGGATGGGGGAAGGCGAAGGAGGGATGCTGATTCGTTGATCCGGGCGAGGGCCCGTTGACGTAATTCCTCGTCTCGTTCCCTCGTGCGATCTCGGTCAGGCAGCCGCCCTTGATCGTGTTGCCGTTGAGTTGGGTGGTCGTTCCACGTCCCGCTCGTTTCGGCACCCAGAGGCCACCGTGCAAGGACCCATGGTTCAGTCCCAAATTCTTCTCCGACGAACTCGGGTATTCGGCGCCTTCCGAATCTGCTTTCGGCTTCGCTTGTGGAGAGTTGAGATGGAACCCTTGTGGAGGGAGTCCACGTGGAGTGAGCTTGGGGATCATCGTCATCCAGTCGCGATGACCTGTGGGGGAATAGTGTTCGAGGGTAGGATTGGGCTGTCCGAGCCCAGGGACGAGTGGGCCGGAGCTCCTCTCGGGCTGGATCGAGGGGTCGGTGTCTGATGGCAGCGTGGGACACATCTTCGAGATCCCGCTCCAAATCAAGAGGGAGCGGGGTTGGCTCTAGATCTGTGGCGGAGGCCTGCCCAGTGTAGAACGGATCGAATGGTAAGTAATCATCCCCGATGGTGTTCACGAGATGGTCGTTGAGGATGTGTTCATAAAGTTGGAGGTATTGTGGTAATTGTGGTGATCGGGGAGTGTCAAGTGGATAGTAACCATGGACAGGTGGGGATCGGACCCTGGAAGTTTCATCCCTTTCGCCGGTTTGCCGGTCCCTTCTTTCACGCCGTAGGAGAGAAAGTGCAGAAAGAAGCCGCTCACGTCCAGCGGCGAATGTCCGCGCGGTACCATTAGAAAGTGGCGGCGATCTGTTGCGGATATCACTGAGGAACTGCTCGACAGACGGGAGGTCCGAATCGCGAGATGCGCGAGGGGCGAGAGGGGAATGACGGGAGGGTTCTGTTGGAGGGAAATGTTCGGCTGATGAAGCGCCAGGACTGGTGATATCTTCATCCCGAATGGCGGCGATCTGAAGTTCAAAGTCGTGAGCTCGAAGAGCCTCGAGAGAGCTGGTGGATGGAGCGGAGGGGTGCGGGAGGGTTGGGTGGGTAGATGTAGATGGGTATGGGGTCGGAAGAACAGGCGAGTGGTGGATATCGACCAGAGGGGATCTCGGCAACATTGGGAGATGGTTCGATGCGGTGAGAAGGTGGGTAGGACTTGGAAGGGTCGGCGGGGGAGGTCTGGAGTCTGGAATGGTTTCAGTCGGGGCTACATCAAACTCGGGAGGATGCTGTAAGGGGATATGGTGCGAAGACGATGATGAGCCACTCAGGGTGTTACTGCTACCAGAGCCACCACCGTCCGTTGAGGGAGATCCTTCACTCCGCGCGCGCTTGTTCGGGTTGGAACTGCTCGAGGAAGAGCGACCAGGGGATGAATCTCGGGCTTCTTCGCCTCCGGTGTCCAAGTCTTGAAACGGACGTTTTGCTGCAGTAGACGTGGATGAACCTGGCTGGCCAAGGCCGACACGGACTTGACCCATGTACTGGTCGGCCATGTCGACGGATCTCACTGGAGATGGGGGTCAAAGAGGAGTGGCACAGTGAGTGCGAGGGGAGCGAAAGGGGGGAAGAGAAATGCTGAGATGATCGGTGCCACAGGGTCGCCGCTTATAGGAAGTGTTTGATGGTTTTCGGGAGCAGTCACGGTCCGGCCCGCGACTACAAACCTTTTCTAACGGGACTACAAACGCAAGAGCAGAGACAACGAAATTATGTTCACCCTTCGTTTCTGCCCTAATGAATTTCCTCTCTTGGTTTCTCTGGCCTGGGGCTCGTGGATATAAGATGCGTTCCAACTCGTTCCCCTTGTTTCTGCCCTCCCCTCCTCCTGCCCATGGCGACCTTCGCCAGCCTGAGAGCCCTCCACGCTCTGATCGGGGATGCTCTGGACGACGTCGAACGAATCTTTACCTCTTACCAACCATCTGTGTACTCTCCGACGGGTTCCGAGTCCGAGTCCTCTGACAGCGCTCATCATTCGTCCTCAAGCGTCTCAGAAGACAAAGAACCGAACCGAGCTCTTCTCGACTTTCCCTCGCTAGACGAACCGTACAACCCACTGTCGCCGGCTGAGGCGCTGCTTTCTCACCCCACCGTCGTACATGCCACGAAACTCATAGTATCAGCCACCGGCCAGCTGGCGGCCGTGGTCCAGCGACCATTTCTCACCATATGTGACGCGACGATGGGTGTAAGTGGTTACATCCTTCTCCATCACCCGAATAACATTCGTGGACAGTACCACCTGCCATCGTGTATGCGCTTTCTCGAGGCTTCACACGTTGTGGAGATCATGCGCGAAGCAGGCCCTACCGGACTGCACGTCCAGGACCTTGCTGCTCGGGTTGACTGCGACCCCAACAAACTTGGTTCGTTTTCGGCTCGTCCCATTTGGCTATACGCAACTGCTGATGCGGCCGAAAACAAGGTCACGTCCTCCGATTACTGGCGACCCACCACATTGGGAAGGAGGTTTCCCCAAACATTTTCGCGAACAACAGGCTCTCGTCGTTTATCGATTCCGGAAAAGATTTCAAGGTGATCAAGGCCAAGTGAGTAATTCCTGTTGCTGCGTGATTCCAACCCATTGAGTGCGCCAGCCCCGCCAACAAGTTTGAGGGCACAAACGGTATTGCCGCCTTTGTGGGGATGTGGTGAGTTAGAAAGTATAGTCGCCGAATAAACTTTTCAGAACACGAGCCCGACAGTACCGACGAACTATTCAAATCGTCTGCGTACCTTACGGACGCCTACCTGCTCAACAAGATATCCAAACACTCCACCCTTCCGTCAGCTGCTCCTTTCAACCTCGCGTTCGGTATAGAGGGTCAATTCTTCCGCTGGTTAGAAGTGGAAGGGAACGAGATGCGGCTGAAGCGGTTTGGACACGCTATGACTGGAACTGCTGGATGGGAGGATGGTGGAAGCGTTAGTCGAGCAGATGGTGAGAAAGGGACTTGAAAACCTCATCCCGCTATGACCTGCTGAAACCCCTTTAAGGATTTGACTGGACGGGACTCGAGGAAGGGAGCCTCGTTGTCGACGTTGGAGGTGGAATTGGCTCCACGTCGATGACTTTAGCCAAAGCTTTCCCTCATCTGAGGTTTTGTATCCAGGACCGGCGAAAAACGGTCGAGCTTGGCATGGCGGTGAGGTAACCCTCCATTTCATATGTTCGATTACTAACTGAACGGGCCTAGGCGTGGAAAGAGCAGTGTCCGGAGATGTTGGAATCGGGAAAAGCAGTCTTCCAAGGTCGCTATCTCACGTCTGGGGTGTACAATCCACTTATCTGCGCCGAACAGCCCACAACTTTTTCACCCCACAACCCATTCAGAATGCGGCGGTATTCCTATTACGGGTCATTACCCATGATTGGCCCGATGA